>Ga0208784_1000048_pt1 | contig 52309 bp, 65 predicted proteins | sample DEB19_08_DNA_FD_184531 | JGI IMG/M metagenome (GOLD analysis project Ga0208784, IMG submission 184531) | Aqueous microbial communities from the Delaware River and Bay under freshwater to marine salinity gradient to study organic matter... | ecosystem: Environmental > Aquatic > Marine > Coastal ... | reverse complement strand
CGTGCGAATGAGGGTCCAAAGGATTTAAATGAATTAGTACACGAGTACGCTATGCCGCACTCAAACTTAGACGATGAAGTGCGTACATATCGCACAATGAACTGGCAGAACATCATGCGCGGTTGGAAGCACGCGAAGATGGCCTATGACAATAAGATTCCTACGTTTTATGGTACACTTTGGGGTACCGTGATTCGTAATGGAGAGTCACTTGACCTTGGTATTATTTCGATGCGCGTAGTTACCACAGTAGGTGTTGAGGCTATTGTTGACGCTTTCCAGAACACGCTTGAGCTTGAGAACTTCAAGTACCACGCTCTTGGCACTGGCGACAATGCTGAGGCTGCTGGTGACACAACGCTTGAGACAGAGCTTACAACTGAATACGCTACCAACAACACACGCCCAACAGGTACAGTTGGTGAGGGGGCTTCCGGAAACATCTTCCGTACAGTTGCTACCAACACCCTTGACGGCACAGCCGCTGTGGGCGAGCACGGTATCTTCAATCAGGCTTCAAATGCTGGTGGGGTTCTTCTTGACCGCTCAGTGTTCTCGGTAGTTAACCTTTCATCCGGTGACGCGTTGCAGACAACCTATGACTTAACGTTCACCGCGGGGGGTTAGTATGTCGAACGGTATTTATGTTGCTACCAACAGTGGTATGGCCACAGGCACATCTGCCAAGACTCTTATTGAACTTGCTACAACGTCCACCGTGCGTGCGACGGTATTAAGTTGGTGGGTTGAGTTTGAGGGCACATCAGGTACGGCCACCCCTATTACTGTCAAAATCAGAAGAGGGACTGCCACTATCACAGGTACCAGCTTAACAGTTACAAAATACACTGATAAGTACGACGCTGCCGCTACGACAGCCAAGCATACTGCTACCGCAGAAGGTACGGCATCTGACACTCTTGAGACGCACTACGTGCATCCTCAGTCAGGCATTTTAGTGCAGTACCCGATGGATAGAGAGATTCAGATTCCAGTGAGCAGTTTCCTTCGCTTGGAGGTTACAGCAGCCGCTTCCGTGAATGCTGCTGCAGGTATCGTCTGGCAGGAGTAGCCATGACAGTCTCTTATTTTACACATGTTAGATGCTTGGGCGACGGGTCCGTAGAAAACCCTTATGTCTCTAGTCTGGACTTTATTCCAGAAATAGATGCCCTTTTGTTATTTATAAACAATAGATCGGCATGTGTGGACTTTAGTAAAACTCTCATTGAGGAAAACTTGAGTGTCAATCGCTGGAGCAATCAGGTTATTTTTGCTCGCAATAAGCATATTGCTATCATCCAGACGGAATCAGAAGAGTGGGATTTAGAGAATCAAATTAATTCCTTTACTGCCGATAGACCTGTTCGACCATATGGCTATTCTTTTGAAGAATATACCAATGCAGTCGTTAATCATCGCAACTGGTTGATTAGCAAATTAGTTAATGTTGAAGAATCTTTTGATGTTAATAATCTTTATGGTTATATTGCTGCGCTTAGTTTTATTGATGAAGACTTTCAGTCAGTCCAAACTTGGATGCTAGAAATGTTCAGCGGTAATCCACTGTTTCCAGCAACCTTATTGACAAATAATCAGTGGAATTTAGAGGCACTACAAAGACTTTATAATAAATATATTAATGAGGGTATCAATTCGGACATAAAAAAAATGTTCAATGTTTTTGAAATTTATAATTTAGATTGCATATTGGAGGTTATATAATGCCTCAAATTACTAACTTTTTTACAGGCAATGAATTTTCAAACAATCAAAGTGGTTGGCCCAACTTAACAGGCTCAATCACAAGAAATTTTGATGCATATACTAGTGACTCTAATGCTGTGTCACCCACACTTGCGGTTTCGAGTGGCTTAGCCTCCTTTGCCCTTAGTGCTTCGCCCACTAAGGGTAATAGTATTATTAGTGGTACAGCTGCAACAGGTACTGGTACTTCTTTAAGTGCAACTGTTGGAACGACACCCGGCGTCAATAGATTGGTTTTATTGTGCGTTATTAATCAGATTGCGTCTGGCACGGCTACTACCCCCACAATTACCGCAGGATGCGGCCTTACTTGGACGCAGGTAAATACTCAAACGTATGGCACTAGACGTATTACGGTATTTAGGGCTAAGGGAGCATCACCAACAAATACAGCAATTAATGTGGATTTCGGTGGCGTATCGCAATCTCGTATCTATGCTTGGGCTTATGACTTTATCAACTGTTATGCAGTTGAAGCAACTGCAATAGAGAGTTCGGCCGTTACTAACTCTGCTACATCAACATCCGTAGGCCCTCTTGCCACTGGCGGTAGTAGTTCGGCTTCTCAAAACTGTATATATTTTTTCGGCAGGAATGCCGTAGCGGCTACTGTTCCCACTTATCAAACTAACTTAATGGTGAGCGCCGTATCAGTAACAGCAGATGCAGCGACTGGATATTATAGTACTGGAAACAACCAATCGTGGGGCGATATAATTACAGCAGGTACCATCAATACCATTACATGGACAACCAACGCTACCCAAGGCTTAGTTGCTATCAAGCTTGTCGGAGCAGATCCGGATTTATCAACTACTGGCTCCGCTGTTGTCTGCTCATCGGGAACCACAGCTGATACTTTATCTTATGGAACCATAGACTGGGGACATATACACCCGGGAAGTTCTTATACAAATGTCTCAGGTACTGTAACATTTTTTGTTGATAACGTTCCTAGCCTGCGTTTTTATGCTGATGCTGATTTTAATACAGTTTCAGCTAATAATTTATATATCACACTAGGTTATTCGCACGCTGGAAATAAAAGTGGTGATGTTACCCCAGAAAATAATCCCGGGACTTTGGTTATCAAGCTATTTGCAACAGTCGCTGGAACAGCTCAAGAACTAGCTTCATCTGGAAATATTACAGATACGCTTACAAGTTCTGGGTTTCGTCCAGCGGACGAGCAGTGGGATTTATCTGTTTGTTTAAAGAAAGTGGGAACCAGCGACTCCGCTATTGTAGTCAGTTGGAAATTGCCGCCAGCCCCCGGGCAGTCGGCAGGCTTGCAAGGGTCGTTTACATATGGCAATTTTGCCACTCCTACCAATAAGGCATACGGTTTTACTTTACCCGCAATGAGTTCTGATACTAATACTACTCCCAACTATGGAAAAATTGGCTATTTAAGAATATCAGATACAGCCACAGTCAGAAAACAATCTTTGCTGCAGGGTGTCAATAGATCGGCGGTCTGGTAATGGCGCGTTCGGGGCGAGGCACATTCACTCGATCCTCATACAGACCCATTCCTCGCGTTGCTCTTTATTTTCAGGTTATCGCACATACGCTTGCCTTAGCCGGTGTCAACGTAAAGGAAGCAAGTAAATCTTCGTCTGGATCAATAACATCCAGCGGAACCTATGCAGCCAATGCAAGTATTGTTAAGCTACTTGCTAGCGCAATAGCAATGAATTCTACGCTGGTGAAGTCTATGAGCCGCTCGTTTAGCGGCAGTCTGACTCCAGCGGCTGCTCTGGATGACATTTTAGTCTTAACGGTGGTCCTTGTTGGGGCGGTATCCGCTATCAGCGGTGATATTGCATATATTCCATCCAAATATTTCACTGGACAGCTGGACAGCAGTGCCACCAAGCAGTTTGCGGTTTCCGCATATTTGACATCATCTTTGGCCGCAGCCGGGACAGTTCAGAAACTATCAGCTAAGATCTTTGATGGATATCTGGTACCTCAAAGCTCCTTTGCCGAAATTCTATCTGCTTTCCGGATTCTGAGTGGCTCGGTACTACCCACTCAGGTCCTCTCTAAGGTGGCTAGAAAGCCGCTGAGTGGAAATATTTCGGCATCTGGCACCACGAGGCGCACTCTCGCAAAAGTGTTCGCTGGTGCCTTATCTATGGCGGCTAGTTTAGTTAAGCAACGAGTCGGAGATATTAATGCTGTCTCTGCTGTAATCAGCATTGAGACGATTGTCAATATCACCATGACATATGAGGATAAATCAATAGTACTTGCTATTGATGGCATTTAAGGAAGAAGGGAGTTATAATAACACTATGGCAATAACGACTGTTTACACGGGGGACACAATTAGAATCAAAGGGACATTTAAAAACAGTTCTAACGTCTTGATTGACGCTGATGCCAATGCCGTCACTTTTACGGTATATAGCTATGAAACCAAGAAGATTTTAAGCACTGGCAATGCCAGTCGGCTGTCCGCGGGTATTTTTTATTACGACTACGAGGTTCCCAGCACGGAAACCAAGTATATAGTGGAGTTAAAGGGTGACTTTGATGGCTACCCACAACTGGCAAGGTCAGTGATAAAAGCCAAGTTTAGGATTTAAATATGGCCACACAGGTGTATACGAAGCAAAATCAAGAGTATGAAGCTACGTTGAGTTTAGCCTCTGACGCCGACATCGTTAGTGGTGATTATCAAGTCTTTGTCTCGCTAGTGCATGAGTGGGGTGACACGATTGTAGATGAAGAGTTAGCGACAAGAGACGCCGCCGGTGAATATAGCTACAATTTTACTGCCACGGATCTTAATAGCTTTGGAAAACACAAAATCGTCTGGAAATACACAGAAGGCGGAGATGATTTTACGTCTACGGCGTTTATCAATGTTTATACCCCCTACATCACAGAGGGTGAGTTTTTTGAGACGTATCCAGAGCTAGAAACTGACTTCTCAGAGAAGTTTGATGGCTTGGAGCGCAGGGTTCGATCCTTTATCGACACCATTTGCGGTCAGAATTTTCAATCGATCCAGAATAAGTCCTTGACTTATGAAGGGGACGATCATGAAAACATCTTCCTTGGCATCCGTTGCACCAAATTAATTAGTGCTACAGAGAAACCCGATGTGGACATCTCAGATCAAGTGGAGGTAACGGTAGAGTCAAAAATGTACATGCGACGAATCGAGCAGATTATCCCTATCGCTACACAGGAAAAGCAGTACATTCAACCTAAATTTATGGACGGCAGCTTTTATACTTTCACAGCCAACTGGGGATGGGACCATGTTCCATCAAATATCACCGAAGCCGCTAGCTTATTGATTTATGACTTCATGAACGACGATACAGCCTATTCACGTCACGGGATCTCCAATGCCAAGATGGATCAGTACTCAATGACGTTCTCAGATGCCGCCATGTCCGGCACAGGCAATATTGAAGCAGATGTACTTTTGATGGACTATACCATCTATACAATGGGGCTTATATAATGATTACACATGTCCGCATGGTGCATCGTGTAGACATTTACAGCAAGACCACCACAACAACGGCGGCCGGTCAAAAGAAACCCTCTTGGGCAGTCTCGTCAGCCGATGTCAAATGCGCCTTTATTCCGCAATTTAATGACAATCGCAACTTTATGACAACTCCGGTATATGCACATAATGAAATTATTTCTTTTGCTTTTAACGGAGATGCTCCTATCGACTTCAGCAAGCGACTTTATAACGTCGTAGACCGATTTGGCAATGTTCTGGAGGCGGGTCCTATCGAGATTACTAGCATTGTAAAAGTGCCGGGCTTCTATGGTAAAATTCATCATATTGAAGTTTCTGGCTATAGGGTGATTGATGAATAATGTTTAAAATTAAAGTAAGTAAAAGCAATATATCTAAAGTAGAAAAAGTGGCTATTACTAATGTGAATAAGTATAAGTCAAATGTTTGGGAAGCTTTAAAGGCAGCGCGCGATGATGCCATTGAGGAAGCCAAGTTAGAGATTGAGGAGCTATTCACAGAGCACGAAGGCCGCCACCCAGATGCCGAGCGTCGTGGTATTGAGCACTTTGAGTTTAAGAAAAATCAAGTATTGAGTGGCAATAACATCTTGGTAGGAGTTGACGTAGAGCCAGCCGATGAAGTGGGTCTTTTCCTAATGTCCGGTACTCAGCCGCACACTATTCATAGTTCTGGTCCTCATATGCTGCTGGTGTTCGAGTTTACTCATGGCGGTATGTACATTGGTGAAAAAGCAGAACATCCGGGTATCGAAAGCCGGGTTGACGAGGTTGAAGAAATTATGAGCCGCACCCTACTGGAGAAGACTGTGCAATATCTTGGAAGTCCCGGCAGACTTTCGGGGGGCCTGTAAATGTTGATTTATAGCGTTAATGACTTTCTTCAAAATGACGCCACAATATTGTCGTTGGCCGACAAAGAGGAAATAACAATATTTCCGATGGTTGGATACGACGAGGAAACAGCCCCTATCGTCCTCTATGACTACTTACCAGACATCAAAGATGAGCATATGTTCTATATCCATCACGATCGAGTGATCTACGCCGTATTAGACACAGACGCTGAGCGGGGCTATGCCGTGCGGAATCAAATAATTGCCCTCCTTAACCAATCTGATGAGATTCAATTAGAGACTATAGACGACACATATGGTAGAATGTTATATATGAATTTAGTGCGCTCGGCTGACCGTCAGCCGACGCAGCCGGAGGGCTACTATCAGTTTATTTCTATTTTTGAAATGTGCTGGATTCCCAATGACTAAATTGCTTTATATACAAAAATAGATTATGATAGGGGTGTATGGCAATGTATACCGCAATTACATACATTGGCAAAACGCCAGGTTTTATCGCTAGGGTAGGTAAGCGCACATATGAATTTGAGTGGCAAAAATCATTAGGCATCGGCAGACGGCCTGAAGAGGTCGATTTTGTCCATGCAGTGCGTCTATCCAAGCGAAGGGATAGAAACGGCAAAAAAATGTTTGTCCTTGAATAAGGAGGTTATTTCATGGCTGTAACATTCGCAAATATTATCGTGGGTGAGGGGAATCTTTCCGTTGGTAGCAACGCTAGCACATCCTCTGCTCTCGGTAGCGTAACATTTTACGACGTAGGTGGTACTCAGGAAGGCGTTATGATTTCTTGGGAGCCAGACATGGTTGACATTGAAGTTGACCAGTTCGGTGACGCCGCTCGCGTTATTCAGTCGAAGGTGAAGGTAATGGTTAAGACAACCCTTGCCGAGAACACCTTCGACAACCTTGCCCTTGCTTGGGGTTATGGTGGTGCCGCTGGGTTTGGTGACACCGCTAAGACCTCGCTGCAGCCGGGTGTTCAAAGTGGTGGTACAACACTGAACCTTGGTATTCACGACCCTCTTCCTGAAGAGCGTCAGATCAAGGTTGTTGGTCCCGCCCCGGGCACATCTGTAACACAGCGTAAGACTCGTACTTACACGTGCAAGCGCGCTATTTCATTCGGTACCGTGGAGCAAGGCTACCAGCGTAACGACAACGTTAAGCTGCCCGTCGAGTTCCGTATCCTCCCAGATGCTTCGTCAACTGGTAAGGAATATGGTACAATTGTAGATGCTAACGCTTAATAAAAATAGATTAGGAGGTGAGTCTTTGTGAGCAACAAGGACTTAGTAACTGGAACAAAGATTTCAATTGGTGAGGAAACAGTAGAGGTTCGTCCTCTGACTATCCGTCAGCTTCGCAGATTCGTGAAGGTTGTGGGTGATCTGAATTTTGAGGATCAGACAGAACTGAGCGACAGCGACATTGACAAGATGGTTGAAGCTGCAAGTATCGCCCTTGAGAAGGCTGCTCCAGAGTTATCGAAAGACACTGACGCCATCGAAGATTCGTTGGACATCAGAACTTTCAATGCAATCCTCAATGCGGCAATGGGCGCAGACCCAAACGAGTAACGGAGGGGGGGTCGTCATCGGGTGAAGGACTTCACTTTGATGACCTCCCCCTCCTTACCTATGAAAAAGAAGTTTTTTGCGAATGCGGGGCATGGATTAACTTTTATCAGATGGAAGATTCTCTCACTCTGGAGGAACTTTTGGAGTTGTATGACTCAACCTTGGAGCGCCAGCAGAGGCTTATGAAGACAATGGCTGCGGCAATGGGTGCCGATGTTTCTGACGACAGCCCCTCACAACAAGGTTATAATATTGCCGGGAGTAATGACCTCGGCTTTTTGCCTATTAGTATAGGCTATGAGACAATGGAGTAGTATGGCCACAACCCCTAAACTTAAATTTGGTGTAGAAGTAACTGGCAAGCAACTTGATGACCTCATGAAGGACATTAAGACGCTTGCCAATCAAGTTAGGCGTTCATCGACTAATATAACTAATTCTACTGCCGATATTAAGGAAGGTCTCAATAGTTTAAAGTCTACCTCTAGAACAGTTGCTGGAGCAATAAATAAAAATTTTGCTACGATCCAAACATCTATCACAAAAGTAGCCAATCATACTACTAAGCAGCTAGAGAAGATCACCAAAGCTGGCATTGCCGAAACTAAAAAACTCGAACGTCAAGTTGTAAAAAATGCCGAAAAGATTGAAAAGTCATTTCAGGGCATAAGCAAAGCCACGGCAGAGGCTAAACGTGATATTCAGGCGGCAGCCAAAGAAATTAAAGCATCTGCTGAAAAGATGGGCAAGGATGCAGTTTCTTTTGGCAAGGGTTTAAAAGATTCACTTGCGTCTATTGAGAAAAAGATTGATGATGTGCTCAAGAGCATTCAGTCTATGGCCAAGTCAGCCAAGACCGCCAGCAGTTCAGCTGCTAGAGCCTTAGAAGCACACGAAAAAGCCCAGAAGCGTCTTGCGCGTACTACTGTTAATGAAACAAAGGTAATGCAACGGGCATATCGGCAGCAATCACAAGCTGTTGAATCTTTGTTTAGAGCTCCGTCATATCAAAGTTTATCTATAGGCTCTGTATTGCGTCAAAGGCGTGCATTTACATCGTTTATGAAAGACGTTGGCAGTCAAACTAAAGGCAGCGCCTCCGGAATGCCCGGTCTTTTCCCAGCGGGAAAAAATCTTCAAGGCGAATGGATGCAGATGCCATTTGGCAAGATGGGTTCACAGCAAATGCAGCAGTTTGCTCGCAAAGAACAGATTACCTTTACACAGGCTATTTCTCATGCTGAGCGCTTAAAACTGAAATATGGACAGTTAAAAGAACCACTTACTGCGTTAGGGCGTAAAATGAGCGATGCTGGAAAACAGGCGCGATGGCTGGGTCAAAACTTAAGCTTTAGCTTAAGCTTGCCATTGCTAGCTGGTGCCCGTCGTGCTGTGCAGTTATACATGTCAGTTGCTCAAGAAATTACCCGTATTCAAAAAGTAGGTAATATTAAAGTTAATACGCCACAAGGCGAGCGTCAAATGCAAAATATTAGAGCTGGCATTGCAGACCTCGTTACTAAATTTGGTGTAAGTCAAAAATCTGCTTCTGCTTTGACTGGCGATATAGTTGCTATGGGTTATGAAATCCGTGGCGTCAATTCTGAAGCAAATCAGATGGCTGAACAAATCATGTACACAGCTACTCTTGGTGACATTGGTATTAAGACTGCAACTGACTTCTACCGCACCATGCTTAAAGTTTTTGTGAGCGGCCAGCCCGGTGTTGCCGGATTTAAAGATGAAATTGCTGGCACCAACTTTATTGTCGATCAGTTAAACCAAATTGAAAACAAAACTGCGATTAACCTTAATCAATTAGCAGATGCAATGCCTGTTGCTGCGGGTGCCGCCAAGCTTTTTGGATTGAGTGCCGGTGAGTTAGCCTCTACGCTAACTGGTCTTTACGATAGAGGCATTGCTATTAAAACAGCCGCAACGGGATTAAACTTTACCTTTACGCGAATTTTAAGTCCAACTAAAAAAGCTGCTGAGGTCTTCGACAAAGCCTTTGGGGTTGGAGCACTTCAGGGTGTTCAAAATATAGGCAATGGCATGGAGCGCTTAATCAAATTAAGCGAAATGTATCGTTATCTGCTGCAAACTCAAGGCAAAGTAGCTGCAACTCAAGTATTTTCTGAGCTGGTATCTAAGCGTCAAATTAAAACTTTCGTCCCAACAGTAGAGTCTATTAATACTGGTATGGATCAAGTTCGCATGGCTATTCAAAATAATAGCCAAGCTATGCAGATGGCGGCAAGTAAGGGCATTGATATCCAACAAGCATCTTATAAAGAATTAATTCCTATTATGCAAGAATATGGAAAAGAACTGTTAAAAGATGAGGTTTTAACGCAAGGTTTTATTAGAGGTTTAATCGCGAGTAATGGCTGGGCCACGATTACTTCAGATAACATTGAAAAACTTTCAAAGCGCCTTAAGGACCTGTCTGCTCAAGAAATCGCTATCAAATTAAAGTCTGATCCTATTAAATATCAGGTATTAATGCAGACTGTAAAAATGCTAGGTGCAGAAATCGGGCGTGTTTTATTTCCTTATTTAATTAGATTAAGCAATATTTTAATTAAAGTTTTAACTTGGTTTGATAATCTAAGTGAGCAGATTAAACAAGCTACAGTAGCAGTTCTTGGTCTAATTGCAGCCCTTGGTCCAATTGTAGTTTTGTTCGGCAGCATCAAGACATTTGCTGGTATCGTTACAACTGTTATTGCTACATTGCTTCCGGGTTTCAAGACTTTATCTGGAGCGACAGCAACCATGTTGCATAACATGGGAATGCTTAATGCAGAATTAGGCAGTCTAATAATGATGTCGGAAGATCGTTTCATTTGGTTGAATAAGGAAGGCAGGATAGCATCTTTCTTTGCTAAATTATTTGGCTTTAGAAAAGCCGACCTCCTAGCAACGAATGCTCAAACTGCTGCAGAAGAACGTCTTGCATCTGCGCGAATGGGGTCAGCTTCATCTGGCGCTATGCCATTTAAGTCGTTTTCCGGCATTCAGCGTAATCAAATGCTTTTTGGAAGAAATATTGGTCCTACAAAATGGGCTGCCGGTGCGGCAAAATACTTGCAGGGTCCTTTAAGCGAACCATTAACGGCAGCGCCAAAAGCCGCTACGCTAAGGCAGACTTTGGGGGCAACGCAAGCCGGGGCAGCAACAACATCAGCACTGCAGACGACGCGACAAAGGATAAAATCTTTCTTTGGCGCTACCGATAGTGGAATAGCCTCTCCTGTGACGCGCCGGATGCTAGCAGACCCGGACTTCGCTGCGTCTCAGGCGGCCGCTGGGCGTATGCCGGTCGGATACAGGCTGTTTGGACGTAAAGGTCAAGATCCATTTGCTAGAGCTTTAGAGAGCATTAATCAAATAGGAACTGGCTCTCTCGGTATTCCAATTGGCGATAGAAGAGCTATGATTCAAGCCCTCATGGAGGCTGGGGTTACGCCCCCGCGTGTGGATATACCAGAAATTCCATATACGGAAGAAACGGTAACTGAAGGCCCCAGAAGAAAGAGGGGCAAAAGCAGCAGGGTCGGAACAGGCCGCCGAGTTAGTGGGGCTGCCTTTAATCAACCCCGCTCTAGGACTATTAAGGTTTTTAAACCCACAGGCCTAGGAAGACCTGAAGTCCAGTTTGCGCAGGCACTAGCAGATGTGCAATCAGCAATGGATTTAAATGCTCGTGATTTACAAGCTTATATGACTGATCATAGAAAGCAGTATATTCGAGAATTAATTGCTTTTAAACAACAGGGGCTTTTAACTAAAAAATCCATTAAAAAAATTCTGGCAGGAGATTTAAGTAGTCTTACACAGCTGGCAGCAAAAAATGCTCAGGCTAAGCAGCTCTTAACTGCTATGACCACAACACCGGAAATGATTGCACCAACTACCACGTTGGCAAGAGGTAAACTCCGTGGTCAACTCAAAAGAGTAATTTCTGGTAGGGCACTAGGGCAGGGCGCAGAGGCTACGATTACCGGACCTGTCGGAAGGCAATTAGAAGCCTTAATTGCTGATCCATCTTTTATGCCGGGGACTAGAATAAAAGCAACAACTAAGGCTATGCAGCCAGCAGTTAGAAGAACAATGATGTCACCGCTGCGTGGAATGGCTAAGGGATATACGCAAATTTTTGGTGCGCTAGCGTCGCCATTCAGGGCAATGGTCACTCAGGTCGTTGAGGACGAAAAAGGAAAAAGTGTTCGTGTCATGCGAGGCAGCAAGGCTGCTAAGTCCGTGGCAGGAAAATTAAGTAAAGTAAGTGCCAATGTTTCATCGCTTATGTCTTCTACAATAGACGCAGCAACTTCAGGCTTTGCTCGTGAAACGGGCACTAAATCTTTAGGCACGGCAGTAAAAACTGTTGGCGTGAAGAGCACAATTAAAGGTGGTGCCAAGGGGGCTATGGGGGGCTTTGCTAATTTATTTACCGGCGGTGCCAAGGGGGTTCTTGGAATTCTGAAGCCGCTAGCTAGCATGGGTACTATATTTGGTCAATTTACAGTTTTCCTTCCATTGATAATAGCAGTTGGCGTCGCCATTTTTGGGATTATCAAAAATTGGGATGAGGTCTACAAGGGTTTGAAGCCCGGTATTGATGCGATCAAAAAAGCTTGGGAGCAATTACTAAATGCGTTTAAAGGTGTGGGCAAAATCTTTACGGACGCCTTCGGCAGCCTCTCCTCAGAGAGTAATAAAGCGGCTGCTGATAACAAGAGTATATGGGAGTCAATTGGTGTCGTAATTGGTGGCATTATTACTATTTTCTCTAAATTAGTGATTGTGATAGCTAAAGCTATAACTGCCTTGGCACCAGTCTTTAGGTGGATTGCAGATCTGGTTACTGGCCAGATGGGTGTGATTATCAATATTATTAAAGCAGTAGCTGCTCTATTTACTGGAGATGCTAGTAATGCTGTGCAATATCTGCGACTTGCTTTTGCTTCCTTTTTTAAATTTGTCATTAGTGCAATGCGGCCATTTTTAGCTGTCATTTCAATGATGTTTAGAAGTATAGCTAAATTAGCAAGTGGTATTGCCGGTATTTTTGGAGCTAAGGGTATTCAAAAAAGAATTCAAAACTTCGCTCAAAGTTTTAATCTAGAAAAAAGCTTAAAGAACTGGATTGATACTAAAATTGGTGGGATTCAAGCAGAAGTAGAAATTAAACCAACATTTTTTGGTGAAAATGACTACGATGCCAGATCGCGCAGAAGAACTAGTCAAGTAACTAAAGGTGATGAAGCAGATATCCCAAGTGATGAAGATCAAAATACCGATGCCACCCAAGGTACAGCAGATAAAATGGCTAGCATATGGGATAATTTCTTGAGTACATTAAAATCTAAACTTGAGGAAACTATTAATGAATTAAAAAATACACTAGATAAATCTTTTAATAAAATTTGGGAAGATAGACTCAAGGTTTACGACGATCAAATTAAGGCTATTGATGACCTAGAGAAGAAAGAAGAAGAGCTTCTGGCAACTCAGGAATACCTGCAGAGCCGTCGCGACGCCCTGAACAAGCGTTCGCTGGATCAGCAGAACTATGTTCGTAATCGTGCTCTTGCTGTATATGAAGGGCGTATTGATGACGCCCGAATGTTAGATCTGGAGTTTAGTCAAACTAACACTGCAAACAATAAGGCGATTGCAGATCTGGATAGCGCGAGAGCCCGTGATCTGCTCAAGAAGCAACGAGATATTCAACGACAGCAAATTCAGGAGGCCAAGTCTGCCGCAGAAGAATTGCGGAAGGTGCAGGAAGAAAACCTGAAGAAGCAAATTGACTTAATTACTCAATATACACCAAGAACAGATGCCGAGTGGCGTGCCATGATGGATCAAATTAACAATACAATCGCAGCATATGGTATGCCCATGATTACCGGCAGCTTTATGGATGGGATGCAGGTATTCAAGACAGCTTCGGATAATGCCAAGATGGAAATTTTGGCTTCAGGTTTTTGGAATGGTGAGTGGGTTGATACTGCTGTCTTAGGCTGGATCTCTAGAATGTCGGGCGTCCCTCTGCAAAACCTTATTAAGGCCGCTCAAGACGCCGCTGGTGCCGTCTCTGGAGCCATCGCAGGCGTCGATGCTGGAGAAGAAGACGGAGGCGGTGCATACCCAGAAGGCGGAGGAAGGACACCAGACGGGGCTGCTGTCGGTCCCTCTAAGCCAAAAGTAAAAGACTCTGTTCGCTACAAGCTAGCCGATATGCTTTCTGGGAAAGCTTCAGATATGGCATCTAAGTGGGCCAATTTCACCCCGGAAGAAAAGCGATACCTATCTGATCAAGGAACTTTTGCTCACTATCAAAGATTAGTTCTTAACGCTACTCCGGCGCCATTAACTCCTGCTGGAACCCCTATGGCCGCTAAAGACATGATGTATCAGTCAGTTAAGGATCGCGACAATGCAAGACTGCAGGAGGCGGCTAAGAAACGTCAGGCATTTATTGATAGAACTAATCGTCGCATCACGATGCCGGTCACTAAGGGTGATCTGAAATTAAGACAAAATTATGATGCTTTTATGAGGCAAGGCGGAACCACTGAAGAATTCTTTAACAGAATGAAAGAAGCTAGTATTTATAATTTTATTGAGGAAACACCAGATACGGTTACGCCAGCCGAAAGAAGAATGGGTCGTAAATCAATTGGAGCAAAAAAAGATGCCATTGAAACTGCTAGAGCAAATCTAGAAAAAGTGCGTGCTCAAAAAAGAAAATATGAAGAAGACATGCGTGCTCAAGGCAAAAAACCTGTTAAAGGTTTGTATCGTAATGCTATAGAGAAAGCTAAAGAAGAAATAGCGCAAAGTAAAGTAGATCTTATTCAAGCGCAAGATAGAGAATTCTTTAGATTAAATCCTGTAGATAAATCGAAGCTTGGTCCTGGAAAAACAGATAAAGGATTTTTAGGTAACTTTGTAGATGACATAAAAAATCTTTTCAATCCCACCAGAATCTACGATGAAAAAATGAAGCAAAAGGCAAAAAAGACAGGATCTGATTTAGCTGCAGGTATCGCTGAGGGGGCAAAAGACACTAAAGCTACTAAGCAGATGGGTGATAACTTAAAAGCCAGCGTAGATAAAGCCAATACTGCTGTCAAAAAAGATAATGAAATTGCATCTCCGTCTCGTCGCTTCGGTCGTGAAGTAGGTCAGCCTATTACCTTAGGTATTGCTGCCGGTATATTAAATGAAAAAGTTGTTGCTGTTCTTAAAGAGTCTTTTGAGACACTATTGCGACCTTTACTCAACGTACAACGCAAAGGAAAAATCTATATCGATTTCGATGTCACGACTGGCGGAATTAGATCGGGCATTGAGCAACGACTCAATGAAATTTTTGGAACAGAGATTCGCTTTAAGACTCCCCGATTTTTAATTGATATTGACAAAATCTTTAAATCTCTTACCGCCGGTGTTAGAGCTTATGTGAAGTTCTTAGATCTTGGAATCGGTAGACCAAATAATGGTCCAAATGTCTCCATGCTGGAGAGCTACTTGGGCAGCCCGATTCCCGGTCTTGCTACTGGCGGTATCGTAAAGAGTCGTCCGGGTGGCATCATGGCCAACATCGGTGAAGGTCGATACGACGAAGCTGTCATCCCCCTCCCCAATGGCCTCAAGAACTTTGCCAATAGCTTCCAGCCTGCTGCTGCTTCTATGGGTAGATTCGAAGGCAGCATGAAGACGGCAATGGTGTCAGCCTTGAAGGAATGTGCCCCTTACATGGGTGGCGAAGAATCCGGCGGTGTCACGATCTATGTAGACAACTTCATCGGTCAACCTCAGTGGTTCGAATCAATGATGGCAGAATATGGTGTCAAAGTTGCCCCCAACAAACAACGTTCTTATGGTACAATGAATAGGAAAGTTACTTCCTATCAAGACAATGCATACAGGACCGGTAGAATTTAATGGCTCTTAACAATTTTGTAACATTAGGAGAATTTGGAGGAACGGCGTTCCCCCTGACCGATCAGGGAAGGACATTCTCGATGGCTCGGGATGAAAGGTCGGTTCCTGTAACGCTATCCAACGGAATAGTAAAAAAATATTTTATGGCTGTTAAGTATAGCTTTAGCTTATCATGGACTTTCTTGCCTAGCTCTCACTTGAAGACGTATGATGGAAAGTATGCACGCGATAAAATCAAAGAATTAACCGACTATATTGGCGGCCCTTTAACTTTAAGCCTGCAACGTACCGCTTCCGGTAGCCCAGTAGGTCAGACTACATCCTACACAGTTTGGGTAGAGAGTTATAGTGAAGATATTATTCGTAGAGATTATATTAGCAATAATATTTGGTATGAAGTTAAGCTGGATCTTAAGGAGCAATAATGCAGAATATTACGGCTTCATTGGATACAACCTTAAAAAATAGTGCTCAAGTAGTTGAGCCCTCTGTAGAAGCGGAGTGGGTCAATGGTCGCTCATTGACTAATGTAAAAGCTTACTCATCGTCAGACGATTATGTGACATTTATTACTCAACAAAATCCAGTTTTTTATACACGGTTTAATGAATCATTTGATGTCATTGATGGTATGTATACCGGACCAAAACCGGTTACACACTGGAGAATGAATAATGCTGCTAATACATTAGCAGTATCATCAAATATTTATTCTGTGCAAGATGAATCTGGATATAATAATCTCTACGTTAAGGGAGTTTCGGGTACAGACTTCACGTTCGGCCAGACAGGTGTAGTGCAAGACAATGCTGGCAATTTATCTACTAGCTTATATATGCCGGGCAATGCTGGATATGCTGTTTCCTCACAGAAAGATACTCAAAATAGATGGTCGATTATTGACAATCCTTCTTTTTCTGTTGAGTGCTGGATTAAACCAACTACTATTAATATGGTAGATGGCAATTTTATTATATATAAAGATTCTAAAGGCTATTTACGCTCGGTGGAAACTGGCGAAATTCAATTGTCATCAAGCATTCCAGAATGGACATTAAACTTAGATTCTGGCAATCCTAAGTTTATTATATATAATAGCAATACAGGATATTGGAAACCATTAGAAAATAGATCAAATGTATATGTGGATGTTAAATCACCCAATAGCTTAGTAGTGAATCAGTGGTATCATATTGTAGCTGTATTTGATGGCAAGACTTTATCTTTATACGTTAATAATCAATTAGTCGGATCAAACAATGTCTTAAATGGCACTCTTATGGATACTACATCCGGTTCTTTATATGTTGGCGCACGTTATTTTGATTGGACGGCAGTTCCCGGGATAGACACTAGCATTAATACTAAATTTATTGGCAATATTGATGAAATTGCTATTTACAACAATGCTCTCAATTTAGAAGATATTAAACAACGCTGGAGAACCGGGTCATTAAATATCGGCACAGCCTTGAGGTCCCCCGGTTATAATCATGCTCACGTTAAAGATTACTCCGGTAAAGGCAGAAATCCATTTATCTACAATCCTAGTGGTACGCCGACTGCTTTTGCGGGTATTGACTTCCGCCCTCAAATCAATGGTGCTTTGGGGACGCCATTCATCGGACGCAAAGACTCAGCTAGTTATTATTTTAATAATGGTACATCAATTATCAATTATCAATATTTAACTTCAGATAATTCAGCGACTGGAACTCCGGTCTTCGATGGTACAGCTAAGGTTACGGTGGCTGGATGGATCTATGTTGAAGATAAGGTAGTGAGCACCGAGAGCATCGAAATGATAGCTGCACTCGGAACCCCCAGCGGGGAGTTTCATACCACTGCGACAACATCAAATGGAAGCTGGTACGTCACCCTCAGAAGGCAAACCAATGGGGCCGTCGATCTTAGCGGTTCTATCTACAATGGAACAGTAGTTCAGCCTGTTACTTTTAATAATATTCCACGTAATCAATGGGTGCATTTTGTTTTTTCTGTAAACTCATTAAATAATGCCGTTATAATGATCAACGGTAATACGTCTACTGTCGCCACTAGTGTTACTGCGACTCCAACGATGAATACTAATAGTCAATGGAAACTCTTTATTGGAGGTAGGCAGTCAAATGAAGGTTTAAGTAAATGTTACATTTCAGAATTATCAATATCTAATGTAAACGCTGATTTGACCGCATGGTCTACAGCTTATCAATCAGTGGTAAGTGCAAATAACTTTAAAGGTGTTAATAAGTTTTATGACCCTCTTCAAGTAATAAACGGTCAAGATGAACATACTATTACTTGGGCTGTTCTCGATGCCTTAGATGAAAATGGAGATGTAATAACAGCCAATGGAAATTATTATGTTTCCGAGCGAGAAGAGACTTTAGCTTTTACCGATTATGAGTATGGTTGGTGGTCTAAAGTTAAATCTGACGCATCAGGTAATTTTACCGTGCCTCAAAAAATATACTTATCATTTGATCCTATCTATGCTAACTATATAGATTTATATTCCTCGACTAAATATGGTCGTATTAAGGCAGGAAGCTTTAGATTCCGAGACGCTGATACTGGGACTTGGACATCAGTAAACTTTAACTTAAGTAACTCTAGCTATATATATAGTATCGGACAAACTAAACATATCGATGCTATAGAGTTAACAATTAACTCCACACTATATCCTTATGACGTAGCTAGAGTTCAGGAGTTCGCTCCTAGGTGGATAGAAGATATTTCCGCAAGAGTAGTTAGTCTAGAAATCTCTAAGAACAGAGAAAATTTTGATTCTTCTGTGCCATTGGGCGCAACCGGTGCAAATACATGCAATATAGTACTGGATAATACTGATCTTGAGTTAAACCCAGATAACACCGGTAGTTCATACTACGGAACCATTACGCCAGGAATAAAATTTAAGATCGGATATAATTACCACACATCATCCGGCATTGAATTATTAGATCAAGGATATTTTTATTCCGATAATTGGTCTATAGACAGTGATAACATGACTGTATCAGTCTCCTGTCGTGACTTTAGTGCTAAAATGCAAGATGCTACTGTGGTTGATGGCTATTTAGCTTCAGATATAACTGCAAGCGAGGCTATCAGCGATTTAGCTCTACGCTCTGGTGTCCCCTTATCTAAGTTAGATATAGACAAAAACTATGTCAGTACAGTACTCGCAGACAAACCAGCCGTTTTTTGGCGCCTAAATGAAACGTCGATGCAGCAAAAAAGCCTATATTTTAACGGCTCTACTTACCTGTATAGCCACCCATTTGGTGATCTCTGGGCAGGTGGTGCTGGGGACGGGTCCGTTTCGGGTACGCAGAAGAATACCACTGTTGCGTCGAAGAAAGTGCTCCCCAGAACATTCTACGACTTTCCTGCATCTGAGTGTACTGTAGAGTTCTGGATTAAATGCGGATCAGATGCTCGCAACAAGACAATTTTAAACTATGCTACTAAAAGATTTGCAAATGAATTTAGAGTTAGCATTGGTAGCGACGGAAGACTTGTAACTAAGATTCAAAACTTCGCACCCGGACAGGCTGAGCCATCCGATGCAAGCACCGGCTTTTTCTCGGATAGTGCTATTGATGATAATATCTGGCATCATATTGCTATTGTAGTCGATCCCGCTCTTAGCAGTGCCGGTAGCGGAGTTGGAGTTCAATATTATATTGATGGCAGCACAGGTGTCGCAGCGCAGTTAGCTGGCTTCACCTTTCAGCCGTTTAGGCCTTCTGGGCAGATGCTCATTGGAGCTGGCTTTAATGCTGGTGGTATTGCATCTAATGTCGCAACGGGGCCACATACATTAAATAAAACATCTTCTATTTTTATTGGTCATTTACGAGAAATTAAAATTTGGGCCACGACGCGAACGCAAGCTCAAATTATAGATGGTATGAATAAACCATTTAATCAACAAAAAATTAATGCTTATAGTAACTATGTCTATAAAAATTTGATTTTATCGGACAATCCTTGTGGTTATTGGCCATTAGATATCAGAAATTCTAGCTTACATAATGGCACTTTTATTCGAGACATTTCCGGCTTTGACCGCAATGGAACGCAGGCGGGGACCGGCATTACATCTTACGAAGGTCCCATTAAGAATGAAGACAGTAGTAGGGCTTTGCACTTCAACTCTACTGGAGTTATTAATGTCTCTAATACTACGATCACCCCCTTTGAAGGAACGTCAAGTACTCTCAATGCAACTAACCCAGTAGCATCGCAATATGATTTTAGTCTTTTTTCAAGCTCGTTAAGCACTGAAGCTAATTTCAGTTTGGAGTTTTGGATTAAACCACTGGCTGCCCCTTTAGCTCGGCGTTGCATTGTCTCTAAGTTCGAATCTACGGGACTGAATCAAGAATGGGCAGCATATTTAACTACAGATTTAAAAATACAGTTTGATGTTCTAAATACTAGCGCAGCGGTAATAACCACTTTAACTAGCAATAATGCCATTTCATTATCACAATGGTCGCACATCGTGATCGTGGCATCCGGAGCCAGACTTCAAATCTTTGTTAACGGTCAAGCTTCTAATCAAACTTTCCTTGCTACGGGCGCTTATGCCTTATCTAACTTAGATGCCACACTTCGTATCGGGAATACCCCATCTACTCCAGCTAACTTAAACTCTGTTTTAGCACATGTAGCTATTTACAAAAGAGCTTTATCAATTGAGTCTATATATAAACATTACATTAAAGCTGGTTACGATGATCAAAATGTTTCTTATGAAAATACGGGTAGATTATTATGCCATTGGCCTTTAAATCAAGGTAAATTTTATGCCTACGAAGATTTAAGTCAAGATGGCTATGCATATACTGCATCTGGAAGAAGAAAAGAAAATATTGTTCCGAATGTAACAAAAGAAGGTAATTATTTATTTGCTTATACTTCCAATACTAGCAATTCACCTCTAAGTCAAGCCATGTGGTATTCAACAGGGGCAATGGCACTCAAAGATCATGCAGGTAATCACTATGCATCTTTACGTCTGGGGGCATCGCCAAATTACGATGAAAAAGATGTTTCTAATTATATTACTTACAATACTGGCAGCCCCATTTCTTCAGAAATAGAAAAATCTATTACTTTAAATAATACAACATCAACTGTCAAAAATTTGGGTTATATTAATCACATGGATGACTGTCCGATGCGGGCCGACATCCTTAATTCGTTCACTGTAGAGTTTTGGTTTAAGTCCAGTAACGTATCGCATAAACAATATCTCTTTTCAAGAGAAAACTTTGGATCAACAGTGACAGGCGGTACGTGGAGAATATTTCTAGATTCAGATGGCGTCTTAAAATTTGAAATTTATCGTTTTGATAATAATCCTCCATATAGCATTATACCTACTGGTTTACGATCTACGCTGACATCAAATACTTGGTATCATGTTGCAACGACAGTAAAAGTTTTGGGAAGCAATTATATATTAACCATCTATGTTAATGGAGCAGCGTATGCTCAGTACACATGGGCAACAGCTATTGCTGCGCTTGTAGAGAATTATGTTAAAACTATTATTGGCGGACATGGTTTAACCACATCTAATGCTTTAATAGGATCTATTTCTAATATAGCTATCTATAACTATGAACTAAATTTATCTACAGTTTTAAATCACTACAAACGTGGCATCAGCCTTTACCAGTATGTATACAGCAGTATTGGTGCCGCTGGGGATTCTTACTGGGCCGAGATGTTAAAGATTGCAACTGCAGATATTGGAATGTTCTATTTTGATGAAAATGACAATTTTGTGTACGAGCATGGTAGATCATATGACGACGTTATAGACTCGCAACACTCCGATGTCCAGTATGAAATTAATGATGGTAATTTAATTTCTATTGGGTCAAGCGTGACATATGGTATTACCGGAGGACTCAGGACATACCCAGGTCTTTATCCAGTAGCGGGTACTTCCTCATATGGGCAGTATGGCGGCGCTACAGATTCAACTGCCGCTATAGTTTCTGGTTCTCAAACGGTAGAATTGCAAGTTAACAAAGTCATAGTAAAAGTTTATCCACCACTTTCTACAACGATTGCAAAAACAGGTATTTGGGCGGCAGAAGGCAATACGTCATTAGCTATATGTACGTTGGCCTCTAATTTAAGTGCTACATCTACTGATTCTATCTCACTATCGCTTACTTTAAATCCAGCAGGTATATATGAACCGCTCTGGCCTGATAGCGGAATTGTAAAGATAGATAACGAATTCATTAGATATAAGAAAAGTACTGGAAATACTTTATATGACCTAGAACGTGGATATTGGGGTAGCATTGCTCAAAGTCACGTAGCTGGCGCCAAAGTCGGTGAAGCCCGAGAATTTAGTTTAGAATGGGGGTCCTCACCAGTATACTTTGTTAGTTATCCATTTATTACCGGTATTATTTTTGACGATACTGTTGTAGCTTCAAACTGGAGATTCAATGGCCTGAACGGATACATTAGACTTTACCCTTCAGATAGTGTCGTTCCGTCCAATAAATATGTTGTTCTCGAAGGCAACAATCCTGTGACTAAACTTGACAACTATTTCCGTGTTGCCGGTATTGTTATGTCTAATCAGCAGAAAAATAAACAAAATATTGTAGAAATTTCAGAAAACTATAAGGATAATATCCGTCGATACGGTGAAAAAGTGCTAGAGATCGACAATCCGCTCATTCAAGATGCTCAATATGCTAAAGATTTAGCTCAATATTTGTTGCAAAAATATGCTCTGCCGGTGCCAATTTTAGAAGTGAGCACCATTGGCTTGCCTCATCTGCAGCTTGGTGATAGAATAAAAATCAATACATTTGATAGATTATCTATTTTAAATGGTGAGTATTGGATTATGTCAATAAATATGTCGTATAACGGTGGTATTGAGCAAAAGATGACACTTAGGAAGGTATCCTAATGCAAGATTACTTTCCTGTTCAGTGGAATTCAGAGCCAGTTTCATTAGAGAAACTGCAGTTTATGATTCAAAATGATCAAACTGTAGCTGACGAGTTAGAAGCAAGACCCAAGGGCATCATTGGTTATAGTGAATTAACAATGTATGCGGCAAATGTTAAGTCAACTGGATATAAGGCATTTCCGGGATTATCTTTATGGGCTAATGCTCAAAATAATATTGATGAAATTAAAGAATGGACTAGAGTTGTAGATAACTGGAATATCAACCCTAACGGATTATCAGTATCAGTTAATACTGAATCTAATAGAATCATTCATGTAGAGCTTTATATTCCACTCTTAGCTCATGGTAATGCAGCTGCTAGCGCGACAACAGCAGCAAACTCGCAATGGCCAATTCAAGGCTTCAAATTCGTTCGAGACGGTATCGATATCTCTGCTGAGTCTCTGGTTGATACATGGGCGTCGCGCGGAGATCCCGGCGATCCGGCTGGCACATCCAATCTTACTTCGTATAGCTTAGCTACGAGTTCTTTTTATTTTGATTGTTTTGACATCAACCCCGGTTCAGGTAGTCATACTTATGAGGTAATGTGGAAATCTGATTCTGGCTTGCGATTAGAGATCTGGGATCAGATGCGAAATACCTACAACGCTGAACCTAGTGTTACTTTTGAACCAGATCAAAATAAATTTCTTTATCATATTAATTTTGGTGGAGATCAATTGCTTGACAATGATGACATGACTGGTAGATATAATATTTCTGATTTTGTTTTATTTCCGGGCCAACCTCAAAAATATACGACTGTAGAGAACGGTGCAACAGTATCCACCGGTGATTCTTACTACACACCAAATCAAATGTGGGGTGCCTTCTCTACTCTTGATGCACCATTTGCTGGGTCCGTACCAACAGCACAATTGATAGTTACTGATTGTGGTAGTTCCAATGCTATTATTCTATATAAAGAAGACGAGGTAGTTATTCAGGAGGCTATAAATGCAGATCCAACAGCCTAATATAGCAACTTTTACAAAAGCAGATTATAAGTTACTGCAACAGATGAGTGATAATGATGATCTTATTAAGAACAACATTGAAAAATCTCCAAAAGGGATTGTTACACTTGGGTTATTAGATAATGTGGCTAATAATCTTCCTAATTATTCTTCTACTTTTGGCTCATATCAAAAATATGATTCTGTTGATTGGTTAAATGCTACATTTATTGACCCTAAAACGTCTAGGTTAATTACTAATTTTGAATCTAATAGATACTATAAGTTTATAGTACATTTAGATTATGTATGGGCAGCTAATAACTTAAACCAATCAACAGGCGGAGATTCTGGCCGTATAGAAATTAGATTGCGTGATATGACTCACAGACATGACTTACTTTATTGGACTAACGTTGTAGATCCAGACTATAACATGGGCGGAATTACCCCAGCCCCAGAAAACTATGTTGCATTGAGGGATAAAACCTATAATGCCAGTGTGAATATTTGGGACTGGGGACAAGCTTCTGCTGCAGGGACAGTTCCAAGCTCGTGTCACGCTGTGAGGGTAATGGCAGCTAAAACAAGTGGTGCTGCGGTTTTAAAATTGCAATATCGTCCCATGAAGGCTTATGGAGGTATCATTCCTCCTGAGGTCATGGACTGCTCCGGCGGTCAGCCAATTTACGGTCTGCCAACTCAGTATATTGACAACACAGGGACTGCTAAAAAGACTGAAACTATTAAACAATTTAAAGGCTACGTTGCCGTTGAAGACTGTGGTCCAACCGAGAAACCCGCTGGTGTTGAGCCCGGAGTCCAGAATGATAACTCTGTGTCGCCATTGTTTGAGGCTTTTGAAAATCATCCTTATAATTCCACTCTTCCGGAGAGACCATAATGTATAAATCAGTTCAATGGACCCCAAGCACTCCATTATCATCTTCAGCGTTCAATCAGATGGTTGAAAACGATAAAGAAAATTATCTAAGTTTAAATGCTGCAGCTGGCCCGACAATTGCTTTGGCCGTTATGAGTCGTAGATTTGAAACTATGCCGGGGAACGTGCCAACAAGAATTCCAGCATTGTCGTTAGATGCTTTTCGTATTCCTTATACGGGATGGTATAAAGCTCATTTTTCCTGCCCAGCCGCACGTCAGGAAACTACCAATAGTAATCCCGCGAACACAACAACAGGATTCCTGATCTTAGACGGGTATCATTTTGTAGTCACTTGTCGTCACTCCAGAAGAGCTAGTGCCAATACTACCTACGATCAGACTACCGGGGCTAGTTTATTTAACGTTCAAGAGGGGGCAGATGCTGGCAATATTGGTAAAATTGTTGCTAGGACTTGTTTTGTTAGATCAGGTATCTCCGTTCCTAGCGCCGCAGATGGCTACATTTGGCTCAATAAAGGAGATATTGTTGAATGGCATGTCTATACATATGTAGCTAATAATAATTATGATGCCATGACTGCAGATCTTCGTCAGTACGGTAGAATCATTGTTAATGATATTCAACCGTCTGATACACGCATGGGCTTTGGATCTCCACGAACTTACAACTCTGGTAATGCCCCAGTCTCCCCACCCCCTCCTCTAACGTCATCTCCATCGTCAGATGCGGTCGTTCCTAATAAAGTAATAACAAACTTATCAACGAACAGTAGCAATGCCGCTCGTAAAACTTTTCTCATGATTCAGTTTATCGGTACAGGCGGACTGCCAGATTCGAGATATTCTGTAAATATCGAAAAAGAATTGAACTACGACAAGACTCCTGATATATTGGCATCCGGTTATGAGGTATAATGGGTGGATTAATATCACGACGCAAGGATATCTCTTGGGGTAGGAACGTACCCTCAGGTCCAGATAATCCAAATTTTACCGGCGGAAAGTATATTGATGACAAAGGCTACGTTAGAGTGCTAAGGACAGATCATCCTTATACCAATCATGGATATGTCTATGAACATCGACTAGTCATGGAAGCTTACTACGGTAGAATCCTCGCTCCTTGGGAGTCAGTTCATCATGTCAACGAAGTCAAAGTAGACAATAGAGTAGAAAATTTATTTTTAACAACTCGTGAGGAACATGCTGCTTTACATGCGGAGGGTAAGGTGGTATCATTGGAGCGCCGAACGGCACTCCGGAATAAAATCCGAGAAAAACGCAGAATGGAGGGTCCCCGTCAGCGGGACGCATCTGGTAAGTTCTTAAAAAAAGAACAAGGATGATATAATTATTTATGGACAATAAGCCTTGGCTTGATGAGCAAACGCTTAAAGGTATTTACGATTTACCTGAAATTAGCACAGACTTAGATGTAGTGGCATACTTTAAGGATCGCGGCTTCTCTGTCGCTAGAAGAACAATTGCTGATGCTAGAGTAAAGTTTGGAATTTGCCCATCAAAAACTCAGGAAGTATCAATGACTGATACAGAATCAGCGGACTTACAGAAAAGAGTTGTCCGGTTAGAGCGAGAATTAATTACGGCTAGAAATGAACGCAGCCTCGCAAGACAGGCCCATAAGGCAGCAGAGTTGGAAGCTGCGGAATACAAGGCCGCCAATGAAATTCTATTGAAGGCTAGCAAGATTTCGGTGGAAAGTGTTCCTTGGTCTAAGTCAAGAGCGCGTCGAAAGGGCGCTGCCACAGCTTTAATTATGCTTTCTGACCTTCACCTCGATGAGATAGTGAAGCCATCTGAAGTAGCCGGAATGAATGCTTTTAATCGTGAGATCGCCCTGAAGCGCCTCCAGAAAACTGCTGATGGTGCTGTCAATATGGGTAAGAATCTTATGAGTGGTTTTGAGTATGAAGGTGCTATTGTTATCCTTGGTGGAGACATGGTGGCCGGTAGTCTACATGATGACACTATCTTCAACGAGGAATCATCAATGATTCCCACTGTAGACTTCTGGGTAGACCACCTTGCTAAGTTCCTAGAAACAATCGCTGATGCCTATGGCCCTACCCACGTTGTCTCCGTAGTGGGTAATCATGGTAGGCTGTCGCCTAAGCCTAGAATGAAAGGGCGAACCGAAGATTCGTGGGATCACCTGCTAGCTTTGATGCTGCAGCGTCATCTTAAGACGGATAGAAGATTTTCGTGGAATATCCCACTGTGCGCTGATGCCTATATCGAAATTTATGGGCGTAGAATGTTGGTCACACATGGTGATCAAATGAAGGGCGGTGGAGGTTTGGCAGGATTAGTGAATCCTGCCGCTATCTTTGACGCACGCAAGCGCAAGCGTAATGCATCTATGGGAGATGAACACGATCATATGTGGGTAGGGCATTTTCATGCCTACACTCGCACCGGCAAGGTTACTGTTAATGGCTCTATGAAAGGGATAGACGAGTATGCATTCTTGAATAATTTTGCATATGAGGAGCCTACTCAGGCTTTTGCAGTAATTACCCGGGAACATGGCGTTACACTTGAGGCAGGTATCTACTGCGTAGACCGATCTGCTGAGGGCTGGTAACGTCGTGATAGGTAATATAAATAAGGAGGAAATATGAATTCAGGAGATATCTTTTTATCAATTATTACTGGTATTGCAGCCACGCCCTTAATTTCTTTTCTTAAGGCTCAAAAGTGGCCGAGCAATGTCAAGATTGTATTTTCGATGGCATTCTGTCTGGTAATCGCTCTCATTGGCGCTGCCCTGAATGGTGAAATCCGTAGTTTCTCGGATGTTGCGTCGAAGTTTGCAGTCATCTGGGCCTCTTCGCAGGCTCTGTATTCCATGTGGTTTGGTGGCACGGATGCTAATACTCGTCTTTCTGAGACTAAAGTATTAGGCTAGGTGTTATCGGTGCTACACTTTGGTGGCTTTTGGTGTCGGCGCTGTGGGGGTCGGGTTCTTGAGGATGAAATCTATTGGGAATCCGACTCCCCCGGTGGCGACAAGAAGGTAAAAAAGGTTGAATTAACCTGTACGCTTTGCGCCAGAAATTATCGTTGCACATACAAAGAGTACAAGCATTTACTAAGCGAGATTGTTCGTGTTCTTAGAGAAAAAGAATCAAGTAAAACTGCTAAAAAATAGGCTTTTCTTAAATGAGCGTGGTGAAGTAATTCGTATCACCTCAACTTTGAAAAAGTCTAACATAGTAAATGTATATAATTACTCTACGTATAGCAATGAAACGATCGAATATGATACAGCGCAATACTTTTTATCGCCAGTATTTAGAATTGGTGATTTAGCAAAAATTATTGACAAAAAAACAGATACTATTCGTAAGTATGAGAAAGCTGGCCTAATTCCTGTGGCGACAAAGGTAAAGCTGAACCCAGAAGGTTCAGCCGCAGTCAGGATTTATACGCTGCGGGATGTTTATGATGTCATTGAAATTTTCTCCATGAGAAACAAAGCTGGAAGGCAGACTAGATTTAGTCCCGTCAATCAGACAGAAGCATTGCGTCATATAAATGCTCGTTTTCAAAAAATTAAAAATGTCGGAACGTAATGCCGACGATCCGCTTGCGCTCCCGACCTGCGGCGTGTATAGTTGGTCGTCGGCATTGCGATATAATAACCAACGGAGGTAATAATGAGTAGAAAAGGTACGATTAGCGTTACGGTAGGCCTTACCAGAAATCTTGGGAACTATCAGTCGCTTAGAATTGATGCTGGGCTGACCCTCGATTCTGAAGATGTTCTTTCAGATGAAGAGTGGAAGCAGGCTTGGTCGAAGGTAGAAACAGAAGTAGAGAACCGGCTCTCCGAGCTGGATGGTGAACTGTCCGGTGGGTCTGCTAAGTAACGTCGCTTGGATGTCTAAAGCCAAGTGTGTAGATGAAGATCATAAGGTCTTTATCTCCTACGATCCAAAGCACATTCAGGCAGCTAAAAAAATTTGCGCTGATTGTCAAGTCAAGTTTCCATGTATGGATCAGTATTTTGATGTGACCTGTGTGGCCGGTGGGCTTTCGTATTATGAAAGACTTGTTGGTACATGGAGAAAGGTAGAAACGATTGATGAATCTAACTGGCGAAGCCCTAATCACCTGCTTAACAAATACCGCTGAGGCAAACGGCAAAATCTTTTTTCAGACTGAAAAGGATGAAGTCAACGCCGAACGTTTAGTTAAGTTCTTTGCTGCCAACGGCGGTGCTGAAGTAGCTCAGCAGTGTGTGGAAAGGTTTATCCGCAACGAGAGGCAGCCGGTCATCTTCCTGCTTGACTTCGTAGTCAAGATTGGAACCATTGTGGAAGAAATCAAGATTGAGAACCAAGATCGTGAAGAATTCAAGCGGCTCGTGCGTCAGACGCAGGAGCGTATGAAGGGTGATAACAATTAATTACGAAATGAGCTTGCTCAACAGTCTGATCGATGCTGAGAGCATCGTCCCTGCTGTAGAGCAGAATGTCGATGAGTCTTTTATTGACCATAAAGATATTTGGGAGTTTGTGCATGGGTATTACTCCAAGTACAGCAAACTTCCTACTAAGTCTATTGTAAAGAATGAATTTCGTGAGTTTGAGTTTATCGATACTAGCGCAGCCCCGCTGCAGTTTTATATCGATGAGGCTCGTAAGCACGCACTATCTGAGAATGTTCGCACTACTTTGCACGACACCATTCAAATTCTGCGTGATAGCGGCCCGAATGCTGCCTTGAACTTTGTGGCGATGAACAGCCTGAGGTTGATGAAAAACACGGGGGCACTCAAGGATACCAACCTTACGGGTGATTACTTGGAGCGAGTAGAGGACTTCAAGGTTCGCTACGAAGATCCTGAGAAGAATATCATGGGTATCCCCAGCGGGTTTGACGTTATTGATAAGCACTTCGGTGGCTGGCAAAAGGGTGACTTCATTGTCATTCTTGGCTGGACCGGTAGCGGCAAGTCTTGGTTCTCTCGTCTATTTGCTGCGAATGCTTGGATGGCCGGTTATAGCCCGCTTATTATCTCGCTTGAGATGAATAAGGAACAAGAGGGTTATCGCTTAGATACCATCCTGAATCAGGGTGAGACATTCAGAAATTCTGATCTGATGTTCGGTCGTGGCGTAAATCCTGAGGCTTATGAGGATTGGGCCAAGAGGACTTTCCAGAATCGACCCCCCATTCACTTGGTCACTTCAGACGGCATTGAGGCGGCTAATCAGAATGTGGTTGAGGCTAAGGTTGAGCAGTATCAGCCCGATCTTTTAATCCTTGACTATCATGGTCTGTTTGATGACGCCAAAAAGGGCGGAACGGAAACCGAACGAGCTAAGAATTTGTCGAAAGACTTCAAGAGAATTGCCGTTCGACACAACATCCCTGTTATCGATATTGCTGCGGTGACTATGGATGGAAATCATGGAGAAAGGGCTCCTGCCTTAGCTGAAGTTGCGTGGAGTAAGCAGCTTGCTTATGACGCCGACTTGGTGATGGCGGTGCATAGGAATGAAGAATCGAATTTATTTGAGGTGGTTAGCCGCAAGGTTCGTAGAGGTCATCCTTTTGCTTTTTATCTTCAGTGGGATCTTGACAGCGGCAAGAGAGAAGAATTATTCGATGTCTAATGAAGACACCGCTCCTGATCACATTGTAGACGGCGAAGCCAAGGATCAAGAGACTATCTTGAGGCAGCGGCCTACAATTGAAGAGTATATTGCTGATACTATTGGACCAATTGAGCGTACTAAGCTTTATTGGAATATGACAGACAGAGGTACATTCGAATTTGCACTCCATTTCTGGTTTACAGAACAACAAAACGATTGAGCAGTTTGTTCAGGAGTATCTCACGGTTGTTAGCGAGACTCCTTCTGAATATGCGTGCTATTGTCCATTTCATAGCAATACGTCTAGCCCGGCTTTTTATGTAAACAAAAAGACTGGCCTATGGCATTGCTTTAATCCATCATGTGGGCGCAAAGGTTCTTTTGCCACCCTTGCTCGGGAATTAGCCGGTAAGGAGATTGCTTGGAATCACCAGCCCCACTACTCAGACGACGATCTCATCTCACTATTATCTGATGAGCAACCAAAAGAGGCTCCAAAGCAAGATTGGAATACGGCCTTTGATCGTATTACTGTCGATTATAGAAATCCGACCGATCTAGGGAAGCTTTCGTACCTGTTAGATCGAGGCTACCATGCAGCTGTCTTAGAGCAGTTTCAGATCGGGTATTCGGAGCGACAGAATCGTATTGTAATTCCTGCTCGCGATGAATTCTTTAATCTGGTCGGGTTTATTGGAAGGGCTACGTCATCAGATCAGTTCCCGAAGTATCTATACTCTGATAATTTTCCAAGACGTTCTACGCTCTTCAATCTGCAGAATGCCAAGGCCCATAGAGAAGTCATCTTGACTGAGGGAAGCTTAGATGCGATTCGTGTACATCAAGCTGGCTTTCCAAATGTTGTAGCAACGCTTGGGGCCTCAATACCGCAAGAACATCATTTAATGCTCAATCGTTATTTCGATAGCATCGTGTTGTTTTTTGACAACGACGACGCGGGCCACTCCGCCCGGCGTGCTATAATAGAGGGGAACCCGCGAAAGGATCTTTGGATCGTGCCTTATCCGTCAGGCGTCAAGGATCCCGGGGAGATGACGGAAGAACAAATTAGACAATGCTTAAGTAACAAGATTAATTACTTAGACTATTTATTTCAAAACAAGGAGAAAACACAATGACTGTTTATAAGACACTCGCAAATTTAAAGAATAAGGTAGAAAACGAATCCAAGGGTGGCGGGGGCAAGAAGTTCCTTACGCTCAAGGACCGTGACGCATTTAAGATTCGGTTCCTTCAGGAGCTGACGGTAGACAGCAAGAATTTTAATGACTCTCGTGGTGCGGCTGCAATTGTTGCTGTACACAAGTCGCCTCTTGACTTCAAGAAGCAGATGGCTTGCACCGCAGATAACGAAGAAATGGGCTTCAAGTGCTGGGCCTGTGAGCAGACGGTAAAGGACCCGAAGTGGCGTCCGCAGACTCACTTCGTGGTTAATGTTGCTGTTCTGGACGAGAACAAGAACTGGTCAACGATGATTCTTGACCAGACCTTCAACCAGCGGCACATTGGTGCTACTCTGGTTGAGTACGCTACTGAGTTTGGTACGATTGCTGATCGCTCGTACAAGGTGAGCCGTAGCGGTTCTAAGATGCACGACACTAACTACACGCTCATTCCGATTGAGACTGGCGAAGAGCCTGCGGAATTTGCTGACTTTGAGATGCACGATGTAACTTCAGTCTACAGACTGATGCCTTACAACGAGCAGTCAGAGTTTATGACTTCTACCGAAGAGCCTACGCGTAATAGCGTTAGCAATTGGTAGGATAGGGGGATGGATGTGGGGGCTAGGTTAGCCTAGCCCCCATTATCCATATGATATGAAAATTGCACTTACTTTAGATGGCCTAATTTCTAGGCAGCCATACGGTAAAGACGATATAGACACTGATTTATTCTGCCTCAATCAAGTCTGCACAGAAGACGGTTGGTATGCCAGTAACCGCTGGTTTGCTGGAGGCAATGATATTTTTCTCATTACTGCTCGTCAAAACCGTGAGATGACTGATCGCTGGTTAGATGAGTGGGCTGTAATGTATAATCGGGTCATCTACGACATTCCCGTGCATTATCAATATAATGCTGCTGTGGCGCTAGATTGTGATATCTTCATCACGCCATCTTTTGATGAGCTACCCAAGCATGGTACGCACGAGGTTCGTACTTACTTTTATACGCAAGAACCAACTGGCCTGAAAATCCCAAAGAATATTTATAAGATCAGTAGCCTTAATGATATTGATGAGGTAATGGTATCGTGGCCCCTTCACCCAAAGTCATCAAATGTTCGCATTGTCGGGCAAAGCAGGACATTACGAACGTAGGGCGAGAATACGTATTCAAGAAGGAAGTGGATGCGTGGTTTCGTGTTTATTTTTGTAGAGATTGTCAGGAGATGTTGTGGGAGCAAGAGGTGAGCGGCTGACCGCACTATTCTGCGGTAGCCAAGATTGGCGTGATGAGCGTATTATCTTTGCTTGTATGTGGGGTCTGTATGAGATCATTGACAATATGGAAGATGGATTGACCATCATTCACACAGACGACAGGGGCGCAGGACAACTTGCTGGGCGTTGCGCCAAGAAAATTGAGTCCTTCAATCGCGGGGTATTGCGGGCTGCCGAGTTAAAAATCTTAGAATATCCTATTGACCCATCACAATTTACCCCAGTGCTTGGATATGCTCGCAATCAAAAGATGCTGGAAGATAATAACCCCGATCTTCTTTTTGCTTTTGTTCCTGATATCGCAGCTAGCCCCGGGACCGCGCATGTGCTAGAATTGGCGAAGGAACGGGAGATCCCGTCGTATTTGATTCAGAGGTATTGTTAATGGCACAGCAAGAGCAATTCAATATTTATATAAATCACATCTATGAGACTTCGCTCTCGCTGATTCAGCTTTGGGATACTCGTGATGTCAACTCGCAAATTAGCTATAGCCCCCTGATTCGGCAATTAGTCGAAATCGAGAAAATTATTGCGCTTGTGAAAGATGAGATGGTACAAGATGCGTCCTACTTGGGATGAGTATTTCTTAAATATCGCTACTGCCGTGGCGCAGCGGGCAACCTGTCCTTCCCGTAATGTTGGCGCCGTTCTTGTTGATCCGGACACTAAGGCTATTTTATCTACCGGGTATAACGGAGCCCCTAGAGGTATCGATCACTGCCCCGATCACAATTCGGGATCGTCAGACTGTATTGCGATTCATGCTGAGCTTAATCTCTTAACCAACGCCTGCTTTAACGGTGTAACCACGCGTGGTGCTACTTTATATTTGACATGCACTCCATGTATGCAATGCGCCCCTCATATTTTAAACGCTGGTATTACTAGAGTTGTTTGTGCGGAGCCGTATCGTAATATGGACGGCTATAATTATTTATTCGATCACATCGACATGAGAATTGGGGCTTAATCTTGGATTTCGTACATCTTCATGTACATAGCGAATACTCACTTCTGGATGGAATGAGTCGCCCTTCTGAGATTGCTCAGATTGCCAAGAGAAATAATCAGTCGGCTGTAAGCATTACTGACCACGGCACAATGGCAGGAACCCTGCAATTTCAACAGGCGTGCCAGAGTGTCGGTGTAAAGCCTATCTTCGGCTGTGAGTTTTACTATGTTCCATCCTTGGCGTCCGATAGCGACGACAAGAAAGCTGAACGATTCCATCTCATCATGCACGCCAAGAATCAAGATGGTTTGCACAAGCTATTCCAGCTTATGCAGAAGTCTTGGGGCGACGGCTTCTATCACAAGCCACGCATTGAATGGGACGACTTAGAGTATCTCGCTGGCGACGTAACTGTTTTGTCTGGCTGTATGGCATCGTACCTGAGCAGACAAATTATGAACGGTAATGAATCGCAGGCCGAAAAGACTGCCCAGCAGTTCTATAGCAGATTCAAAGATGACTACTACTTTGAACTGCAGCCTTGGAATGAACCAAACCTTAACAAGACCCTTCTGTCCTTCAGCGATGCGATGGGCATTAAGGCTGTAGGCACAATTGACTGCCACTATCCAACGCTGGCCGACCGTGGCATCGAAGAAGTTCTGCTGTGTGTTGCTCAGATTCCAAGTATGAATGCTGCTGCTGATCGGCATTTACGTGAGCATGCCGACGCAGCCAAGAAGGAACGTGACTTGGTAAAGCGCATGAATATGCTCTTCCCCGAGCGTAGATTGCGGTTTGATGATATTCATCCATACCTGATGTCTAGCGAAGAGGTAACCCAATACTTTGCTGAACACGGATGGGACCAGCCTTATCTGATTGAGAATTCTCTTGAGGTGGCAGATAAGTGCAATGCTGAGATTGCTACCAAGCGTAAGCTGCTACCGTCGTACTCATCTATTATGAATAGCGATGAATACCTGTATGAGATCGCTGAGTGGGGCCTCAGGGAAAAGGGTCTGCGGGACGCTCCCGGGTACATGGAAAGACTTGAGGAAGAACTGGCAATTATCAAGCGACTAGACTTCTCAGACTACTTCCTGATTATCTGGGATATCATCAAATGGGCTGACTCTCAAGGCATCGCCAGAGGACCCGCTAGGGGCTCCGTAGGGGGCTCTATTTTGGCGTATGCGCTCGATATCACGAGTATTGACCCCCTGACCCACAATTTGCTATTTGCCCGGTTTATCAATGAGGAAAGAAACGATTATCCCGACATTGACTTAGACTTTGATGACAGGAAAAGGTATCTGGTCAAGGAATATATCAAAGATAGATGGGGTAGGGACAAGGTTGCCTCGATTTCTACGTTTGGTGAGTTTAAGGCTAAATCCATTATCAAGGATGTGAGCCGGGCCTTTGGTGTCCCATACAACGAGGTCAATAAGATGACCCCGCTATTTGAGACGCTGGAAGAGTTTCAGGATAAGTGCAAGAAGTATGTCGATGAATATCCTGATGTTCTGACTATTGCTCGTCGTATTGAGGGGCGAATTCGCACTGCTGGAGCGCACGCTGCTGGCGTCGTTGTTTCTGATATTCCTCTTTGGCAAGTGTGCCCGATCGAAACTAGGTCCGACCCTAGTGCTGACGGTAGGGTAGAAGTCATTGCTTATGACATGATTCAGGCAGAGCAACTGGGTCTAATTAAGTTTGATATTCTTGGTGTAAAGGCAGTAGCGGTTGTCGATGATGCTATTAATGCTGTGCAGCAACGTTATGGATTAGATGTTCGCTCTGAGTCAATGACACTGGAAGATCCTCGGGTTTACGAAGAACTGAGGAATGGTAATACATTAGGAGTCTTTCAGGCAGAAGCTTCTGCTTACACGAGGCTGCTGCTGGAGATGGGCGTAGATAACTTTAACGATCTTGCGGTGTCTAATGCTTTGGTTCGACCGGGTGCTATGTTAACTCAGGGAGAGCAATATATTGCCTGTAAGAGTGGGGCTAGACCTGTTGAGTATCCTCACCCCATTCTGGAGGATATTTTGCGTGAGACCTATGGCACGTTCATCTATCAAGAGCAGTTGATGCAGACCGTAGTAATGCTGGCTGATTTCTCTTGGTCTGAGGCTGACAAGCTTCGTAAGATTATTGGTAAGAAACGTGACGGTAGTGAGTTCGATATCTACAAGGATAAATTCGTAGAAAATGCATCCAAGTACATCACCAAACAGGCAGCACAGAAGATGTGGGATGACTTTGAAAAGTCATCGTTATACATGTTCAATAAGAGTCATGCGGTGGGCTATTCGGTACTCTCCTACCAGACCATGTGGCTGAAAATCAATTATCCGCTAGAATATATGTGGGCACTGCTTGCCAACGAGAATGAAAAAGAACGTATCGCTACCCTGCTCCTTGAGGCAAACAGACTGGGTATCGATGTGAAAGGCCCTGATGTAAATAAGTCAGATCGCAGCTTCTCGCTCGATGGAGAGAGCATTAGATTTGGCTTAGGCAATGTGCTTGGGGTCGGAAAGGGAGCTCTTGAAGAGATTATTCATCACCGACCTTTTGGGTCATTCGATGAGTTTAATGGAAAGTGTCGTAGGACTTACGTTCGCTCCACAGTTGTCGAGAATCTCACAAAGGTTGGCGCTTTCACGAGCATCGGTCATAGCGGAGATTACGACGAGAAGCAATACTATCTGCCAGTTCTAAACTATCCTATTTATGTCAATGAGGATACTACATTTAAGGATCTACTCACGGACTGCGCCGATGTAGATATTGATGCTAACGAATATCACTTTGTGCGTGCTTTAACCAAGAGCACCAAGCGTAAGCCTCATTACTTCCGGGTGGAGATGGAAGATTCTACAGCGGCAATCACGGGTTTTGGTGATACGGAAATGAACCTCAAGACCCGTGAACACATCTACGCCTTAGTGGGCGATAAATCGGTCATTGCCTACTGCCAGACCGACGAGCCGCAGAAGTGGATGGACGCCACGCTTGATGATCTTATTCACGGCTCTATGCCTAGCGATCAGAAATTTGCAATCTTCCTTAATCTCTTGAACGATGGTGCTTTCGATGGCTTGTCACAGCAGTTGGCTGAGCATGGGGTAGGGGATTTTGACTGCGAGAAGAGTCTGGGTATTGTGATGCGGTGCCGTATTTTCAACACCAAGACGGGCAAGCTCATGGCTTCCATGTATATGTACGATCCAGTTAAAAATCGGATCTATAAGATCGTCATCTTTAATCGAACCCTGAATTCCGTGATTCACCTCGTCAGAAATCAATTTGCTCCGCTGATCTACCGCAAGTCGGTCAAGAGTTCTGATATAATCTTTGAAGATGCGATTTCGCTGGAGAAATTCAGGGAACTCAAAGGAATTACCAGTTAGGCGTCTGGATAAAACGTCAATATTTCAATAGGAGAAAACAATGTTAAGAATTAATCGTGGTGAGCGCATGCCGCAGCATGACGTTATTCCTACGCCCTCTACTGGCTTAAATCATGTATTGGGTGGCGGACTTTGGACTGGTAGATTCAGTCTTGTTTGGGGTACCCCCTCTGCTGGTAAGACAACGATGCTTTTGCATCTACTTGCTGAAGCGCAGAAGAAGGGATACACAGCCGTTATCGTAGATACCGAAGGTTCTATTACCGATAATTGGGCTGAGAAATGCGGTTTAGATTTAGATAATCGCATTCTGCTTCAGAGCAGAATTGCTGAAGATATCCTTAAGCATATTATTCCACTGATGCAAGAAAAGGATGAGAAGTATGTCTTTCTCATCGACAGCATCAACGGCATTGCTTCTGAGTCTTTTTACAAAGATGCCGAAGGTAGCGGTGGTATTGCATCGCAGTCACGGTCTCGTCGTCTTATGTATCAGAAGATGGCTCAATACTTAAATGTGAATAATGCCGTAATCATGGTGGCTCAGCAGACAATGGATCTCAGCGGCAATCATCCTCGCCTCATGGCCAAGGTTGGAAACGCTGAGTTACATTGGACTACTAATATTGTGAATCTCTTTGCTTCTGCTGCGAAGGATTCGCTGGAGCGGGCGGGCGATTCAGATTTGATTGTGAATCGTCAAGTAAGATGGACTATTGAGAAGTCCAAGCAGGCACCTGTGGAGGGGACAAGAGGCTCATATTGGTTCTCCCCTCAAGATGCTCAAATTGATACGAAGATGGAGTTGATTGACCTTGCAGTTATTAATGGAGTGGTTGAGAAGCGTGGTGCTTGGTTTTATTTTGGTGACAATAAGTATCATGGCTTACGAAGCTTAGTTGATGCGGCTGATGACTCTCTTATGGAACAGATTCAGGCAGCATTAGATACTATGCAGCTTATCACTGACGACGGTGAAGAACTTGCCTCGTAAGAACGATAAGAGAGAATCTAAGGAAGCGGCTAAAGACGGTGCTTCCTTAGTAGCTAATTCAGGCAGAGGAAAAGATAAAGGTGACGCTAAACTTCCCGGTTATCTGCTAGACTATAAGCATAACGAAAAGACTTTTACCATTACAGCAGAGAATTGGGCCAAGCACCGCAGAGATGCTTGGAAAGATAACTACAGAGAGCCAATCATTTCTGTGGTCTTTGGCGATGGAACCAAACTTGCAATTATTGATTGGAATATTTTTATGGATCTAATAGGAGAAGATAATGAGTGAACCGGTAAGTATGACAGTAGAGCAACTTCGTGAGAGCCTCGGTGAAGATGCGGAGGAGTTCATTGAGGTAATGCGCGTGGTGCAGGATATTATTGATAATCCTGACTCATACCACTCAGCCAAGGCAGTCAAGTATGCAAATATTCTTGCTGCTTATCGCTACAAGGTGGGGATTAAGGCTCAGCACTATAAAACGTCCGGCAATAGTAGCATTACTAATAGACGACGCAAAGACGTATTCCAGACCATGTATCACGCTCTAGAGGAAAATATCAACACCCTGAAGCTGTTGGGTCGTATTGATGCTGTATCGGCTGGGATCCTGCGATGAAAAAACTCGTTGACCTTATGGCCTTAGCTCCGGTCAAGCCGGTGAAAGAAATTACGCCCATTCAGCCTATTGATATGGAAGAGGCTCTGGCTGAGGCTATCGACAAATCTATCAAAGAGAAGCACATCGTTCCAAGAACGAGAAAGATCGGTGGCTTCCACCCAAGCACGACTAATGAGTGTGGTCGCTATGCTGTCTACTTGTTCCGTGGGGTGACATACCAGCCAAAGTATGACGCTAGAACTCAGCGTATTTTTGACAATGGCCATGCCACCCATGATCGTATCTATAAGTACTTGGATGAGATGGGTATTTTGCTGGAGTGTGAGATCCCGGTAGAGTATGAGGATCCGCCCATTGAGGGCACAGCAGACGGTATCATTGAATGGGATGGTAGAAAACTTATTGAATTAAAGTCTATTGCTGACCAAGGATTCATGCTTAGAAAAGCCCACCACAAACCAAAGGACGATCACTATCGTCAGGCCCAGATTTATATGAGATGTCTGGATCTTGACGGCGGGTTCGTAATCTATGAAAATAAGAACAACCAAGAGATTCTTCCGATCTATGTAGAACGTAATGATGACTTTGTGGACAAACTCTTCAAGAAGTATGCTAAAATATATAGCATGTACAAGGAGGGTAACCTTCCAAAGCGTCCCTACAAGCAGATTACTTCTACGACATGTCGTATGTGTGATTTAGCAGAGATGTGTTGGTCGGATAAGGAAGATGGAATATGAGATTAGGGTATGCGAGCAGTGTGGATCTGACTTTAAGCCCAAAGCACACAATGGGAAGTATTGCTCTGTCCAGTGTCGTAAAATAGCCACCAATAAGAAAGTTTTAGATCGCTATTACGAAAATCGAGATAGGCTTAGTGGCAAAAATCAAAAGACCTGCAAACGTAGGGGCTGTAAAACTGTATTAAGTAGATACAATAAAGAAGATATCTGCGAAGCTCATAAGATTGATCGTTTCGTTAAGCGTCTTGGTCGTTGGGGTTGGGATGAAGATGCACTTCGAAAGGAGTATGACTTATGAGCCTGTCAGAAAAGTTACATTCTGGCACTATTCTTTCTATTGACCCATCAACTAAGTCATTGGCATTTGCCGTAGTGCAGCGCAGCGGCGGTGATATTAGACTGAAAGCAAAAGGCAAGTTAAATTTTACTGGCTTAGATGATGTAATGTCTAAGCTTGGTTTTTTAAATGCCATATTGCCTACGCTTATTGAATATCATAAACCAGATATAGTTGTCATTGAGCAAACTATCTACATTCAAAACCCACAGACAAGTCGTTTGTTATCATATGTGGTAGGGCATATGCTCGGATTGGCGTTGTTATGCAAGACTAAAGTTAAAGATGTAGGCCCACTGGAATGGAAGCGTTGGCTCGGCTACAAGAGCGTATCCAAGGCAGAGATTGCAGAGTGGACCAAAGAAATGGGCGAGAAGGAAGCAAAAAAGAAAGCATCCTTTGAGCGCAAAAATAGAGTCAAGAGCATTCTGGAAGAAAGAATGCCAAATTTAGAGGAAGGGGATTATGACGTACTGGATGCCATCGCTATAGGTGTTTGGGCATCTTATACGTTGCTATAGTATGGAACCGTATAAGCAGAAAGATTGGTTGTACCATCACTATGTCCAGAAGAGAATGAATCTGAAGGACATTCAGAAAGTACTTAAGGATAGTTACAATATCAATGTAACTGTACAGGGCTTGTATAACTGGGTAGATAAGTACGATTTATTAAAGTACCGTGGTAAGGGTCGTAACCTTAAGAAAAAAGCGGTCGGTGGTAAGCCCGTGGCTAAATCACCGATGCAGTTGCGTATTGAGGCAATCAAGCGTGAGCAGCGCAAGCGCAACCAAATGAGGAAACGTGGGCAACGTTAATTTTACCATTAAAGACTTGTCTCATTTTGCTGAGCTTGATCTTATCTACAATAAAATGCGACATCTGCAAGCTAATCACGATCAGCTTAGAACCGGATGTAAGAGTTCTGGGCGGTGCTGTAAGGTCGGACTGCAGATTCCGATGATTGAGTGCGCTAATATTGCCTTTCACTTGAAGAGAGAGTTTTATCTCAAGATGGAACGTTACGGCATTGAGGCCGGTGAGTCTTGGTTTCAGGGCATCATTGATGCACTAGTGGAAAAGATGTACGACGAGTCTTGGACCCCAGAGGGTAAGTATGATAAGCATTGTGTGTTCTATGATAATGGCTGTACTGCCTATGAGTTTAGACCTTTGGTATGCCGGGCTTATGGAACTATCGTAGCTGTAGATGATTTCTGCCCTAGAGACAGACTGGAGGGGGGCGGAATTGACGTTTTCTCTGGTGAGAACGTATCGCAAATCATTAAAGATTTTGATAGTCTGGTACGTCGCTTTAATCTCAAGCATAAAGATAATTCCTTTGTAGTCTACATGCCTCTCGGTGTGTTGCATTATCTACTCCCCAAAGAAGCGATGGATAAACTGGCTCAAGAAACAGATCCAAAGTTTTGGAACGGCCACAAAATTTACAAGACATATTTCATGGAGCGCTACCTTGACACCCGGGGCGAGAAAAAAAAATCGAAATCGTCTTGACCTGACGGCGGCCATTTGGTAAAGTCCTTTTCGGTTCGACAAACCGAATAAGGAGAATAATGACTACAATTCAGGAACACCTTGCAGATAGAGATCGTGATACGACTCACAATCGTTTCATGCTTAGTGAAATGCACTATGAGAATGATGCACTTATCTTCAAAGATGAAAAGTATCTTCTCACGGAGAATTCTTTCGAGCAGCTTTGCGACTTACTTAGTGTTCCCAAGGCATACGCCGATCGATGCCCCGAAGAACTCAAGGCTACGACTATCAACTACTGGCTGAATCTTCGTGGTGAAATGATGTGGGCGGGTCTTTTTGAGCAGAACAAGCTTCGCTCTCTTATGAGCCCCTCATACGCATACGTTCCATCTCTCGATATCTTCAATGCAGTACAGGACCGTATTCCTGAGGAGGTGGAGATTGCGAACTGGAGCATCAACGGGGACGTACTTGAGTATGTAGGCTTCTCGCCGCAGTACGATACGCATATTGTAGACTCACCGGTTAGAGCAGGGCTGCGGGTCCTCTACTCAGATGCTTGGTCTGTTTTCCCAAGATTTGATAGCTACCTCTGCCGCATTGCTTGCCTTAACTCAGCGATCACTCCCATCTCCAGCAAGAAGTTTAGAGTAAGCGGTAAGTCTTCTGCTGAGCTTATTGAGCAATCGCAAGAGTATGTTACGGAAGCCATCGCTCAGGTCCAGCCAATGCTGGACGGGTTTGCTAACCTTGCCGAGATTGAAGTTACCAACTTCATTTCTCTTATTGGCAAGATTTGTGCTGAGAACGGACTTCCCAAGAAGCTGAAGAATCTTATCATCGAATCGGTAGACAATCAGCAATTTAAAGCTACTGTCTCCGGTGAGATGAGAACCATGTACGATGTGATTAATCTTCTGACTTGGGTGGCGTCACACGCAAATGTGACTGAGGCTCATCGGGAGCACCTGTTTGCTATTGCTGGCTCTGCAATGGTTCACAACACTACGAGATGTGACTCGTGTGGTGGTGCGGTAGAGTAGGATGGACATTAAACCTGTCTATCTTCCCCCAAAGTGTAATTATTCACTTGAAGCACTAAAAGAGTCTAACTATTCTGCTTGGGAGAGAGTCCAGCGTCTGCTGGACTCTCTCCAGCAGGAGTTATTTGGTTACGAAGGCGATCAGACGTTCGCTTCAGATATGGAAAAGTTGCTAGCTGGCGGCTTTATATATCCTGAAGTGGTATTTGATGAAGAAACCGATGAGGCTACAATTAGGTTTCTGATGTGGTCATACTTATCAAAAGAGTATAAACACATCACTGATCTCGAAGATGATGAATTTGATGTAGTGACCGGTATGCTAGAATATTTTGCGAGGACAAATTGATGGATGACAATTTAGCAAGACTGTGGGCTGAATGCGATGCCAAGATTTCTAATCTGGGATCTTCCAATCACGCTCGCAAGTGTAGGCATAAGTACATGGCTTCTGACATTACAGATCAGAGGTATGAGCAAATTTATGCCATTGTGGCGGCAGAGGTCAGGCAAGCACTAGAGGTTATCTTTGATAAGTGGGGAATCACGCCAGAAGAACGCGAGGCCGCTTCTAGGGTCAAAAAAACACGAACTCCTAGAATGCCAAAAGCCACGGACTGGGCTAAGTCAGCCACAAAACAGTCAAATAAATCCAAGGGAAGTCTTACCATTCGTGATGCCGAAATGCCTGATGAATTTGACGAATAGCATCATTAAGTGGTAGTATAGATTAATGAGTCAAGAGGTAACTAAAGCAGGGCTCGGTCTTGCCGAAGAATTACACTTGGTAGAAGAGGCCGGTAGTCTCTCAATTAAAGGTTATAACTATAGCAATATTGCTGAGCTGCTTGATGTAACGCCGTATAAAGCAAAGCAGTATGTCCAAGAGTATTTTCGAATTATCAAAAATCAGGCTGAGGAAGATCCTTATTTCCTTGAGCGTGTACAGCAGAATACTCTGCGGTTTCTCAATGAGTTAGATGAGATCTCAAAAGAGGCTTGGGAAACTGTAAATGTCGCTACTGACAACGGTATGGTTACGGCCCGCACACAGGCCCTAAAGCTGGCGTTAGAGGTCACAACCAAAAAGGCCCAGCTGCATCAGCTTATGGGTGGCAGCAAGCCAGACTCAGAATATATTGCTAGAATGCAGAAAGCAGAATCTGTTAATCAGATTCTGTCTGAAGTATTACGAGATGTCATATCCGACTGCGAAAGGTGTCGTGATATGGCTCGCGTAAAACTTGCTGAGGCTTTCTCTCTGATGGAGACGGCTGAAAGCGAAGAGTCTTTTGATATTGACGAAGCCGATATCGAAGATTAATATTTACTTATGACTGATTTCTGGGGATTAAACTTTAACTATGAAGATTTCGATAGACTTCTTCGTAAGGAAGAGCTAGAAGAAGAGCCTGTGCCTCTTGAGGTATTTGTTCAAGATAGAAAATATCTTGGCTTGCCTCCCCTGTCTCCTGTTCAGACAGAGATTGCTAAGCATATTACCCAGATTTATAAACCTCATACTCTTGTCCAAATTCATGGAGAAGAAAAGGGTATGGAGATTTATAATAAGTATACGGTGAATGAAGTTATTGCCATGCTCGGTAAGGGTAGTGGCAAGGACCATACCTCGCGTATTTCCCTTGCATATATCGCGTACCTGCTTCATTGCCTCAGAGATCCGCTCGATTACTACAATAAAGCCCACGGGGTTTACATCGACCTTCTGAACCTTGCTGTGAATGCCCAGCAGGCTCAGAGGGTTTTCTTCGAGCCATTTAAGAACTTGCTTCTTCGCTCTCCATACTTCAATGATGTTGGATTCGAGCCTAGGGTAGGTGAAGTCTTCTTCTTTAGTAGGCCAATTAGATGTTTCTCCGGCCACTCTGAATCTGAAGGATGGGAGGGCTATGAAGTTATGACAGTAGTATTAGATGAGATCGCCGCCTTCAAAACAGATATTGAGCTAAAGGGCGAAGCTAGGGCGAAAGGGTCAGCTTCAGCTATTTATAAGATGAGTAAGGCTTCCATTATGTCTAGGTTTCCGGACGTTGGCAAGGTTGTGCTCCTTTCCTTCCCTAGATTCAAGGGCGACTTCATCGAGGAAAGATATTATGGGGCTATTGCTAATAATGAGCCCAAGACTTGGGGCATCAAGAAAGCAACTTGGGAAGTTAATCCAACAATTACTCGTGAAGATTTAGAATCTGAGTATGTAAGAAATCCTCGGGAAGCTAGAGCACGATTTGAATGTGAGCCTCCTGAGATGGAAGACGCCTACTTCCGTGAACCTGATCGTGTACGTTCGGCATTCTTGTATGGAGATAACCCCACCGAAGAAGATGGGACTTGGAAGCCGTGGTTCAATGGTACTGATGGTTTTGCTAGATTTATTCATGTAGACCTTGGTCTGAAACGAGACAAGGCTGCTTTATGTATGGTTCATATGTCTGGTATGAAGGAAGTCAATACGGGTGCGGGCATCGAGACCCTGCCTATTATTAATATGGATTATATAACCTCATGGAAGGCTGAAGTTAACTCTGAGGTTCCGTTCTCGGCAGTGAGAACTACAATTGTAGAATTATGTCGTAAGTTTAATGTGGCTTCAGTGACATTCGACTATTGGCAAAGTGCCGATATGATCCAGTCGTTAAGGAATAACGGAATTAATGCTGATGCATTTACAGTGAAGAAGTCAGCGTATGATACATTATCTACTTCTATTTATGATGGAAGATTGCGTGGCTACTGGGATGAGCAGCTGATTGAGGGCGAAATTTTGAAATTACGCCTTATCAACAATACAAAAGTAGACCACCCATCAAAAGGTGAGAAAGATAAGGCGGATGCTTTAGCTGGTGCGGTATACAAATGCATTACCAATTTTGGTATGACACAAGATGTAGAGATTGAAATTTGGGGTGCAGATAGTATAGAATATGAGACTTTTGATGGCGAAGACGCAATTAGTAAAATTACTGAGGTAGCGCCAACGCCCGCCCCCAAACGTCGGGAAATCCCCGAGGACTTAGAAAGCTGGCTTATCGAAATGATTTAGGTCCGATTGGACCGGCGGCGCACGCCGGGGTAAGGTGCTTCGCACCTTACCTACGAGGCAGTAGGGGGGCGGAAGTAAGAGGTCCGCAAGTCAAACGGGAGGTTATTGTGGGAGACAACAATTGGCGGTCGAAAGCGCTTCAGGAAGTGAGCACCGAATGGATGAACGACGCTAAATGTCGTCAGGAGAAAAAGGATTTAAAGCTCTTCTTTGAGGAGTTTGAGAAATCAAATGGTGCCAACAAAGAAAAAATGATTAGGTTCTGTAATTCATGTGAAGTCCGTGAGGCGTGCTATCAACACGCGATTACGGTGGGGGAAACAGGGCTATGGGGTGGCGCATATTTTGCGGCAGGCAAGCCGAAAAATGCTTTCCGGACCAGATTTTTGGAAGACACTCGCGATATGAGCGCATCTCAAAAAATGAATTAGATGCGAGGCTAAAAAGAAATTTATCGCCCCGACTTGAAATCGTACTTAGGGGCGTGTACCTTACCTACCACTAGGCGGGGCACCGGGCTCCGGCAAGTTACACAGGAGAAATGATATGGACATTAAGGATGTGAAAGAGCTTCCGCCGTTGGTTCGTGGCGGGGGCAAGCGTGCCTCTGAGGAGACGCGTCAAATTCAGGAACTGCTTAAGACTTGCAAGCCGAAGGCGATTGAGAACGTCGAAGAGGGTAAGCATTACAACTCGCTCTCGCAACGGATTCGTACTGCCGCCAAGAATCTTGGAATGGCTGTGGAAATTCGTTACCGCAAGGATGAGCAGACGCTTTACTTCCAAGGTAAGACTGCGGAAGCTAAGGTTGATGAGATTATCGAGGCTGAGGCCAAGAAGTCTTCCCGCCGTAGCTGACAACTAAATCTATAAAGTTTTAACAGGGGTAGCCCGTACTCCCATTCCCCACGGGCTACCCCTGTTAATTATTCGGAGAGTCAAAGTAGGCTAGCCGAAAAATAGCCGATAATCCGGCAGAAGGAGAAATTATGAGAATATTATTATCGAGTTTAATCTTACTTATAACAGCATCAATCGGTGGAATCACTGATAAACATAGTAATACGGATGCTTCACCGAAAGCATCCAGAGAAAGTATCGTGGTTGACGACACAAAGGTATTCAACCAAATTCGGGCAGAACAAAGAGTTAGATTCCAAGAGCACCAAGAGGCTGTGGTTCTCTGGAATACGCAAGTAGAGAAGAATAGAATTGCCGCACAGCAGGCCGAAGAACGCAGGCGGTCGGAAACGCTGGCAAGACAAAGAGCAGCAACACCTACGACAAATGTTGCTCAACAGCCTCAGAGTGGTAGCCCTTGCCAATATGCGGACTTGATTCGCAGTATTTGGCAAAGAGATGCAGAGTGGGCTATCTCCATTGCATACCGGGAATCAAGGTGTATCCCGACAGCCAGAAATGCATCAGGTGCTTCTGGTTTATTTCAGATGATGATGCCCATGCATGCCGATATTTTTATGGCAGTGTGTGGTCACACAGACTGGACCAATCCAGAATGCAATATTAAAGCAGCTTGGTCTTTATATCAAGGCAGTGGGCGTAGTCCTTGGAATTTATAATGGAATTGACAATTTAGATATAATGTCATTGCTGTATTTTTAGTACGTATTCAAGTTCGGAGTCTCTATGTATCCAATGTATGTGGTCGTATCTACGATAAACATCATTCGATACTGGGGCTCCAAACTTGTTTATGTATCTGAACAGCAATGTTCATCATCAACTTCAACTTCAAACTTTTACGGGCTGCATCTAATCCCAACGATTAGCGGCGACCTATTTCCGCGTGGTACAATAGACGGTAATAGCGGCTACTAATAACGTGAATGGAGATTAGAGTTTATGGCTAAATGTAGGTTCTGCCATACGAATGATGTTCCTGATGAGCGTATTGACTTAGGTTATGACTGGTGTAAATCAGATAACTGCGTAAAGTTAGGTTTGAGTCGTACTAATCGTATCGTTCTTGTGTGCGGCCATAAGGCTGGCTATCAGCCTATGTTTGTTGATTCTGTATCTAGTCAAGCCTACAATCCGAAAAGAGGTTAGTATGAATCACGAAATTGAGTTCTGGGATGGCACGTATTGTATGGTATGCCAAACTAACTATGGTATGCCAGATGATACTGAAGTGAATAACTTTCTTTGTCGTCGGTGTAGTGAATACGCTGAGCGCAACGCTTTGATTAGGCGTATCGATTTGTTTGAAAAGCAGAGTGCTATGTATAGGCATCCTGCTAGTGCAGATGTTACCCCCGGAACTATCACTTATCAGACGCTTGAGATTGATATTCGGGAAACGGATTATGATGAAGATTCTGTTCGTCATATCCCTTGTAGTAGTTGCAACCGTGAAGAAGTTGAGGGAATGTGGCTCCTTCAGGTTGAGAATAATGGATACAATGAAATTATTTCTGGACCACTCTGTGAATCTTGCTATGAGCAGATGAGTACAGATTTTTATGGAGAGAATGAGGTCTGAAGATGTCAACTAGAAGTATTATTGGCCATCCTTATGGCGACGGCTTTCGTGGTCGTTATTGCCATTGGGATGGGTATCCGACCTACAACGGCAAAGCGATTTGGGACTTGGTGAAGCGTGACGGCATCGAAAGAGTTGCCGCCACGCTTTTCATTACCAACTATCAGTGGTCTAGCTTAAATGAAAGTAAGTTAGTGCCTGATATTATCAATGGAGAAGAACTGCGAAATGTGGTTCCGGGCTACGGAACGATCTACACAGACGCTAGTGCAGAAGATTGGGTTACTTGGACTGGTTCTGAGGAAGATGATCTTTGGTGTACTGAGTGGGCTTACATTATTGATGTGCCTTCGAGTACAATGGCTATCTTTAAAATTGATAATAATCAAGTAACTTTGGTAACTACCATCAATATGTATAGCGAGCTGGAGCCTGATTGGGAGTTCATTCAGGCAAAAGGTTACGGTATTAGTAGAGAGTTCTATTCCAACAACAAGGAGAGTGCATAATGACTATGCCTATGAATAATGATAATGAAACCGTTCAAGCTAAAATTGCAGAAATCCGTCAGCGTGGACTTGAAATTGATGCAATGATTACTGGTCTTGCTGAGGCTGAGATTGCGCTTGCAAACAAGAATAAGACTATTGATGACCTTCGAAATGCTCATTGGCAGTCGGGTCGTGCTCTTGCATCTTTCAAGGAAGATGTTATTCGCGCTCTGATGAATAACGATGTTACAGAATATATTCGAGAGTGCATTTTCGATGACCTTGGCCTTGAGATGCCGTCGCTCAAGTGGCGTATCTCTTTTGAGGTTGAGATCGATTATGGCATCGAGATTGATGATCTTGCTTCTGATGTTGAGTCATTCCTCAATAGAATTGATGGCGTTCACAATGTAAGCTATGAAAATAGCGAGGAAGCCTAATGACTAAAGTTTCTATTGAAGCTTTAGATGCGGGACGGGTGGACTCTATCGTGCGAAAGCACGGTAGAGTCTTTACCGTTGTGAGGCAGGCAAATGCTCACGACTTTATTGGTGCCGGTTTTATGGGTAAACTCAATGAGTTTGTTGGGGTTGCTTGTGAATGCCATAACCCTCCGCACTTTTATTGGATTGGTGTAAACGAAGCTGATATTAAGCTTTGTAATGAACAAGGACAGTTGGACTTCTAATGACTGAGACGGATCAGAATAATAATGTATTGAATACAGTCCTTGGGACTGATGTTCCAGATAGCGCTAAGCGTAAAATTTTAGATGCGCTGGACATTCCAGCACCAGATAATGGTTTTCGTCTAATTATCGATTTTCAGTACCAGTTTGATATGCCTGAGCATCTTCGTGCAACTGTAGTTCAGTCATTTGATTACTGGCTGAAGCATCATATTAGAGACTATAAGTTTAATGCTGGCAAGACTCCTGAAAATAAATACTTAAATCAATCTGTTGTAAGACTTGCTTCTACTGAGATTCTGGATATTATTTACTGCCAGCAATGGGAAGATGATTGGGCTGAAGATGAGTGACGAACAGTATATCTCTAAAGCAAGATTTCAACAGTTTGTAACGGATTATATTGTAGATAATCCTTATCTTACTGAAGATGCAAAGAAACGCGCTATGGAAGATGCTGATATGGAAGCCCTTCCTCAGGGTTTTTATATGACGTTCTTTGTCGAAATGCGAATGGGTGTCAATCCTGAGTATAGGCAAAAATATTTCGATGATTTCAAACATCACGTTATTAGTTTTGGTAAGAATCGAAACGATGTAATCGATATTCAGTATACTGATTGGAAACCAGCTGAGGGCTGGGACGACGGATTGTGGTAGAAGTTTAAATATGGGTAAATATGATAATCTCCCCGATGGTGTCTATGCGGAAGACCTTCCCGGTTGGTATGATAGGGAAGTTTTCGTAGACGTTTATTGTGAAGACTGCGATTTAGAGTTCAAAGATGAAGTAATCACCGATAATAGTGGTGAGTATGAAACAGAATGTCCTAACTGCAAAGAAACGATTTGGGGTCATCTTTGATTAATCAAAAACGTCCTGAAGAGTTATTCTGGTTTATTCCCAGCTATAAAAATAAGAATAAACTGAGGCCTTGGCACCCTCAAGAGAAAACTCTTGTCCGTAGGGCTTATCCTTTTGGCATTCCATTCCATGAAGATGGAGAAGGTATCTATATCGAAGATGCTAAAACCAGAAGGTTCTTTGGTGTTGTATCTCGTGAGTTTATTGTCCCAGTAGAAAAGGAGGATTTGTGAGCTACATTCGATTCCGTAACCGTGTGGACTGCGTTCCGCGTATTCGCTTGGAGAAGATGGGTATTTCTTCTAAGCGTGATAATGAGTCAACTGTTGGTCAGTTCGGTTCAGGTGCTAAGTTGGCTCCTGTTGCTGCGATTCGTAAAGGATTTGAGTGGGTTTGTCTCGGCAGTGATGACCGTGGCGATTACCGCTTGGATTACGTTACAAAGGACGTTGACGGCTACGATATTGTTTACTACCGCTACACGACTGAAGAAGGTATCACGGATATCCCTTCGTCTTTCTCTCTTGATGCGGGTGTAATCTCGTGGGACACTGATTTCCAGATTTATCGTGAGGCGTTTGCGAATGCTCTCGATGCTAACTTGGAGTTCGGTGCGGACTACTCGGTAGAGATTGTCGATAGCATTGAGCGTAAGAATGGGTATTTCGATGTCTATCTGACTGCAGATCCCGACTTGCTTGAGTTCTTTGACAATAGTGACCTGTATTTTAAGCATGACAATCAGCCTGACTTTATTTCCAAAGCAGCTGGTGGGTCAGATATTGGTCTATATAAGAACTATGTAATTGAAGATTCCGTTAGGCAGTGTGTCTCTCATGTGTCTGATGGTAGGCTCTATGGTAAGGGTGGCATTTGGATCGGTGATACTCCTGATCCTTGCTCTATCTTCTCGTATCAGCACAGCGGTTTTAGACTCAACGAAGAGCGACGTATTGCTGATGCCTATCAGGTAGACTCGATTGCATCTTACGCTTTGCGTAATCTGAGTGATAAGAATGCCATTCGTGATATCTTCATTCTTGACAAAAGCTCAGAGTATGATTCCTGCGTGGAGTGGTGTTTGGCGTCATATCACTTTGAAAATATGAAGTCTGATGCTGCGTGGGCTGAAGTTTGGGTTGAGCAGTACGGTGAGACTTGTATTCCGATTTGCCCTGCCGGTGTTGAAGGCCACTATTCTGAAGAACTTACGGTTCAGCTTCAGATGCGGGGATTGACTGTGCGAGAGGTAGACAACTACGTTGTCTATCGCCTTATCGTCAACAGCCCAAGTGAAGTTGAGCTCAATGTTTCCAATATTCTTGGCACTCGTGCTGAGTTTGATATTGTCGATGAGTTGACTTACGTTCGTCAAGCCACTTTGACTAAGGCTTTGAGCGTTGTTGGTCGTTTTGAGACAATCTCTGACGATATTGAGTTTGTTGCTTTTGCGCCTCGTGGTCATCAAGAAACTATCCACGGTGTCTGGGTTTCAGATGATAGAAAGATTATGCTTTCTGTTAGGGCCTTGGACTTGGGCGTGGAACATATGGTTGCTACTATTGTCCACGAACTCGATCACGCTACTACTGGCTATGGCGATACTGACAGGCATTTCCGTGACATTGCGGATCGGCGCATCGGCAGGCTGATGATGTTACTTGCGGAGGTGGACGGCCTATAGCGAATATAGTCAATATTCATTAGTGGGAATGGGATTGATTTATGTTTGACTTATTAAGAGTCTGTTTTGCCGTTACCTTTGGATTGGTGTTATTTTGTTTATTGGTATTTGGAATTTTAGTAGCATGGCCTTTATTGCTGCTCTTACTGTTTTTTCTGTGAATCATGTCTTCTGATAAAAGCTATTGGGTTGTAGAATATCGTTTTCCTATTGCTGTTTCTGAAGCCTCCTCACCTGAGGAAGCAGCAGCTATTGCTGCTGAGAAAATCTATGAGCAATATGGAATGAAACCGACTGCTTGGTATGCTAGGGTATTCGAGTACGGTCCTTCTGTCGATCAAGTTGGGCCTTTGCGGGAATACTTCTGTAACCCTTCAGGAAATAAGTTTAGGCAGCTAGATAAGAATGATGCGGAGCATCAGAGGTTGCATCACGAGAACTTAGAGAAAGATAATGAAAATGACTGATGATATTTTATCTGTAGAGGAGTCTAAGAAGAACTACCTCAGAGACAAGAAGATTGTATCTATGATTGAAGAAGGTCTTTCCTATGCAGAAATTGGTAGGCAGTTGGGATTGACGCGAGCGCGTGTATCTCAGATTGCTATTGACTATGGCTATGTGGTCAGACCGTCTTTGGTTTCCCGCAATAGAGGAAAGTAGAATGTTGGCTTCGGTGTGCGTATTCAAGTTTACGATACCAGCGCTACCAAATCAGCTGGCCGCACTT
>Ga0208784_1000047_pt1 | contig 52808 bp, 79 predicted proteins | sample DEB19_08_DNA_FD_184531 | JGI IMG/M metagenome (GOLD analysis project Ga0208784, IMG submission 184531) | Aqueous microbial communities from the Delaware River and Bay under freshwater to marine salinity gradient to study organic matter... | ecosystem: Environmental > Aquatic > Marine > Coastal ... | reverse complement strand
GATTCAGGCGAAGCACGCTATGCAGCAGCAGGAGAGTATGATGGCGGTGCAAAGGTATGGATGTTAATGTCCCTGCCTAAAGAAGTTAATGTAGCAGGCGACCCGCATGCTGCATTCCTACTAGCCAGAACTACCCATGATGGTTCAGGTTCAGTCACAATCAGACCAGTCATTGAACGATTGTTCTGCATGAATCAGATTAACGGATTACTCAGACGTAAAAGCAAGATGCAATACAGATTGCCGCATACAATTAATAGTCAGTTATCTGCAGGTGATATTCGAAACATCCTACAAATTTCATATGATTCTATTGAACAATATGAAACCATTGCTAACTATCTACAAGGTAAAGTAGTAAGTAGACAAGCAGCAGTGGAATATTTCAAACGTGTTTGGGCGTTACCTTCAAAAATTGAAAATACTTCATACGATTTGTTGAGTAAAGGTGAGAAGACAGCCAAGACCCGTGCCCTAAAGGCACGGCAGACAGCCCTTAATATCTACGAACAGTCTGAAACTCAGGCTAACATTCATGGCACAGCCTTCGGCTTGTGGCATGCAGTCGTAGAATATACAGACCATAACTCCAGCAAGACAGCAGCAGTTGCTACTCTTGCTCAACGCAATGATGACATCAAGTATCGTGGCTTAGAATTACTAGGCGTAACAGCATGATAAACACAGTTGAAGTTGCAAGTCATTGTGTATGCATGGATTATGATGGCAATCCAGCAGATGATTGTTGGGGTTGCTATGATGATTCAAAAGAAAATCTACATCATCTAATAATCAATTGGCTTGGAGAGAATGATGCGCCATCAGGCGCAACAGTTCTAGTCCAGGGCAAAGGTATGAATTGGACTGGCGATACTGGCTATGCCAAGTGTAATCCTAATACAATTCTAGATACTATTAGATTAGAACGAACCGATTATCGTATCGAGTTCTATCAAGACAGAGACAACTTAACAGCAAGGCGTTGGTCCCATGATGAACCAATGGGTTCAGCACAGTTTACTTTCACTATTCAAAAAGGAGAATAAGGTGGACACAAACTACCCAGTAGTAATAACAGTAGATGGAAATACATATAACTTTACACAGGATTCTTTAACAGACTATATCAAGCATGCAGAAGCACGTAAAGATGCAGTTGCTTCATTGCAATCAGAACTATCAAGTGCATTCCGTACTATTAGTAATGCTCGTCAGACAGTATATTCTTTCTTCAATGACCGTCATTCATCAGGCGATGAAGAGTTAACTGCAGATGTATCTGATATCAATGAAATGCTTGATGAAATTGGTGCAGATAAACTACGTAATCTATACAGTGCAACAGTAATTATTACTGTAGAAGTATCTAATATTGAAGCAACTGATGAAGATGATGTTAGAGAAGCAATTGAAGATGAACTACAAGTAGACATTGGAATGTTTGATACACGCATTCAACAGATTGATATTGATGATGTGCGTGAAGAATAATCTTGCCTAGGTTTTTAATCCTTTTTACCTAGGCTTCTACGCAAGCAGCACCGTTGTGGCGGCGGTGCTTCCTCTTGGGATGGGTGGTCCCGCCATCTGCGAACACGGGACATTTCAAAAGGTGTGGTATACTTTTACTACCTTCAAACAACGGGATGGTAATGGCGGCAACAGAAATAAAAAGAGATAGATATGGCAGACCTTTAATCATGCCAGTCAATGGTACAAAAGAAGTGGCATATACCCGTGCTACTACTATTGCCAATAGTTTAGATGACGCATCTGCATTAACTGCCTGGAAAATGCGTATGGCTGCAATAGGGTTAACAACGAGACCAGATATTTTATTATCAATTGCAGCAGCAGGCGAAGACAAGATGGCTATCAATGCATATATTGAAGAAGCAATGGAAGTTGCAGGTGCAAGCAAAGCAGCCAACATTGGAACAGCAATACATGCATACACAGAACGATTAGATTTAGGTCAGGACTTAGGACCAGTACCAGACCAATGGCTGCAAGATATCAAAGCATATGAAGCAGCAACTAGTGTTCTCAACAATGTTCAGATAGAACAGTTTGCAGTTCTTGACAAGTATAAAATTGCAGGAACTCCAGATAGAATTGTTGAGTATAAAGGCGAGCAATACATTGCAGATATTAAGACAGGTCGAATAGACCATCCAAATAATATTGCAATGCAGTTGGCTATTTACTCTCGCGCCTTGCCGTATTATCCTGCTACGGCAAGTCGCGGTTCTTGGGGAGAAATCAACCAAGATAAAGCCATCATTATTCACTTGCCAGCAGGAACAGGAAGTTGCAAGTTAGTATGGATTGACATCCAAGAAGGATGGAAAGGCGTACAGCATGCAATGAAAGTAAGAAAGTGGCGAGACCAAAAAGGTCTCACTACTCCATTCGAATAGGAGAAACATGTCTCATTCAGAGGCTCCAATTAGTATCACAGTAAAAACAGCAGCAGGTTCATTAGTTACAGTTCGTGCAACTCACGGAGAAGAACTAGACCAAGTAATTGCAAACGGACTAGATGCAATTATCTCAGCAACACAAGAACTAGAAGCAGGTATTCGTGGCTCATCAGCAGCAACAGTAACTGCAAATCTAGCAGCGCAGTTAGGTGCACAAGTTATTCATACTGAAGATTCAGATGTAGCACCAGTTGCAGCACAGCAATTTCATGCAGCAGCAGCATCGCTAGGTGGTGGACGCAATTGTCCACACGGACGTATGACACCAATCCAAGGTATGGGTAAGGACGGAAAGCCATACAAGGGTTACTTCTGCCCAGCACCAAAGGGTGCATTCGATAAGTGTAAGAATCAGTATATTAAGTTTACTGATATGGAATGGAATACATTCGTACCAGAACAGATTAAGTAATGACAGAGCAGACAGGTTGGGACGAATGCAAAGAACCAAACTGCAACAGATGTCATTGTGAGGAATGTAATTGAAAACTCTTAGACGTTCAGTCAAGAAAGCAGAAGTGGGTGGCGAACCATTGCCACCCGCTTTTGCGGCTTTCGAACGGGCAGGAATTATTCTGCGCCGTGCAGAAGTTACATTAGTTGCAGGCACTCCAGGTGCAGGCAAGTCATCAGTAGCATTAGCACTCGCTGCAAAAGCACAATATCCAACACTCTACTTCAGCGCAGATACTAATGCTCATACTATGGCAATGCGTCTTATCGCAATGACAGGCAGGATGACACAGGCAGCAGCCGAACAGTTGCTCAAACGTGAGCCAGAAAAAGCACACGAAATATTACAGATGAACAATCACTTGTTCTGGTCATTTGAATCTAGTCCTACACTTAAAGACTTAGATGAAGAAGTATCTGCATTCGAAACAGTTTGGGGCAAGTCCCCTACACTTATTGTTGTAGATAACTTAATGGATATAGCAATGGATGGACACGAAGAATTCCAGGGTATGCGTGCTGCAATGAAAGAGTTAAAGTATCTTGCAAGAGATACCAATGCAGCAGTGCTTGTATTGCACCATACTAAGGAAGGCTTTGAAGGTTTTCCTTGCCAACCACGTAATGCTATTCAAGGTTTAGTCAATCAGATTCCTGCCATGATTCTTACCATTGGTCAGATGAAACAGGGAGATGACACATATCTTTGTGTAGCCCCAGTTAAGAATAGATATGGCAGGGCAGACCAGACAGGTAGTAACTATGTCAGTCTTGCTTTCAATCCAGATTCAATGTATCTTGATGATGCACCGATTAGGTATACACAACAGGAAGTCTTATGACACACGAAGAATTGCTAAACAGAATTGCACAAGCAGGACTAGAGCCTTACGGAAATGTAATGCCAACTCACTTGGTATTAGCCCTTCGTGCAGTAGTGGAATTGCATAAGCCACATACTGTTTGGATTAATTTTGAAGGAACTCCTATTCAAGATTGCGACCATTGTGGGCAACTAAATTCTGCCGAAGATGTTCCATATCCTTGTCCAACTATTCAGGCTATTAAAAAGGAACTAATGTGAGTAGTGCAGCCAAACGCAAAGGTACACAAGGCGGAGAAATACCAGTAGTTAACTGGCTAAAAGCAAATGGATTTCCATATGCAGAACGCAGATTAGCAGGCTCTCACCTTGACAGAGGTGATGTAGCAGGTGTCAATGGAGTAACCATTGAAGTAAAGAATCACGTTAGGTTAGACCTTAGTGCTTGGCTAAAAGAACTAGAAGTAGAAATGTTTAACGATAAAGGTTGGACAGGTGTAGTTCTACATAAGAAAAAAGGAACAAAGAATGTTGATGAATGGTATTGCACTATGCCAGCCAAAGTATGGTTGGCTTTGATAAAGGATGCAATGCGTGGACGCGAAACATAACATTGCAGATTATTTAGAATACGTTGGCGCAGCCGTGCCAGCACGGGGCTACGGCTGGCGCAAGATTAAATGTCCGTTTCATGCGGATAGCCATGCATCAGCAGGTGTGAACTTTGATGAGAACAGATTCAAATGTCACGCTTGTGGTGTAGGCGGAGATGTATATGATTTAATTATGTATAAGGAAGGAGGCAATTATCGTGAGGCTGTCAAATTCGCAGAGGCAATATCTCCTACAGGCGACACAGGAATACGCCAAGCACATTCATCTGGCTCAGGATTATCTCGCGGCTCGCGGGCTAACAGTTCAGGAAGTCAGTCGTTTTCATTTAGGCGTAGTGAACGAGGCTCTTCCAGGTCATGAGCAGTATCAGGGCAGACTAGCCATTCCATATATCACACCATCAGGTGTGGTAGATATTAGATTTAGAGCGCTAGGAAATGTAGACCCAAAGTATATGGGTATGCCAGGTGCTAAGACTACTATGTTTAATGCACAAGTTGTATTAACTGCCAATGATTATATCTGCGTAACCGAAGGTGAGTTTGATGCAATAACAGTTAATGCCAAGACTAAACACCCAGCAGTAGGTATTCCAGGTGCTAATAATTGGAAGCCATACTACACACGAATCCTAGATGACTTTGATACAGTTATCGTATTAGCAGATGGAGATGCACCAGGACTGGAGTTTGGTAAGAAGATAAGCAGAGAACTAGGTAATGTAAATATAATCCAAATGCCAGAAGGGCATGACGTAAACAGTATCGTACTTAAAGAAGGGGTAGATTTTATAAATGACAGAATCCACAGATGCCTTAACGCCGAGTGAGAAAGATGAAGTATGGCAATTCGTTACAGACAATCCTAAGATAATTGGTTTTCCAATATCAGATACTCAGGGATTAGACCTACTCAATGCACTCAAAGATGTATATAATAAAATACTAGAAGACCCAGAGACAGCAGCAGACATGCTGACAATGATTGCAACAGTAATGATTTCAGCAGTCACTGGCAGGGGCAACGAAACAGTTGAAGAACTACTAGTCCAGGAAGCAATGCACCGCTTTGATAAAGAAGCAAAGGATATATTAAATGACTGACAAGTATAGAGATGCTGAATGGCGTAAGTTTAAAGAACAGTTCGCACCAGCGTCTGCTCCTAAAAAAGCAACTCCAATACCACCTAAATCTACATTTGAAATCAGTGTAGATAAAACATTTTTAGATGCAAAGACATTGTTGCTACGCAAGCATAAGGATTATGGTCCACTTAATATTGCCCACGCTCCAGGCGGGGCAATGAATGGACTGATGGTCAGAATGCATGACAAGATGGAACGATTAAAGCATCTAACCTATGCAGTTCCTAATCAAAAACCTAACTATGAATCTATCGAAGATACCCTAATGGACCTAGCCAACTATGCTATAATCGGACTATTGGTACAAAGAGGACAATGGGAAGGCATTGAATAACTAAATGTACGTGGATGAATACGGGTCAATGGTAGTAGCACTGGCTGCCGAGTATAACCGCAAATACCCTATGACTGAACAGCCAGATATACAACAAGTGCTATGGCTTTGGTTCGTAACTCATCCCCAAAAATATAAAGAGTGGTCAGCACTAGAGCAGAAAGACAGAGACAAACTTATAGCCAAGTCACTGCGAAATGCTGCCATCAAATACTGTGAGCGTGAAAAGTCACGCAAGGTAGGCTACGAGTTACTTGATTTATATTATTATGACGCATCAGTTATTGAAGCATTCCTGCCATCTATCATTGCAGAATCATATGAAATTCCAGTTGCTATCAAAGACTTAAACTACAAGTTTAGCAAAGGTGAAAGCACTGATACTAATAATTGGTTGGTGCTACGTTCAGATATAGCAGCAGCCTACTATAGATTATCAGAGGCAAAGCAAAATGTATTACGTGTAAAGTTTAGTACATCAGAAGAAACTGAATGGAAAGATTTAGCAGGAGAGTTAAAGACAACAGAAGATGGTGCACGTATGAAAGTGCAACGTGCTATTAGTTCTTTAATTAAAAACCTTGGTGGATATAAACCATACCATGATGAAGATGCAGTTATGATAGAGGAAGATGATGACGACACCAGCACAGAATCCTGACAATATCAGTATCCAGGAACTGCTACATCCAACAGATTACTCACAGGCTATGGACTTGCGTGGTTCATATCTTGGTGATTACTGCGTATGCGGTGGAGATTTATTCCATATGATAGGTTCATTTGAAGATGGAGAATTAGTATTCTATTTTCTAGATGGTGAATGTGTTAACTGCGGTTCATTAGTTACCCTGCCGTATATCAGAAAGGAAGATGACAATGCCTAGATATGATTTCAAATGTAATATCTGTCATGAAGTTAAGGAAGTAACTGAGAATATTCCACCAGCCTGCACTACTTGTGGCGAGCAGATGGTAAGAGTATGGTCAGTTCCAGGTGTGCAGTTCAAAGGTTCAGGATTTTATAGCACGGATAACTAATGAAAGACATTGACCATATACTCCAACAAAAATATATTGAGGGCTGGAATGATGCCATGATGGATATTGTTGTGGACTTAAACAACTGGAATAAATACGAGGGTGTATTTGGAGATGGAATTAAAGCAGCAGTAGAAAGGATAAAGCGTGGCATACCCAAAATGGACTGATACTCCATCATGTTCTACTACTGACCCAGACATGTGGTTTGCACAAGATGATAAACCATCAGCATATCCTGATATAAAATTACTTCAACGTGTATGTGCAGAATGTCCAGTAAGACAGCAATGTTTTAACTACGCTTTAACTGTAAACGTAGAAGGATATTGGGCAGGCACTACACCAAGAGTAAGAGAAAGAATGCGAGTAAGACTAGGCATTAAACCAGAACCACTAGTTGTAGGATGGAATCACGATGGCACTATCAGACTTTGATTTAGACCTATCAGTAGGACACGAAGGAGAATCCTTAGTCAAAGAACTACTCACTGGTGGAGAAACAGTAGAAGTTAAAAGAGATTTAAGATGGAAAGAAACTGGTAATGTTTATATCGAAACTGTATGTTGGTCTCATAATAAGGGTGAGTGGTATCCTTCGGGCTTATCTACGACTAAGGCAGCGTATTGGGCGTTCGTATTGGAAACCAATGTATTCCTTGTACCTACAGAAACTCTCAAACAAACAGTAACTACTAGAGGCAGAGCAATCAATTGCAACATCCAGCCCAATCCGAGCAAGGGCTATCTAATCAAGATAGAAGATATAATCAATACAGTCAGGTATTCCTAGTGCAGGGGAAACACTAGGATTCTTATTAGGGTGTGGGGATACCCTAGTAAGAACAACTTAATAAAGCAGAAAAGACCCCCAGCCATAGGTATTCACCTACAGTTGGGGGTCTAACTGTCTTAAATCGGGGGTTTAGAGCCTTTAAAAGGCTATTCTGCGGAGCCTACACCGAACTCAGTTTCAGTCTTGTCCAGCGCCTTAGCGGCTGGACCAGCCAATGAAGCCAGCACAGCAGAGACTACTGGGTCTAGCCCTAGTGCATTAGATGAGATTAGAGTCAAGGCAGATACCAAGACACCACGTAGATAAGACTTCAATACAGCGATACGCTTAGGTGTAAGGAACTCTTTGATTGCTTTCATGTTTCTCCTAGTTTTTGAACTTCGGTGTTCCGAAGCCAGTTATATATACAGGTAGTTTTCGTTTATTGTTTTTCTTATAAGCACGAATCTTCATGGCTACAACTCCACCATTTGACTGGCTTCCTGTTTTACCATCTTCAGTTGTATTTCCTTCAACACAACTAACAGTTCCGTCCCCATTATCAGAAACTACTATACCAACATGGTCTACCTTTTCGCCCCCAGGAAAGTCAAAAAACGCTATGAATCCTGGCTTAGGTTTAGCAGTTTCTGCATTTACCCATAGTCCCTTGCCCTGAAAGCCAGCCACTCCAGTAGGAGTATAGACACAAGTAGGCATAGATACTTTCATTTGCTTGGCTACCCAGTCAACAAAGTAACCACACCAGAACTGTCCATTGTTATTATTGTATTTAACTTTATTTGAGTTTGCTGGCTTCTCTTTAGTTCCTATCTCAGCAACTGCAGTTTGGCAGAAGTCAAGCCGTTGTCCCATATTATTTACCTATAAGTTCCTTAACTAGGTCAGTAAGTAAGTTTACTTTTTCATCCAATTGATTTACTTTATCTTTTAAACTGCCACCACCATTTGGTTTAAGTTCATATAAATAATGTTTAACTAGGAATCTAACTCCAGCAGCAACGCCACCTATCAAGGTGAATGCTGCTACGGCTAATCCTGCCCATTCATTTGCTGACATTATACTGTTCTCACCACAATCTCCAATATGCCACCGAACCCATTAGAGTTCTTATCTGGTGGGGTATTATTTACTAGACTTATTCCTTCTATCTGAACTTGACGGCTTTCACCTGTGTTCAAATCCTGCCATGTAACAACATCTCCATTTTCTTCAATGGCTTCAAGAGCAAGAATGCGGTCATATGCTCTACCAGAATAACCAAATGGAACATTGTATTTATCTGTTTCTTCATCAAAGCAATAAACATAATGGCTAATAAGTCTTTGTCTTGGAGTAGCAATAGTAGCCTTTGCCTGATAGCCCTTGAATACTGGACCCTTAGTGCTGTCTGTGCCATCACGATACATAATAAATTTATATGCAACATATTCTTGTGCAGGTGCTGGACTGGTTGTTGTTACCTCTACTGGCGAAACAGAAGAATCGTATGAAATATGGTCATACTCATTACCATTTGCATCTACAGTTTCTAACGTCATAGAACCATAGGTATAGTTACCACGGGCTAATAGACGCTTAAAGTTTTTAGGTTCTAAAGTTCCGTATCTAATATTACCTGTTGTTAGATAGCCAGTTATACGTAGAGTTGTGTCATCTTCCATATAAACATAACCACTAGTAGCACTAGCATATGTAGTGCAGAATGCTAGGCGGTCTGTGCCGTTAGCAAATGCACAAGCAGTTGTTTGATGACCAGTTACACCATCATAATAAATATCATTAGCCCATGCAAAACGAAGTGTTTCTATTTCAGTTGATAGGTCAATACGAATAACTCCAGGTTCACCATCTACACCTGTTGCACACCATATAAAATGATTACGTGCAGCAAAGTCATAGCAAGGTTGGCTAGTTTCTACAATCAAAGGACCATATGAAATAGAACCATCTTGGTCATTAACAATAGCAGCACGAATACCCTTATCAGTGCCAATCATCATGTAACCTAGATAGTAGTAAATCTTATGTACTATTTCACCTACTGGTAGTTCTGCTGCTACCTGTGCTGCTGAAAGAGTAGGCATAGTTCCATCAGTATTAAGGGTAAATTTTTGAATAGTAGACTGAATACCGTTGTAGCCAGCGATATAAATCGCTGGACCTGATGCTGTAATGCTGGTATAGGTATGGCTAGATACTGGATGTGTATACAATACTGATGGCATAGCCACTGCAGATGCAGCAAAGTTATATACTTTGTTATCAACACACATAACAATGCGGTCTTTAACATACTCCATAGTTGCATTGGTAACTAAACCAATTTCATCAAACATTAAAGTATTAGCAGTAGCAGTTGTTCCAGTTAATGCTTTCTTATATATTTCTTTTTTAGTTGCTGAGTTAGTAATCCAATATGCAGTAGTACCATCATCACAGATAGCATACACAGGCGCATTTATACCAGCATTGTAGTCAATAAAGTGAGTGACTGTTCCATTAGTATCAATTTTATCTACGTCATATTCATCATGAAGTAGTACACCAGAAGAACTATTCCACTTAATAGAGCGCATTGTTTGAAATGCGCGACCATTAGAACGGATAGCACCAGTAGTGTTATGTCCTTGTGTGCAGTTATTTAGGAGTGTAACTTCACCTTTAGTCCAGACATTTAATCCTTTGCTATCTGCAAAACGATAGTGTCCATTCTCATCATTAGTTGCAGGGTCAAAGAAGTTAATACCTGAACCACCATGAAATGACATTTGGCTACGAATCCACCAGCCCGTTAGTGATTGTTCTCCAGGTTCGTTTGTAGAGTCAAACTGGTCCTTCTTAAATGGGGCAGTTCTACGTCCGTATGGTCTTTCATTGCTAGTAGCCAGAATAAATGGCATACCACCAACCGCTATATCATAGGCAATATCAGTATTTTGCCAGATAGAAGTAGTTGTTACTACACCTACGTCTACAGCAATAGAGCGGGTACTGCGACCATCCGTTAAATCTCTGCCAGCCATTATGCTCCTTAGTATAAAAATTAATTGAGCAGTTTTAACTCTTACTCAGGAGTAGTTTTATTTATTCAGTTGGTTGTTCTATAGGTGGATTTATCACTCCAATAGAAATTAAATATTCTTCTGTTGGTGAAGTAAATGTTGCACCATCATAAGATGAATACATAATAGGTTTATTTTCGCCTACCCATACTGCATCATCATAACCTTGTTCGTGAGCAATTGTATCTGCAAGTTCTTCATTTTGTTCTGCAAATACTGCAATTTGAACTACACGATTATCTTTAAGAAATACGTAATGTTGTTCCATAATTAACTCCAATAAGTAATAATTGCATAACCTGAACCACCAGCACCACCAGCATTAGAAGTGCCAGTACAAAAAATGCCGCCACCACCGCCACCAGTATTTGCAGTTCCAGCAGTACCAGTTGAGTTATATCCTGATGCACCACCACCTGATGCACCAGCGCCGTAATAACCATTAGAGTCGCCACCGCCGCCACCGCCACCAAATCCATTTATACCAGCGCCACCTGCGCCACCCCCAGCCCCAAAATATTGAGCCGCAGCGCCAGCACCACCTTGACTTCCAGTACCACCAGTAGGAACACTACCACCAGCAGTAGTAGAATTTATTGAAGGAATTGATGGGGCAGATTGACCAGCACCGCCACCGCCACCGCCGTATGTTAAGTTGGTTGAACCACCTGATGCACCGCCTCCGCCACCACAACCACCATTTAGTCCTGAATTACCATAACTTCCGCCTCCGCCACCGCCGTATGCGGTTGCTAAAGAACCAAAAGTTGTATTGCCACCATTACTACCATTATTTGCAGCACCACCAGCACCACCATTACCACCACTACCAATTGTTACTGTATAAGAAGTACCAGCAGTTACAGTAATTGTTTTATTAACTACTCCTCCACCACCTCCGCCGCCAGTAACGCGGTATTGTGATACTGCTGTTGCACCACCGCCACCACCGCCGCCGCCAACTAAAAATACTTCAACTGTTGTGCAGTTAGATGGAACAGTAAATGTACCAGTGCTTGTAAATTCTTGTGTTTTTTGTGTTACGCCACCATTGGAAGCAGCAGGAAATACTGAATATCCCATTATGCTATCTCCACTCCGCTAATGTGGAATGTAACAGCAGTGTTACTTGCTCCACCTTGAATTGTATTGGTTGCTGCAAGAACTTGTTTAATATCAAATGTTGCAATTGAGTTAGCAGCAATAGTTGTTGTATTAGCAAGTAGTGTACCTGCAAGATATAAAGTAAATGTATATGCAGAAGCACCAGTATTTGATACAACAATATTGCTTACAACAGTAGTTGTAGATGCTGGTACTGTGTATAAAGTTGTAGTTGTTGTAGTTGTTGCTGCTCCGCGAAACAGCACTTTAGTTGTTGTAGCCATTATTCAGCATCTCCTAGCGCAGCAAGTTCTGCAGAATGAGTATTGATAGCAGCATCAAGAATTCCAAGAGCCTTATCTGCATTTTCTACGCCATCAGTATCGCCCAGTGTTTCACAAGTAGCCTTGTTAAGTGAGTGTTGATACGCTTCAGCAGCAAATTGACCAATGCGTTGCTGCAAAATATTGCGCTTTTGTTCTGTTGTTAGCAGTGTTGTATAGTCTATAGCCATTATTTACTATCTTTCTATTAGAGTGCACCCATGAGTGTCATGAGTTCAATATCTTTACCATTTAATTCAAGACCGCCACTAGCAGTTACCTCTACCAATACTGTTCCAGCACTATTCTGCCATTGTTGTAAATCACCAGTTTGTGATGCAGCGCCTTTAACAATAAAGCCAACATCAGCAGCAGTGGTATTTGTAATCTGTGCCATTGCACCGCTAGTTAAAGTTGCACCAATACCTACGCGACCATTAAAGGCATTAGCAGCAGTACCAGCAGCATAGAAATTCCAACGACCAGTTCCTGATGCAACATTACTATAGAAACCATAGTTGTTAGTAGCGCCAATAAAATTATTTTCAACAAGAAAACCATACTGACTAGTTACAGCACCACCAGCAGTTACGTTATTAAATGTACCAGGATTTACGTAAAAATGGTACATACTAGGAAGAGTAAAATTAGCATTTTGTGTGCTTAAATTAGATATAAAACCAATAGCACCAGTTGTAACATCTGATTGTACTTGACCATTATTAACAATTCCATATGCAGTAACTGCGCCAGTAATATTTTTTGAATTTCTAAAAGATTGTCCTACGGCAGTTGCAGACCCAATGGCAACATTACCAGCAGAATCAATACGCATACGCTCTGCAGAAGTACCAGCAGAATCAGTAGTCAAGAAAACTAAACGACCAGGGATTACACCGCCCGAAGGAGCAGCATCAGCATTTGCTCTAATTGTTGCAGAGTTTTGCCAAGCAGTTCCATCATCTCCATAAAATACTAAGTCGCCTAAAGTATCTCCTGAATTTATAGTTGTGTAAGTTCCGATTGCAGTTGAACGGCTCTTATGAAAAGCAATTCTTGAACCTGTACTAGAAGCATACATTCCGTAAAGAGCAAGTGGATAACCGCTTCCAGTGCCAATTATGTTTCCAAGGAATGCTCCACTGCCAGCAGTAGGGTATGAAGTGTGTCCCAAAATTAAACGACCATTCAAATCAATTACAAATGGTGTTGAATCTGGATTAGCAGAATCCTCAACAAGAAGTGAATTGCCTGTACCTGTATTAGTAATACGTAATGCATCTGTTGTGCTAGATGCAGTAATTACTGGAGTAATAATTGTTGGGCTAGTATTCATTACAAATGTAGTACCAGTACCAGTCTGAGATGCAATAGACGTTGCAGCACCTACAGATGTAATTGGACCAGTTAAGTTTCCAGGAGCACCAACCAAAATAGCATCAGCATATGCTTTAGTTGCAGCATCAGTTCCTGCAGTAGGTGTACCAAGACCTGTAATCTTGTTAGTACCCATTGCAAGATTGCCAGTCATAGCCTGTGTACCATCACGTAAAACTACAGATGTAGCAAATGAACCACTATTATTAATAGCAGCAGCAATCTCATTAAGAGTATCTAATGTTCCTGGAGCACCGCCCACAAGGGATGTAATCTGAGAATCTACGTAAGCCTTTGTAGATGCATCTGTGCTAAGAGTTGGAGTGCCAAGGTTTGTAATCTTTTGGCTATTTAATGATACTGAACTTGTAGGCGCAGCCATCTGGTCTAAACGAGATATTTGAACTTGGGTATCAAAGTTTGAAATAGTTGCAGCAGTTTGAGTACCAGTATGGTTAGCACGTGCTAGGGGGTCGGTTGCTAACTTAGATAAAGCAATAGCAGCAGTTGTAGAAATATCAGCATTAACAATTGTTGCATCAGCAATCTTGGCTGATGTAATTGCTGAGTCTGCTATTTTACCTGTAGTTACATTTAAGTCAGCAATTTTTGCAGTAGTAACATTTGAATCTACAAGTTTTGCAGTTGTAACTGCTAAATCAGCAAGTATGGTACTATTGACCGTTCCTACATCAGCACCAGTAATAGCAGTGCCAGAAATCTTAGTCTTAGTAATAGCAGCAGCCGCATTTATATCTGCATTTACAATTGTGCCATCAGCAATCTTGGCTGAGGTAACCGCGCTATCTTGAATTTTTGCTGTAGTTACAGCATCAGTTGCAATCTTTCCAGCGGTAACTGCCGAAGTACCAATTTTTGCCTCTGTTACTGCAGTATCATCAATCTTAGCAGTTCCTACTGCGCCTGTCGCAATCATGCCAGATGATACTGTTCCAGTATCTGTAGTCTTAACTACGTTGGCTAAAGTTAAACCATGAGCAGTGGTTGTATTTTCAATATGCTGATTGGCTTCACGCAAGTCACGGCCAGTCACCATGTGACGAACTACTGCACCAGCGGAGTGGGCCTGTCCTACGCCAGCAGTTTCGACACCACGTACAATTGTAAGTGTATTGGTACTGACAGCGGTAACGTCTACAATTTCTTCAAGCGCTGTATCTGGGTCAATAACTACTGTGAATGTTTCGCCAGCAGAGATTGTAATACCACCAAGAAGAGTTGTTCCAGAACCGACTGTAGCAGTTGTAGCAGTTGAGGTAATGGCACTAGTTAGTGTAGTTTGCTGAGAGCGAGAGGAGTACTTGCGTGTTGTCATCTATTTTCCTATCGGCGAGAGAAGTGAACTCGAGGTGGGTAATTCTGTTGATGTGCTTTTACTTCTTCGTTTAGACGTTGAGTATATAGCGCATAAAGTTGTTTTGTAGCATCGCGAGATGCACCGAATGGGCGCTTCGCATCTGTTTCGTCCGCCTGTGGGCTTGTCTGAGAAGCACGTGCTGGGTCTAGGAATGATAGTAATCTATATGCTGCTCCTAGAATTACAACATCACGTGTTGATTCTGGCAAACCAGTTTGAGTTGCATAGTCCTGGTTATCATCTGTAAATGCTGTTGGGTCTGTTGCATATACCACACGAATTGTTTGGCCAGGTTGTGGGAACTCACCAAGTGTAACTGTCTGAGCGTTAGCACCAAAGGCTGTTGTATCAGCAGTTGAGTCAAAATCCCAACGACGAATTGGAATCCATTCTTTAGTTGGACCAATTGTAGACGCTGAGATAGTAATAATATTTTTAATATTTAAGTTATTGAAAGCATATGTGCTTACAGTTGGAACATAAGCAACTGATGTATTCTTAACTGCAAAGATACTTGCACCTAAAGAACGGATTGTATCATTGATTGCTCGCTTAATTGCAAAGCGTGGGAATGTTGGAGATATGGTAACTTTTGAATCAGCAGCATGAGTTGCTGCAGTTGTTCCATGATAACCTCGTCCATATGGGGCTACCGTTGCTGTATTAGCAAGACGGTCATAAGAATCAACCCACATGAGTTCTTCGTCAATTTCAATAATACCTTTACCCAATGATTCAACAGAACCAAGAGTAAGGATTAATGGCGAAGCGCTAGATGATGTGGTGGTTGTCACAGCACTAGTTAAGTGTGTGGCACGCTCCTGTTGGAACGTATAACCAGCGAGATTGATTTTAACCTCATCAATCATCTGACTTAGTGTATATGTCATTACTTCCTCTTATTTCCCACAAATATGTTGTAGTAGTTTTCATCAAAAGAGAACCGCTTCATATGTGGAACGGTTGCTCCTGTATGTGCAAATACTGGAATTTTTAATTGGTCACATAGTGAGAAGAAGTAGATATCCTCACCCATGAAATTAACCCCATGACCCATATCTGCAAAGATTGGGGTATCAGGTAATTCTTTTTTAATCTTTTCAACAACGCTTCTATGGATTAAAACAAAACCCATACCAGCAGCCCCTACCTGGATAAGTTTATCTTTAGGCATTGGATGGACTCGTTTGATTCCAATTTGGTTTTCTTTTTGGACAAACCAGAAAAGTGTTGGCATTGGTTCCATCAAAGTTTCTTCTGGGAAGTCTGTTGTAAAATATACGCCAGTTACAATAGGACGCTCTACGGCATCCTTGTTGTCCCAAAGAAGTTTGAACTTATCTGGTGAGATTACCACATCTGAATCTACCCATAGTAGCCAGTCAGATTTGGCATGCTCATACCAATAGTTAATAACCCTATCTCGCTGCCTAGCAATCTGATTGCCTTGGCTACGTAATGTAGTTACAACTTCAACTCCAGAATGGAGCATGACATCGGTCACGCCTTGCATGAACTTGCCATCAACCATTCCATTATCGCACCAAGCGATACTTAACTTGTCTTCCATTTGTCCCCTACTTTGTTAAATTACCACTTAACTTTGTCAGCCCAGTATGCTGCAGACATTTTGCCCTTGGCAATATTCTTAGCATGACGAGCCTTGAACGCTCTGCGACGTGCAGCGTATGCTGCTGATTCGCCAGTTTTCTTTGGTGAACCAGACACTCCCTGTTGACCGAAGTGAATAGTCTTCACCTTATCTCCAACCTTAGCCACAACAACGTGTGACTTAGTTGGATGATTTGGTGTACGCTTTGGTTTGTTAAAGCCAGATACGCCTGCTCTTTTTAGACGTGGGTCTGTCATTTCTTTTTTGCTCGCTTTGCTTCACTAAGCGCAATAGCAATAGCCTGCTTACGAGACTTGACGACTTTGCCGCCTTTTCCAGAATGCAGAGTTCCACCTTTGAATTCATGCATAACCTTCTGCACTTTTTTCTGTGCTTTAGATGGCTTCTTCATTACTTGCCTCGCTTGATTGGAGTAGCCTTACCCATCTTGCGTTCAATCTTAACCTGATTTCCAGAAGAATCGTAGCGGCGTCCTTGGATGATTGCGCCAACCATTTGACCTAATTCTTTTTGAGATTTCTTTTCAAGAGCCTTGCCTTGGGCTGGAGACAAGGTTCCATCATTTGCTTTATTCCAAGCATCTTTATATTGTCTAGCCTCTTTAGCGACATTAGCCGCGTATGCTTTTGCTGCTGCTAGACGAGCATTAACTGGATTGGCCATGGTTACTTCTTCTTGCCCATTTTCTTAGGCATAGCCTTCTTGGCTGCAGCCTTCTTGCCATATTCCTTCATCTTCATTTTCATTGGTTCAGTCTTTTCGTGCTTCTTCATAGCAGCCATTGACTTGTACTTTTCACCTTTAACTGACATTTTATACTCCTACTTCGTTGATTGCTTTTGCCATACTCTTTGTTACTTTATCCGCTCGCGGCATGGTATTGGCATCATATGCCTTACCAATCTTAGTGCTTGCTTCCATTGCCGCTCTCACGGCATGTACATTGGTGCTCTGAGGTTGTACGCCTTGTCTACGAGCCTCACTGTACTCTTTGAGATTGGCCTTCCACTGCTTGTCAGCAACAGGTCTGCCAGCATCCCCTGTATTAAGTTGTAAACCTTTAGCCTTGCAACCGAAGCAAGGGTCGTAGTCACAATGTGTGTGGTCTATTGAGACTTTCTCTTCTTCTCTGAACGGTTCACTAGATTCAAGACCGCAAAGAACGCAATCCCATAAAGTAGCGATAAAATCATGGTCAGCATTAAAACCCCATTCCTTTACCCTACTGATGTGACTACATTTAGATTGCCGTGAAGTTTGCTTCTGTGACACCGATGCCCCCTGCAATTAGTGCTGCTTTTTCTGATTCAGTTACTTCATGTTGATGTCCACCACGATAAACAACATCATATGTTGCATCGTCTGGAATCCAGCGCTTTAGTGAATAAGTTGAACCTGACTTAACCACAGTTACGCCTTGCCTCAATTTGTAGAAGTAGAACAAGCGATGCTTACCCGTTGGTCCTTCTTCCACATATGGAGTGTTGAAGATATAGTTTGTCATAGTTCTCCTTAGTGAACTTACCCTTAAGTAGGGATATTGCTACCCCTACTCAAGTGTCAATCAACTAAGCGATTGATGAGCCTGACTCGATACGGTATAGAGCCTCTTCGCGGAAGCGAGCGAAGCCTAGTACGCCGTACCAACCGATTGGGCGGAAGCGGTTCAACTTATCAGTAACTGGACCGATAACTGTGTGTGGCTCTTCTGCCACTGCTTCTGCCAACGCCTGCTGTCCGCAGAGGATTGTGCGGTATACCTTTGCAGATGCAGCACCGTCAGTTGCTACGTAAAGGCGTGGTGATTCTACGAAGAATGCGCCCTTGTAACGTCCAACTTCACCAGCCCAGATGCGGTCTTGTGAGATGCCGTATGCGTTAGGTACTACCCAACCAGAAGATGATGCTTCTAGCATAAGGTCGTGTGCGACGTCTGGGTGGATACCAGCCCAGTAATCCTGACCACGCTTACCTGATGCCTTGTTACCACGCAACTTAGCAACTGCCTTACCGATATTAGCGGTAGATAGTGTTGCTGCTGCTGTAACAGTTGCTGTTGATGTTGCTGTTGAACCTGAGTAGATTACGTTTGAACCGCCACGAAGTGCTGTCATAGCAAGTGAGTCGATTGAATCTGCCTGGTTACGTGCCATCAAAGTAACGATATCTGGGTCGATATCTGTTAATGAGAACAACTTAAGAGCACGTGTGTTTGTTGTTGCGTTACCAAATTCCTGCATTGTGATTGTTACAGAAGTTGGTGTACCTACTGTTACGCCGTCGATGTCTGATGTTTCAGTCAAAGCAGTTGTAGCAAGTGAAAGGTCTGCGTACTTCTGTAGTACAACAATGTTACCATTGTTTGTTGGAGCAACTGGGCGCTTATCCGCTACTGCGCGGATTAGTGGCTCGTCGCGAAGAGCAAATTCGATAGACTTATCGTATGCCTTCTGGACTAGACCAGCGTTACCAGCAACACCACCAAGAGATGCAGAATCGGTTGATGTGAAATTTGTTGCCAAGGTGTCACCTCCAAGTGACTAGATGTAAATTACAAGTTTACGACCCAGCAAGAATTCTAGCAAGTTCCTCTGGGCTTGAAGCCTGTTCGATTCGCATTGCTAAATCTTCTCCTCGGTCTGGGGTATCCGCACCATGCGTGACGTTCTCCTGTCGGCGTAGTTCCGAACGGTCTTCATCACTGAGGACAGACTTGTTTGGTGCTTCATAATTGAATACGTCGCCTTCGTTTTCAAGCCAGGTCATAATTGCCTGCTCGTTAACTTCACCTTCGATATCCTTGAGCACTAGGCGTGCTGCCTTTGGATTTGTAATACCCTGTTTTTCTAGGACCTTACGAACGGTATCTTCTCGGTCTCGTTTCTCGTAAGTTGATAACTTACCCGTGAGTTCACCGAGTTCTTTATCCTTCATTTTCAACTGCTTGCGCAATTGTTTTACAAGGTCTCCACCAGTAGCGTCATGACTTTCTACAGTGTCGATATCGTCTTCTTCGTCCCAGTAATTGTTGTTGCTCATTGCAACCACCCTTCTATCTTTGTTTGATTAGTGCGTAGGCCACAAGTCATGTCTGGGGAAACATGGTTGGCTCCTACTATCCAGTCTGGTACACCTGACGGGGCTGGTCGGTCCGTCTAGGGATTCTTTATTAAACTAAGCCGCGTACTTGAGATGCAAGTGCTTTGCTACCGATATTTCCTGATTGTCCTCGATAACGAGCAACTTCTCGCTGTGCCGCTGCTTCAATTGCTAATTGGTCTTGAATGTCTTTTCCAAATACAACATTCTGTAATTGGGTCTGAGTCTCAGCAGTTGAGACACGCTTTCCAGTTTCCATTTCTTTAATCTTCTGATAAGTTCCAAGTTCACGTGCTACTTGACCAAATCCTGTAAGGGATTCGCCATAACCATAACCCATAGCAGCAATATCGCCTGCAGTAGCCATATCAACAGTTAAGCCTTGAGTTCCTGCTGCTGATAGCACAGAGACCTGTTTAACCTTCTTAGATAGTTCCGCAGCGCCTTCTGGGCCTGTTAGGAGCGCTTTTGCAAGCGATACCCTATCAACACCTGGGAAATACTGAGATAGCGTATCCTTGAGCGATTTAGGGGCATTATCGATTGCAGTAAATACGTCGCTAATAATGTTGCTTGCTTCGCTAACTGACTTGCCAGTTCCAAGGACAGCACCAAGATACTCTTGGGTTGCCAGGTCGCCAAGACCTGCATTACGCATAATGTCACCTAGGTCAGATTCTGCCTGGAAGAATTCTGCAATTGTAGGTACAGAAATTGCTTCACCTTTAGCAAGGCGGTCTTGTAGGGCATAGACACCCTTAAATCTATCTGTAAATGGTTTTAATGCAGGATTATTGCGGATGTCTGCAAGTGATAGATTTAGCGCTTCTTGGACAGTTGAACCAGTCTTCCAGAAAGAAGATACCGAACCATATAAAGCATCAACCCAAGGTTGAGACATTTCTTTAGCGCCAAAGTACAAAGCAAGTGTGTTCTTAAATGTATCTTTAGCAAGAGTAGTTGTGCTTGTCGCACTTGTACCACTTGCGCCAGGAGTTACAGTAGAATCTACCCAGCCATTTAGGTTATCCCAAACCCAGTTGCCAGGAGTTGCTGGCTTTGCTGGTTGCTCCCAAACTCCAGTTTGTGAATTAAGAACATATGCTGGTGGGGTTCCTAACGGAGCACCAGTAACGGTCTTAGTTCCTGTGGTTCCACCATCTTCAACAATTCCATTAGTATATGTTTTACCATCTGGAGTTTTTCCAGAAAAAGGCGCTCCATTGTAGTATAGAACTCCATTTTTGTTTTCATAACCAACAGCAGTTTTAGTTGTAGAACCAGTTACTTTGGTTGCACTAGTTGTACCTGTAGTTCCTGTTGTTCCTGTTGTTCCACCATTAGCATCTAACCAGGCTTTTTCCTGTGGAGTTAAAGGATTTCCTGCTACTAATTTACCAACTAAAACCTTGCGAAACTCTTCAACAGTTCGTCCACCAGTATCTAGTCCAACTGCAGAACCAGTTGTATACTTTGAGCCTGCTGGAATAACTCCAGGAGTAAATTGCGTAACTGTTGTTGGACCAGTATAACCAATAGGCTTTATTGCTGTGTACTCTCCAACTCCACCAGCACCTGTACGAACAAACTGCACTTTCATACCAGCGTCAATTTGTTCTTGACTTAGAATTGGCTTTGCTGTAAGTTCTTTGTATGCCGCAGTAATGCGAGCATTGGCCTCTGATGCTGTTTCGCCTGGGAGGCGGTTTGCTTTATCAGTTGACTTTCCACCAGCAGTAACAGTAGCACGTGTTGCTTCTGCAATCTGTGCTGCGGTCATATTTTTAATTGGCATTTATACTCCAAATCCAAACGCACGCGCTAAACCGACAGCAGCATCTCTAGCATTTTCATTTGCTTTAGTTGTACTCTCGGTTTTAATATTATTGTCTGCGTCCCTAGAAGCATCTGTGAAGGTATATGGAACTTCTTTTCCAGTAGCATCTACTGGGTGTAACCACTTAGCAACAATTGGCTCATCGAATCCGATTGTGGCTGGGTCAACTTCCCATTTAGCAGCCAACATATTGATGATTGGTGCAGCAATTTGCTTAGTTGTAAGTCCAGGGGTAGAAGCAAAACGAGATGCCAACTTAGGGTATTCTCCTTGGGCAAGAATGCTCAATTCAGCCTTATAGTCTTCTAAAGTTTTATCGCCTTTAGCAATACTTTTAGCGGCATTTTCAATTTCTGCCTCAGTAACTCCACGTAGATTGAAATCTTTAACAGCCTGACGTACTCCTTGAAGGACTGCAATATTTGCTCCGCCAAGTTTTGATGGGTCCTTAAAACTTACCTTAGACCATAAGAAATTTGTAGCAAATTCTTTAGGGTTAAAGTATGAAGGATACTGAGTTTGCAATACAGAAGTAATTTCCTTCTGGATAGCATCAGCGCCAGCACCAGGCTTAATACGAGTTGATACACTCTTTACAACTTGCTCAATTTGATTCTTTTGTTCTTTATCAAATGCTTCAATAAATTTATCAATTTCAGCATTTGTAAGTGCACCAGTATACTGGATACCCTTTGCTGCCTCTTTAAGTAGAGCAGTAGCAGATGCAGATGTTAATTTAGTTATGCTTTTGGCCGACTGAGTTGTATCTGTATTGCCACTTGTTGCAGCAAGATTGGTGCTCATAAGTGTAGCAACAATTACATTTGCAGTCGCAGCAGGCATCCCACTCTTAATGAGTTGCTGCTTAATCGCCTCCCAATCCACTATGCCACCTCTTTCAGGTTATCATTATCAAAGTAATTACTTATAATTTGCTTTAGTTCTGGATGAGCGCTCGCAGCAAATGTATCAAGCATATTTAGATAGTTATCTCGATATGCAGACTTACGTCTATCTCCAGTAGGGAATGAGTTATAAATTGCTACCGCTACTGTTCTGATAAGCATAAAGTTCTTGATATCCTGCCAGTACTTAGAGCCTGCTCTTTGCTTCATAAACTTGTCATCAGAAATTGCAAATTGCATTGCACGGGCATATTCCCAAGCAGAATTACCTGTTTGGCTATTCATGTACTCATTGAACCATTCAGGGCTTTGCTTCTTGAATATTGAGATTGCAACATTGTTAAGAACCTCTTGACGTCCAGGGTATGAACGTAGAGTCTTGCCTTCTGGAATATCCTTAGTTAGACTTTCCTTTAGGGCTGTATATTCTTTCCACGTGCGATTCTTAATACGAAGTGCTTCAACTTCTTTTGGAGTTTTTCGAAGATTGTTCACAAATGTAGAACTATCAGGAAGTTTAAGATTTGGGTCTTTCAACTTATTTACGATAGCAGTATTACGGTCTTCGTAGTTGACTCTCATATCTCCAGTTAACAGGCCAAGTAGCGAGATGTCGCCATTCTTGATGCCAGCAATAGAGTTAACAAGTTCAGTATTATCCTTGAAGATTGTTCCCCAGGCTTCTGGGGTCTCAGGCATGTTGAAACGAGTTGTTGATGTACGGAATGAAACACGGTCCACAATAAAGTTAGGTCCAAGTGTTTGAATCATTTCGTTACCAGCAAGGTCTTTTGCTTCCTGGTATGTCTTTCCTTGCTTCTGATACTTGTTCATCAATGTGTACCATAGAGTATCTACAAGGTCCATCTGATTGGTTGATACCTTGATAGGTACACCAAATGGAGACATGAATGACCAACGAGCCTTCTGCTCCCATAACTTCTGTGCCTCAAAGTAGATATCCTTTTCAGCAGGGAACTTCTTCTCAATTCCTAGTTCGTTAAGCATCTTGTGATAGTCATATACTGACTGCACTGATGCCATGTAATCTGCTTTACCCTCTGGTCCAGTAACCGCATTGTATGCAGCATTTAACCAAGGTGGCATGAAAGATTTAGTCACAGATGTTGGTGCTCCATAAGGGAACCAGATATCCCATAGTGGGCCTAATGCCTTCTTGACACCATCTTCTGTCCCAGGGAATGTCTTCATAACTGTTCCAGCGCTCACTGCAGAGATTGCAGAAGGGCTAGGTAAGTTAAGCATGAACCCAATTGAACGAGCATTAAGTAGAATGCCATCACCATTACCCTTTAGGAATGGGATGTCACGGCTACCAGGTAGAACTAGATACGCAATCTCATCTACATTCTTTGTAGGATTGCCATTTTTGTCTACACCGAAACTCTTAAACGCAGCCTGATAGTTATTCAAGAACTGCATAGTACGCTCTGGATTCTTGATAGCAAGACGACCATATCGATAGAATGCGCTAAGTGTAGCAGTAGGGAAAGCAACTGCTGCACGTGCCGCATAAAGCATACGATTCTGGCGACGAACTGTATATACAGTCTTCTCAAGTTCCTGAATAGCCTCACGGCCAGCAGATTGACGTAGAGCATTGTACATTTTAGGTGTCATTTGGACACCCTGGTCCATCAAATACTTAGCCTTCTCAGCCACCTTATCGATAGCAATCTTATCAAAGATTGTCTCACGAATTGGATTTTCAGGAGATGTTAAAAGTTTGAATACTTTGCTTGTCGCGCTACCGATAGCATTCTCTAGGTTTGCATACCAACGGTTACCAAGAACTGCACGTTCTGCATACTCAAAGTCTGTTGGTTGAATGCGGTATAGTCGATTAGAGTAAGATGATAGCATTGTCTGCAACTCTTGGGCTGTTACTTCACCCTTATAGATTGCCGCACGCGCTTCTGTAGATGGGAACATGCGCTTAATTAGCGCTACCTTCTCTTCAATGCGTGGAAGAATCTGGTTCTCAGACTCTAATCCAAAGTGCTTAAAGTAGTTCTTACCCTCGTTAGACATACCCCACTTTAGGAGTTCTTCTATAGAAGTATCCTGCAGGATTAAATCCATTAATGGTTCTTGACGAATGAATCGGTTAGCAACGTTAGCCAACTCTTCATAGTACAAAGGATGGGTTGGACCAACTGGAACATTCGGAACTTTACGCTGCAGGATAGACTTGCGTGTACCTACTGCTAGTTCACCAATAAAGTTCTGCTGAGTTGTACGTGCGTTACTTACTTCTGCACGAACAGCATTAACAAAGTTGTTGCCATTTACGTCATTAACGAATGAATCAATGTTTACCCATTGTCCATTAATCATACGATACTGTGAAGTCTTACCTGTGTATTGCTTCTTGAATCGTGCTGTGCGACCGAATAGGTCAGCCTGATTCTTCTGAGCCATACCAAGCAGGTCTAGTTCTTCTTCAATATCCATGTATGCTTTGGCAAGTGCATTATCTGCAGCCTTGATTACATTTACATTGCTAGCCATTGAGTTGATAGTACCCTTATACTGACCAACTGCAGCCTTGGCATTTGCGATACGAGATGCAATACGTGCCTTTTCAGCACCAGTTACATTCTGTTCAATCCATGCAATACGACGCTCTAGTGTAGCAAGACTTGGAATAGTTTCCTTGACTCCAAATGGAGTTGTTGCTGCATTAAGTTCTAGTTCTAAATCATCTACAAGACGATTAGCAGCCTTCAAGTCCTTGCGTACAATATCAAGATACTGGTCTTTTAGAATAGGTGAACCAGTAGAAACAAGATTCTCATACTCAACTTGGAGCATATCCTTAATTGCAATAGCCTTGCTTGCTGATTGCTGCAAAGAAGACACAGCAGAGTTAACTGCTTCTAGTTCACCCTTATTAAGGGTTAGGCTAGCCTTCTTCATAACTGCGTTACGAGCATTAACTAGACCACGACCAGTAAATGTCTTTACTGCATCCCATGCAACTTGAGTGCCTTGAGATAGAAATACGCTAACTACAGGTTCAGCAAAAGACTGCTTAATAATAAATGATGGGCGAGCAAGTACGTCAAATGTCCAGATACGAGTTAAGTCTTCATATAGTGACTTAATTGTAGCCTTTGCCTGTCCACCAGCAGCAGCGAATACTTCCTGTGACATCTTATCGAACTCACGTTCCATGTGATTCCATGGTGTGAAACGATATGATTCAGCCATTTGGCGTAGTGTATCAGCATTACTTGTATTAATGCTTCCATCAAAGTTTACAGAATATCCATTTTGCTGGAATGATTCCATTTGCTTACGCATGTGAGCACGCATAGAAGCATACTGTGCATCGATAACTGACTGTTCAAAGTGTCCATTATTATAAGCAATTAGGTTACCAATTTGCTGGTCAATCTCTTCAAGAGTCTTAACCATTTCGACATCTGTCTTTGCCATAGCAAGACGCTTATCAAATGCCTTACGGATATTAACAACTTTTTCTGTCTGGTTCGGGGTGATATAGATATCTCGAGAACCATCTCCAAATAACTTAATGTCATCTAGGAATGCACGTAGTTCAATTTGTGCATCCATTGGGCGCATACCAGAATTGGTTACGAAACCTAGTGGCTTATATCCAGCACCCTTGTTTACGAACTTAACAAAGTTTACAGCAATTCCACCAACACGTGAGCCAAACTTTAGTTCTGCGATATGACCAAAGTTCTGGAAGTCACGATATGCTGCTTCTGACTTGAAGTCACGAATAGCGGCCTCAGTCTTTACATATTGTTCTTTGAAATACTTAGGTGTTCCAGGAACATAATTTGTACGTCCACCCATAATTGGGTTATATGAATCATCCAAGAATGCGCTGCGTAATTCAGCAAAGCGCTCATCGCGAGCAATTGCTGATTCCCAAGCATCTTTGATACGTTGCGCTGCAGGACCTGTTGGCTGATACAGTTCACCAGTAAGTAGGTTGCGTGAACGAATCTGCGCTGGTACATCTGCAAGTTCAAATAGATGGTCTGGATTAGTCTTTGTTAGACGAATCATTGCATCGATATTACCCTTATCTGCAAGGATTACATCGAGTGCTGCTTCTCTTGAAGTCACATCGTGTAAAATTGGAATTAAAGAATCATTAGTGCTGTACTTAGATACAATCTGTTCGATAGTCTTGATATTTGTAGTATCCGCCAACTCCTGCATATGTGCAGCAACTGTATGTAAAGTACCTTGTTGTCCATTAGTGTCAGCGTAAAGGAATCCCTCACGCGCCATCTTTTCAATCTCGGAAACAGTTTTAGATGTACCCATGCCTGCTGCTTCAACAGCGGCCTTAGCACCAAAACCTACAGCCTTGCCAGCAAGACCAAGTGCAACATTTCCTACAGTAAAATCGCCAAAGCCAGTATACCAACGGCCAACGACGTTATCTGAGAAGTTCTTCTTGACGTCTTCGTCTTTCCAAAGATTCACGTGTTCTAAATCAATACCACCAGCAGATAGTACGACAGAAGAAATACGGTCTAATCCAGGAACTAACTTAGACTTAGTAAGAGCCTGTGCAGGTGAGACGAATTCGCTTCGTGCATAAGCACGTGATATATCAGATACTTGGAATCCCTGGCCATATTCGTCACTCTTGTATAGAGGAGAAGTAGGGTCAGTTAAGAGTGCAGCAGTTGAAATAGGACGTGTAATGTATGGAGAGATTACGTTGTCGTTTAACTTAACTGCAGTCTTTAAGATTAAGTCATTAGACTTCTGCATTAAAGCAGCATCCCAAGACTTATTCTCAGCCAGTTTCTTTTGTAAAGTTGTGCGCAACTGCTGTTCTAATTGAGTCTGAGTTGCGCTAGATAGGCCATTAGTAAACTGAGGGGCAGCGATACCTACGCCAGCAGAAGCGACTTGCTGGGCAATAGTGGTAGCACCACCAGATACACCAGTGTTAAAGCCACCTAATACTGCACCTAGGGCCTTCTTGCCTACACCTTCAATGGTGCTTAGGAAGGAATCCCAAGGTGATGCCATCTTACCCTCCAATTAAAAAGTTTTAGTATTGTCTCCCTGAACTGGTTTACCAGTTACAGATTGGATAAACAGGTTTCGTTCATCCGTAGATTCCCATGGAATCATTGCTAATTGCATTGCAATTGCTGCGTTTTCGTAGCCTAACGAATTTGCAAATTTATTGATATTATCAAATAGGCTACCATCTACCCAAGTAGTTGCCATTATTGTCCAATCAAGAAGTTAACAAATCTCTTATATGAATCTGGAGCATCTGGCATCTGTGCCGCTTGTAGCAATACAGGCATATATTTGTCAATAATCTGTTGATTCTCTGCTGGACGTGTGTTAGCATTGAGGTTCTTTGGAAGAACTTCTGAGCCAGGTCCAGGACCAAAGTCTACACCAGCAGTAATTGGTTCCATTGGCTTTTCAGTCGGACTCATTAAGTCGCGTAACTTTGGCAATGATGCAGATGGCGCTGGTGTTGCTGCAGCCATTGGTGCTCCTGCTTGTTGTTGCATTGTAGCCTGTCCTTGTCCGTACGCTTGGCCAGGAATGTAACGCATTGGTTGCTTTCCGCTTTGGCCATTACCGCCAGTTGCTGAGATATTAGCAGGATTATTCTGCGGAGCAGTAGGGCGGAAGCCGCCACTATTCTGATTTCCTGCCATAGTATCTCCTAATTCTTATATTGAGTAATTGAATAAAACGGCGGAGCCGTATACGCACTTAATTTTGCTGCAATCTCTAGCGCTTCTTCTGGGTCTGCCCCAGCATGCATAGCGCCTAAAGCATAAGTTGCTCCAGAACCTACAGCGTACATTCCAGAAGCATCTCTAGTTACAGATAATTCCTGGTCGACATCAAATAATTCACCATTGCAAGCAATGATAAAGTGGAATCTAGTGTCGCCTTTTTCTTTTGGTTCATCAAAGTTGTAACCATTCTTTGATAATATATCTCTCAAAGAAGGCATCACTTTAGTAATCATGAATTTGTATAAATTTTGCTTATCAGCCTCAGTCGGCTTTGGCGGATTCCACATATTCTGGGCAATATCGCAAGGCAATACCTCGCCACTACCAGCAATAATTAAAGCGCCACGCTTGGCAAACTTCATCATATCTGGATGGGTGTAGATTTGACCATTATCATCAGTAACGCGTGAATCTACATGTATTTCACAGTAGTAATCATGCTGAATGCCAACGATAGTTGTCACTTCATCCCCCTATTTACTTACCCTCGAGTCACTACGCGAGCAGTTCCTGCTCCGCTTGAACTTAATGCTGAAAGAATTGTTTGAATATCTGGTGCTGGTTGAGGCGCAGCCATCTGAGGAGTTGGAGAGCCTCCTGCTAACGCTTCTGCAGGAGCAGGGGACGGTTGCTCAACTGTTTGAGTAGGAGCGCCAGCAGGAGGGACCTGTGCTTGAGGTGCGAAGACTGCTTCAATTGAGTCTTCTAGCGCTTGTCCCTTTTGGCGCATCTTAATAACCTCAGCAATTTTACGTACTACTTCGGAAGCATCTGCTCCAGCAGTAGCCATCTGTGGGATTGCCTGTGTATATGCAGTTAGAGAATTAAGAAGTGCGTCACGCATCTTTTCAATTTCAATCTTTTCAAGTTCTTGAGTGACGTTAACTGTGAATGGAAGTTCACGCATAGCCATATCTTTAGAGATAAGACCGCCACCTAATGCTTGTAGCATAAAAATTAGACCCTGTGCAGGGTTAAGACCAGCCAACATGCCATAGCGAACATCTGCAGAGTAGTCACCCTTGATGTCTTTTACTGGTCGATAAGTTACTTCGTATGGTGAACCTGAGTCCACACCACGAATTGTCTTCTCAGTTGGGAAAATCTTCTCATCAACTTCAAAGCAAATGCTAATTACATCACGAAGTGCTGCAGCAAAGATAGCCTGTGCTGACTTAACCTGGGTGTCAAATGCACCCATAAGTGCCTGAACACCCTGGCCTGTAACAATTGATGCGCTAACATTGCCAGTACGTGATTCTGGATAGCGTGAACCAACGCGAAGTTCTGAATTTAATAGTTGTGATTCAGTAAATGCGCCCTGTGGGATTGTAAGTTCAACACGACGAACACCTGCTGGATTAGCAGTACGGATAACAGCGTCGCCACCAAGTTGCAATTCCTGGACATCTTGTGGAAGAACGATAGGAGATTGTACAGACTTTTCTGCTGCTTCCATAGCAAGAAGAGCAAAGCGGTTACGAAGTAACTGAATGCCTAGTACATCATCAAATTGACCACGTAGTTCGCCGTCGATAGAAGGCTTACGTGCAATTACAACCATCATCTTGCCAAGAGGATTCTTGACCTGTGAAAGGATTAGATTATCGCGGCTAGGAATAAAGATAACACTCTGGTCTTTATCATAGTAGCGAACCATTTCCAACTTTACGCCAAGGTCTTGCTCGTATCCACGACGTCCCAATAGTTGAGATTCAAACTCTGGGAACTGTGCAACTAGTTCACCCAGTTCAAGTGAGTAGCGCTTTGCGTAAGCAACGCAACGACCAAAGCGGTCAAACTCTGGGTACGCCCCGACTGGATTTTCAAGACGGATACGTGGGAGTGAAGAATCTTCATCTAACTCAATAATGAATGGTAAGAAGCCGTAAGTTAGATACCAGTCCGCACCAGAGTACATATGAACCGCTAGGTCTGAATGCTGGAAATAGTTTGAAGCAATACGAGTACGCTTATCAGCGAATGTACGTGCACGGTCTGAAACCTGATTTGCTGCAGAACAGTTAACAGCAGGAAGTGGAGCCATAACTTCTGATAAGTCGCGAGCAACGATATCAATGAAGTTTGCTACTACGTTAGCATCAACACCTTCTGGGAAGAAGTCTGGATATACGTCAGCAATCTTTCCCTTACGAACCGCAAGGACGTTAAGATTACGAGCGTCGCGTTCTGCATGAATGCTCTTGAGAGATGCATATCGTGCAGCAACTTGCTCCATTGTTAATGCCATCTGGGTTCCTATCCGTAGTATTCCTGCCATTGGTCTGCAAAGGCATCATCTAAATTAATTGTCCCACGTTGACTTCGTTGGAATCGTGTTGACCAACGATTGTTCTGGTACTGCATCACGTTGCTTGACTGTTGCATCAATTCGCGTGCGCGGATGATTGCAAACCATAAAGCCATTACGCAGTCAGTGGGGTTTCGAGTATCTGGCTTCCAGGTAATTAATTGTTGCACCAAAGCCTTCAGACCTTCTGAGCCTTCATTACTTGGTAGTTCAATTATGTTGTTATCCTGGAAACGACCATCTCTGGTATTTCCGAACAAGGCTGCCATAGAGGCAACGCCCAGTCCTGTGTCCCACTTGTTCTTGCCAGTAAAGTGTGAGTTTAGTTGGCAACCATATGCGGCCAGGTAATTACGCAAGTCATTATCAAGTGCGTAGTACTTCTGGTGCGCATTGGTTTCAATTCTTAGTTCCTGTGGACGGTACTTCTGGACCCACTCCTCAATAAGATTCTGAATCTTAGAAGGTGAAGGTTCTGTCATATTCACACAGTCAAGAACGTAAATTCTTCCATCTGCTCGATTGTAGGTAATTGCTACAGCGGCAGTTGCTCCTTGCATAGCAGGGTCGATACCGATAATGGTATATCCACCATCTACTGCTTTAGGATGTCCTGGTACGCCAGGCTTTAACGGTCCACGCTTTCGCATTCCATTGACGCTTCCTGCAACGCAGGTTGGTGAGAAGATTGAATCTTCAACAACGTCTTCTTGCTGGTAAACCATGGCCCATACAGATGGAGCGACCTCAGAGCGACGCTTAAAGAGAGAAGGTCCATCCCACTTGGGATAAAGTCCGTTCTCGTCCGCCTCATCGATTTCATTCTCTTGTAGGTTACTCTTAGGCCAGAGCGTTTTCCAGTTCTCTGGCTTTTCATCAAACTCAAGGACTGCTGGCATAGCACAGTAGGTAAATGGAGATTTACCGCCAGTCCATTGTGAGCCGTCCCTTATCATTTTGTACAAATCTACAGGAGCGACACGGGTTCCTACTATAAGTAGTTTTCCGTGCCGTCCTAAGCGCGTGATAACTTCCTTTTGAAGCCATTCGATTTGCTTCTCCCATTCATGGGCATTTGAGTTCATCACAACGTCGTCGAGAATAATCAGGTCGGCACGTGCACCGTAAATCTGTGACCCAAAGCCTAACGCTTGTACAGTAGGGTCCTTTTCTCCAGAATCTCGACCTGTTCCCAAATATATCATATCAGCAGACCATTGGGTTGCATCTGCCTTATACCCACCATTCGGGCCGAAGGCCGTCTGCAACTTAATGTATGCAGGGTGGGAAAGTCTTGTCTTAATTGCACCAAGGAACTTACGAGCCATGCCCTGGGTCTTCGAGACGATAATGACTCGAGCGTTAGGGTTAGTTACGATTTTGTAAGTTACGTAATTGGTGGTAATGGTAGTTGACTTGGCATGCTCAGGTGGCACGTTAATCAACACACGGTGAGGGTCGCCAGGTTCATAGGTCATACCAGATGGTTGCCATCTTGGCTCTTTACCTTCGATTAGGTCCAGCCAGTTCAACTGATGGTCAAATAACTTAACATCCAGGAACTGCTCACAAAAGTCGGGGTAGGCAATCTCTTTAAGGTTGGCCATGTCGGCCTTGACCCCTTTGCCTGCCAGGCGGGCCTTGTCGGCTGCCTCTTTGAACTCAGGCGATTGCATCGTCCATTGACGAAAGGTAACCTCATTACGGTTAACTGCCGCCATAGCGGCTGTAATGGTTGACCCCTGTTCCAGTAGGGCTAGGACCTTATTCTGGGCCTCACCCTTGGGGATATCTACCTTGCCAGGCTTGCGTCCCATCCGTTACATCCCCCTATAAAAACCCATAATTAACCCTACCATAAAACGGTAAAGTTCCCCCATATATATTATATATATTATATATTATATAAGAAGTCGCGAAGTCTTAAACGGAGCGACTTCGCTCTATATAATAATTTATTATCTATATAAGATAACCTGTTCAAACATATGTAACCGAACAAAATGTTCGGAAATATTTTATATTTGTCCTATTTTGACCACATTTTCGGTCACACTAGTGACCGTACTATATATGCCCCCCTATAGATATAACAGATAATTTTTATGGGAGTATATATTTATATATGCGAGCCAAGTTTAATAACCCTACCCTCAAATAAATTACTTAACATAATAATAATTATTCGGTAATCGAACAAATGTTCGAGATACGACTATCTCCCTAGTGTCCAAAATATGAGATGAATTCGGGGGCAATTAAAATCGAACAGATGTTCGAATCTAAGGCGTGTGGCGTGGCTCACATAAATAGAATTCGAACAGATGTTCGATAGATAGTCGGATGCCGAACCCGTCTCAAAATATGAGATGACCCGACCCGTCCCGAAATGTCGACAAATCGACAATGCGTCTGAAATTCAGACACTAAAAAAATCTTTCCGAAATGGTGTTGCTTTCCCCGTTTTCGTGTATATTAGGGGAGTGGCCACAAGGTCACCCAAACCGCAGAAAAAGGAAAAAACAAAATGGCAAAAAAATCAGCAAAAAACGCTAAGAATTCAGTAGTTACTAACCCAGTAGTAATTCGCTCATATTCAGCACTTGCAAAATCAACTTCGAAGCAAGAGCGCGAATTCGTAACCTCTCTCGCTTCAATGCTCGAAAGTGGCAAGACCTCAATTCGTATCGCTCGCGCATCAGTTAAGGAAGCCATCAAGGTAAGCGGACAAGCGCCAAGTTTCCGCGCCTCTCATGTCGAGAGCGCTCAAGTGTCCGCCGTCCTCTTTACTCTCAAGGGTTCAGAAGCGCTCAAGAATTCCGAAATCTTCAAGTTAGCCGACCGCATGCGAACCGCTTACGGAATCGAAGAAGCAATTTTAGGCGCTAAGAATTGGGACGGAACTATCGCCGAACTTGAAGCAGAAGTCCCAACTATCGCGGAAACTCGCGCAGAAAACGCGACCGAAGCGGGCGAAGCCAGCGAAGCAGAAGCGCCAGCGGTTAAGGTCGAGAGCGTGGAGAGCATCTTCGCCGATACCTTGAAGCGCATTAAAGCGCTCGGAGATATCCGCGCACTAAAGACCAGCGACCTTGAGCAATTAGCAGCGGTCGCGGAAACCTTAAAGATTATCGCCAAGAATTCTAAGGCCGCATAATCTGACCTAATCGAGAAACCCTCGACCCGAAAGGGTCGGGGGTTTTTTCATGCCCGAAATCCGACACGCCCGACCGCGTGGGGAGAATTAAAAAGGACGGCTCGCAGCCGTCCGACACAAACTTTTGACGGGGCGGCGCACACGCGGCAGCGCACTAGTGTAGGCTCGCGGCGTTGCGTTTTAGATGTCTGAAATTCAGACGGGGTTGCTTGACTTGAACTTGCCCCATATGTTAGACTTATCCCACTAGGCAAGAGATATAAACAGAATTCGTTGTCTGAAATTCAGACACTTAGATTAAGGAGATGATATGTCTGACCTAACTTGGCTAGATGACTTCGCTTCTGAATTAAAGTCGGAAGCGTGGAAGATTAAAGAGAAGCGCATGAAAGAAATTTACGATAATATCGTGAACCCTAGACGAGATGATGAAGCAGAGAGTAGAGAGCGTAGGAGATTGCTAGGGCTTGACTAGTCTGACCGCATATGCTAGACTTGGGGCATACCGAGAGATAAGTCACACTTGCGGTTAGTGTGACCGCCAGCGCGTTCAAGGCGCGTTCGTAGGTTCAATTCCTACGCTGGCACTAGTGTCTGAAATTCAGACACTTAATAAACAAGGAGATGCAAGTGAAGTTAATTCAGTTACAAGTAAGTGAGTGGGGCATAGACCTACAAACTTACTTCGGAGATATATTCCTACCGCACCGAACATGGATGCTGGCGTTAGGTATCGTGGTGGTGCTTCGCACCGCTAAACTAGTTCGAAAGGCGTGGAAATAATGGCAAAAAAGAAACGCGAACTAGGCGAGATTAGCCAAGAAGATTTGTCGGCACTTCGCGACATAGCGGAAGTTATGACCATGGAAGCGTTTAGCGTTAACCAATTAGTCGGAATGTTAGAAGATGCATGGGTATTAGGTCATAATCAAGGTTATGAAGATGCCAATACTGAAAGGGATAGTCTATGAGCCGTTACTATGAACTTATTAAGCACGGCTGGGAAGGTAACGAGCATCATGGTTTCTTCAAGTCCATTGAAGATTGCTTGATGCACCGAGACGAGTGGAGTGGCATCTCGGATAAAGATATAGTCGTATGGGACTTTATTGACGGACTACCAGTTAAGGCTGGCAAAGTTAATGTGATATTCGACGAGTTTGATGAGTATTTCGAGCGCGATAAACCAACATTGGATACTCATGCTATGAGTGAAGAAGTCTTTGGTTATACCATTGAGTATTACACTTTTGATGATGGCGTGGTTACACTAGTGAAAACTCAAGGAGTGTAAGATGCGACTAGAAATTAACGAGCGTGAGTGGAGTGTTATCGTAGGCGCTCTCCGCGCACAAGAAGAAGCGCATAAACGCAATGACTTCAAAGCGCTAGTGCTTGAGATACAAGGCTTGCGCTCAAAGGTTAATGATGCTAGAATTGCTGATGCAATGAGCGCTAGCGCCATTCGCCAAGAGATAGACCAACTAATGTCTGAAATTCAGACACCGATTAAAGGATAGATAAATGAACGAAGAAGAAGAGCAACTAACTTGCGAGAGTTGCCAAGCGAGCATGGACGAAGACAGCGCTCATAGCACTCACGATAGTCGCTTAGTATGTTCAGATTGCGTTCTCTACTGCGAGAATTGCGAAACGGCTGGCGATGAAATGGATGACTGGGCGTCAGTAGACCAAGAGCGCTGGTGTCAGAGTTGCGCATACGACCAAGCCAATTACTGCGATGGTTGCAACGAATACACCACAGAATACATGCACCATGCAATAGATTCAGGTTTGTCGTATTGTGATGATTGCAGCGGTCATCTACATTACTGCGAAGACTGCGGTGAGAATTATGATTCAGGCACTTGTGAAGAGCATGACGGAAGCGCATCTGTTCACAATTATAGTTACCGCCCAGACCCTATCTTCCATACGACTGCCGATAACGAACGCTTGTTCTTTGGCTTCGAGTTGGAAATGGAGTTCAATAATCACAGCACTAGGCGAGAAGCAGCCGACTATGCTAGCGTAGCGCTAGATAATCAGGCTTATCTCAAGGAAGACGGCTCACTAGATACTGGCTTCGAATTAGTCACGCATCCAATGAGTTTCGAATACCTAATGGCAGAAGCCTATGAAGTGTGGGATGTAATCGGTAAACTTAATCGTGTCTATGATGCTCGTTCGTATCATACGAATACTTGTGGTTTCCATATCCACATATCTCGAACTGGTTTCAATGGTGGTGCGCATATGCACCGCTTCTTAAACCTTATCTACTCAAACGAGTTCCTATTCTCTAAACTTGCTGGTCGCAAGTCCGACCGCTGGGCTAAGTTTGATGATGTCGCTCAGATGAAACATGAGCGCGTCTATGACGAGCAAGGAAACTTTGCTGGCTACAATTCCATTCCGTTGGGTCGTAGTTTCAAGTCCAAGATTATGGACGGGCAAAGCACCGACCGCTACTCTGCGGTCAATACTCAAAACCGCGAAACACTAGAATTGCGTATCTTCAAAGGCACGCTATCTCAAACTGCACTAGCAGCCCACATCCAGTTGGCTCACGCTGCGGTCGAATACACACGCACACTCTCAGTTCTCGATGTCCGCAATGGTGCGCTCACATCCACCGAGTTCATCACCTATATCGAGACATGTAACAACACTCTTGGCATCTACAAAGACTTGTGGCAACGCCTAGAGCATAAGCAACTAGCACAGGCATCTGTCTGAAATTCAGACACTTAACAAAGGATAGAAATAAAAGATGTGTTTATTAGTAGTATCGTCGCCTAATGCGACACCTAAAAAATCAGAATTGCAGGTAGCATCTTGCAATAATCCGCATGGCTTCGGCTATGCAATGATTGCCGACGGCAAGATAATTACTGGTCGTGGCATGTCTTCCAAGAAGATGATTAAAGAATTCTTGGAACTGCGTAAGCAATACCCGAATGGTTGGGCTATGTTCCACGCTCGTTACGCTACACATGGCGTTAAGAATGAGCAGAATTGCCATCCGTTTCAGGTCGGCGGTCGCACCGATACCTACCTTGCCCACAATGGCGTGTTAGATATCAAGATTAACAATGGCGACAAGCGTAGCGATACGCGTGTCTTTGCCGAAGACACTTTGCCACATATCGGCGGTGTCCCTGCACTTGATGACGAGAATGTTCTCAAGTTAGTTAGCAAGTGGTCTAGCGGTAGCAAGATTGCAATTCTTACGACCGACCCACGCGCCGAATATGACTGCTACATTATCAACGAAGATGCTGGGCATTGGGATAATGCTGGCAACTGGTGGTCTAACTCGACCTACAAAGAATCTTCATGGCATTCTTACTGGTCTACTCAAGCCGATAAGGATTATGCAGAAGCCTACAAACTTGATGATGAGACGCGTGAGTGTCAATTCTGCGGTGCATTTGCCTTCGAAGATGCTAATCCTTACTATTGCGAGATGTGCTTAGGTTGCTTTGATTGCTCAGGCACACAAGGCGATACCTGCCTATGCTGGACGCCTGAGTATGACGCTCGCAAAGCGGTAGCGCGTGCTAATAGATTGGATTACGACTATGGCTTCTGATTGGCAAATGGTTGATGCCTATGTCACTCGCACTATCCTTGATAATGGAGAAGTGATATACTATGGCACGTTCAAGACTAAAGAAGAAGCCCAACAATGGGCAGACCAACTGATAAATGCAACTATTGAGACAATATACGCACCTGCGTATTCAAGGGGATGATAAAGTGAACGAAAGCGCTATGACTTACGAGTGGATGAGACAAGTTCTGCTCGACTATATTGAGATACTTACATCAGGCGAAGTGTCTGAAATTCAGACAGCCGTTAACTCGGCTTTAACTGATGCAAGGCTATTGCTTAATCGTATTGAGCAATCATTAGATGCTCTTATGGCAAAGGAGTTTGGTAAATGAGCGAGCAAGAAGTAACTATTTCCGAAGTGCGTAGCAAGTTTAACCTTGTAAAGTATTACGAATACACTACTGGTTGGTCGGCAGACTTATCGCTTGTCGATAAGGAAACTGGCGCAACTCATGACTTCAACCTATCTTGGGACAGAATCAATGGATATGATATTGAATTCCATAATCCTCTATCTGATACTCTTATAGATATGAAGAATAGACCTGAGTTCGAGTATGTATTAGACTGCATAATGAGAGAGGATGAAGATAGTGGCGACTGACGGCAAGGCTTTAATGTGGGATAGGTTCAAGATTTATCTAGCACCTACTGAATCACCCACTAAGTTTGAAGATGCTGCTTTATGTACCCAGCATCCTGACCCCGACATATGGTATGCTGAAGGTCTAGACGGAGAAGGTCGTGGTGGCAATCTCCAGTTGCGTATGCAAGTCAACATGACTAAAGCACACGAAGCACTTAGTATCTGCGCTCAATGTCCTAGCAAGAACACCTGCGCCGAAGAAGGTATGCGTGAAGAAAACTTGCATTGGGGTATTTGGGGCGGTACTATGGCTGGCGAGCGCCTGCTCAAGGCTGGCGTTCCTATTCTGTCTAGCGATAACAAGAACAAAGTTTCTTTCGCTAAGCGTATGCGAGAAAAGTATGGCTATCTATGAGTAAGGGAGTAGTAAATGCGTGACCCGTTATGGATGGAAGGTGACGACCCCGACTTCTGTGAAGATTGTGGTTGGGAACACGAAGAAGGTACTGATTGTCCCGAATCAGATGACCCTGACCGAATGTGGGACGAGTTAAATGAATGGGACGACGAGGAGACTGAATGAAAAAACTTGCCTTATTACTGATAGTCTTGTTTACTATCTTTGGCATACAGGAAACGCAATCACCTAAGCAGCCTGTGCGTGAAAAGGTATGGACAAAGGAAGATAGCAAGGCTTACGCGAGAGACAGGCTCGCTGTATGGACTTCAAAGCAATACTCATGCCTCAATAAATTATGGACTATGGAATCGCATTGGAATCCAAAGGCGTATAATCGCGTTAAGGTAATGGGCAGGAATGCTGGCGGTATTCCACAATTACTTGGCATGTCACCAAAGACATTGCCGACTGAGCAAATCGAGCGTGGCTTGGATTATATCTATTACCGATATACCACACCATGCAGGGCGCTTGCGTATCACTATAAACATGGGTGGTACTAATGCGCCCGACACAAACTTTTCGCGAAAGGAGATGCAATGCCAACTTATGATTACGAGTGTCCAGGCGAGGGCGACAAGCGCGAATTCAGCCTGCCATTCAACCATAAACCGCCAAAGTGCGAAACTTGCGGTGCAACCATGGTTCGTGTATACTCAGCAAATCCAGTTCACTTCAAGGGTGATGGCTGGTACTCAACAGGAGGATGATGACTAACTATAGTAAAGAAGAGATGGCATATCGCGAGCGACTGATTGCCAAGATTGAAAGTGCATTTAGCGAGTTAGATGATGAAGTGTCTGAAATTCAGACACCTAAACTAAAGGTGGTTAAATGAGTCTATCCAACTGGGATATAGACTTTCGTGACGGCGCATTGGGTGAGCAGACTGTTGCTCGCCTGATGTCCGCCGAAACGATTGAAGTCAAAACTGATAGGCGCTGGTTTGAGACTGGCAATGTCTATATAGAAACTGATTGTTGGTATCAGAATGAGCAGAAGTTTAAGCCGTCTGGTATTAGTGTTTCAAAAGCAAGTCATTGGGCATTCGTGCTTGAAGAGGCTGTATTGATTGTTCCACTAGATGTTCTAAAGCGTGCGGTTAATGACATCGGTTCACCAATCACTTGTGACATACCCCCGAATCCATCGAGGGGTGTCTTAATTAAAGTCAATTCGCTACTAGATTATGTAGCGAACGACATGCGTGAATGGGTTCGTGCTATGGCTTACTATGAATCTTACATGGAGCCAGAAGGTGAACCTAGCGAGGAGGTTCAGAACTGGCTCAACGAGTAAGATATTACTTAGAGTTAAGCATTGTCCCCGTAGGAATAATACTCTTCTGGAACATTGGCTGGACTTTGCTCTTCCGTCTGCTCAGACTTATCAATCGTTGGTGAGTCTGGCTCATAGTACGGTTTGAAACCACCAATTCTATTGATGAGTTTTCGAATCGCACGATTATGACGCATTCGTGCAGCATCTTCGCTGCCTAAATCCATCTCCTTGGCGATTGCGGAATAGTCGTAAGAGAGCGCATATTTGTAGAACAATACTGCTCTATCCTCAGTATTCAGTTTCTCGTATGCGCTCTCTATTTCTATGAGCATGACCATAGAGTTGCCGCCTTCTGATGGTGCTGGTGGCTTTCCTGGAATACCTAGATTAACTTTAGGGGCTTCTGATGTATGCCCCATCAAGATTGATGGCAATAGACTTTCTACTACCGCTGGCTCGTAATAATATAAATCTCCAATATCATAGCCAACTGACTTTGCTTTCCACTCTTGGCAATAATCCAAAGCCTGATTACGTAGGGAACGATAAATCAGATTCTTTGCATCCTTCTTACCAATCGCTTCCCACTCATCCAACTTATTAGGATGTTCGACAAACCATTGATAGAGTGATTGCTTAATGTCTTCTAACTCAACCATCTTAAATTTTTTGTGATACTCAGCAGCCACATTGACTACGATATAATTCCATGGTTCGATGCGTTCCCAGTTCATCGACGTTTACCGAATACCCTTCCTTCTACAATAAATGTGCCGTCTTTTTTAATTGGAATTAATGATGGACTTACTTTATTTCCATCAACATACAAGATGCCAAAGCCTTGTTGCCATGTAAATAATCCACCCTTGATATACTTAGCCTTGCGATAATCCATTAGATTACCAACTTCCATGCCCCATACAGTCTTAGGTGTTGAGTTTCCATACGCTTGGGTATGGTGTACTAAACCTTGTCGATGAGTATGTCCGCATACGACAGACTTGCCTGTACGCTTCGCTAGACCTAGCGCTGTCATGCCGCCAGTCTGATTCATAGAACCTTCATCACCATGCATTAGAAGCCAGCCTGGGGCTAGTTCGTATGGCTTTTCATGATAGGTAATACCTAAATCATCAAAGCCTAGGAACTCTTCAAGTTCCAATTCAGGTAGCCCGAGAAGTCCAGGAGTTCGCATCATAACTGTGTTATACAAGCGGTCGGTGTGGTTTGACCGAATGACATGCTTAACCTTTAACTTCTCGAGTACCCTCATTGTTTCGTCTCTATCCCGTCCGATAGAACGCTCGTACTCTAGTGGCGTACCCTTGGCCCACTTAGAAATAGTCTGCATATCCATTTCATCACCAACAGATACCACGCTACTAGGTTTATACGCTTTAATAAAGCGAGCAAGATTATCTACTGCACGCTTATCATGATAAGGTATCTGTAAGTCAGACACACAGACTATTGTTTTCACTTTTTACCTGCTCGTCTCTTGTTTTCTTTAGCCACATTCTTTTTATGGCTCATCGCTTGTAGGTTACTAATTCCGTCTTTACCTGCCCGTCCACCATTGTCTTTGTGGTCAACGTCTGTATTCTTAGATAGTTTTTTCCCAGTTGCTTTCTTGTAATCCAAGCGAGCCTTATTCGTTGAAGTTGTTTCAGTAGTCCCATCTTTTTTCTTTCGTTTGATGACATAGATTGGTCGTCCACCATTCTGTTTACTACCTTTGTAAGGTCCAAATATTTTCACTGTTTACTCCATATTTTTTTGGCTTCATTTAGAAGCGTATCGTTGCTTTTTGCTGTGTCCCATTGATTGCGAAGCACTAGCAATCCAATGATTGCATAGTTGGCCATATCCTTGAATGAATCTTCTAGTGATTCATGCTGCGGAGCAGCACCTCTATCTGTTAGGTTATTAATGCGAGCCAACTTATCGTGCATCCGAACACGCAATCCATTTAGTGGTCCACCTGGACTATCACTAATATTCTTTGGGCCGTAGTCACGATGCTTAGATAGCAGAAGGGTTACGAGTTCATCTGCTGTATTCCACAAGTCTGTTTCAAACTTATCTGGTGCTATTTTTGCTTTACTTACTGGCGTAAACTCACTTGCCATTATCTTCACCTTGTTTTCCATTGAGTAGATTATTTAGTTCTTCATCAAAATGTTCCATACGTACTGCTACTATCGTATCTTCAATAATGCTACGCATGTCATCTTCGCTGCGTTCTGCTGCGAATAATGTTGCATATACATCTTGAGTAGAAAACCTGATGCGCTCTGGGTCATTAGCGTGATAGTAAAAATAACGCAATAACGAACCAAGCATTAGTGAAAATCCACCAGGAAGAATGAACTTAGGGTCAAAGTCTGGTTCATCATCTTCTAGTAGGTGGTCTGTGGCATCGAAAATATTATCGAATACTTCACCACATGTTTCGCATGGTGGAAGTTCATCATACTTACTCATCATCATTCACTAATCCCATCTTTTCCCTGATGTAATCTGCTCCGTATTTAGTATAACAACTGTTGACATCTTCCCCGTCGGGCATTGAAACGATTGTAACTGGCAATTCTCTGGCAAGACTAGCGGCAAATTCTCTGCCTGGGTTGTCGCCATCTGCGAATACAAAGATTCTCTCAAAGTCTGCAAGCATTCTGTTGTAATGTTCTTTCCAACTGTTTGCTCCTGGGACACCCACGCATGGAATACCAACGCACCTAGACAAAGTAATAGTATCGAGTTCACCTTCGCATATTCCTATCCAGTCACCTGCTTTTTCAATATCTAATACGTTGTACATCTTGGTCTCTGCACCAGTCATGCCCATATACTTAGGCTCAACAGCAGGGTTAAGCGACCTAAAACGAATATCAACAACGCCAGTTTTAGTAATGTACGGAATCGAGAGCCTGCCTTGAAAGGTTTCATGACCAGTCTCAGGCTCCACGACTACGCCTAATCGCGCCAATCGTGCCGTTTCTCTTGATATGCCCCGACTTGCTAGGTAACTTTCCGCTTCCAAGATATTTTCCGCGTACTTCTGAGTGGCCCTGCCCAGTAATTCCTTCTGCAAAAGATTTTGCTTCATGTATGTCCACACCTTCTTTTCTTGCAATAATTTGTAAACTGTTGCCCTGCATACCACAAGCGAAACAATTGAATAGATTGTCGCGTGTATTGAATGAGGCGCTAGCATGTGAATCGTTATGGAACGGACACTTGATTGTCACTTGCCCTGTAGTCCTGCGCACATTAGCACCGTAGTGCTGTAGCACGGCTACAATATCTGGTAAATCACTAGTCGCCAAAGACATCGCCCAACCTTAATACTAGATATGAATCTGCAATTGACTTGCCTCTTGCTTTGATAACTACTGCTGGTAGAATTGCCCCTCTGGGAATCTTCCTTGCTTTGGCGTAGTTGTCTGCTTCACGCTGGGCTTCTTTTGTCCATCCGCTGAGGTCGATTCTACCGCTAGACCCAGGCGCTTTACATTCGAGGATACCAATACTTCCAAGAAAGTCTTTACGAACCACAACGTCGCCTTCATCAAGAGCACCAGCGAGAGCGAGACGCTCAGCGTCATAACCACGAACGCGATAGTAATCCCTAATATCAACTTCATAACCTTTACCTCTTGCCTTGTGTGCTTTTCTAGTTGTCATGCGTTCTCTGGAATATCCTCTATGTACATGTACTCTGGATTAAACGCTAACCATGTCATTAGCGAACCATTGGCATCTGCTCTACCATATCTGTTCTTAACTGGTGCTACACCCATTGATGTACCGACTGTTCCTAGTGTGCAGATTAGAGCAGGCAACTGTGCTACTTTGCCCTGGATAGCGCTACGTGGTTGGCAAGGATTGCCCATAACACCCTCTGATGTATGGTGCAATACAACAACAGCCGCGTTAGTGGCACGTGCTAACAACTTGAGTTCTTTCATAATCGCTCTCATTGAAGCAAATTCCTCACCACCATCGGTAGCGATATCCATTAGATTATCTACGACGATTAAGACTGGAGGACAACCCCAGAGTTCTTCAAACGCTCTTACTTCGTCATCGATATCTTTAAGCGTTGGGCTTGATTCGAAGGACCAAACTATATGACTTCCTTTTTGGAGGACTGCTTTAGTCCAACCAACATCAGTATTAAGTTTCTGTTCCACATCAGACTGACTCTTCCCCGAAATCATCGATGCTAAACGCATCGCCATTGTGTGCGCATTAGTATCCGCCGATACGTAAAGCGTTGGCACATTGGTCTTTAGTGCTAGTGCTAATGCTAGGGTAGATTTACCTACACCTGGAGCAGCAGCAAACATTGTAACTTCTGAACGACGTATTGATATTTTGTTCGCTTCGAAAGCCTTAAAACAAGAAGGGAGAGGTTCCCCACCAATCGATGCTCGTCCTACTGAACGTACTAGAGTTCTCAATTGCCTCTCCTATCTTGTTAAAATGGAAACACTTCGTTGTTGAGTGTTAGTTTACTGGCTTGCACTGCTCGGGACCCTGTGGCATCGGACATACCCACATCGAGTATGGATTGCCTGTCTTCTGACTGATTCCCGACTTGTACTTGCGTGGCCCGTGCTGGCATGTTGGTCCAGTTGTTCCGCTGGATGCTGGAGCCGTAGCGGATGGAGTTAGCGCCTGGGGCGGTGTTGATGATTGCGGTGCTGGCGTGCTTGCGGTGGAACTCGACGTCGATAAAGGGGATACCGTAACCGCCGTTGCTAATTGTCGCTGAGTGGCAGCAATCTGAGTTGCATAGTCACCGATGTTCTCAAGCAGTACTGATAGTTCATCCGCAGTATTAGCGCGGATATTAATCATATCACCACTTCCTACTTTGTAGGATACTTGTAACTTCCAGTCGTCTGTTGACATTAATTGCCTTCCTGTTCTTCATCTAATGGTTCAAAACCCATTGCACTGCGTGCTTCGTTCTTAGTTACGATTCCTAGTTGGTATGCTCCAAGTAGTTCGCCTAGGTTGACTGTTAGGATATCTGGCATCATTTCTCTTTCTTAGTGTAGAACTGGCAATACTCTGTAAGTCCACAGAGGTATTCACAGTTGCTGGTATTTGGTAAGAATATACCAGACTTTCTTGCTTTATCGAAGTTTGACACTAGGTACTCAATCTTTTCCATAGTGTACTCTTCTAGGTCTATCATTCCTGATAGTCCGCCACCGCGTGACATGTAATACGAACCCCATTTAACTGGGACACCAAACTGCATTTCAAGTCCTACTTTGTAGAACCCTAGTTGCAACGCGCTGACTGGTGTATTTCTGGATGTCTTAAGGTCAACGATTACTAACTCGCCATCCACTTCGAACACGCGGTCAATAACCATCTTGACTTGTACGCCAGCAATCTCTGGCATCAGGCCAAGTTCTACTGCCTTATTGCCATCAGGTGCTGTCCATAGTTTCCAATTGGGATTAGCCTTGCGCCATGAAATGTAGTTCTCAACCCATAGCGGCCCGATTTCATTCCACCATTTGGAATCTTCTTTGTTAGGATTAGCCTTGGTTGCTCGACCGCTAACTCGGGCGTTGGTTAAATCCACACCCTTAGATGATTCGGTCCAGGCTTCTTGCCAGTATTGGGTTACGCTACTCATTATCCAAATCCCACTTCTCGGTCGCTCTATGGAATGCTGTTCCACCTACAGACCAGACGGATGGTGCTTCTTCTTTTTGTAGCAATCGCCCTAGGTAATACTGGTAACCACAGGTTAGCCATGTAGTAAGTGCTGAGTACGATAAGTGCTCAGGTAGTGTATATTCTTCTAGTTGAATTGACATAGTGGTATATATTATACATTGCAGGTATGACACTCTGCAGGTAAGACCAAACCTGCATACTTGGTAACCTGTGCTATAATTGTAATTAATATATACAATAATACGAAAGCCTATAGGGCTTTCGTTAATATAATATATATTATATATATAATTATATACTATAGGAGAATCAATGAATACATTCTGGGCCGTGTACTTCGGTGCAATCCTAGCATTAATATCTCAATTCATCGTCGAAGGTGTCTATGCGGACTACCGACATAAGAAGCGTCGCAAAGAATTGCTTGCCATGTTGGAATATCTAGAAGATGAAGAAGCAGATGATGAAGATGATGACGAGGACTGTTGTTAAGTAACTTTTAGAAACGACAAAAGACCCCCTACCTAGTAGATTATACTAAGTAAGGGGTCTTCTCGTCTTAAAAAGGCCTTAGAAGGCTTCTAATGGCTACTTATCTGAGCCAACACCAAATTCTTTTTCATTCTTATCAGCCCATTTAGCCAATGGTGCAGCCAATGCGCCAATTAGCACAGCATATTCTGGCTTCATATTGGTCAACAAAGCAATGCCCATTGTGATGGCCGATGCTAGTACTGCACGAAGATATGACTTGATTGCAGCAATATCTTTCTTTGATAGAAACTTGTTCATTTTTCTCCTAGTCTTTGAACTTCGGGGTTCCGAAGCCGTGGATATATACTGGTAACTTCCTCTTGTTGTCTGCTCGGTAAGCACGAATCTTCATACATACCTCACCACCATTTGACTGGCTTCCTTTTTTGCCATCAGCGGTGGTGTTACCCTCTACAGTTGTAACTGTTCCGTCTCCATTGTCGCTAACTACAATCCCAACATGGTCAGTCTTAGCACCACCTGGGAAGTCAAAGAATGCAATGAATCCAGGCTTAGGCTTAGCGGTAGCCGCATTAACCCATAGCCCTTTACCCTGAAACTTTGCAACTCCAGCAGGGGTATAGATGCAACTAGGCATGGCAATGCCAGCCTCTTTAGCGACCCAATCAACAAAATAGCCACACCAGAACTGGCCATTATTATTGTTGTATTTAACCTTGTTTGAGTTAGCAGGATTTTCTTTTGTGCCAATTTCTGCTACTGCTATTTGGCAAAAGTCAAATCTTTGTCCCATATTAGTTTCTTTCAATAAGGATTGAGTAAATCTCATCGACTCGATTTTCAACTCGTTCGAGGCGGATAGTGTTGTTATCCACTTTATCTTTCATAGAACTGCCACCATTGTTGCTGAGTTCATGCTTAATGCCATGCATTTCTACACGAATAAGCCAACGTAGACCAGCCAAAGAACCACCAGTAATAGTAAAACCAGCAATAATAAGGCCAGCCCAATCGTTTGCTGTCATACTGTTCTCACCACAATCTCAACTACTCCTCCGAAGTTAGATAGCCCCTTATCTGGAGGCGTATTATTTGCTAGAGATACTTGTTCAATCTGAACCTGACGGTTTTCGCCAGTATTCAAATCTTGAAATGTTACAATGTCGCCAGACTCTTCCATGTCTTCAAGAGCCAACATCTTTTCAAACCCTCTACCAGCGTAACCAAATTGAGAGTTGTATTTATCTGTTTCTAAATCCATGCAATAAACATAGAAACGAATTAAGCGTTGACGAGGTGTAGCAATAGTTGCTTTTGCCTGGTAACCCTGGAAAATTGGTCCTTGACTTGCAGTAGTTGCGTCACGATTAAATGAAAACTTGTATGCTAGATATTCATGAGAACCTTCTGGCTGTGTAGTTGTCACTTCAGTAGAAGGAATTGATGAATCATATGTAATGTGGTCATATAAATCGCCATTGCGCTTAACTGTGTACATGGTTACTGAGCCATAGGTAAAATCACCACGACCAAGCAAACGCTTGTAGTTCTTTGGCTCTAATGTTCCAAAACGAATCCAACCAGTTGTTAGATATCCAGATGGTGCTAAATTAGATGCATGCTCTACATAGACATGCCCATTGTTGGTTCCATCGTTTGCTGTAGTAAATATTAGGCGTTCTGTGCCATCGGCAAAGGCACAAGATGTTGTTTGATAACCAGTGACACCAGATGAATACAAATCATTTGCATAAGCAAATCGTAAAGTTTCTAGTTCTGTGCCTAGGTCAATGCGGATAACACCAGCATCTCCATCTGCGCCAGTTGCACACCAAACATACTTATCGCGTGTAGCAAAATCATAGCAAGGTTGAGTTGTCTGTACAATAAGTGGACCATAGTTTAGCGAGCCATCTGTATCAGATACGACTGCAACGCGTACACCCTTGCTTGTACCAATAAGCATATAGCCTAAATAATAGTGAATCTTATGAACTACTTCACCAACTGGAAGTTCAGCAGCAACAATAGCATTAGTTAATGTTGGCAAAGTTCCTGTAGAACTTAGTGTATACTTATGAATAGTAGATTGAATACCATTATAACCAGCGGTATAAATAGCAGCACCTGATGCCGCAATAGATGTATATACATATGAGGAAGATGGATGTGTATAGATTGCTGTTGGCATTGCAGATGCTGATGAAGAAAACTCATAAACTTTATCATTGACACACATGATAATACGTTCTTTTACATATTCCATTACTGCATTAGACACCACGATAGATGGCGATGTGAACATAGTTACTTCATCAGCGGTGGATGCAGAAGAACCAGTAAGTGGTTTCTTAATAACAGTTAGTTTATTGCCAGCACCAGAAGTGTTAGTTACCCAATATGCATATGAACCATCATCGCATATACCATAAACTGGATATGCTGTTCCAGAATTGTAGTCAATAAAATGAACGGGATTAGTTGGGTCTGTGACGTCAATCTTATCTACATCATATCCGTCATGAAGTAATACACCAGAAGTACTATTCCATTTAATAGAACGAGACTGTTGTAATGAGCGACCATTAGTCTGAATAGGTGTTGTAACTACGTGACCCTCAGTAACATCCTTAAGTAGAGTTACTTGACCCTTAGACCAGACATTTACACCTTTACTATCAGAGAATCGATAATGACCATTCTCATCAGTAGTTGCTGGGTCAAAGAAACGAATACCAGTTCCACTATGGAATGATTGCTGAGAGCGTAGCCACCAACCAGTGAGAGACTGCTCCCCTGGCTCGTTACCGTTGTCAAACTGGTCTTTTCTAAATGGGGCGGTCTGACGAAGATACTGACGGCTATCATTTGTAGCAAGAACAAAAGGAATACCGCCGACCGCTATATCATATGCAATGTCTGTATTTTGCCATAATGAAGAACCAGTAACGATACCAACGTCTACGGCAATAGCACGCGTAGCACGACCTTCGGTTATATCTCTAGCCACATTACTCCTTAAGTCATAAAATAATAAATGACCAGTTTATCCACTTGGTCAGGTGGTCTTGCTAGGTATTAATTATTCAGCAGATGGTTCTGGCAATGCTGCTAGTTCTGCTTGATGAGTTGCAATAGCAGCCTCAAGAACTACAAGTGCCTTATCAGCAGCAGCAACCCCATCAGCATCTCCAACTGATTCACAAGTAGTCTTGTTGAGTGAGTGCTGATATGCCTCAGCAGCAAACTGTGATACTCGCTGAGTTAAGATGTTACGCTTCTGCTCATCTGTTAGTAGTGATGCATAGTCAATTGACATTAGTTTTGTCCTTCTGTTAAGTCAGTCTCGTCAGACTGAGGTCCCGATATTGTATCAGATATTTTTGGTATGTCAAGTATTGTCCAAGATAATGTTGATTCGTCCCATTGGTACACAGGTTCTAACCAATACTCTTCTTGGTCAGGTGTATATGGGTTAACTGGCATAGGTAGTGGTGGCTCCCAAATACAAGTTTCTTCATTTAGAATCCAAGAAGAAAATGGTTGAGGCGCAGTAAATGCATCCCGAATCGAGTCATAGGTATATCCAATACCAGCAAAGTTTTTGCGAATATTTCCATTGTAAGATGTTTGAATCCAGTTACCACCAAATAACGATTGGCAAAATTCTACGCCTTTGGCTTCTGATTCGTTGTCATCTTCATCAAGTAGTTCGTTATTATGAATAACAATTACTTGTTTAACTACATTGTTTTCATCTAGTTCTGCAAAGTGTGCCATTAGAATGTAATACTCCCTGAACCTGTCCATTTATAAACTTTATAGCCGCCAGCATTGGTATAAGTAGGAGAACCAGTTGTTGATGTAGCATCAGGATACGTATCTGCATAACGAATAATTACAATACCTGAACCGCCTGCTGCTCCTTGAGCAACCCCAGTAACAGTGCCTTCTTTAGCAGCACCACCGCCACCGCCTAAATTGGTTCCACCTGCTGTTCCAGTGGTTCCAGCATTACCGCCACCACCAGCACCACCAACACCATAATTGTAACTTCCATAGGAAGCACCAGTTGCACCACCGCCGCCAGCATAAGTTACAGATGTTCCAGAAATTGATGATGCAGTTCCAGCACCACCAGCACCACCAGCGCTAGCGCCAGCAGCAGGGCTTTGACCAGCAGTGCTAGCACCACCACCACCACCACCTGCCGAAGCAGGGCTGCTTGCATTTGCTGTGCCACCATTATTTCCTTGACCAGATGTTCCAGTACCACCAGCACCATTACCTGTGGCTCCACCGCCACCAGAACCACCATTCTTTCCAGTAATTCCACCAGTGCCAACATAACCACCAGCACCACCGCCACCAGTTGATGTAATGGTGGAAAATACAGAATCATTTCCACTACTTCCAGCATTAGAATATGTGTAAGGAGCGGTAGTTCCACCAGCGCCACCAGCACCAACTGTAACAGTAATAGAAGAACCAGCGGTTACGGCAAATCCTGATGCGGTTCTAAAACCACCAGCACCACCGCCACCTACAGCGTAACCAGCAGCAGAACCACCACCACCTGCAACAACTAAGTATTCAACTGTAGGTGTAGTTATTTTTCCTTTTAAGGAGCCAATTAATCCACCAACAACACCAGTCATCAAGTTAATCCATTTCCTGAGATAATCCAAGTAGTAGATGCAATCTTAACTGCAGTAGCCATACCAAATGCAGCAAGTGTACGAGAACCAGTAGTTCCTGTACCTGCTAGGTACATTGTATCTGTTGTAATTGCAATGGTTGTTGTAGCACCAGAGCCAGAAACAAAGGTAAGTGTTGTGCCTACTGGTAATGCTAGGTTAGCATTTGAATCAATAGTTACTGTGCGAGTTGCAGTTGAGTAGATATGCTTACCAGCATCTGCTGCTACTACTGTGTATGCACCAGTGGTTGTAGAGTTCTGAGGTAGACCCATATAACCACCACCAACTGCAGCAGTAGATGTAGTACCTGCTGCAATAGAGTTGATAGTTGTATTGCCTGATGAATCAATACGCATACGCTCGGCGCCATTAACATTAAAATACATTAAATAAGCGCCATTGACTGTAAATCCGCCACCGTAATTGTTTACATAATCAACATATAAACCTGTATTAGAACCAGCGGCTAAACGCAAAATTGGATTAGTCGCATTATATATATGTAAATTTGTACTTGGGGTTGATGTGCCAATACCAACATTTCCAGAAGCATCAATGCGCATACGCTCAGTATCATTTGTTCTAACTACTAATGCGTGGTTAGACCAAGTTCCAACTTGACCAACATTGGATGTTAATCCAATTGTATTTAAGCGAGCATCAACTGCATTAGTTGTCGCTCTGACTCGGATTGAAGAACCATCTGCTCTTGCAACATCTAAATCAGTTGCTGGACCAGTTCCTATACCAATTCTGCCAGATGAATCTACTCTAGTTAGAACAGTTGCAGCACTATCTTGAATTTGCAACAAGTCACCAGTCTGTGATGCTGCGCCTTGGATAATAAAACCAACATCTGATGCAGTTGTATTTATAACACGCGCCATTGCACCGCTAGTAAGAGTTGCACCAATACCTGTGCGACCTGCAAAGTAGTTGGCTGCAGTTCCAGCCATATAAAGGTTATAGGTATTTGATGCTGATGCAAGGTTGCCGAAAAATGCGTAATTATTTGTAGCGCCTGTTAAAGTTGCAGCAGCAAAAAAACCATATTGGTTAGTTATAGAAGAACCAGCACCAATAGTTCCTTGATTTGCAATATAATGTCTAAGATTGCCTAATGTAAATGATGCTGCTTGTGTTGAAGCAACTGTTTGAAAATATCTAATATCAGAATTAGCATCAGATTGAATTACTCCTTGATTAACAAGACCATAAGCAACAGTAGCGCCAGTTATATTTTTAGCAATATTTACAGTTGCACCTGTAGCAGTAGTTGCACCAATACCAACTTCACCAGCAGAGTTAATACGCATACGCTCTACTGGCGATACTGAACCACTAGGCGTAGTGTTAATTGTAAGTATTCCTGGCATAGAGCCAGCAGCAGGAGTTCCTTCTGTAAGAGCAGTAATATATACACCTGGTTGATAAGATGCTCCATCATATCCAGAAAATTGTAATTGACCTATAGCATCTGCACTTGATAATAGTGTCGGGCTACTTATAGTGCCTCTTGCTTTACGCAATGAAACTACTGGACCATTTACATTTGCATCTGCTCTTGTATTTTGAATAAATGTTCTACCATTTGCGGCTACATCAAGATTTTCTGATGGTGCTACACCAATACCAACCTTACCTGCATTATCAATTACAAATGGGCTTGCATCTGGATTAGCAGAATCTTCAACAAGAAGTGAATTGCCTGTACCTGTATTGGTAATGCGTAGTGCATCAGTTGTGCTAGATGCAGTAATTACTGCAGTATCTAAAGTAGGTGCAACACTCATAGCAAATGTAGTGCCAGTACCAGTCTGAGATGCAATAGATGTTGCAGCACCTACAGATGTAATTGGACCAGTCAAGTTGCTTGGAGCACTTGCAATAATAGAATCTGCGTATGCTTTAGTTGCAGCATCAGTTGAAGCAGTAGGTGTGCCAAGACCTGTAATCTTGTTAGTGCCCATAGCAAGGTTGCCAGTCATAGCCTGTGTGCCATCACGTAAAACTACAGATGTAGCAAATGAACCACTATTATTAATGGCAGCAGCAATCTCATTAAGAGTATCTAATGTTCCTGGAGCACCACCCACAAGGGATGTAATCTGAGAATCTACGTAAGCCTTTGTAGATGCATCTGTGCTAAGAGTTGGAGTGCCAAGGTTTGTAATCTTTTGGCTATTTAATGATACTGAACTTGTAGGTGCAGCCATCTGGTCTAAACGAGATGTTTGAACTTGTGTATCAAAGTTTGAAATAGTTGCAGCAGTTTGAGTACCAGTATGGTTA
>Ga0208784_1000045_pt1 | contig 53659 bp, 51 predicted proteins | sample DEB19_08_DNA_FD_184531 | JGI IMG/M metagenome (GOLD analysis project Ga0208784, IMG submission 184531) | Aqueous microbial communities from the Delaware River and Bay under freshwater to marine salinity gradient to study organic matter... | ecosystem: Environmental > Aquatic > Marine > Coastal ... | reverse complement strand
CTAGCAGAAGTAAGTCCAGTTGACAGATTTAGCGTTGCACTAGAAACATTTGTAGCAATAGTATTTGTATTTCTAAGTGTAGCAATTGTTGAAGTTGTAACGTTTTCATTAGTAATTTGAGCACTAGCAGAAGTAAGTCCAGTTGACAGATTTAGCGTTGCACTAGAAACATTTGTAGCAATAGCATTTGTATTTCTAAGTGTAGCAATTGTTGAAGTTGTAACGTTTTCATTAGTAATTTGAGCACTAGAGGAAGTAAGACCAGTAGACAGATTTAGCGTTGCACTAGAAACATTTGTTGAAATAATATTTGTTGATGTAATGTTTGTACCAATAGCATTCGATGTTAATAGTGTTGGGATAGTTGCATTAAGTAAATATGCTGTATCTGATACGTTTAAAGTACCAGTTGAAATATTAATATCTTTTACGTTAGTTGTAGTTACATTGACAGTAACAACACTTCCACCAACTACTAAATCACCTGATAAATTCATAGAACCTCCTGTGTAAGATGGTGATGAAACTAAAGATGTTGCATTAACTGAACCTGTTGTAATACTGTTACTAAAGTTTGCAGTTCCATTAACATCTAATGTTGTATTAGGTGATGTTGTGTTTATACCAATGTTTCCTTTTGTATAAGCGATATTATCACTAAAAGTTGTCCATTGTGATCCTGGGTTATATAAAATTCCGTTTTGGTAATAATCACCTGTTAAATTTATATCACCAACAACGTCTAAAGATTTAACAGGAGCAGTTGTACCAATACCTATATTTCCAGATGAAACTACACGTACTAATTCTGTTTTTGAATTATCATTTTTATAATGAAATGCTGTGTAATTATCAAATATAATTTCTATATGACCAGGGTCAGGTAAATGGTTTTTACCTGATAAATGTATAGCTGAAAATGAGTTTCCTATTTGTAATTCCTGTGTTGTATCTAAAAATAATTTATTAGTATGATTACCAGATGTTTCAAATGTAACATCTCCTGTGATATTCATGGCACCAGTTGTCATTTCATTTACATTTAAACTTTTACTAATTGAAGCACCACCTAAAATTGTTAAAGATCCCCCACTTCCTATTCCAAGTGAATTTTCAGTAGATATTAGTAATAATTTTTCTGCGCGTATAGGAATATAATTACCAAAAGTTATACCTGTTCCTGAATTATCAGAATTTGCATATCCAAAAATAAATTCATCAGATGTTTCGCTATATACTAAACCGGAATATTTTTTTTCATTAGTATAATCATTAGAGTATCTTTCAAATAATATACCAGTGTCTTTTGTTGATGTTGGGTTCTTATTCATTATCATTATATTATCTGAAAATGCTGTACTTGTTCCAGAGACATTTAAACTTCCTCCGATAAAAGTATCTTGTTTTATTGATGCACCGCCTTCTACATTTAAAGATCCACCAGAACCTAGACCAGTTGCGTTTTTAGAATCCAATATATTAATAGGATTATTATAATTTGAGGCCATATATATTATATTAATAAAATAATTTTTATATACATACAAATTGTTTTATTTACAAAGAATTGAATATAATAATAATGTGTATTATATATTAATGAATAAACTAATAATAAAAAAATTATACTATTCTAGACATGCTAAAATATTGATAGGTACAGTTTCTGGATTAAGTATGATATCTGGATTATTTTGTGGATATATTTTTAATAAAATAGAATTATTGGTTAAATCTAAATAATAATATATTTAATATTATTATATAATGAAAAATGTCATTACTAAATTATCAAGTAAGATTTTTTGTTTTGATATATTTTTAGAGATAGCAGAATATTTAGATATATCTGATATTTATAAATTATTTATTGTAACAAAAGATGTATACAAAACTTTATATTTAGAAAATCGAGAATATATTAATAAAATACTAATACGAAAAATTTTATCTTATTTTAATTTACAAAGACCATTAAATTTAGAGAATAGTGATATTCATAAAGTATATTATATACTTATGAAAACATATAATCATTTTAAATATCATAGATTATCTTATATAATAGATTTTTTAGTTTATATGTTGGAAAATAGGATGGATTGTGATATACTTTTTGAATATTATGCTAATTTATGTGAATATAAATATGATTATAAATATCAATATATGTCAACTATAGATTTATATGGTGTTTCATTATGTGATATAATATATATATTAAAACATTGTAATTATAATCAATTAAAAATAATATTGAGGAATTTTACAATTCCAATAACCGTATTAGATTTTGTTATAGATGATATGTTGTTGGATAATTTACAAAATTGGAGATTTATGTTAATTATAGATTATATGTTTTATAAACATTGTTTTGGATCATTTGATAAAAAATATAAGGATAATATAAACAATATAATTATAAATTTAATATCAAATAAAAGAACAAGATTATTAAAAATTTTTTTAAAAAATAAAAAACGATATTTTAAAGGAACTATAACTTTAGATTATCAAATATTGGTTCATAAAATTATAGATATTAGAGATAAAAAATATTTACAATTAATATTAGATGAATTAAAATATGATAATATAAATTTTAATAATAATGGATATCAGCAAAATTTTGTGATAATAAGATCTAGTGTTATAAAAAAATTATGTGAAGAATCAGATTTTCTATATTTAAAATATTTAGTTGACGAAATATTAGGTGATTTTATAAATTATAATATGTATATTCATAATATTTGTGAAGGACTACGATTAAATAAAAATGAAACATATAAAAATATTGTTTGTTTATCTAATAATTTAAACGATAAAAGCAAATATATTATTAATAGTAGTTTAAAAAAAAATGTTTTTAAAAGTATTTAAAAAAAAAACGATTAATATTTGTAAAAATTAATTTGTAAAATGCCAATAAGTTTAATAAGTTGTGTTATTAATTATAAAAATAAATTAGCAATTGGAAGAGATAATGGATTGTTATTAAGATTAAAACAAGATTTAAAATTTTTTAAGTCGATAACATCTGAAAATGATAATTGTAATTCAAAAATAGATAGAAATGTTGTTTTAATGGGGAGAAAAACGTGGTTTTCTATTCCTAGAGAACGTAGACCATTAAAAGAATAGATTGAATTTAGTATTAACAAATGATAAAGATCTTTTAAAGTTATCACCTTATCCTATTTTTCCTTGGACTAAATTTACAAAAAATGTATATTTTTTAACATATAAACAGTTTTTAGATTTTTATAAACGGACAGATGCTAATGTATTTGTTATAGGTGGAGGTCAAATTTATGATATGTTTTTAAATAATAAAAATGAAAATTTATTACCACAAAAATTGTATATAACAGAAGTATATGATTTTAAACCAGAAATTGGGTTAGAACCAGATTGTTTTATGAGTCATTTTGACGAAAGATATAAATTAGTAAACGTATCGGATAAATATAATGATAATACCTATAATGTTACTTTTAGATTTTTAGAATATAATTACTACCATAAGTATAAAACAGCTGAAAAACAATATATGGATTTATGTTATAAGGTATTAAAAAATGGTAATTCAAGAATAGATAGAACAAATGTTGGTACAATAAGTATATTTGGTGATAAAATGGAATTTGATATATCAGATACTGTACCATTATTAACAACAAAACGAGTTCCGTGGAAACATTGTATTGAAGAACTTTTGTGGTTTATGCGTGGAGATACTAATACAAAAATTTTACAACGACGAGGTGTTAAAATATGGGATGGAAATACATCACGTGAATTTCTTGACAATAAAGGTTTAACACATTATGATGAGGGAATTCTTGGACCAGGGTATTCGTGGCAATGGAGATTTTTTGGTGCAAAATATAGTCAAGCATTTTCTGATACATCAAATGTAGATATTTCTAAAATAGGTGGGTTTGATCAATTAGAATATATGATAGACAAGTTAAAAAACGATCCGTTTAATAGACGAATAATGATGTCTTACTGGAATCCTTTACAGATGGATGAAATGGCACTACCACCATGTCACTATTCAGTTTTGTTTTATGTTGAAGAAGAGGCTAATCAGAAATATTTAAGTTGTTTATTTACAATGAGATCAAATGATATGTTTTTAGGTAATCCATTTAATATTTTTAGTTATACAGTTTTAACATATATTTTAGCACTAAAATGCAATATGAAACCGAGACGTTTAGTTTATATGGGCGGTGATATACATATTTATAAAAATCATCTAGATCAAATGACAGAACAATTAAATAGAACACCACGACCCCTACCACAATTAAAAGTTAATCCAGATGTTAAAGATAAAGCTATACAAGACATTATTGTTGAAGATTTTGAATTGGTTGGATATTTTCCTCATGAAAAAATTTTGGCACCAATGGCTATTTAAAAATAAAAATTATTAATAATAAAAATAATATGATATACGAAAAATCATTTGCATCACACCCAAAATCTAAATATTGGAATGAAAATAATAATAAAAATCCATTAAATGTATTTAAATCTTCACATGATAAATATTTATTTAATTGTGATAAATGCACTCATATATTTAAATCTACTTTAAATAATATAACAAATAATAATACTTGGTGTCCATATTGTGTAAATAGAAAATTATGCGAAGATAATAATTGTAAAATGTGTTTTCAAAATAGTTTTGCATCAAATAAAAAATGTATATATTGGTCTAAACAAAATAAAATATTCCCAAGACAAGTATTTAAAAATTCTTCAAAAAAATTTTTATTTGATTGTGATTGTGGTCATCAATTTAATTCAATGTTATCTAGTATAACAACTAATAATACTTGGTGTCCTTATTGTTGTACTCCTCAATTAATATTATGTGGAAATCCTAAATGTAATAATTGTTTAAATAAATCTTTTGCATCACATAAAAAATCTAATTTTTGGAGTAATAAAAATGAATTAAAACCTATTCAAGTTTTTATTTCATCTTCAAAAACATTTATATTTAATTGTAATAAATGTAATCATGAATTTAAATGTAATTTAAATAATATTACAAATAGTAATACTTGGTGTCCTTTTTGTTCTAATCAAAAATTATGCGAAAATAAAAATTGTCAAACATGTTTTGAAAAATCTTTTGCTTCATATATTAAAAGTGAATTTTGGAGTAATAAAAATATGTTAAAACCTAGACAAGTGTTTAAATATACACCGAAAAAATATTATTTTAAGTGTAACAAGTGTAGTCATGAATTTTATAGTTCTTTAAATTCAATTTCAAATGGAAGATGGTGTAATAAGTGTAAATTTAAAACTGAATTGAAATTATTTGAATGGTTAAAAAAACATTACAGTGATGTAAGAAAACAAATTATATTTAATTGGAGTCAAGGAAAAAGATATGATTTTGTAATGAATGATATTATTATAGAATTAGATGGACCTCAACATTTTAAGCAAGTTAGTAATTGGAAATCACCTGAACAAAATAAAATAAATGATAATTTAAAAAATGAATTAGCGCATACAAATGGGTATAGAATAATAAGAATATGTCAAGAAATCGTTTTTAATGATTTAGAAGATTGGGAACAACAATTAAATTACTCTATAAATCAAAAATGTAAAATAATAAAGATAGGAAGCATATATTCAAAAAATTTAATATAAATTTAATTAATATCCAATGGCTATTTAACTTTTTATCTTTAAATTAATTAAAATAAACAAAATAAATGTTTTAATTAATTTAAAGATAAAAAAATATATAAATTAATGAAAATTATTATAGAGATTTTGTTATTAGTAAATTTGATTAATGGATGTCCTTTAAAGTCAAAGACAACTACACAAATAAAAAGATGTTATACAACACATTCTAAAACTTCAAGTACTTATACCTCAATTACGTCAACTTCTACAATGAGTTCAAGATCTACAACTACTACAAGTTCTACAAGTTCTACAAGTTCTACAAGTACTACAAGTTCTACAAGTTCTACGAGTATAACTTTTACGAGTACTACTAGTACTACACTTCCTACAAATGGAGTAAATGACATTCCTATTACACATGGTAAAAATGCTACATTGACATATTTTACAGATACAGTTACTCAATGTTATGGTGGAAATATTCCTTCTGGTAATGGTTTAGCAGTAAATCCATTGTTATTAGGATTTACATTAAGTGATTGGAATGATAAATATGCTAATAGTGATCCTAATACTATACCATGGTGTGGTAAGATGATGAATGTTACAGTAAACAATAAGACGTATAGTGCAAGGGTAATTGATACTTGTAATCCCGGAGATGGAGGTACATTTATAGATCCAAATACAGGTCAGGTGATTGGTGGTAAATGTGGTTATACTAATGTTATAGATTTATACGGTGAAGCTGGGTTATCATTTTTACAAGATACTGTAGGTGATGATTTTTATCAAGGTTCTTTAGAATGGGTAATATATTAATAATTATATAAAAAATTGAAATATAACTGTAAATTTTAATTATTTGTACTATATAAACAATTAAGATGAGTGAATTTTTGAATTTAAGTGATAAACACGTGGATGTGTTAAAGCGTATGTTGTCGGATTCGTTGAACAAGAAATTGGAATTTGAGATTAGATTTGGGAAATTTTATCAAGATCAAAACAAAGATAAACAATACAAGAGTTTTGATTCGAATTTGGAAATTGAAAAATTTTATAAATTGAAAAAAATGTTAAGAAGAGTGGAACATGATACGTTATTAACTGAAGAATATATTTATAAAAATTCTATTGAACAAGGAAATATAAAAAGAATAATCGATAAAAAAGATAATTCTGAAACTTTTATGGTAAAAAATGTTGTAAAAACTTATGATATTTATGATTATGATATAAGATTTTCAAGTAGTTATGAAAAGGGTTATGATAAATCAAAGATTATTGATTTTGGAAATTATGAATTGATTAGAAAGAAAAATAGAACATCATATAAATTTGCGTTTGGTAAATTAGATTTGACTATTGTAGAACAGGAATTTAAAAATGGTAAGATTCAAAATAAATATGAAGTAGAATTTGAAATTACTAATTTTGATTTAAACTCAATATTAGGGACAATTACTTTTGTTTTACAAACATGTCAAGATAGTTTTTATGTAATTTCTAATATGGAACGGAGATATGTTTTGTCAGAATATAGAAATTTAATAAATGGTAATTATTTTATAGGTGCTCAACCAGAAACATTACATAAAGAAAAAATTTCAATGTTATATAAAAATTATTCTGTTACGGATAAGGCTGATGGTGAAAGAGCTTTTATGATAATTGATAAAGGTGGTCATGTATATTATATTGATAACAATTTAAATAGAATTACAAAAACAAATTTAAAATCAGAAAGATATACAAATACTTTAATTGATGGTGAAATTGTAAAACAAAATGATAAAATTGTATTTTTAGCTTTTGATTTAGTTATGTATAATGGTAAAGATTTAAGAAATGATATGAAATATAAATTAAAGGAACGTTTAGATAGATTAAATCATATTTTGTCATCTATTGCTAATAATCAATTTTATTTATTAAAACTAAAAAAATATTATTATAATAATGTCTTTTTGGGGTCAAAAATTATATTAGATAATGTTGATAAAAACGGAGATTATAAAATTAAAGTTAACGATATTGATATTGTTTATAAAAATGATGGTTTAATTTATACACCAATGGATGAACCATATCCTAAAAGTAAAAAATGGACAACATTGTTGAAATGGAAACCGGCTGAATTAACAACAATTGATTTTTATTCAAGGAAAATTTCTAGTGAAAATGGTGTAAGTAGATGGCAGTTATTTGTTCAACATCCTGTTGAGAATTTAGAGAAAAGTGATAAAACAAAAAATGTTACAGAAACAGTTTTATTTGATATTTCAAAGTTGTGTTCGTTTGAAAATAGGGGTGAAATGACGTATGAAACAGTAATTAATGATAAGTTAATTGATGAAACTACAGGTGAACCATATCAAACAAATACTGTTATAGAATATAAATGGGATAAATTAGAGAAATATTTTGTTCCTATACGTACAAGATGGGATAAAACGATTAATCCTAAAAAACATGGTAATTTTAGTGAAGTTGCATGTGATATTTGGAATAATATAAATAATCCAATTGAAAAAGAAACTTTATTTAAATTTAAAAATGTATCATCAAATAGTGATTTTTTTTTTGAACGTATGAGACGTTTTCATAACAAGGTAAAAGAATATCTTTACAATAAGTATTGTAAAGACACTGAATATTTATTAGAATTATGTTCTGGAAAAGGAGGTGATCTTCATAAATGGATACATAATAATATTAAAAATGTAGATGGATATGATATTTCTGAAAAAAATATTACTGAATGTAATAGGCGTATTCAACAATTACAAACAAAAAGTCCTATTGTAAACAATTATAATTTTTTCAAGTTAGATTTAACAAAAAGTAATAGTTATGAAATTATTTATAAAAATAATCAGAATTTATTTAATAATATATGTTGTAATTTTGGAATTCATTATTTTTTTGAATCTGAAAAAAATTTTAATAGTATTTTAGCAATATTAAATAATACATTAATAGATAATGGGTATTTTATAGTAACATTTATGGATAATGAAATGATAAATAAATTATTTAATAATAAAAATATGTGTTATTATGAAAAAGATAATGAAATAGTATATTTATTGGAACGAGAAAATACTTCTGGTATTTATGGTAATAAATTAAATATAACATTAAATGGTAATAATATTTTAAATGAAGGTTCTGAAGAATGGATAATTGATTTTAATAATTTTAAAAATGATATGGAATCAAATGGTTATAAATGTATAGAAACTAATGTATTTGAAAATTTATACGATTCGAATTTTGATTTACAAGATTTTGAAATAAACATTTCATTTTTAAATAGATATTGTGTATTTCAAAAAATAAACTCTGAAAAAATGGAATATAGTAGTTTGGAATTAGGAAAAATGTCTAATCAAATTATAGATGATATTTCAAATATTAATACAAAATTTAATTTTGATACAATTAATTTACAACAAAATGACATTAGTGTTTATAAAATTTCAAGTTTATATGATATAGTTGATGTTATTAACTGTATAGAATATAAATATTATAAAAATAAAATTTCTAACATAATTATTGATTCTCAACCAAATATGTCATTCAATGATATTTTAACATTATTTAATGATCTTGATATTATTTATAAACCAGTATTTGTTAATGATCCATTAAATTTTGATAATTATAATGATAATAATAATATATATTTTACACATTATAAATATGTGGTTGAAAAACGTAACGATGAAAAAGAAAATGATGATATAGAATACAATAATTGGTATATTGTTATGTATAAAGATCAATTATTATTTAATAAACCAAATATAGATACAATTATACAAGATAATACAGATACAACAGATACAATTATACAAGAAAATACAGATACAACAATAGATACAATTATACAAGAAAATACAGATACAACAACAGATAAAATAACAGAGTCAATTAATTTTAATGATAATTTGGATATAAAAGAAAAGATAAAATTGGAATGGAATGATATTAAAAATACTAATAAAATCACTGTTAAAATATTAAAAGATTTACTTTTAAAATTAGATTTAAAAGTGTCTGGAAAAAAAGATGAATTACAAAAAAGATTAGAAAATAGATTAAATAATTGTTTGTTTTAATGTTATAATAAAAAAATGAAAAGAATTTAAAAAAAAAAATTTTTAATTATAAATCAATGATGTTTAGGTTATATAATGATGATAAAAAAGATTATATAGATATGGATGTAAAGATAAATAAATCTAATGATCCGGAGCAACCGAATGAAAAATATGGATATGAATTAAAATTAAATGATTATAGAAATAAAATTGATAATATTGATTCTGATAATTGGAAAAAGGTTAGATGGTATATTAATGAATATGATTTTCAAGTGAAGGATCCGATTATAAATAGAGCATTTTATAAATATTGGGAAATTATTAATGAATTTGAAATATATGAAGATTATAATGAAACGGATATTATATTACATTGTGCTGAGGCACCTGGGGGATTTATTCAGGGTACAAATATTTATTTACAAATTGAATATTTAGATATTAATAAGAATAAAAAAGAACATGAAAAAGATATAGATAGTGATGGTTTTATAACAGTTAAAAATAAAAAGAGAATTAATACAAATAATTATAAAATTTATTCGATTTCTCTTAACAAAGAATTGCCTCAATATAGAAATTATAATTTACCAAGTTATAATAAGAATATTTTAAATAAAAATTTATGTATAACATATGGTAAAGATAAGACAGGAGATATGAATAATTTAGATAATATACATTATATAAAAAATATTTCAAAAGCTCCATTTTATTTAATAACAGCGGATGGAGGATTTGATGAAGGAACTGATTTTAATAATAAAGAGCAATTACATTATAATTTAATTTTAAGTGAAATTTATGCTGGTATATATTTACAAAAAGAGAATGGACATTTTATATTAAAAGTATTTGATACTTTAACTGAAACAAGTATTCATTTATTATATTTGTTAAGTTTATGTTATAAAGAAGTTTATATTTATAAACCAAAGACAAGTAGACCTACAAATTCTGAAAAATATATTATTTGTAAATATTTCAATTTACCAGATGTTGTTAAAGAAAAATATTTAGATAAATTGAAAATGTTATCTGATAATTTAAGATTAACAAAAAATAAGTTTGTTTCATTTAAATTATTTGAAAATTTACCAAATGAATTTTTATCAAGTATTAAAGATATTAATAATTCATTGTTAAATAAACAATGTTCTTTTTTAGAAAAGGCAATATATTTATGTAATAATGAAAAATTTATAAGTGATTATGATAAAATATTAAATGAGTCTTTGGATAATAGAAAAATGATTTTTAAAGAATGGGAAAATATGTATAATTTAGATTCTTATGTATAATATAATTAATTTTTGCTTATAATATCGTCTATATTAATTGGTAAAAACGTGTTATCTTTTAAAATTATTAGTTTTATGTAGTAATAAAATTGGAAACAATTCATTATAAATAATATTATAAGAATAGCCATTATAGTATATAAATATGGTTTAATGTATTGAAATGCTATATTTGTTATATGATTTATAATTTTATTTAAATGTTGTTTATTATGTGTTTTGTCAAATTCTTTAGATATAAGATTTATAGTTTCTGTTGTGAGATCTTTTATCATTATATTTAATATGTATATTTATTATTAATATTTTAATAATAATAATTATACCTGTGTGTTCAATAATATGTTTTTTTTTAATAGATAAAATTAAAAATGTCATCATCAGAAGAACCTACTGTTATAACATTAGATAATACTAATTCTATTCAAATTTTAGCACAATATATTGAACATGCACAACAAAAAGGTGCTTATTTATTAAGTGAAGCAGAAATTTTAAAAAGGGCTGTAGAATTTTTACTAAATAATGTTCCTGATAATGAATTAAATGATAGTAATTCCAAAAATTTACTTGTACAAGGTATTCATAAAGGTCAACGTCATGGAGCATATACATTAAATGATGCTGCTTTACTTAGTAAAGTAGTTAATTTTGTTGTTGCTTCAAGTCAACAACTACAAGAGAATCCAACTGTACTAAATACATCTGAACAGGAAAATTTAGTAAAACAAGAAAATGTAAGTGAAGAAAATAATAACATTGATGATTTATCTGATTTAGCAGAACCTATTCCTTTAAAACCTAAAGAAGTTTAATTTATATTAATATTTTTTAATTTAAAAATAATATTAATATAATATTATGTTAATAGTTTTTGAATTATTAGAAATGAGAAAGGAAATATTTAATGGAATTTTATTTATAGGATTAATTTATTCTATAAATTATTTCATACGTAATTTAATCAAGATTAAAACAAATGAAAACGTTGATGAAAACGTTGATTTAAACGTTGATTTAAATATTGATGAAAATGTTGATGAAAATATTGATGAAAATATTGATGAAAATATTGATGAAAATGTTGATAATATAGATAATACTACTAATTATTCAAAAGTTGAATTACAGGAAAAAAAGGAATATTTAATAAAATTAAATAAGAAATTATGTGATATAAAGGATATGTTAAATGATATTAAAAATCAATTAAATAATAAAAAAGTTAATTAATATTTACATAATTTTAACACGATATAATCCATCATAATTGTTTCCAGTTTTTTTTAATAATATTCCAGAGTGTAGTGGCCAAGTTAATTCTAGAAATATATTAGATATATTTCCAGGAGCAGCTGCAGTTCTTACAATATGTGCTTCATTAGTACTTTCATTTTTTGTGACATGAAATATTCCAGAAGGTCCATCTTGGATTAAATTACTAATAGTTATGACAAAACTACCTTTAACATTATCAGAAATAGTTGTATTGTATGATGATGTAAGTGTAATATCTTTAATAACTATTCCTAAATTATCAACATATTTTTTCGTTGCTGCATCCTGTTGACTAATAGGATCGTTAACGTTTGTTATGTTTTGTAAAGAACCTGTATTGCTTAACATATCTAACGAACTTTTAGAGATATTGCAATTACCTATAGTTGATGTAGTAATATCTATATTTTGAATTTTTCCACCATCTATAAAAACATTACCTTCTAAACACACTGACATATATGTTCCCTTAATATAATATAGTTAAATTTATTTTTTAAAATACACGAGTTATATTAGTTTGGTAAAGAAAAAAATGAATTATTTTTTATATTTTTGATATTTTAATGTCTTTTGTCTCTAAATGTGTTAATTATTCTCAATGTTTTGTTTTAAAAAATAAAATATTACAACCATTATTAAAAATGTATAATGATTTTTTATTGAAACAAAAAATTTCAAATGATAATTTTTGTTTAAATAAAGATATAAATTCTGGTATATCATCAGACTTTATAATTGCAAATAACAATATTAAATATTATTTATTTATAACAAATAAATCAAAATTAGAAAATTTAAATGATAGATATAATATATTATATTTTTTTCCAGATGTAACGTCTGAATTAGATAATACGTTAAGTGATTTTTATTTAGAAATCGATGAACGATTTAAAAGTGATTATTTATTTGAAGGATTTTTATATAAAAGGTCTGATAATAAACTATCATTTTTAATTACAGATGTATTAATAATTGATAATGATATTGTAATGACAGATTATGCATCTAGATTAACTATAATTAATGAAATAATTATGGATAAATATTTAAATAATTTAAATAATAAGGTGAATATAAATTTACATCCTGTATTTAAAAAGGAAAATGAAAATTTAATAAAAATATTTAAGGATAATTTTATTTTTAAATCAGATATATGTTGTATAGAATTAATAAATAATTTTATAAAAACTAGATATGTAGATAAGCGAGATTTAGAAGCGTCTGAAAAAATTATAGAAATTGGAAAATATAGTGATGTATATAATATATATGATGTTATAACAAATAATTATCAAGGTATATTGTATATAAAAGGTATAAAACAATCAAAGGAGATGAAAAAATTATTATTAAATAAAGATAAAATTAAATTACAATGTAAATTTAATAATGATTTTAAGAAATGGGAACCTGTAATATAATATTTTATAAAAAAATGAAAAAAAATAGTGTTAGATATTTTTGAATAAAATATGAGAAAATTGTGTGAATATGAATTAGAAACAAATAGATTGTGTAAAAATTATAAATATAATAGAAATTTTTGTTATGTTCATGATTATAATATTTTTAATTTTGTATTTGATTTATTATTTTATATATTTGTACCAATTGTTTTAGGGCTTATTGTATTTATAATTCTAAATATAATTATGTATAATTTAGACACAAAATATATTTATGATATTTATGATATTATACAATATGAAGAAATTTTTATGTAATAATTATTTTTATTTTTAATTAATTTAATTTTTTTTATTTTGTTTACAATAATTAAGTGTAAACAACACAATGTTATATAATAGTAATTTTGATGATTCTTCATTTCAATCAGTTAGTTCAAGGGAGATGAATAAAACAATTTATGATCCATGTGAAACAGAACAAAGAGGTAAAGAGAATAATAAGAAAATAAAGTATATTACTACAAATCATATTGATTTATTAGAGGCAAAAGATAAATTAAATTTTTATGGTATGACAGTTCGTGATCATCTTTTTGTACCTGCTAATAGTATTAATGAAGATTCATTTTTACGTTATGGTAAAACAGGTGGTATTATTACAAATCCAAATGTTAAAAATGTATTTGGACAGTTACCTTTACCAACTATGCCTGCTAAATATCAAACAGCACATGGTAATGTTGAAATTGAAGATAAACATGTACGTGTTCCATTATTAGAAGTTAACAAACAAAGTTGTAATCCCAAAGAATCTAATTTTCATAATAGATCATTTTATATATTCGATGATTCTCAAGGAATTGATACTCCAAATGCTGTAAAAAGTGTTGAAACAAAAGAATTTGGACCTAGAGGAGGTGTAAATTCTAGATTTATTCAAAAATAAATATATATTATTTTTTTATTTATATAATATAAATAAAACGATAAATGAATAATTACGCAATATTTCAAATTTGGATTACATTATTAGTTGCCTTAGTATTTTTGGCTGATACATTGAAACCATATATATTTACAGAGTTATATAATTTTTTAAAAGAATGGCGTGATACAACTATAGGAATTTATTATTTATATTTAGCATACGAATTATATAATAAATTTTCTGTTAAAAGTAAATAGTAGTATATTTTTGTTAATAAACATTACGATGATTTAATACACGTCTTTGTTTTTCTAATGTTACTATTTTAAATATAAAAGTATTTTGAAATGTTTTGTTTGGTGGTGATGGAGTATCTGTCCCAAAATCAAATGGATTTCCTTCAGAATCTAATATGGTAATGGTCATTTTAGAAAGATACGCTTTTGGTGTATCATAATATTTCACTGTATATTCATGAATTCTTCTATCTATTTGAATAAATGTACCAGAACGAGTTGGTGGAGCTAATTGTAAGATTGCAAAAGAATTAGAAATATTTTTATCATTTGAAACCATAACATCTTGGATTTCATCTATTTGTAATAACAAATATGGTTCATCTTGAACATTGTTTTGATCAGGAATAATTGCTTGAATTAATTCTATGCTATGTATATTTTTAAATTCGTTTGGAAATTTAATTGAATATTGATTAACATTAGGATAAGCTGTTATATTTCTGTCTTTTGATGAAATTGTCAAATAGTGAACTTTTTTTTCATATTGTAAATCTGGTTCTTGTGATACGCTATATTGTGTATTAGATTCGTTTTTATATACTAAATCATAATTTTGACTATTAAATTGGTTTTGATTAGACTCTGAAAAAACATTTTCAGAATATCTATTGTAATGTTCTCCTAAACGATTAGACATTATCTATTATTATATAATAATAAAATAAATTTTAAATAAAAATTTTAAATGAAAATTTTTTATTTAAAATTAATTAATTTATTAGTTTTATGCAAGTTAATGAAGATTTAGAATTAAATGAAATTAATAAAACATTGTTAACAATTCGTGATGATAATGAATCTGATTATTGTTGTATTTGTATAAATACAATGGAATATTCATTTGTTAAATTAACATGTTGTAATCAAATGATACATGAAATGTGTATTATAGAATTTATAGTTAATATTAACAATAATTTGTATAATTGTCCTATTTGTAGAAAACATTTAAATACACAAGTGTCTTTTGGTAAATTAATAGATTATATTAATGAAAATTTTGAAATCATATCAAAAGATAAAATTCAAAACATTATTTTAAATTTATATAAAGATTTACCAATTAAAGATTTATTTAATATTGATGAAAGTGCAGAAATGAAACATTTAAAAGAAACAGTTATAAAATTAACTTTACAAAATGATAAATTTAGAATGATTATTATAATATTATGTTTACCCTTATTAATTATAATTGGTTCAATTATATTTAGCAATTACAAAAAATAATATAAATAAAAAATGAATATTTTTAATTATATTAATTTATTTAATGAATGAATGTTATATATATTTTAGCAACGAAAATTTTGATTTATGTTGTATTTGTTTAGATGAATGTATATTAACTGAAAAAAATAAAATATCTAATGAACATAATTATATTAATTTTAAGTGTTGTAATGGATTAATTCATAAGAGATGTTTATTAATAATGTTTTTAAATAATTTTGAAAATTGTTGTTTATGTAGAAGTGAAATTGATATAATAGATTATTATTCTATAAATGATATTAAAAGTTTGTTATATACAAATCAATTAAAAGAATATAAAGAAGAATTATATAAATTATTATATAAATTATCCTTGTATAAGATAGTATACTATATTTATGTCTTAATAATAAATATAAAATTGTTTTTTTATAACGTAAAATCTTGGTTAATGACTTTTATGTTAAGATTAAAAATGTTTATTAAACGATGTTTTACAGTCTAATATTATTAGATGCTTGTTCAAAAAATAATATTAAATTCAAACCAGATATTAATTAAAAGATTATGAATTTAATATTATCTTTATTAATTTTTACATTGTTTTGTGTAGATTATTACTATATATATTATAATTCAATACGTAATATCAAATTAAATGAAAGACAAAGAGCATATATTATGTCAATAAAATCGTCTATAACTTTGTCTATATTGTCTATATATTTTAATATTAAATATTTTAATAATTCAGAATTAGATAATGGTGATTATATAGTTATGCATTTAGGTATATTAAATTTAATATCATATTTTTTTATGGATTGTGTAATTGGACGTAAAGAATATAATAAATATTTATTATCATTATCTGGATATATTCATCATATTATTTATATTATTGTAAGTATTATATGTATAAAATTCAATATAATTTTACCTTTTATATTATTTTTAATAGAAGAAATTCCAACATTAATTTTAAGTTTAGGTAAGTTTAATAGTAAATTTAGGTCTGATAATTTATTTGGAGTGACATTTTTTTTAACAAGAATTGTGTATCATATATATTTAACAAAAATTACATATAATTATAATATAATAATCCCTATAATAAGTACGTTAGCTCTTGGGGTCCATACATATTGGTTTAAAAATTGGATAACTAAATATACGTTACTTTTAAAAAAGTAACAATTATAGACTAACAATTTTAACTTTATAAGTTGTACTGCCTGAGACACCAGGGGATGGACGATAATATAATTGTGGATAAGAGGTTGTATCATTATTATTATTATCACTAGTAAGATCACTATTAACATTATGCGGCCATTGCATATCTAATTGATCACCAGAATTACCTTTTGCAGATAAAAGTCTAACAATAGTACCTGAATGATAAACATCATTTTGAGCCTTCCCTATCATAAAAATTGCATGTGCTCTGTATGTATTTGTTAATGGTTTAACATAAATCATATAAATACCATATCTACTCGGAAAATCAAATATAGTTTTAATACCAGATGAGGAGCTATCATCTAAAGTTATAGTTCTAGTTATATCTGCTTGTGCACCATTAATAGTACTCACTTGTAAATTATTTGCTGTTAAATCATTTAAACGAACATCTGCATAATGTGGATAATTAATATTTCCAGATCCTGGTGATTCGTTATTACATACAAAGGCAAATTTATCTTGAGATTCATCCCAAATCATCATTACATACCCACAAGGAAATAGTTGGTATTCAGATGTAGTATCTGGATGAGTAATAAAATCTAACCCTTCCTTTGGTATTGGACGTGAATTTATTGGTAAATTGTTGTGGTCAGTTGTACTATAAATATTTGCAACAAAGCCTCCTGATGATCCTAAATACTCTTTTATTCTTCTGACTTGATTTGCACCAGTTCCAGTTTTAATTTTTACCCACCAACCATTATAATAATCTGGGTTAGGATTTGAATTAGAAGATAATATAATTGAAGTTGCATTACCTCCTTGTGCAAATTCAGTTTCCTCTGCTATGTCTTGAACTACATCTCCACTTCCTCTATCATTTGCTGGTTGATATCTTTTTATAGCTAAGCCACCATCTGATGTGCCTACAGGAGCATTATTTACAACAGTGATGTTGTCATCAATAGTTGTAACAGTTGAATTAATTGTTGTAGTCGTACCTTTTACATTTAGATCTCCGTATATTGTTGTTATACTATTTGATGTTCCTATATGTACTGGTATACCAGATGTGTTAGTTGCAAGTCTTACTCCATTATTTGAATCGGCACTTTCTATTTGAACTTTTCCTCCAGCTGATAAAGATATTCCACCCCCATTTGATGTTGATAATTTAATAGCTTCATTACTTGTACCAGATGAAGCTATATTTACTTTAGAATTTGTGTTACCAGTAACTGTAATATTTAAATCTTGATTGTCTTGAAGAGTACTATTTGTATATGTACTAGATGCACCATATGTTGTAATTATAGTTGAACCAAGTGATGTATTAACTATAAATCCACCTTTACCAGTAAAAATATCTACTTTTCCGATTGAATCACTTTTGTTATTACTAATTGAAATATTACCATTTTGATTTATTGTACGAATTTGAATAGCATCATTTGTTAAATTATTACCCTCACTTTCAATAATTAATGAAGAATCTGTAGCACCTTGTAATGACATTGTTAAATGTTGATTATTATTATTACTTTTAACTATATAATTAGATGTTGCTGCTTGTGATGTTAATGATATTGGTCCACTTGTATTTGTTAATAACGTATAACCACCAGATCCAGCTAATTGAGTAATAGAACTAGTATCTAAACCTAAACCATTATAATTTGAAATTACAATATTACCTTTACTATTAGTTGTATTTATAACTAAGGCAGTGTTAGTTGTATTTATACCTGAACTTTCTATTTTTAATTGTGAATCTTGAACACCAGTTAATCCTATTGTTAAACTTTGATTTCCAGTACTTGAATTAACTATAAAACTTCCATTAGCATTATTTGCTGTTAATGAAATATTTCCTTGTGAAGTGGTTTCATATATACCTCCAGATCCAGATATTAAAGAAATACCACCATTATTTGCTCCGGATAATAATTTTATACCACCATTTATATGTGTTGCTTTTATATCTACTGCATTATTTGAATTTTCTCCACCATATAATTGTAATGTATTAGTGTTTGATTTTAAAAGTAAATCTCCACTTGTTGTAATAAAATTTGAAGATGCTCCAACTGAAATGTCTACTTTATTAGGTCCTTGTATGGTTGTTGCTCCATTTGCTGTACTTATATTTGTAACTGATAAATTACTTGTTCCGTATAAGACATATAAATTTTCATGTATATGTGCATTTTTATCAATTTTTACACCACCTGATATTAAAACAGACCCAACACTGTTAAGGCCAGTGCTATTTTCGTTACCTTTAACTATAATTTTTCTATTGACATTTAAATCACCCCAGCCAAAATTTTGAACGTTACTTCCTTGTTCTAATGTGACATCACCATGAAATATTGTTGCTAACGGATTTGACATTAATCTATATTATATTATAATTATATAATTTTCTTCTAAATTAGACGCTAAATAAACATAATAATAATTTTTTAATTTATTATTAAATTTTAATTTAATAATTCGCATAATTTACCATTACCACATCTATTAGATGGGCAATAATTAGATTTATTATTCCATTTAGATTTATAATATTCTTTGAAAAATTCTTTTGGTAAAAATTGATCGAGTGGTATATATTTATTTGATTTAAATTTATTATTATTTTTTAATCGTCCGTTTAAAACAAATCCTGAATTATTTGTAAATCCTTGGTGAGAGTAATCTTTTAAAACACCTGCATGTGTTATTATAAAAACATTTAAATTATCTCTCTGTTGTATTTGTGACATATAGTTTATTACGAACCAATTTATAAATTTAGATATATCACCAGGTTCTCGACGTAATTCAGAATATTTTTCAATAAATGAAAAGTCAAACATGTCTAATAATCCAATTGATCTTAAATATTTTTTTTGTTCTATTATTGATTTCATAGCATAACTAGGTGTTGTTTCCATTATTTTAAAACTCCTTTGTGAATATTTATCTGTACTAGACTCATCTATTTCTCTTAATAAAGGAAACACGTATATTTTTTTAGGAGGATTAACCCAATCTCTGCTCATAAAATAAGCTGTTTCCATACTTCGTATTAATGGAGAACATCCTATTACATTCATTTCATCCATATTTAAATTTTTATTTTTAAAAATTCGATTTAATGATTTTAATATACTAGCTATTATGTTACCATTAGAAATAGATGCATTTATCCCTAATTCTGTTAATTCTGGATCAATTAAATGTGATTGTAATAATTGTTTAGCATTTTCTGAAGTAATTAATTTATTATTAATTAAATTACCTATTGCATTATGACATCCATAACCATGTCTTACAAAAACAAAGTTTATATTAGTTGTTGATTGTTCTATAAATTTTTGTTTTATTTTATCAAGAAATCTCATTATATACTATAATATATAATATATAATAATATTTAATTAATATACTATTTTTTTTAAATTATTTTAGACCGGAGGGACAAACGCCTTAAATGTAGTTGTGAGAGCTCTAAAGTTGACATAAGTTGCATTATGACTAGGAATGTCAGTTGATGTATATTGGATTTGTCCATTGGGGGTAATTGAAAATGTAAATCCTGTTATATCACCAACAAATGAACTATTTAATACCCAACCTCCATATTTTTGTACACCTTTTAAATTGTAGTATGCAAATTTATTGTTGTCATTGTTACCATAGTAAATTGCTACAGAAACAATTGCATCAAATGCCCTCACTATGCTGTTATCAAATGCAAATCCTGTAATATCTGATTCTGATCTAACATCATTATTAGCTTGGAATTCTCTTTCTCTAGAAATATCTCCTAAACTTGGTGAAACATCTACTCCGTTGAATAAAATAGATCCTGTTCCAGAAGCTGTTCCATTAACAAGTGGTGCAAAATCATCTGTTCTCACAAACAAACTTCCAGATGTTACTGATAAGTCATTATAAAAAGTAGATGCACCAGTAACACCAAGAGTACCATTCATTAATGTCCCAGAAGAGACAAACAATGAATTTGCAGTAACATTTGTACTTAATAAATTAGTATTAGTTTGGTTAGTTGAATCAATATTGGTAATAATTGCATTTGTTGAAGTTATATTTGTATTTAATAAATCTGACACAACTGCATTAGATGAAGTAAAGTTAGTATTTAATAAATTAGTATTAGTTTGGTTGGTTGAATCAACATTTGTAATAATTGCATTTGTTGAAGTTATATTTGTATTCAATAAATTAGTATTAGTTTGGTTAGTTGAATCAACATTTGTAATAATTGCATTTGTTGAAGTTATATTTGTATTTAATAAATCTGACACAACTGCATTAGATGAAGTAAAGTTAGTATTTAATAAATTAGTATTAGTTTGATTGGTTGAATCAACATTTGTAATAATTGCATTTGTCGAAGTTATATTTGTATTCAATAAATTAGTATTAGTTTGGTTAGTTGAATCAACATTTGTAATAATTGCATTTGTTGAAGTTATATTTGTATTTAATAAATCTGACACAACTGCATTAGATGAAGTAAAGTTAGTATTTAATAAATCTGTCACGACTGCATTAGATGAAGTAAAGTTAGTATTTAATAAATTAGTATTAGTTTGATTAGTTGAATCAACGTTGGTAATAAGTGCATTCGTTGAAGTAATATTAGTATTAATCATATTTGATATAGTTGCAGACTGTAAGTTTGCATTATCTAAAGCTAAATTAGCAATAGTTGAGGATCCACTTACCCATAGATTACCAGTAGAAATACCTGAATTTGCATATAGACTGTCTAATCTAACATCTGCATAATTCTCAAAATTTTCTAAATCTCTGTTAATATCTGTTGCATCTGCAACATATGCAAATCTTACTTCATCAAAAGATTCATCATAATATTGTGCTAAATAATTTCTGATATATAGAGAAAATCCCATTCCTGAAGTTAAAGTACCACTAGTTAAGGTATTTCCAGTAGTTGATAGAGTTGCAATTTTTGTTGTCCCGTTATAATCGGCGATTTGGGCTATACTATTATCAGATAGTTTAATCCATGCACCATTGTAAAAATCATCAACGCTAGATGCACTAGCAGGTAATTCTATACTAGTTGCATTTGGTGTTCCTACTACATTACCTGTAGTGTAAGCTACATCCAGAGTTACATCACTTAAAGCACGATGAATAAGAACACCAGCATCACCAGATCCAGCAGGTCCAGAATTTAAAACGAGAGTGTTATCTTCAATATTCATAGTTTCAGTATTTACATAAGTAGCTATACCATTAACATATAAATTACCAGAAATAGTTGCGTCACCTGCAACATTAAGATCTTTAGCGATACCAACACCTCCTGCAACTACTAAAGCACCATCTCCGGTACTTGTACTTTGAGTATCATTGGAAATTCTTTGAATTCCTCCAACATTTAAGTTCTTTTCAATACCTACACCTCCAGCAACAACAAATGACCCAGTAGTAGGACTAAGAGATTGTGTAATGTCTCTTAGGACAATAGGTTGTTCAAAATACATGGGCGAAAAGTTTGATTCCATTATTTTATTTATAAGATAAATCAATAATAAAATATCGAATTCTGAACGAAAATGTTTTAGAACACGATAACACGTTTAATTTATACAAAATAAATAAATTGATTTTAAAAATAAAATATTATATTTTCAATAGTATATTATGAATAAATTTCAGGTAGATAATATTAATGATTTAGAACTTTTATATTCAGTTTTACGAGAAACTTATCCCAAAAATGAAATAGATGTAGTTTTTAATTGGAATACAAAAGTTTATAATGTCAATGTTACCGATCGTGCTTATAAACATGACCCAGAAGTTCCAGTTGATATTAATATAGAAGTAGTATACGGCGATTCTGTAACAGGTGATACACCAGTTATACTTAGAGATCCCGAAACAAACCAAATTTATATTAAAACAATTGACGATATAACTAATGAATGGCAAGAATATCCAGAATTCAAAATGTTTGATCAAACTATCCGTTTAGAAAAACAATATGGATTAACACATTACGAAGTTTGGTGTGATAAAGGATGGAATCCAATTAAAAAAGTAATTCGTCATAAAACAAACAAAAAGATTTATAGAGTTTTAACACACACTGGTGTAGTTGATGTTACAGAAGATCATTCTCTTATTAGATCAAATTATGAAAAAGTAAAACCAAAAGATTTACAAGTTGGTGATGATTTATTACATAGTTTCCCTAATGAATTTGTAGAAAATAAAATTACAATGGTTAAAGTTCCTAAATCTATTACTGGTGAAACTAAAATTTGCAAAACGTGTAATATAGAAAAAGATACTTCAGAATTTTATAAAGCTAGTCATTTAAAAAGTGGATTAGCATCAAAATGTAAAGATTGTGATTATTATGCAAATTCTAAACATCCTTTGAAAAATATTATGAAAGATTTTTCTAAAACAGATTATATTTTAACAGAAGATGAAGTTAAAGTATGGGGATTTTTTGTTGGAGATGGATCCGCAGGATATTATAAATGTAAATCTGGATTGAAATATAGTTGGGCATTAAATAATAATAATATGGAAAGATTAAACAAATATAAGGAAATTCTTGAACGTATAGAACCGGTAAAGTTTAAAATTTTAGATACATTAAAATCAAGTGGTGTGTATAAATTAGTTCCTTTTGGTAGTATAAAATATATGGTTGATAAATATAGAACACTTTTTTATAATGTAGTTGATGCAAATTCTGAAGAAAATAAATACAAAATTATACCACCATGTATATTAAACGCATCTCTTGCAATTAGAAAAGCTTTTTTTGAAGGGTATTATGATGCGGATGGCGCAAAGACTGGTCGATATAATTATGAAAATAATCCTAGTTTTGCCACAAAAGGCAAAATTTCAGCTCAATGTTTATATTATCTTGCAAAAAGTATTGGTTTTGATATGTGTTTAAATATTTCAAATGATTGTAAGAAGTTTAATATATTTTGGTTAAGATTAATTAAAAATAAAAAAATAAGTACATCTAAAATTAAAAAAATTATTGAATGTCCAAATGTTACAACAGAACAATTTGTATATGATTTAGAGACAGAAAAAGGAACCTTTTTAGCAGGTGTTGGAGAAATAGTCTGTCAGAATACAGACAGTTGTTTCCTCCGCTTTAAATTTAATCGTAAGAATTTTGAAAAAAATAGAAAGGATACGTTTACATTAGCTACTTTATGTGGTGATAAATTAACAAATGATATTTTTAAAAGAAAACCAATTGAATTAGAGTTTGAGAAAGTGTTTCATCCTTTTATTTTACTGACGAAGAAAAGGTATATTGCAAATAAATATGAAAATCCCAAGGATCCATTTGAGTTAAAATGTGTGGATGCAAAAGGTATAGCATTAACTAGAAGAGATTATTGTCCAATGGTTAAAAAATGTTATAAGGAGATTATTGATACTATAATTAATGATGAATCTATTAATGGAAAGGTATGTAAGGAACAAAAAGATTGTATAGGTTTAAGTATTGAATTATATAAAAAGTATTTGTGTGATATTTTAGAATATAAAATTGATATTAATGATTTAATAGTATCGGCAATGCTTGCGGCGAGTTATAAAACAAGGCCGGTTCATGTTCAATTGGCAGAGAAATTGAAATTAAGAAAAGAAGAGGTTCAAATAGGAGATAGAATACCGTATATTTTTATAGAAAGTGATGATCCGAAAAGTGCAAAGTCGGAACTTGGTGAGGATCCACAATATGCTATAAAAAATAATTTAAAATATAATAGAAAATGTTATATAGAACAATTAGCTAAGCCGATTTTGGGTTTTTATAAAATAGTTTTAAAAGATAAAGAAAGTTTATTAGATGATATTATAGAATATACAAATAATTGTTTAGTTAAATGTGGTGGTAAAAAGATGAAACCAAGTGATTTTAAAATTGAAGAATAAGATTAATTTGTTAAAAATCTAATTTTTTTATATAGCTAATATGTATTCTATGAGGATACAGTACATATCAGATATACATTTAGAACATAGAAAGGATTATTATGTTAATCCAGTCGCTCCGAATTTAGCTTTATGTGGTGATATAGGTCATCCATTAAAGGAGAATTATAATTATTTTATTAATAGATGTGCAAATGATTTTAAAAATGTTTTTGTGATTTTTGGGAATCATGAATTTTATACAAAAGCATCTGAGAAATATACAATGGATGAAATTATAAATTTAGTTAAATTTCCTAAAAATGTGTATTTTTTAAATAATAATAGTGTATATTTAAACATATATGATAATTCTGTTACATTAGAACTTCCAGAAGATATTCGAAATTATATTAAAATAATTGGTTCTACATTGTGGTCAAACATTGATCCAAATATAAAAAGGTATATTAATGATTATAAGAAAATATGGATAGAACATGATAGAAAACTGGATAGTATTGATACATTAAATTTATTTAATACAAATGTTAGTTATATTTTAAATGAATTGTCACGTGACCTAGATATAGATACGGTTTTATTAACACATCATGGTCCGCATCCAATGTGTAATGGAGAATATAAAAATAAAATTAATAAATTTGGAATTGATGTATCTTCAGCATATGTTAGTTTTATTAAAGAATTATATACTTTTAAAAATCTTGTAGTTTGTATTTCTGGTCACACACATTCTAGTATTAATAAATATTTATATACAGACAATAATAAAATATTGTTTTTATCAAATCAAGTGGGATATAAAGGTGAAGATAAAAACATATTAAAATATAATCCAAGGGCTGTATGGAGTTACTTTTAAAAAAGTAACATCAAAACAGGGCTCGCGCCTGCAAGAGCTACATGAATATGAATTATAATAATGGTTCTTGTCTTTTTTGATAATACTTTTTAAAAACGATTAATAATAATTGAATTTAAAGTTTATCTATTATTAATTATAAATGAATAAACAAAAAATATTTTTATATACAAGTGATATTGCAAGTTATATTGGGCAAAATAAGTGGGATTATGTTACACCTTTTGAACGTTTATGGAAACGTTGTGATAAAGATAATTATAATTTAATTTTAGAAAAGGCAAAAAGAAATATAAATGAAAGGAATTTACAAATTAAAATTTTAGATAAAGAAGTGGAATTATTAAAAGATGATTTATTAAATAAACGTATAACTAAAAGACAATGGCAAAGTCAAACTGATAAATTAGTTGATAAGAAAAGTATTATATTAAGTGAAATTACAAATTTAAATGAACGAGTTGATGATATAGATTTAAATCAAAAACAAAAATTGGAAAAAGTATTAGGTAAAAAAAATATAGAATCAATTGAATCTAGAGATATTGAAACAGATAATAAAAGGGAAAATGTTAGTAAGATTATTGAAACATTGCAAATGACAGATACGGCTAAAAAAAATCTTATTAAGGAAACAGAAAGTTTTATAAATAAAACGCACGGAACATTAAAAGAAGAAAGTGCTATTGAAATATATGAAAAAAAATTTAATATAAAATTAAATACAACTCAGGAATTTTATAAATGTAGTTTAGATAATTTAAATACAAGTCAATTTGAATGGTATATTGGTGGGAAAGTTGATGGATTATATATTGATGAAAAGGATAGATCAAAAAGTTATATAGTAGAAGTTAAAAATAGAACTAAGGGATTTTTTTCTACATTAAGAGACTATGAAAGAACTCAAATTCAATTATACATGTATATGTTGGATATATCATTTTCCAAGTTGGTAGAAAAATATAATAATCATATTAGAATTACATTAATATATAGAGATGACAATTATATTAATGATATTTTAAGTTATTTAAATACGTTTATAAATAATTTTGAGAATAACTTTCTAAATAATGAAGAAAAACAAATGGAATTTGTATTGTGTGATAATGATTTAAAAAAAGTTTTTTTAAAAAAGTTATATTTAAATGATATAACAAACAAGATAAATATGAAAATATTAGAAATGTCTAATGATAATTCAATTGATTGTTTGATTGATGATTTAGATTAATATTTAATTCATTTTTAAATAAAAATAATTTATTTAGAAATATTAGAGTATGTTAGTTGATAATAACAGAATAATTGGAAAAGATCTTGATACATTAAGTATTGTAAATATTGTTTTTGTAAAAGAGCCATTGCCACCATATACATATAGTGTTTTATTATCAGAACATACATATAATGTTACTTTATTTCAATTATTAATGAATATTTTAATTTGTGGTGCGAGAAAAATATATGGTGATTGTATAACAGTAGATACAATAACAAAAGATCAACTTGAAACATTACAACGATATATGATGAGTATTGGGTATATCATTAAATATAATTATACATATGATGAACACAATATTCCAATTAAAGTTAATATATGGTTTGAACCATATATGTTTGAGAGTAAATGTAATGGGATGATTCGTTATTATAATTAAAAAATGAATTTATATTAAGTAAATATTATTTATTTAATATGAAAAATATATGTCAAGATATTTTTAACAATATAGGTGAATATTTATCTATATTTGATATAGCTAAACTTAAAATGACAAATAAGTTATTGAGAATTTTTGTAATTAATTTTGAAGAAATATATTTAACAAAACAATTAAAAACAATTAATAATGGTTTGAATATGCAAGTAAATAAAAAATATTTTTATACACAAATGAAAATGGTTATTTACAATATGTATAATAATAAAGATATATTTAATAATACAATTTTAAATAATCCAATTTTAAATAATATAATTTTAAATATATATAATTATTATGATGATAAGTTACACTCTTATTTAAATATTTTAAATATCTTAATTTTAAATTCTTTTATAAATATTGCGTGTTATCCGGATAGGATTGATATTAATTGTGGTTTAAATTTTTTAAAAAATTTTAATAAACCGGATTATTTTGTAAAGTTTCAGGATATAATAATATATTATTACATATATGTATTATATTATATTCATGGTAAGGTTGTATATAATAAATTTAGAATAATGTATGATATTTCACCTTATGTTACAAATATATATTGTTTAAGGAAAATATTTACATATCGTATATTAGATTTATCAAAGACATCTTTTATATATTGTTGTAATTTAGAAATGTGTGTTATTGATAATATATATAATATATGTGATACAAAATTTTCTTATTATAATGATGATTTAATATCTCATAATTATAGAGAAATAAAAACTTTGTTATATAATTATTCAACAGAATATTATAATATTTTAATAAATAGAGAAAATGATTTATTGAATACAAAAATATTTGTGAAAAATCCAATAACAAATAGAAGGATGCGTGTTAATGGGAAAAGATGGGTACATGTTATTTGTAATTTAAAAAAAAAAGATAAAAATATGTATAATAATATGGTTGATGATATTGTAAAACAACAAAACATATTGCGTAATAAAATATTTGGATAATTTGTAATAAATGATTAATTATATATATAAATATTATTGAGTATTTATATATGCAATTATTTGATAATATAAAAGATTGGGCAAAAAAATCTATTGTTGATGAGATTTTAATATTTGCATTAATAATAGCTGTTGTTGAAAATATTGCACAAAATACTATAAAACAAAATCAGACTAATTCTTTTAAATTTTTAATAGGTATTCTTTTGTATGTTTTTATTGGATATTTATTAGATTATACATACAGTAATTATCAAATTAGTATATTAAATACTATTTGGTCATGTATATCAATTATATTAGCTATATTAATGGGATATATGTTTTATGATGAACCAATAAATATTTGGAAAATTTTAGGATTGATTTCAGCAATCATGGCTATATATTTTATATATTTATCAGATAAATAAAAATAAATAATTGAAAAATTATATTTTTTAAACTTTATAATGTTTTGTATAAAATCCATTACACCTATTATATTTGGTATATTATCTAATTTAACATTTTTAACATTATCAGTATTAGCATTTATAGGACGATATCCATTTAAAAATAAAAATGATAATTTAGGTATATTGTTTGCTGTTGTGTTTTTATTTGCATTTTATCCTGGTATGTTATTAGGAAAATGCATAAGTTATTTTTTTAATATATGTACATGTGTAAAAAATCAAGAACCAGTATTAACTTTTGAAACAAAAGTAATTAAACGAGATATTAAAAATGTGATTAAAAATCAAAAACAAAATCATAATATTGATTTTTAGAGTTCGATTAATGGAATAATATATTTAGTGTTTATACTTATTAATTTTTTATTAAAATGTAAACTAAATAATCTGTCTAGATAATTAGGTCCTCTAGATAATATTTTATTTAAAAGTTTGTGTTTTCTTTTTGGTAAAATATTAATAATATGGTTTGTATATAAATTATAAATAAACATAAAATCATTTAAATAGATTGATTTATCTATTTTATTTAAGCGTTTTGAAGAAACATAATCATGAAATAAATATTGATGTATATTAATTTCTTGCAAGTACAAAATATTTAAATATGTAAAAAATTCGTTGTGTAAAATTTTAAATTTATGTATATATGTTTTGTTATATCGAGTCATATAATTTTTATTAAAATATTTTGAAATAATCCAAAATTTATTAATTGTAGAATAATCTTTGACATAAAAATATATATTATATATAATATCGTATGGAAGAGTCATTATTAATTATTTAAAAATTTAATAATTATTCATTTTTTAAATAATTATTGAATTTGTTTAAAAAAATGAATAATTAACAAATATTATAATTTTTATTGAATAGTGTTATGGAAAAGTATTTTAAATCAAATTTAATAAAACTACAAGATGATTTTTATAAAAATGATATTGATTTTCAAATAATTGAATGGTGGGCGCAAGATGAAGAAGAAGAAGATGAAGAAGAATATGAAGAAATTTCTGAAGAAACAGACAATAAGATAAATAGTAGTTATGTTATAAGATGTTTTGGTGTAACAAAAACAGGTGTTAGTATTACGTGTAAAATAACTAATTTTAAACCATTTTATTATATTAAAGTTCCTGATAGTTTTAATCGTGTTCATTTGCATCATTTTTTGAAATACATTGAATCAGGTTATATGTTACGAAATTTCAAGAATCCTTTAGCTAAAGAAAATGGTAAATATTTATCTAGTATAGTGGAACGAAAAGATTTATTTGGATTTAGAAATGGAAAGTTATATAAATACGTAAAGTTAGTTTTTAATAGTTATACAGCACTTATGAAAAGTAGATATTTATTTAAAAAGGCAATATCAATTGAAAATGTAACAAAGAAACAGACTAAATTTAAATTATATGAAAGTAATTTTGAGCCATTTATGCGTTATTGTCATATTAAAGATATTTTAATGGCTGGATGGATAAGATTACCAAAAGGGAAATTTAAGACAACGCAAGATACAGCTACTACACAAGTTGAGGTAGAGATTGATAAACGAGACGTTGTTTCATTACGTGATTATCAAGATGTTGCAAATTTTTTACAAGCTAGTTGGGATATTGAAGTTTATAGTTATGATAGAACTTTTCCAGATCCAAAATTTAAGATGAAAAAAAATGGTGAAATAATTTATCCTAATGAAGTATTTCAAATAGCTACAACATATAAATATACTAATGATTCTGATGTTTTAGTTAAACATTTATTGACTTTAAAAAGTTGTGAAAGGATAGATAATCCTAATGTAATAGTTGAAGAATGTAAAAATGAAAAAGAGTTAATTAAAAGATGGTCGGAAGTTATATCTAAAATGGATCCTGATATTTTTTATACATATAATGGTGATAGTTTTGATTGTATGTATTTAATAGAAAGGGCGAAATTATTAAATTTGGTAACATCAAGAGTTATTGGTAATAAAACTGTTTTATCTGGTGATTTTTTATCAAATTTAAGTAGATTAACAATTAAACAAGCAGAAATTAAAAAAGAATATTTTAGTTCAAGTGCATATGGTGATAGTGAGTTTAATAGAATTTATATTCCTGGTAGACTTAATTATGATTTATTAATTCATTATAAAAGAGGTATGAAGAAATATTCAAGTTATAAATTAGATAATATTGCATCAGAAGTATTAAAAAAGAATAAATTAGATGTTAGTGCTAAAGATATATTTAATTTATATGAAAGTGGATTACCACAAGATATTAAACGAATAGGTGAATATTGTATTGTCGATACAGAATTACTTCAACAATTAGTAGATAAACAGTTAATTTTGACAAATATTATGCAATTGGCAAATGTTACATTTGTTCCTATTGGATTTTTAACAACAAGAGGGCAAACAATAAAAGTGTTTTCACAAATTTTAAGAAAAGCTAGACAAATGGATTTTCTTGTTCCTCATACAAATTTTAATGAGGATAGTTATTCAATTACTCTTAAAATGAAAGAACAAGATGTATTTACAGATGAAGATATTGGGCAATATATAGAAATAGATTTAGGACTTGTAAAAAATGTAGAGGGATCTAAAACTACAAGAAAAAGTATAAATGCTAAGGTCTCGGAGGTAATAGATGAAACAACAGTTGTAATTTTAAGTGATACAGAAATTTTTGAGGAATATTATAATCGTAAATTGAAATACCGAAGACAAGAACATATAGTGTCTCGATTATTTACAAATGAAGATGAAATAGATAGTAGTTTTACAGGTGCAACTGTTTTAGAACCTGTTCCTGGTATGTATTTAGATGATAACATTGCAGTATTAGATTTTGCAAGTTTGTATCCTACAATTATGATTAGTCGTAATTTGTGTTATAGTACTTTTGTTCTAGATGAAAAATATCTCAATATACCAGATGTTAATTATGAAAAGATTGCTTGGGATGATAATATAGAATATAAATTAAAACATACATGTGAAGCTATTGGTAAAAGTGGTAAGACAAAAGGTGAAATATGTGGTAAACAAGCTTATTTTGAAATAGATAACAAGTATTATTGTAGAATTCATGACCTAAACAAAAAATCAAGAAGTTCTGATGAAAAATTTCAAAAACGTAAAGTAAGTTATAATTATACAATTGTTCAACCACATAAAGACAAAGAAACTGGTAATGTTGAAAATAAAGGTGTATTACCAGCATTATTAGAAGAATTATATGCAGAGAGAAAACGTGTAAAAAGAGAAATGGCTGAAGCTGCAAAAAATGGTAATAAATTACTTGAAAGTATTCTTGATTCAACTCAACTTGCGATAAAAGTTTCTTTAAATTCTACATATGGATTTTTAGGAAGAGGTCAAGGTAATTTAATCTTAAAAGAACTTGGAAGTATAGTAACAAGTGTAGGAAGAATGTTGATTGAACAAACAAAAGAATATGCAGAAGGACCTTTTTTAGAATATATTAAAGAAAGTGGTGTATCATCACAACGTTTGGAATATCAAGATTACAAATTATCAGATGAAGAAAAAAGATTAGTATTAAAACAATTTAAAATTTGATTTTTAAAAATTGAATAATTAAGTTTATTAATAATTTAATAATCCATGTCTGAATTAGATAAAGTATGGAATGATTTTAATTTAGAAAAGAATAGTTCTGAATTAAATGAAACATCTAAAAATAATAGATATATTTGTAGTAATTGTAATAGTAATAATTTACAAAATGATAATTATGAGGTTATATGTATGGATTGTGGTTTAATAATAGAAGAAGATAGAATTATATCTAATCAAACATTTGATAGTAATGTTTCTCAAGTGAAAAAACGAACATACAATAAATTATCTAAAATGCAAGAGTGGTATATGTGGTCAAATGAAGAAAAAAATATATATAAATTAAAAACATATATTATAGATTTGTGTAATAAATTGAATATACCAGAATTTTTATTTGAGAGTATTATTGAGTTATGTGTAAATGTTATTGAAACAATTAAAAAAACAGATGGAACAAAACGTGCTAGAGTAAAGGATGGTATTTTAGTTATATGTATTTATTATATGACAAAAGATACTAGTACACCATTTTCTTATATAGATATGGCTAAAAGATTAAATTTAGATATAAAATATGTAACTAGAGCAGAAAGAATGATATTAGAATTAGTTAATTCTAAAAAGTTGAATTTAAATAAAAATATAATGTTGGATACAAAAAAACCGTTTGATTATATTAAAGAATCAATTAACAAATATAATTTAAATATTTCTCAAGATACTTTAGGACTTGTAAAATTATTAATTGAAATATGTGAAGACAATGATTTGTTATTAGATCATACACCTTTATCTATAGGTGCTTCATGTTTTTATTATATTTTAAAATTAAAAACAATAGAAATAGATTTAAAAATGTTTTCAGAATTTTATAATTTGTCTATAGTAACAGTAGTAAAAACATATAATAAATTAAAAACATATGAAACAAAAATTAATAAAATATTAATAAAATATAATTAATTTTATATATAAAAAATATTGATATATAATATATAAAAATGGGTAATTATGCTAGTGTAGGAGATAGTTATACAAAGGGAGAAAGTGATGAACGTTATCCTTTAAATACAGAATTTAAGACTGCTATTAAAGCTGGTAATGATGGATTAATTCAAAGATATACAAAAACAGAAAGTGACAATCTTTTTCAACCTAAAGGCACTTATGCTACATTATCTGATATTGAAAATAAAATAAAAACTTTTCCATCAGTAGATAATGTATATACAAAAACAGAATCTGATTCTGCATTTTTAAAAAAAGTTGATGCTGCAAATCTGTATCAACCAATTGGTGGAGAATATGCAAAGATTGCATTTGTTAATGATAAATTTGCAGGATTAGAAAAATCAATAAAAACACAATCTATAAATCTTGGTGATTATTCACTTGAAACAAATGCAGAGTCGCAATTATGTTTAAAAAGAAAAGACGGAGTTCAAACTTTTTGTTTTGATGGAAAAATTGTAATTAAAAAATAAATTATTAATTTATTATATAAAAAATATTTATTTATTTATATAATATATATACAATAATGGGTAATTATGCTAGTGTAGGAGATAGTTATACAAAAGGTGAAAGTGATGGACGTTATCCTTTAAATACAGATTTTGAAAATGCTATTAATGCAAGATATACTAAATCTGAAAGTGATACTCGTTTTCAACCTAAAGGCACTTATGCGACATTATCAGATATTCAAAATTCAATTAAAACTATTCCATCATTAGATAATACATATACAAAGGTAGATAGTGATGGTAAATTTCAACCAAAGGGTAACTATGCTTTAGTTGGAGCTAGTTATACAAAGGCAGAAGATGACGCAAAATTTGCAACATTTGCAACTAAAACAGATCTTAATAATGCTGCTAAATCTGCAACCGATACATTTGCAACTAAAACAGATCTTAATAATGCTGCTAAATCTGCAACCGATACATTTCAACCAAAGGGTAATTATGCTTTAGTTGGAGCTAGTTATACAACGGCAGACAGTGATGGACGTTATCCAGCATTAGCTACATATAATGCTGCTATAAAAACTGTTAATGATGAATTAGCTGATAGATATACAAAGGGTCACAGTGATACTACATTTGCAACAAAAACAGATCTTAATAATGCAGCTAGTTCTGCAACTGCTACATTTCAACCAAAGGGTAATTATGCTTTAGTTGGAGCTAGTTATACAACGGCAGACAGTGATAGACGTTATCCAGCATTAGCTACATATAATGCTGCTATAAAAACTGTTAATGATGGATTAGCTGATAGATATACAAAGGGTTACAGTGATACTACATTTGCAACAAAAACAGATCTTAATACAGCTGCTACTAATGCAACTAATACATTTGCAACAAAAACAGATCTTAATACAGCTGCTACTAATGCAACTAATACATTTGAAACTAAAACACGCGTACAAAGTCTTGTTAGTACAAATACTTTAAATGATTTAAAACCAAAAACAATGTGGTGTGCCGATGGTGAATTGTGTAATTTTCCAACTGGTAAAAAAGGAATTAATTGGGGTTATGGTGGAAGTAAAATTTATGATGATGGACATTTAACTTTTGAAACAGATGATAATTTTATATATAAATTTAATGGAGAACCTAAATTAAAAATAAATAATATAGATAATGGAGTAACAATAGATGCAAATGGTAGTGCTGGGAAAAATAGAATGCACATTAGTGGTGGTGAAAATTTATATTTGTTAAATAAAGGTGGAGTTATTGTTAGTAGAGCATGGGGAGGAAATGGTAATCTTAATGTTGAGGGTGGTTTAATAGTTCAAGGTAGAGATATTCTGGCTGAATTAAATCAATGTGTAAGAAAAGATAAAAAGTATGGAATAAGATCTGCAAGAGGTGGCTATCTTTCAGATCAGGGTGGATGGAAAGGAAAACCACAGGGTGCTGATTGGTGGGAAACAATGTATATGGATGAATTGCCATTTTAATAATTAAATAATTAAATAATTAAATAATTGTAAAAAAAAAATATTGTTGTATAATATATAAAATATTAGTCGAATCTGACGGTATATTTGACATTTTGTTTAGATACACTTCTGGATGCAGATACACTTAAAGGGATTCTGGTGTTTTAGACTTAAAAATGGCAATTAGAGCAAATAGTCAAATGTGGGTTCAAGATAATTATTATTCACAAAAATGAATAAATGGTTATAAAATAATTAATAATATAATTTATATTATTAATTTTAAGATTTTTTTTTAATGAAGATTATGTTAGTTGCATTGCAACTCCTGCAGCAATTGATGAACATATAGAACACACAAAACATATTATAATAGCTATTATTAAATTATTTCCACTAAGCCCAAGTCCTTTAAAAATTCCTCCAAACAGTCCACCTGCAGCAGCACCTGCACCACCTGCAACACCACCTGCAGCAGCACCTACCCCTGCACCCAATGCACCAGCTGCTCCACCTACAGTTTCACCAGCGCCTTTTACTTGTTGAGCTAATTGACTTTCATAAGTAGTATATAAAGTCATAGACCCTTTAGTACCAGCTGTGGTTATTTTTTCATCACAAGAAACTTCTATTTGAGTAGAAGAAATAATTTTTGTAATAGTTCTTTGACCGGTATTATCTAACGATGGGATAGAATCTGTTTCAGTAAATGAAACTTGATCAGTTGTAGTAATTTTTTCTGGTTCATCAAATATAATTATTGCTTTATATGAAGTATCTAATGGCGATGACGAATCTTTAATAGATTTAATTTTAAATTTTCTTCCGTTTTTCCTGTTATATTCTGCTAAAGCAGTACCAGCTAAATATCCTCCTACACCAATAACAGCTGCTGCAATTGCAGCTTTTTTTGCTACAGATGCTGCAGTTTGTTTACCAGCTTCTTTTGTAACTTTTTCAGCTCCTTCTTTTGTAGCTTTTTCAGCTCCTTCTTTTGTAACTTTTTCAGCTGTTTCTTTTGCTGCTTTTTCAGCTGTTTCTTTTGCTGCTTTTTCAGCTGCTTCTTTTGCTGCTTTTTCAGCTGTTTCTTTTGCTGCTTTTTCAGCTGCTTCTTTTGCTACTTTTTCAGCTGCTTCTTTTGCTGCTTTTTCACCGATTTCTTTTGCTGCTTTTTGAGCTGCTTCTTTTGCTGCTTTTTCAGCTGTTTCTTTTGCTGCTTTTTCAATTGCTTCTTTTGCCGCTTTTTGAGCTGCTTCTTTTGCTGCTTTTTCAGCTGTTGCTTTTGCTGCACCTTCAGCTGCTTGTTTTGTAATTTTTTCAAGAAATTCTTTACTTGCTCCTTTACTCAAACTTTTAGCAAATGCAGCAGACATTTATTATTATACAATAAAATAAAAATATTTAATTTTGTAATTTTATAAAATATTTTTATTTTATAAAATATTTTTATTGTATATATATAATAATAGATGGAAGAGCCTATAGAAGAAGATTATTCATTATTTGGATTATCTATTTCAAGTAGCGTTATAGTTTTTAGTGTTATGGTAGTAAGTATTATTGGATACTTTTTGTATAAACAAAAACAAAAACAAGATCAAGAAAAAAAAGATAAAATATTAGAAGAAGCTTTTATAAGAGGTTATACTCAAACATCTTCTAAAAAAACTACACCTGTAGCATCAATTACACCTGCTGCTGGCACGCCTGCCAGAATTCCATCAATTACACCTGCCGATGGCACGTCTGCACCTACTACCAAAACTCCTACATCAATTACATCTACTGCTGGCACGTCTGCACCTACTACCAAAACTCCTACATCAATTACATCTACTGCTGGCACGCCTGCACCTACAACAACACCTTCTAAAACAACAACTCCTACACCTACAACAACACCTTCTAAAACAACAACTCCTACACCTACATCCAAAAAATCTATACCTGAAACAACTGAAGGTCCACCTTCTGAAATAGCAAAATATGGAAATATTATAAAAGATGTTGTAACTGATAAAAATGTTGTCGCTGCTATTGGTATACAATTAGGTGTAGAAGCTGTTATTAAAACAGTTAGAAATAAAGTAGTTCAAAAAACTGTTGCAAAATCAGCATATAAATTTGCAGAACAAGCATTAAAATTAACTGCTCGTGTTTTACAAAAAATGGGAGCAAAGGGAGGAGCAGCACTGTTGTCTCGTCTTGGATTAAGATCAGGTCAAAAGGCTGCAGAAAAAGCAGCTCAACTACTCGCTGCAAAGGCTGCACAAGCTGCAGCAAAAACAGCTGCAAAATCAACATCAAAATTAGCTTTTGCTGGATCTATGGGTCCAGTTGGAGCAGCCATGCTTGCATTTGATGTTTTAAGTATGGGTTTAGATATAGGAGACGCAGGTGGATATGGAAAAATGGGTACATTAGCTGAGTATATTAAAATGAGAGATGGAATAAACGCTGAACTTAAAAAAGCATTTGACGAAGCAGGTGGAAAATATCCAAGTATTGTAGGACCACTTGATAAATTATCATCAGAAGATTATTCTGCAAGAATTCCTAAAGAAGTTGAAAGACTTATGGATCCAGAAAAAAACCCTAATGAACCTTTAGTTAAACCAATGTTCGACAAACTTACAGAAGATGTAACAAAAGGTATAATTAAGATAGAAGATACTGAAAAACCAGAAGTAATGGATAAATATATGGCTTTAATAGATATGGATAAACTTATAGAAAAAGCTAAGAATAATATATGTACATCTCTAGGTGGTAAAACTGTTGATAGAGGTGGTTCAGATTTTCAATGTTCTTATAAAGATAGACAACAATGCGAATCTAGTTATTCCTGGCCTCTTAAGGAAGATGACTCAAATGAAATATACGCAGAGTATAAAGATGATTTATTCGGTGGGGCTTGTATAGGCCAAAGTTCTGGAGTTAGAGGTATATGCGACTCAGTTAATATTCCATATGATACTCAAACAGGTCTTTGTAAAATTAATGAAACATATTGTAAAAGTAAAGGAGCTGATTGGGCATGGAATAATGACATAAAACAAAATGATTGTATGATTAATCAAGGTCAAAATATAGCAGAAATGATTTTTGGTACTACTATTGTCAGAGGATTAAAACAAATTTTTGATCCAGCACAATATGAAAAATGTAATGGTGACGAAACTGATGACGGATATTTTTGTAGAAAAGTTGGTTGTAAGGAGGGTGATGAGATAAATGGTTCTATGTGTTATCCTAAATGTAGAACTGGATTTCATCCAGTTGGATGTTGTGTTTGTTCTCCTGATTGTCCTGATGGATGGACAGATGATGGTGCTTTTTGTAGAAGAGCAGGTTATTGTGATTCTAATGAAGATAAAGATGGAGCGTTATGTTATCCTAAATGTCGAGATGGATTTTCTGGAGCTGGTCCAGTATGTTGGAAAAACTGTCCTGCTGGATATAAAGATCTTGGTGCATTTTGTAGTCGTGGAGGAGAAGTAATTACTAAAAAAAGTAGAATCGCAGACTGGGAATCTTGTGGTCCAGATGGTTATGATGTAGCTGGTACGTGTTGGAAACATAATTATAAGGATTCGTGGGGTGCTGTTGGCTGCACAGGTCCACAACAGCGACCAACATACGTTTGGGGAAATAGAACTGGGTGGGACGATTGTTATAGATTGGATTTTCCATATGTTTCAAAAAATATAGGTGATAGAGCTAGGACTTGTAATTCGAATGAAACTAATATAGCAGGTATTTGTTATGAGAGATGTCCGGAAGGATATGTAGATGATGGTCTTCTTTGCAGAAGACCAATAGAGACAATTACTAAAGAATCTTATGGTAGAGGTGGGGGGACACCAGATACAAAAATTCAGGCAAAACCTAATACAAGTTATGGTCGTGGTGTAGGATATGGTGGTGTAAATGTAAGAGCTAAAAAGCGTATAGTACCATTTAGTACAAAAGACAATTAAAATACAATTTAAGACAAATTATTACCATTTGTTTATGGGAATTAATAAAAACGTTTATAATTTAGATTTTTAATATTTTTGGTATTATATATCATAAATATTACGATAAATAATGAATAATTTTTTTAAAGATTTTAATGAATTTTATGTTCAAAGAAGATTTTCAAAAATACCAGAGCCATATCCAAAAAACGAAATATACAATGATTATAATTCTGCAAAAAAAATAGAAATAACAATAAATCCGGGTGATATGTTATTTATTCCAGCAGGTTGGTTTCATTATGTTTTATCAGAAAAAGTAGATCAAAATTCAAAAATGAATATTGCTACTAGTTTTTTTACAGAATATACAAATGGTTGTCTAGATTGTAGAGATTTTTCTAATTTTACATTTAATACATCAAGTGTAACAAAAGAAAGCGTAACTACAATTAATTATGATAAATATATAAAATCATCGACGCCTTTTATTTTAACAGATTATTTTAAACATAATAAAAAATGGGTCTTTTTTAATATGAATAATAAAAATATTAAAAAATTTTTTAAAAATCGAAACGTATTGATTACGAAATCAAATAATAAACATTTTACTTCAAACTATATTAAAAATATTTTTCCAAATTCGTGTATAGAAACATATATGAATATAGATGATTTTTATAAATTGGGAATTAATAGTGAGAATAATCAGAATTATTATTTAATACAATCAGAAATTAAAAATATAAACATCGATTCTATTAAACCTATGTTTATTCAAAATGAACCATATGCAAATTTTAATCTTTGGATAAATTTTGGAAATATATATAGTAGTTTGCATTATGATCAACATAATAATATACTTACACAAATACAAGGTTCTAAAAAAGTTATATTAATTCCGCCAAATGAAAGAGATAAATTACATCTTGTAAATCCTTTTAATACGAAATTTTTATGCAATTTAAATAAAGTTATAACAAAATTTAATATATTTATCAATAATTAATTTCACATATACTTTTATCAAATCTCCCTATACTTATAAGATAAGATACTATTTTATCATATTTACTATAGTCTCCTATTATTTCTACCGGAACTCCATTATCAGATAAAAATTTTGCCATGTCATCAATATTATTATTAAATATTTTTAAAAATTTTTCAAATGTCATATCTGGACATGTAGATTCAATTTTATCTATATCTTCATTTGTAAGATTTTCTTTTTTTACTAAGAAAAAGTATCTAATCAAAAGTATTATTATTATTATTATTAGCAAAATATTATACATTATTTTTATAATAAATAAAAATATTTTAATTATAATAAATTATTTTTATTTAATCAAATTTTACTGTATATTTGACATTTTGTTTGGATACACTTCTGGATGCAGATACACTTAAAGGTTGACGTTTTTGACAAGATTCTGGTGTTTTGGTATTTTTTTTAGATTTTAATGAATTTTTCATATCTTGCTCGATAATACTGAGGTTATCTTTGACATAATTTAATATATTATTTTCAAAGCACCATCTAAAGAAACATAATTGGCCGCAACTGGTTTCTATATGATCTTTGTCGTTATAATAGAAAATGATCTTATTCTTACGACAAAAAGGGTCAAAATGTTTCTTGCTGAAGGATTTTAATTGTAATTTGTAATTTTGATAAACGTCGATTGATCGTTTGTTATTTGTAATAATAGTTCTGTGTTTTTTTGCATAATTTGTAATAAACCAATCTAAAATTCTAAGTGAAATAACGCTATTTTGATCTATAATATTTTTGATTTGTTCTATATAAATAGAATCTTTATAAAAGTCAGTTAAAGATTTCATAAGAAGACTTAATTTGGTATCAATATCAAGATCACTTTGGGTAGAAGTTTCTTCTGATAAATTTGTTTTAATAGCTGTGGAGGTTTTTTGTTGTTTATTTATTGATAAAGACATTTTTATTAAATTTATAAATACTCTAATTTTTAAATTAAAAATTTAAAACGCGATAATGTAAAATAATATAAAAATTAATTAATAAAAAATTGAATTTGATTTAAACATAATTGTTTTATATAACTATAACAACAACAACAATTAAAAATGTCTATTATTAAAGCAGTCAATCTTGATTTGAACAAAGTTTCATTCTCAGACGTAAAAACTGACAATCACGGGAGAAAAATGGTTTATGTAAATTATAACGGTGGCAAAATTATGGTTCAAACACCAAAAATGTATGTACCAAATGGTATTAAAAGATGGCGTAAAAAGGATGCAGTTGATAACAAAGATGATTCGTTTGAAATGGAAATGTCTTTTGGTGGAGAGGACAAAGAAGATAAGAATTCAGTTGAGATTCGTGAATTTCATACTAAGTTGGAAGAATTTGATGAATTGGTTAAACAAACTATTGTGTCTAAAAGTAAGGAATGGTTGGGGAAACAAAAGGTTTCTATGGAAACAGTTGAAGATGCGTATTATTCACCATCTGTTAAAATTCCAACTGATAAAGATGGTAATGTATTAGATTATCCATCTCGTGTGCGTGTAAAGTTAGATCGTGAAAGAGATCTTGATTCTGAAAATTTTACTGGTAGATTTTTGAGTAGTAAAAAGTATAAAACACCAGTTTTAATTTTTGATAACAATAAAACTCAGTTGGAGATGAATGAATCAAATTTTGATATGGTTGTTCCAAAGGGAAGTCAAGTTGTTGCGGTTCTTGAATTAGTATATCTTAGTATTACTAGTAAAATTTCTGCAAAGTGGAAACTTGTTCAAGCCAAGGTTTACAAAAATCAACAAAGTATCACTGGTTATGCAATGTTGGATGAAGATGAAGAACATCAAGATGATCTAGATACTGAAAATGAAGTTGTTGAAGCTACAAAAAAGCTTGATGTAAATGATGAAGAAGAAGTTGTAGAAGATGAAGAAGAGTTAGTAGAGCACGAGGAAGAAGTTGTAGAAGAAGAAGTTGTAGTTGCACCACCTAAACCTAAAGGGCGTGCTAAAAGAGGTGTTCAAGCATAAATAAAAAAGTAAAAAAAATAAAAAAAGTAAAAAAAATAAAAAAAGTAAAAATGTAAATTAAAAAGAGTATTATTTAATAGAGATATCATTTATTATAATATAATGATATCTCCGTTAGCTCAGTTGGTTAGAGCATTCGTCTTATACGCGAAGGGTCGTCGGTTCAAGCCCGACACGGAGAACTATCTTTTTATTAAATAATATATGTTATTTAACGTTTGATTAATAAAAAAATTGAATTTATATTGAAAAATATAATTATTTGTATAAAGTAAATGTTGTCGTCGTTTGAGTATTATTTTCCACCAATTTTTTTTTCCAAGGAGTTATCTGAGGAAGACAATAAACGTTATGAGTTATTTATTGAATGTATGGGTTCTTCTTGTTCTGAATCTTTACAAGATGATACTAAATCGATTATTTCAAATGAATCAGTTGAGATGATGATTGATAATAAGGATATTGGAAAGATCATAGGTAATAGAGGTAGTATAATTACAAATATAAGATTGGAGTCTGGTGCAAATATTAAAATATGTAATGATAGATTTGGAACCAAGCGTAAGATTAATATTTGTGGTAGTGAATTTGGTGTTCTTCTTGCTAAGGAAAAAATTATTGAATGTTTAAAAAAATAAAAATAAAAATAAAAATAAAAAAGGGCGTTACTTTTAAAAAGGTAACATCAAAACTAGGCTCACGCCTGCAATTAAATTATTACCAGTTATAGTATTAGTTGTTGCAGGCGTGAGCCTAGTTTTGATGTTACTTTTTTAAAAGTAACGCCCTTTTTTTATTTTAGTTAATTAAAAGATGATCTTGGTCTTCGTTGGATTTTTGGTTGTGATTTAATCATACGTCTTGACATTGGTGGTGGTGGCATTTTTGATTGTTGAAATAAAGATTTTAGTCTAACATGTTTATCTATATTATCAAAATTATTTAGAGTATTGTGATTTCGATCATAATAGTAGTCATCGTAATCATAATAATAATCTAAATAAGGATAATAACAGTTATAAGGATATGGATAAGGAAATGGATATGGATATGGATATGGGTATATATGTCTTGCTTGTAAATTATTTTGTCTTTTATACATTTGTTTAAATGTATACAATATATTATTTGTTTATTTTAAACAAAATGTATAAAATAAATGTTTTAATAAATAGGTAATGAGTAATTACTTAAAAATAAAATTATTTATAGAGATTAGAGTAGAGTAAAATTATATGGAGTTTACAAAAGTTATAGAGTGTATAGAATATTGTAAAAGTAATAATTTAGCATTTTTTAGAAGGGATTTAAATTCGAATTTTGCGAAAATTTTGGTAGCTGATAGTTATCAGAATATATTTGATAGAGTTAAAAATGGAGATAACAAGTATTATGAGTCGTGGTCGCCATCGCAGTATATGAAATTTTTTATTGATTATGAGAAAAAGACAGAGATTATAGATACAACGGATATGAAAAAACGTTTACAAAAGATAAATGAACAACAATTAACACATAGAAATGATATTTTGAGTATAATAAATTATGTAAGGTCTATTTTACAGAATATAACAGGAGTATATATATTAAAATCTATACCGGATATTGAGAAAAAGAGTTATCATATTATTTTTGAGGGTATTCATTTTTCAGATTATAGGAATATGAAATTATTTGTAGAAGAGCAATTAAAGCCGAAATTTAAGGATTTGTTTGATAAAAAGATTATTGATACAACTGTTTATGCGCCGAAATGTTTTAGAAGTTTGTTGTGTACAAAATATGGTCAAAATAGACCGTTATATTTATTAGATACGTCGGTGTTTTTAACTGAGTTAAGAGAGGATGTAATAAGTTTAGAAGATACAACGTTTGATCATTTTAAAAAGACATGTGTGACATTTATTGAAGGAAATAGTATTCTTTATAAATATAAATCAGTTGATAAAAAAAAAGAAACAAATAAAAAGGTACATTTAATAAATGATGGTGATATATATTCAGACAAGGAAATAATTAGAAAATATTTAGATATTCTTGATCCAGATAGATTTACAGATAGAAATAAATGGCTTAATGTGGGTTATATATTACATTCTATAGATAAAGAATCTAGTGATTTGTGGCATTATTTTAGTTCTAAATGGGAAAATTATGATGAAAAGAGTTGTGAAATAGCTTGGGATTCATTTGAAAATAGTGAATATATTTATACAATACATAATTTAATATATTTAGCAAAAATAGATAATCCTGATGATTATAGTGAAATAGCAGATGAAATACCGAATCATGATATAAAATATTTAAGACCATTTGATAATATTATATCAAAATTAATTTATAGATTATATGGTGAGAAATTTGTTTGTAGTAATCCTGAAAAAAATGAATGGTATTATTTTAATTCGATTAGGTGGGTAAAGGAAAACAAAAGTTTTAATTTAAGGAAATTGATGATTAATAATGTTTTTACAAAAGTAGAAAATTATAGACGATTATTAATAAAGGAAGGTGCAAGTGAAGAATTAATAAAAAATTATCATAATATTTTAAAATTATTAGGGTCGGGTAATAAACTTAATTGTTTAGAATTAGAATTTTATAATTCAAACTTTTATAAAATTATTGATCAAAATAAGGATTTAATTGGTTTTGAAAATGGTGTTTATGATTTAGTTACAATGGAATTTAGAAGGGGTATTAATAGTGATTATATTTCAATGTCAACGGGATATGAGTATATTTATTATTCGAGAGATCATCCTTTATATATTGAATTATTTGATCTTATTTGTAAAATATTACCAAAAGAAGATGTTAGAGATTTTACATTAAAATCTTTGGCAAGTTGTTTGGATGGTCATATAAGGGATGAGAATTTTTATATTTATTCTGGGAAAAATAATACAGGTGGTAATGGTAAAAGTACTATTACAGATTTATTATTAAAAGCATTAGGTGATTATGCATGTGTTAGTCCTGTTTCATTGATTACATCAAAAAGAGAGTCATCAAATAGTGCAAATAGTGCTTTAGCTAATATTATAAATAAAAGAGCTGTTATTATGCAGGAACCTGAATCAAATGAAATAATACAAGCAGGTGTGATGAAAGCTTTAACTGGTGGGGATAGAATTTCTACAAGAGAATTGCATTCTCAACAGTTTGAATTTAAACCAAATGCAAAATTTTTTTTATGTTGTAATAAAATTCCTGCTATTGATATAGATGGTGGAACAATTAGACGTTTAAAAATAACAGAGTTTAGTTCACGTTTTGTTGAAAATCCTACAGACGATCATGTAAATCAAGGGATTTATGAATATAAAATAGATAAAGATTTGAAATCTAAATTAGATAATTTTAAATGTGTATTTATGTGTATTTTAATTGATTATTATAAATTATATAGAAGAGATGGTTTAACTCCACCACATGATGTATTAAAGGTGACTAAAAAATATGAAAATGATAATAATATTATTAAACAATTTATAGATGAAAATGTTATTTTGGCAACAAAACAAGATTTTATTACAAAAGAGCAATTAAAAGATATATTTAAAGCTGATTATACAGTTAGAAGTACATTTGGTAAGTTTAATAATTTTATTAAACAGTTAGAAAATGCACTTTGTACAGAATTTAGATTAGATAAAAAAAATGTATATAAAATTCAAGGTTGGAAAATTAAAACTGTTCAATATGATTCAGATAGTGATAGTGAATAATTAAATTTAATTTTATAAAATTTTATGAAAAATTGATTTATAAAATTAAATTAGTAAAAGTTTATAAAATGGAATGTTTACAAAATGATATAATGAATTTACAAAAAGAAAAAAAACGTTATTATTATTATGACAATGGATATTTTTATTTAGAATACCATAATAATAAATGGTATTTATATAATTATGATAAATGTAATTATACAATATTAAATAACATTGATGAATTTATTAATAAAAATAAAACTGTATTAAATAAATCTAAAATAAATCAAGATAAAGTTGAAATTTTTGTAGATGATTTAATTAAATTAATTGGTAATTTTACATTTTGTACAACATATATATGTGGATGGAATATTTGTAATTCTAAAATTCGATTAAAAATTATAATATATAAATTTAAATCTATTGATAATAAAACTATTAAAATACAATATACAATTAATGATAATGTAGTTGATAATAATATTTCAGTTAAACAACTTTTAAAATTTGTTACGAGTAATATTGATATGATATTATATAAAGATTTAAATGAGCAGACATTAAATAAACAAGAATTAAATGAATTAAAATTAAATCAATTAAATTTACATGAAAACGAGTTAAACATAAAACCTAAATTAACTGTTGATGAAATAAAAAAAAAAATATTTATCAAGTTATCAAAAGCTAAGAAAATATATTATCAAAGTTGTTTACCATATGATGATAATAAAAATAAATTAGAAAAAATATATGGTATGAAACTCGATTTGTAATTTTTATATATAAGGATTTTTCGTTATTTCTTTATCAAAATTATAAAGATTGTCTTTTTTTTCTTCGTTAACACAAATAGAATTATTTAATTTTATTTTTTTATCTATTTTGTTATTTTCAAATTCAAATAAATATGGAGCCGTTTCGTTTTCACGTTTTGTTTGTTTTATAGAATTTAAAATAAATTTTGAATTAAATAATACATTACTATTATTTACATCGTATGGACGATTAATTTCTTTTTCAGAAAATGTATTTATTATAGATGTATGTGATTCAATATTATAATTATTGTTTAAAGGTATTATATTTGAATTAAAATTTGATAAATTTGTATTATTTGAATTAAAATTTGATAAATTTGTATTATTAAAATAATTTATTAAATTTTCTGAATTTTCTAAATTGTTTGTGTTTTCTGAACCTTTTAAATTAACTAGATCGTCTGAATATTCAGAATTTTGTACATTAAAATTATCAGAAACAGAATTGTTTATTTCATCATTAAGATAATTATATAAAATAGAACTTTCATCTAAATCATCTAAATTAGAATCAAAATAATTTTGTTCGGAAGAGTTATAATAAGATTGGTTTTTTATATTACTATTTGATACAATTTCTGTTAAAGGAGTTCCTAAATGTTGTGATGATAGTGGTTGTTTATGTGAAAATCCTAAATATAATTTTAGTTTTATATAACTCTTCCATATATTTTCTTTTATTTGTTGAAAATATGTTTTTCTTGTTTGTGTTGTTTGAGATTCTAAATCATTTAATAAGGTATATTTGTATCCTCTTTTTTTTTGTAAATAAATTACTATTTGATCATATATATATTTAATCCAAGTAAATAATTTTCCACAGAATTTTATAAAATTGTATATATAGGAAAAAAATGATGTAAATTTATATAAAACAAATAATATTGTAAAAATATACCAAATAGTATTAATAACAGTATTGAACAAATATAAATCCATTATTATTAATTTAAAAATGTAAATTAAAAATAAAAATTAAACATTGGTATATTATTTAATAAAAAAACGAATTTAAAAATATAAAATTTATTATTAATAAGAAATAGTATTTATATATATGCTATGTGTGATAATCATAATGAAAATGATTTAGATAATTTAGAAGTTGATAATTATATTTATTTAAATGAAGAAGAATTGTTAATTTATAATCCATTAAAAAGGGATGTTAAAACAAAATATAAAAATGTATATTGTGTTAATTGTGGTGAGAAGGGTCATGTTGTAAAAGAATGTGTAAATCCAATTACGAGTTTTGGAATTATTGCATTTAAGGTAATAAATTCTCCTGATGATGAAGTTGGTGATATTAATGATTCTTTAAAGAATATTTTAAATTACAATGAGAATAGTAAAAAACAATATCCATATATTAAATATTTGATGATTCAAAGAAAAGATACAATGGGTTATACGGATTTTGTAAGGGGAAAATATCCAGATGATATTGATAAGTTAAAAGAAATTTTGCCCATTTTTATAAATGAAATGACAGAACAAGAAAAAAATAATTTAATGACAAAAAAGTTTGATGATATTTGGAATACATTATGGGTAAATCATGATTCTAAATGTTTTAAAAACGAATATGAAGCTGCATATAAAAAATACCAAAATTTAGATGTCCCTGAGTTGATTCGTGAATTTGGTAATTTAACGTCCTTTGAGCATACCGAATTCGGTTATCCAAAGGGTAGACGCAACATGCGAGAAACGAATATAGGGTGTGCCGAAAGGGAGTTTTATGAAGAGACAGGGTATGATAAATCTTGTTATGATTTTATTAAAAATTATCCAATTATTCATGAAGAATTTATTGGTACAAATGGTATAGAATATCGTCATATTTATTATTTAGTTAAAATGAAAAGTGGTATTCCTGCACCAAAAATAGATTATAAAAATAAAATTCAAACTGGAGAAGTCAAAAATATTGGTTGGTTAACTTATGAGGAATGTATGAAGGTAATAAGACCATATGATACTGCTAAAAAAGGTGTTATAGAAAAGGTCAATAACGATATTATTGCAATGAACAATAATTATGTTTGTTCAAATTTTTATTATACAAGCAAACGAACATTTCAACGTCAATCACCGTTTAAAACTTACAAACCATTTTATAAAAATTTTCAACCAAAATCTATATAATTATTTAATAAAAATATTAAAAATGTTAGAATTGATTAAACCTAAATCGATAAATTTTACAGAACTAGTTAAAAATAGTAATACAACATTATCTATAGATATACAGTCTAAAATAGTTGATAAATTAAACGAAACATTCACAGAAAAAGAACAACATTGGTATGTTGCAAATCTATATATGTATATGAATTATCACGCAACTGAAGATTATCCAATTAACCTAGAACACGTATTTAAAATGATAGGATTTGCGAATAAAGGTAATGCAATGAAGACCATAAAAAGTAATTTTGTAGAAAATGAAGATTACAAAACTTTGCTTTTCCGTACGGAAAAGCAAAAACATAAAGATATCAATTGATGATATATTATTGGAATATATTGATAATTAAAAGATAAATGTTCGTTAATTATTTATCTTTTTAATATAATTAAATTTAAATATGTCTGGTCAAACATCTGGATCTCTTATTATTTTAATAATAATGGGGTTAATTAGTTGGTATTATTTTAATAAATTTCAAGAATCTGAAAAAAATTATAGAAATTTATATTATCAATTTGAAAAAGTGCATATAGACAATAAAAATATGAAAATAAGAATTCAAGATTTAGAATCTTATAAAAATGATATATCAAAAACATTTAATGTATTGGATAAAGAATTATTAGTAATAAATGATCATTTACAACGTCGTAATAACAATGATAATATAACCAAAACTAGTTCTGGTTCTGCAAATGTTCAAATAATGACACCAGAATTAATAAATTCTTTATTAGATGAAAGTGAAAAACAAAGTAAAATTGAAACTACAAATAAAAATATCGTTATTAATGATAATGTAAGGCTCGAGAAAAATGACACGACAGAAAATGAAAATGAAGATGAAAATAATATAATAATGGATGAAAATGAATTACAATTAGATGAAAATGAATTACATTTAGATGAAAATGAATTACATTTAGATGAAAATATAAGTGATTTAGAAGGGAAATTAGAAAATGGTGGTTATCATTCAGATGTAGAATTGGAACATTTAAATTTTAGATTAGGTGATAATTATAATAGATTTTTAATTAATAATTAATAAGGAATTTTTAGAATTTTTTATCTTGAGAATATATAATAATACTTTAATGCCTAAATTCGTTATGAGTGATGCTCGTGTATTTACAGATTATAATCCTAATTGTGAATTGAATAATTATATTCAAAAAAAATATAATATTACTAATGCTCATGAATACAGAGCGTTTTTGCAATCAAATGCAAATAAATTGATGAAAGATTTATGTGTAAAAAAGGAGGATTGTAAATTTTGTCCAGTTTGTAAATTAAGTTTAGATTATAAACCATAATAAAGAAATAAAGAAATAATAACTAATGTAATTTATTATTTCTTTTTTATACATGTATAATAAGAATGGAGTATATACTTATTATAATATTTGTGATATTAATTATATATTTTATATTTTTGAAATATGGTGATATAGTTAGTTTTAAATCAGATTTAGATAATAATTATTATGTAATTAGAAGAGGTAATAAAGATGATAAATATCTTAAGGAATCTGTGAATATTCTTTCTGAAATAAATAAACGTATAGAAAAATTAATTAATCATTTAGATATGAATTTTAAAAATAGTGATAAGTATTATTTTATAAAAAAATTAAAGGATAATTATTCATATAGTGTATTATCTGAAGCAGCTATAGATTCAAGGTATACAACATATACTATTAATAAACAAGAAATGCATATTTGTTTAAGAACTAGAGACGCAAATGAACATGTATATGATATAAATTTATTAATGTATGTTGTATTACATGAACTTGCACATTTATGTAATTATGACAAAAATGGATATGCTATACAAGGTCATGGTGAAGAATTTAGAACGATATTTAAATTTTTAGTTATAGAATCTATAAAGTTAGATATATATAACTATCAAAATTATTTTGAAAACCCAGTTGAATATTGTGGCATTCAAATTAGTACTAATATAATTTAAAATTTTATTTAAAAATAACATTAATAGTATTTTAATATTATTTAATGGTAAAAAAGTGTAAAGAAGAAAAATGTAATAGGCAACCATTATATGCTTTTAAAAATGATAAACCAATATATTGTAGCTTACATAAGATAGATGGTATGATTAATACACGTTCAAATGTATGTATTAAAGAAGATTGTGATACGAGTGCTTCTTTTAATTTTTCAGGTGAAAAAGCAAAATATTGTAATAAACATAAGTCCAGTGATATGGTTAATGTTATAAATAAAAAATGTAAAGAAGATAATTGTAGTATTACACCAAGTTATGGTTTAGAAAAATATAATCCTATTTATTGTACGAAACATAAAAAAGAAAATATGTTTGAAGTTGATAAAAAAATATGTGAAGAAGATAATTGTTTAATCTCTGCTTTATACGGATTTGAAAAAAATAAACCTATATTTTGCTCGCAACATAAAAAAGAAACGATGATTAATGTAAGAAATAATTTATGTAAAAATGAAACTTGTAATAAACAACCAAGTTATGGCATTGATAAACCTATTTATTGTAAAGAACATTCTGAAAAAAATATGATAGATTTAAGAAGTAAATTTTTTAATTGTATTTCTTGTAACTTAAAATATAGACAATCATATAACAAAAAAAATCAAACATTATGTTGTTATTGTAATCCAACTAAACAAATAAAAACTAAAGAAATTACTATAAAAAATTTATTAATAAAAAATGGATATGTTGAAAATATAGATTTTAAACATGATAAACCATGTAATATTTCAAATGAATGTAATAAATATAGACCAGATTTTGTATTTGATTGTAATAATTATTTTGTTATATTAGAAGTTGATGAATTTCAACATAAATATTATGATGCACAATGCGAATTAACACGAATGAATAATATATGTTTTAATTTAGGTTTACCATGTATATTTATTAGATACAATCCAGACGCTAGTGTTCCTATAAAAACTAAACATCTAATATTATTGGAAAAATTAAAAAAATATTTGAATTATAATATAACTGAAGCTATTAAAATAGAGTATTTGTTTTACTTGTAGATATAATAAAAAAATGATTTTAATATTGAATTTTATATTTTTTATATAAAATGAATAATATGATGAATATATTAAAAAAGAAAAAAATATATGATAATGATAGTGAAAGTTATGATAATAAAAGTACTGTTAGTAATGAATCATCTCAAGAATTAAATGAAATATATAAATTAAAAGTGAACGACAAAGTAAATGAAAATATAAATGAAACTAGTAAAATAGAAAAGGTTCATAATTATTATTTAAATAAAACACAAGAAATAGAAAGTGGAAATGAGAAAAAAGATATAAAAAAATCTGATTATTATTGTCAATTGTGTAAAAGTAATTCTAGTAAAGATAATTTTTTTATTTTATCATGTGATCATATTTATCATATTCAATGTTTAGCAGAAACACATTTTGAAGATGTATATAAATATCCTATTATTGATACAGAATATTTTTCGAGTAGAAAATGTAATATATGTTATAAACAATTACAATTGGATGAAGTTATGTATCTTCATGGTAAATATTTAAAAAATACAAAGGATCATATAGAAAGTCATCAAAATTCTATAGAAAATTTTGAATATCAATTAAAGAAAATGAAAGAAGAGTTAAGAGTATGTTATGAATATAAACATAAATTAGAACAACAAAGAGAAAAATCAAAACAAATTGTATCTATTTTATCTACTATGATTTATAATTAATTTCTCGTTTTTAATTAAATAATTTTATAATATAATTATTTAATAATAATAATAATAATAATGGATCTTGTTATATATACTAAATATAATGTAGCTGCTAAAATTTGTGGTAAAGTATATAATATATTAAAAGATAATATTATGTCTGGAAAAGTTCTTAATGTAAGAACATTAGAAATATTAGGTAATGAAACAATTAATGAAG
>Ga0208784_1000044_pt1 | contig 53862 bp, 53 predicted proteins | sample DEB19_08_DNA_FD_184531 | JGI IMG/M metagenome (GOLD analysis project Ga0208784, IMG submission 184531) | Aqueous microbial communities from the Delaware River and Bay under freshwater to marine salinity gradient to study organic matter... | ecosystem: Environmental > Aquatic > Marine > Coastal ... | reverse complement strand
ACCACACCCAACGATTTCAAGAAGAACCGCTCCGCCCGGAACAGGGATGGATGCGTTGGAAGAGTCGTATCGTGTAGACGATATAGAGTTTCCGCTTGTGAAAGGGGACAAGAGTGCTGCGGTACTGCCAGATATTCCCACATAGAACCTCTGGTCGGCACTATTGGCCGCAATTTCTCCCAGGCTCAGACCCGAAGGCACGGCTCCCGCAGTAATGGAGTTGTATATGATTATTGTGTCTTCTCTAGACATTCACCACCACCTCAGTATTACATAACCGCTGCCGCCTCGACCGCCTGTGCCCGGTTGTCCTGCGGTGGCATCATAGAATCGTAGGCTTCCTCCCCCTCCGCCGCCACCACCTCCAGCACCACCGTCTCCTCCAGTTTTTGCCATTTCTGCTGTCCATCCTCCAGGACCGCCCCCACCACCAGCACCACCATACGTCCCTGTGTTTCCACCAGATGCGAAAGTCGTGGTAGACCCTGAAACAGTTCCAGGAGTTATGTCTGTATTTGCCACATTATTTATGAACGCTCCACCAGTTCCGGGATAGCCTCCGCCCAGAGCCACTCCGTACGATACGCCTCCCACAAGGAAAACATATCCACCGCCGCCGCCGCCGCCACCGCCTCCTCCGTACAGAGAGGCATATCCAGTAGGACCGTACAGAAAGGTTACTGCGGTGTTTCCGCCAATATACTGTCCGCCTCGACCTTCACCTCCCCAGTATTCACGAAAATCATCGGGCAGTTGTGGATCGTATTCTCCCAGGATTCCGTCAAACACTGTTCCAGATTTTTCTACAGGGGTGTTTAGTGTCGATGTTCCACGAATACCCGCAAGACCACCAATACCTCCAGGGAAAATCACAAATGCTTGGGTTATGCCATCCCCCTGTCGTTGAACCCAAGTGCTGTTTCCGTCCGATCCTGCGTTTCCATTGTTATTGGTATTAGCAGCCGTGGCAGGGACTCCTCCGCCTCCACCAGCACCAATATTTACTTGAACAGTAGATACTCCTGCCGTCATTCCCAGTTCACTAATAGAAAAGATAAATCTTCCCCCCTGTCCACCGTTTCCTCCACCGCCTCCGAAAGTCTGTACTATTGATGCGGTCATGTTTGCCTGTCTGACCGTAGAACCTCCACCACCACCGCCGCCTCCACCGCAGCCAATAATCTCAAGAAACTTTGCGCCCGCAGGCACAGGGATGTCGGAAGTAGTTGTATCGTATCGTGTGGACAGAAAATACTTGAAAGCGTTCAGGCGAACAGCCGTGCCTGCGGAGTTGCCGATCATCAGGGAACGATCCGCTATGTTGACTGCTAGTTCCCCGGTACTCAGTGCCGAGGTTGTGCCTGCCACAATACTATTATAAAACTGAATGTCGCTCATCGCAGAGGAACCTTTCCGTATACCGTTTGCCCAACCAGTCCCCACCATCGCAGGGTAATGTATCCGTTTCCGCCAGTGCCACCATTTCCTGGACGACAGTCGGTTCTGCTGCTCCGAAGAGCACCTCCACCACCGCCGCCTCCACCACGGGGTCCACCGTCCGCACCGTTCCCACCGTTTCTTCCTGCCACACCTGGGGCATTTCTGCTTCCTCCACCACCTCCGCCCCAGCCTGTAGTTCCGTTGGCAGGAGCATCAGTGATATTAGCATTGTTTCCGTAACCAGTGCCGGGCGTTCCTCCGCCTCCACCATTAATAACAATTACCCACGGATTCAATCCACCACCAGTTGTGCCATTGTAGAAGTTCGTGCCCGAAGCATTCACTTGTGCCCCGGCTCCTCCGCCGCCACCGCCCCATACTGATGGGGTTCCATTCCCCACAGGAGATGGACTGGTGCTCGTGGGTATATTAGATATGCCTCCATCACCCTGTATCAATTTTCGGAATCGTGGGACAAACCCGTAATCCGTCGTGGTCACAGTGCCGTTGTTGGCTACGACTGGCGCACCCCGGCCTCCAGGAAACTCCATATAGGTAATTGAACCGTTGTTGGATTGTAGAAAAGTTGAAGACCCGTTGTTGCCGGCGGTTGTGGGCTGTGTGCCGCTTGTGAATGTGCCCGCTCCTCCCACACCACCTGTTCCAATTACGACTCGCAGCACCGAACCTGCGGTAATCCCTAGTTCATCCAGAGGGAAAAATACGGAACCGCCTTGGGCACCACCGCCCCCTGCCCCTCCTACTCCTGATCCCGCATTGCTTCGTGACCCGCCTCCGCCACCACCACCGCCCCCGCATCCAACGATTTCCACAAACTCCGCTAGTTGGGGAACGGTAATGCCTGAAGTATCGGTGTCGTAGGATGCGGAAGCAAGAAGATAGTCCTTGCCCAACAGGGGCACCGCAGCACCCAGGTCATTCCCGACGAATGCCAGTAGATCGGCAAGGTTCACGGCCAGTTCACCACGCAGAAGGCTACTGGGTCTAGTTCCTGCCGTCAGTCCGTATTTTATCTGTATGATTTCTTCTCTAGGCATATCAGAAAGTTCCACCATTTATAGCAGTTATAGACACCACTCCACCAGACACCGAGAAGTTTGTGGAGTCAAACGAAGCAACTCCGATCTGCGATGTGGATGCCGTGAGTCCTGCTATATTTAGTGTATTTCCTGAAGAGGTCAGGGTCAGGCCAAGCCCGACTGCTAGACCTACAGCACCACTCAATCCGTTTACCGTTGATACTCCACCACCTGGTCCACCGACACCTGTATAGGCGATGGTGAATGTGGAACCTGACGGGGTTATGCTTATGTCCGTGCCACCCACAAGGGTTATGGCTCCCGTGGCTCCATTTACAGAGGAAACATCGCCACCTCCACCGCCACTAGAGGCTATGGTGAATGTAGAACCCGATTGGGTTATGGTTATATTGGAGCCCTCTACAAGCGTAACATTTCCTGTGGCATATGCTCCACCAGACTTGGCTATCCCTGTAAGTCCGGTGTTGGTGATGGTCACGGTTCCAGTCGCACCAGACACGGAGATTCCTGATCCTGCTTGAGCAAAAGTCACACCAGTATTGATGATTTCTAGAGAGCCTGTATTTCCAGTGACTCGGACTCCGTATGTTCCACCACTGGCCGTTTTGGGATTGTTTATGGCATGGACACCAGTGTTGGATATAGTAACGACATAACCGCCTTCTTCGTCTGCTAAAGTACCTGTTGATGCGTTTATTCCTGAACCACTAGTAGTAACGGTTTTTACAGCAATCACATCAAAAGACAAAGAAACATCTCCAGTACCAGAAGATGGTGTGACTAATAAATTCTGAACAGTATCAAGAGTGCTTGTACTAGCAGAGAAAGATCGCACACCCTGATTTGTTATGGTCACGGTTCCTGTAGCACCAGACACGGAAATGCCTGATCCCGCAACAGCCGTGGTCACACCTGTATTCGTGAGAAATACACCTGATCCGGTCGTTCCGCTTACACGGATTCCGTAGGTTCCACCTGATGTTGTACTGTTGCCAAAAGAAACCACACCGATATTTGTTACGGTTATGTCTCCCCCATCATTTAGAACAGATATACCTGTTCCTGCCGACACGCTATTGACAGGAGGTTCAGGAGCAACATAGACAACATTACCAGTAGATCCATTAAAAGACCAAACTCCTGTATTGGCTATTGTGAAGGTGTTGCCCGAATTTGTGATAGAAATCGCAGAACCTGCACTTACACCCACCGTTCCGCTCAATCCTCGTATGGTGGTCACGCCTGCGCTCGCACCCGAGAGTTCGGCAGCGATAGTCAGAGTATTTCCTGATGGTGTGATGGTTACATTCGTGCCTGCGGCAAGCACTACTGCTCCACTCAGCCCGTTGAGTGTGGTCACGCCTGCGCTCGCACCCGAGAGTTCGGCAGCAAAGGTAAATGTGTTGCCCGATTGTGTTATGGTTACATTAGACCCTTGGGCAAGGATTATACCTCCTGTAGCGGCGGTTCCTCCAGAAACCTGTATGCCGGTCACGCCTGCGTTGGTGATGGTTACGGCTCCTGTAGCACCAGACACGGAGATTCCTGATCCGGCAACAGCCTGAGTAACACCAGTATTAGTAATCGTAACATATTGAGGATTGTCTGAAGCAGCAATTGTGCTTACCCCAATACCGCTGTTTCCCGCAACAACACTAAACACACCAGTGTTTCGTATTGTTATGCTTCCTGTACTTCCACTCAGATAAATCCCTGATGCGTCTGTTGATAGGGCAGAAACATCTTGAAGATCTCCGGTTGAACCGTTCAGAGATCTCACTCCCTGATTGGTTATGGTTATGCTATTGGTTCCAGAGATAGAGATTCCCGCACCTGCGGCTGCGGCTCTTACTCCGGAGTTGGTAATGGTAACTCGTCCCGTAGCGGAAGATACGCTAATACCAGAACCCGCAACTGCTTGAGTGACACCAGTGTTGGTTATTGTTACTGTTCCCGTGGCTCCAGATACAGAAATACCCAAGCCCGCATTTGTCTGAACTACACCTATATTTTCAACAGTAATGTCGCCTGATGATCCAGAAAGCGAAATGCCTGCTGCGGCGGCGAGCGAAGTGACTGCGGTGACATCTCCCGCACCCCCATTGAGAGAAAGAACAACTGGGGTGTTTTGCCATCTTGTTCCTTTCCAAACAAGACCATCATTAAGAGTTGGAGACAGACTTATATTCGTGTCTGAAAGTTCTCTTAAACCAGCGTTGAGTGCTATGCTGAATGAATTTCCAGAATTGGTTATGGCTATTCCGTTGCCGGCACTAACCCCAACAGTTCCGCTCAGGCCACGAACCGTAGTATGCGAAGCAACAATGTCTCCAGTTCCACCGGTATTGCCCAAATAAATGATACGACCAGCAGTGTTTACTGCCAGTTCGTGTTGGACCAACCCTGTGGGTGCGCCTGTGCCTCGTTTAGGTTTGATTGTTGCCATGCCAAAGACTCCACATGTTACGGATTAGTATGTATCATCATTCGGAAGAGACTCTTCCACCTTACTCCCCTTTTTTGTTTTACGGAGCCCATCTAATTTGACAAGCAGAGTAGCGATGTACTCCTGCATATCCTTGTTTTTTTCTTTCTCTGCCAACAGTTGGGCTTCCATAACCAGAGACATGAACAGCAGGTCTTTACACCGTTTTTCAAGATAAGGAATTATTACTGCTTCATTGTAATTCTTGTTTGTCAAATCCATATTACGCCGCACTCCTGTTTACATTATGTATAGGGGATCAATACACTCCTCCGTCAATTATACCCAGAGACACAACACCAGCAGTATTTACAAACTCGTTAGCAGTAAATCCGAACAACTCAAAGTCTAGCCCGCTGGTAATGGTGGAAAGAGTAATATTTGCGGTACTATCCCAATAATAACTTCCACTAGTTAATTCGACTTGTAATCCAGTTCCTGTTGTTATTGTAGAAATATACTGACCGTCTGTGTCCCTACCAAGTTGTAGATAAGTCCAGACTGGTTGTTGATCTGCGCACACACCCGTAGTGTTTGTGGACATAAGGAATTGTCCAGCACCACCGAAGTCTTGTGGAGTTGGTATTGCTCCGCTATAATTTCCAAAACCCCAGAAGCGATCTTGAGTAAGATCTCCATAGTTTTGAGTTTCCTCGTCGTCTCCCCAAACTCCAATTCTACCAGTAACCCATTCATCATAGAATTCATTTCCATTTCCATATAGTGGTTTTGCTCCTATGTGAAGAGTTCGGAAATGCGCTCCACCTATCGCTCCCTGAAATCTTGTCCCGTGAGTAGATCCTGGAGGATCACATGGTGTTACTGTTTGGAACGGAGTGGTTGGCGGAAGAGTAGTAGTTGTACTTGTAGTTGTACTTGTTGTACTTGTTGTGCTTGTTGTGCTTGTTGTGCTTGTTGTGCTTGTTGTGCTTGTTGTGCTCGTACTTGGCTCTGCTGTGGTGCTAGTGGTAGAGGTAGTTGGAATTGGTGCTCCAGTTCCAAGTACAGGAGGTCGTGTAGAAACAGTAGTTTCTACCCCACCACCGTCAAAGTAAAGAGAACCACTAGCATCTGCCCCTATTCTGTCGCCATATATTCTTTGTCCGTTAAACTTTAGGGTAAATCTGCTGTTCTTTGTATTAAAACCAAAGAACCCTCTTTTTACTGTATCTGGTGTCGGGCTTTGGTCGTTATACTTGAAATCAATACCAATGTCCGCAGTTTCGCCACGGTCTAGAGCCCCGTCACTATTGAAAGCAGTTCCGGTCAGACCAGCGAAAGTCGATCCAAGCAAGATATACGGGAACAAAACTCTTGCTTCACCTTCCACCAAAAGTCCAACGTTGGCACAACCTGATAGTTCGGTGTCTGGTTGTCCTATTTTGACCACCGGCGGTAAGTATAGTTGTACTGCGCCAGTCAGTCCAAACCCATACGCTGTAGATCCTGTGCCTGCCGTGTATATCTCATTTACAGCAATAATATTGAAATCAGTTCCTCGTATCCCGCTCACTCCTTGAAGATTGCCGGTCAAACCATTCCAAGACAGAACACCTTCATTAGTAAGAGTGATTCTACCTGTACCACCGGCTGGAGTTATACTCAGTCCAGTTCCAGCAGAAATACCTGTAACACCTGTATTGGTTATGGTGACTGTGCCAGTTGCACCAGATACAGAGATCCCTGATGTATTGGATGTCGAAGCAGCACTGATATGAGTCACACCAGTGTTTATAAGGAAGAATGAACCAGTACCAGTGGTGTTACTTCTACTTATTCCATAAGTGCCACCAAGAACGTTGGAGTTCAATACCTGTAGAACACCATTGTTGTTTACTGTTACTCCCGCTGCGGCACTGTCTATGGTTACTCCAGTTCCGGCATAAATCATACCATGAACTAGTAGTTGTCCGCTGACGTCTGGTAGGGTGTATGTTCTGTTTGCTGTGAGATTGCCCGCTACGGAGAGACTTCCTGTTTGGCCTCCATCGCCATCCTTGAAATTTAATGTTCCACCAGCCGCTATTTCATAGTTAGCAGCAAGAACACTCCCGTATGTGGTTGGATTTACCGTGTTTCCGGCAAGAGTTCCGTTCTGCATAAAGATAAATCTAGAGGCACTATCATCCCACCCGAAGAAGCCTGTTCTTCCTGCGGTGTCATAGTATGAGAAAGCAATACCACGATCCAGATTGTCGTCTGAGGTTTGTTCCCCACCGCCAGATACGCCTCCGATGTAAATCACGGGATCTTCTACGAAAAGTGTGCTGGTGTTCACTATTGTACTAGTGCCATTTACGGTGAAGTTTCCGGCAACATTAAGATTTCCACCGATTACAACATTACCAGAGAAAGTTGGGTCTGTGGTTACTGCAACCGTGATATCTCCTGTGGGTCCACCACTGAGACTGATATTGCTTCCTTGCCGAATGCCAGTAACACCAACGTTTGTAGCAGTAATATTTCCGGTGCTACTGCTGAACCTTATACCCAGTGCTTCAGATGAAGACAGTCCTGTTACACCAATGTTCGTTATAGTGATGTTGCCTGTGGTTCCAGATATAGAAATACCAGAACCGGCTTGGGCTGTGATTCCAGTGACACCAGTACTGGAGATTACTACTCTTCCTGTGGCCCCAGAAACAGACACACCAGAACCAGCAGCAATCCCCGTGACACCTGTATTAACTACCGTAAAGTCTATTGACTTTCCGGTACTGTTATCATCAACTCTTATGCCGTTTCCATTATCTACACTCGGCGATATAGTAAAAGTTATAGCGCCGGTTTCTCCATTGAAAGAGTGAAGACCTTCATTTCCTATGGTGATACTACCTGTGCTTCCGCTGAGAGATATAAACGAGTCTCTAGTACCGAGTCCAGTAACACCGATGTTGGTTATGGTAATATTGCCTGTAGTCCCGGTCAGACGAATACCAGAACCAGCCGAAGCCGTCATTCCCGTCACACCGGTATTGGTGATAGTCACGGTTCCGCTGGCACCAGAGAAGTTGCCTGAAAGGGCTATTCCCGACCCGGCAACCGTGTGCGTAACGCCTGTATTCTCAAGGAGAACTCCACCAGTTCCGGTTCCCCCACTGGCCACACGAATACCGTAGGTATTAGTATTGCCATTGGTGATCTGTAGAACACCGTTGTTGTTCACCGTTACTGTTTTATTTGCGACATCGGTTCCAACAGTTATTCCAGTACCGGCAACAAGAAGAATATCTCCAGTTGCTGAATTAAAGGTCTTTACATACAGATTACCAATGGCATCTCCGCCAGTGCCGATGCGGAAGTCCTTGGTCCAACTGGTATTTGCTGTGGTAGACCCTATAAGGGCATAGTATCCAGTCTCTCCCGCCGCACCGCCTGTGACATACACCACCATGCCTATTTGCCGACGTTGGGAAGTAATAGCATCCCGTTCGGCAGTTGTACCTACAGTACGAAGACTACCTAATCCTGTCGCCGGATCGAATACAGGATAAACATCCTCTATATTTGATGGAGATATTCTACCTGATAATTTTACTGTTCCTACATAGGGTGTTGGCATCTGTTATTCCTTTACTTCAATCAAACATCTCTAAGTGCTATTGTTGCCGAAGTCAATAAGTCCTGTGATCTATATCTTCTGTAAGTTGCTGTGTACCCATTATCAATAGTAAGACCTGTGACCAGAGTTCCTGCAATGTCTGTGTCTATGGCAAAATCATTACCACCAGAAACAGCGTCTTTAATTACTCCTGGTAACCAATGGGAATGAATCCAGAAATACACATAATTGGGAGTATTACCATCACCGGGGGTGTTTGGCATTGTCCATGAGTAACCCCCGTCGGGGTCGTTTACGGTCATGCTCTGAGTTCCCATAAGGGCACCTGTAGTAAGTCCATTTGCTAAGTTGTTATCTCTCTTCCACGAATCTGGAGGATACATCAAACCTGGATCTGTTGTCCATCCATGATATATTCTTGGATACCATCTGTAAGTTCTTGATGTTGTAATATTAGAACCCTGTGTCGGTTTGGCTGTCAGCGTGAACGCAACACTGGATGTGGCTGTGGTACTGGCTACGGTAATTCCCACATAATGAGCAGCCGGAGTAAATGATATGTTTTGACCACCATCAGTACCAGTAGCAGATGGAATAGAGGCGGGTGTTAATAGTGTACCATTAGATCCAGAAACAAGTGTTGAAGTGGAAGCAGAAAGGGTAGCACCGCCGCTTGCTATATTTGTTGGATTGCTATAACTCCAAGAGACTAAACTAGTACCATTACTGTCCGCAGTCATTCCAAAAGCAAGATTAGTAGCAGTATTGTTTGTGGAAGAAGCATTAACAAAACCCATAATAAGATTGCTGAGTGTGGGTGTCAAATAATCTATAAGCATTAATTCCAATATTTCCATAGGACTCTTTCCTGTGAGTACTGTGGAATTTGTAATAGCACCAAATTTACCACTACTTAATTGGGCTGAGTTTATCGCAGGAGTGGCATTTCCAGCCCAAACTTCACTTCCAAGGGTCACTCCACCCGTGGCAGCACCGCCAAAATTCGTAACTCCACGAGTCCGCCAGTCTCCACTAAGACCCAAGCGGGTAACACCGGTATTTTCTAGAGTAATTGTACCGGCACTCGTAGAACCAGAAATGCCCGTTCCAAATATAAGATCAATTTGACCGGACAAACCTTCAATGGTCTGGACGCCCGCCGAAGCACCAACAATAGTGTTGATTTGGGAAGCAATGGCAGCCTGTGTCGCAAGTTTATACTGGCTAGGGCTATTCCAGGTTACATTGTTCTCAATCTCCGCACCCACCCATATGGCCGTAAAGCCGTCAACACCACCACTACCCCCGATCCAGAATGTGTTTAGTTCTTTATTGAATACGGGCTCACCCATGGTGATCCCGGTAGGTTGAATGGCTGCTGTAGGATTGCTATCGCCCCGTCTAAATCTAATAGTTGCCATTAGAACTCGCCTCCATCAAGCAGAACTGCTTCTATAGGTTCAATGTCACTGTCACCAGTAAATCCACTAAACCCGGTTTTTGTAATGATCAGACCGTCCACATTTAGACTGCCCGTGTTATATATGTTTCCGAGGCTCCAGAGGCCACCATTGACAAGAAGGTCGCCCCCGCTTGCCGAAAGGGTTATTCCACCAATGTTTAGACTTCCCAGTATTTTTACATTTGTCGGAAATCCCAGGGTAATCCCTTTGGGAACAACTCCCGTGTCTGTAATGGTAGTAACATCGATTTGACCTGTGGTTCCTGTTACAACCACATTTCCTGTAATTCCGTTTATACTCCTGACATAAGTTTCACTAAGAGTTCCCGCTTCGCCCTGTGCTCCTGTGGCTCCACGAATATATCCCACATCGGCTGTGGCTCCGGTTGTATAGGTTATAACTAAATTATAATTAGAAAGGGTGGCTCCCGATATTCCCACACCCGTGGCACCAGTGGGTCCGGTTGGTCCGAGGGGACCGGTTGGTCCAGTTGGTCCAGTCGATCCTGTTGGTCCCTGTAGACCAATTCCAACCGGACCCACCAATCCCTGTGGTCCTGTGGGACCAGTTGGTCCGACCTGGTTGAAAGTGACCTGCTGTACGGTTCCTATGACTGATGGAATCCCGGGGAGAGTCACACCACTTGAAACCGTTTCTGGCTGTCCGAACAGGCTAAGATTGGGCTCGTCGGTATACCATACTAGTTCCACATACTCGTTGGCTTCCAGGGGCAACATGTAGTTCCATGCGGCCACCGCCTCGCTATTGTTTCCGTTTAGTTCAACCGTGGTATTGGAATCGGGAATATCTGTGCCGTTTTTTCGGAACCAGATATATGCCTGGTCTACTCCTGATGAAGTTTTACTCAGTTGAGCAGAGAACTGAATATTGTACACGCCCGCCTGTAGAACTTTCAGATGGGAACCAGACGGTCCCGCAACCGTGACACCAATGCTAGCGGTGTCTCCGCTGTTGAACATCACCACATTGGAACCGTTTTGTCCAGCAACATTCGTCTGTATGCGTGTGTCCCAGAACGCTCCCCATGCCCCCGTAGTCCCGAAAATCGAGCCTATGGTAAAGGTATTGCCCGTTTTCGTGATTTCCACATTACGACCAGCCGACAGCCCTATGGGACCAGTCGCACCATTAATTGTAGAAATATAGTCTCCGGATATACCCCCATCGCCGGTGATATACGGCAGGTATACCCATGCGGTAAGACCTGTTCCTACCTTGAGTTTATTGGTGTCGGTTTCGTAACCGATTTCGCCAATGGCAAGAATGGGGTTGACCGCAGTCCAAGTTTGGGCTGTGTCCCTCCGTACCTGTATTCGTAGTGCCATTTATGCGGTTCCCCCGTCGATCCCTGGAAGGCTTCCATAGACTTCATTTGCCCGACCACCGTCGATATTTATACTATACGGTTGATAGACATCCCAGGCATAGCCGTTCCAAATCCAAGAACGACTGCCATGGGTGTAGATAAAACCGGGAGTGGGATTGGTGGGAAAGTTTAGAGCCACAGTTACACCGCCTGTACCCACTGATTTGTGTCACCGTCATTAATGTAGATATATTCCGTGCCTGTTTCAGAGTTCATCCACCTGCTACCGCCCGTCACGCCTGCGCCCGTGGGCGGGAGGGCTTGGTAGTAGAAGTTTACACGGTTGGTGGCAGGCTCCAGGAACAGGAATGCCGTCAGGCGATCGCCCTCAGAAAGGGTTCCTGTACCAGAGTTTATCAGGGACACCTGTACTCCTGTGTCCGCTGCCGACCCTCCAGGAGCAGTGGCATACGGACCTGTCAACCCGTCCACTTGGAAACGGTAGAAAGTATTGGGATCGCCGAACTTTTTCAGGAGCAAGGTTCCTGCCACTCCCGTACCGAAACGGTTGAATAGTCCGGTCTGGTTGTTGCCGTTGGCGTCTGAAACCGAGAAGTACACCTCGGTGGGGGTCTTTTCAGGCTTGCCATTGAACTTCAGGGTTCCCGCATTGGCAAGAACTGTGGTAAGATCGGCTCCACCCACCTGTCCGATGTTCAGATTAAACAAAGGTTGGGTATTTCCTGAAAAGATATACGGCATTCCACTGTGAATATCGTTCAGGTCGTACAGGGAACGATTGATCCAACGGGCGTTCACCAAATCATAAGAAAGCACATCTCCATCGGTGGCAGCAACGGAAGACACGTCGTTTAGACTGCCAAGACTCAAGCCTTCCACAGAGATTGTTATGGCATTGCCCCCACTGCTTCCCGTGATCTTTGTTCCGAAACCTGATTCCAAGGTTATGACATTGGCATCCCGCAACATGCCACGGCTGTCTATCACGGATATTAGTTTTCCGAAAACGGTGCTCCGTATTGTTGCCCGTGAAACCGCCTGTGCCTGTGTCGCAAGCACATTAGGGGCTTTGCCCAGTGGTTCCACATATATTGTTTGGAAAGCACTAAGGAACCCGTCATTGGTTGGTGTAATATCAGATGTGGTTATGGGTCTGTTTGGGGATATGTTTGACCTCTGTAAGTCTGATATTTTTTGCCGTGTCAACTTGTCCACAGGAGGCTTGGGATCACGGAAGATGTAATTTCCACCGTCTGTGGCTGCTGCTGTTTGAGTGTTGTTTAATAGTTGCCTCGCAAGAGCCAGACAATCGGCATCCATTTCTTCTAAACACCGTGGCTTGATTGCCCATAACTTGTAAGTCTTGCTGTTTTGTAAACCCGCTTCGTAATCCGTAAAATCTTGTCCGTATAAAGCCGTAAAGAATCTGTTTACTTTTTCTACTTTTGCTCTGGTGGGAGCATCTGTTGCGGGATAGTTTTCGTTATAGAACTCGAACAGAGATTCCAATTTCTCTTGAAGCCACTGTGACACAGGCGTTCCAACACTGTTGTTGCTTCCGTTTGGCAGAGTGGTTGCCGTATTGCCCGAAAAACCAAACACATTTCTAACGGCCAAACGACCTGTTTGGCTTTGGTCCCCGAAATTTATGTCCGTTCCGGCCACCGCAGCAAGGGCTGAGGCAAAAGTAAGGCCGAATGGGGTAAGGGTGGCTCCTGCCGGTGGATCTGGTATTCCTCCCCCGCTGGTATTACAGCCTTCATTTTGGTAAGAATATAGAGAGTTCAGTCCAGGATTAAAGTAAGCAGCAGAATAGGCATAGACTCTTTCTGAGAAGACATCATCCCCCAATCTACACCTATAGAAGAAATCCAAATAAGAATTTTCATCAACTTCATCTTGCCCGTATTGTCCACATCCTGTTGCCCCACTGCCAAAATAAGAGTCAAATCCAGAATAAAAAGGTTCAATTATGTCGGGGACTTTATGACAAGGAGTACCCCCATAAGACCAACTTTCTAAACAACTCTCAGTATAAAAAGGATTAGAACCCAGAGCAGAGGATGTCAGTAAACGATACACAAATGCTGGGTGTAAACGATTTTCTCCTCCCAACGCAGCAGCAATACCCCCTGTCCCATTTGGGGCTTCTGACTCGAAATTGTATGGACTTCCTTTAAAAAGATTAGTGGTTGTATCTGACGACCAGACATCTCCAGGATTCGGAGCCGACAGCAACTCAGAAATTAGTGCTGCTATTCCATCAATTTGATCTGGGGGGACTGAGACATTTTCCCACCAGTTTCCAGCAAATTCAGTTCCACCCACGTATTTGGTCACATAGTCTGATGGTGTGAGGTAGTAAGAGCCACCGAATACAGTAAGAGTGGAACCAGCCGTTCTAAAGAAGAAATTACCGCCAGAGGATAAATCACCACTGTCAGGAACAGGAGTATAGAAATTGTTGGATGCGTTAGGGGCATCTCCAGTTCTAGTAAATACTTGTTGGGGATCATCCAAAAATTCGGAACCACCCTCAAATTCGGCAAAGGTCTGTGTAGAATCGCTCAAATCTTTGGAAGCCAGAAGAACTCGTTTGGCTGTCAGACCAGGTGTTGTGTTGTCTAGTGACACAGAATTCGCATACCGAACAAGATTAACATACGCATCACAACCCAGATTAATACCGTTTACTTTTAATCCACTAATTGGTTCACTGGGCAATACAGCGGGAGGAAACAGTAGTGGGTCTACCGAAACTTCGGTTCCGTCCATTTCTATCCTCTGATTTGCTCCTGTTTGTTTATAAGTCAATCTGCCCAACCCGTCGCCTTCAGGGAGAGCGGAGAAAGAACTTCTTACGGGAGATCCGGATGTGTCATTTGGAGAAATCTTGTTCAGGGCATCCCAAGAGTAAAGTCTGAAGTTGTGTTTACCATCTAGTGTTTCAAAATTGTATGGAGAAATCGCATCACTACGAAAATCTGCTCCCGAAGAAACACCATCGGCATAATACGGATACAGTTCCGAATTTAGTGATTCATCCCCCACCCCGAAGAGATCTCTGTTCCACGACGACTCAAAGTTTTGGAACTCTCCCTGTATATCAAGGGTTTTATTAGGTATTCCTTTCATTCCATAAGTAAAGATTGGAATCATATACGGGAAAGCCACACCCGTGACCCCCGTTAAACTAGATGTTCCCACAAAATCGAAATTCGTATTTGTATTGGTTGGATTCTCTTCCAAATATTTTAGGCTTATGGGATCATTTACAGATCCATCTCCCCTAAACGCTTCAGGAAAACCTACCGAGAATTTGTTTTCAAGAGTGGTTCCAAACCCTCCCACGGTTTCTGAATCTCCTCCACCATTGCTGTTGTAAGCAGGAATAAAATTAGAATCATACCACTGTTTTGTTATGGGTCTTATGGGATAGTAAACACGGGACTCCAAGGTACTCCCAGAGTAATACTCGTAACACAAGTAGTCGTGTATGCCCTCTAACTTGTTAATTACAGGCTCACTAGAAAGGGGATCATCTCCAACATAATCGTTGATAGTACCCTGAACATCTGTTCCACTACTGATCTGCCTCCAGAACATCAGGGAAAGCGGGTGGTACAATCCATTTTGTATAGCAGTAGGTCCGCTCATATACTCTATGAACGATCCTATATGGCATCCAAAATCCGTGGGTATTGGTGGGGGTGTTGTTTGGTATTCCAGATTTATTCTTTCAATGTCATAACCCCAACGACCAAGTTCCGTGTCTTCACGATAAAGCAAAGAAGAAGAGCATGGATTGTTAAAATCAATGCTGCGTATAGAGGCAGTTCCGCCAGTCACCAGCGTGACTACGGTTTGGTTTGTTCCCAATATTAATGCCATAGTATCAATAAAACTTCTTCCAGGATACGGTTCGTCTGCCCTCAAAAACGGAACCACCCCACCAGCACCAGCCATGTTTATTGCCAGTTGTCTGCCCGAGAATGTCGATCCCGCAGTGGCCCCTAAGAAAAACTGGCTGTACGGAAAATCAGCACAAGAGCCAGCATTTTCAAGGTAATATGATCCCGCAAGGTTTGGATTATTTCCGGCATAAACTGCGTTAAGGAGAAACAACTCACCGGTAGTACCAGCACTCACCCCGAAAGACAATCCGTATCCGCTGCCTTCCCAAAAAGTATTGGGATCTCCTCCCACTTGGGTTATGAACGGAGAATTGAATATCTGATCCAGGCACTGGTAGTTGTACAGGGCCAAAGACTGGCTGTATGTGCCTCCACCCAAAATGTAATTGCTCATGGGTTTAAGAACATAGGTTACACCACTACCCCCCACGATGGTTCTCTGTTCAAATGTCAGACCTGTCCATACCTTGAAAAGCACATTGGAGGCTATTCCTAGAGTCACCCCGTCTTCCCCTGTGAAAGTGACCCCTCCGGCATAATAGGCATTCTTTAGATTTTCCCATTCCACGGGAACTGTTTCTTCCATTCCCACAAAGGACATGTTTACCCGTCGTGTGGGATAGGTGACACCCAGAACAGAATCGTATCGGAAAGCATTAGGAATAATGATTCCAGAATTACCGGTTCCTTTTTGTTTAATTCCCCCCGCTCCACCAGACCATACTATGTCCCCGTTGTTATAGGTGGCGTCCCCGTATTTTGTGGCATACGCATTTTCGGAACACCAATACGGAACAGGTCGTGTGTCCAGAGTAACACCCCCAACAACCCGCCCGTCCAATGGAACATTCTGCTCATTGACCATGAACGGAAACGGATAGCACCCCACATCCAGTGTTTTTCTCTGGATCAACGAACCCAGTGCTGGCCGTAAGTTTCTTACCGGAGCAGCATTAAGCAGGTTTATAACTTTGGCATTAATTACAAGGGGTCTTTCGGCCATAATGTCTCCATTTATCGTATTATGTAGGGACTAGTTCCGCATCGTAATAATCTTCCGGACTAACATACTGAAGAGGCAATGGTTCTTTCTTAAACTCTCCTACAAGAGATAGGTTGGATCCGGGTGGAGACATCACTCCTTCTGGTGTATAACACGGGTTGGACGGATTTCGTTTTGCCTGGCATACACATATCTGTAGGCCACCACGCTCGCAAAATCCAAATTTTCCTCCCCTTTGTTGAGCAATAAGTTTAAACCCTCCACTGGAATCACAACACGGGAAACACCCGGCACGAAATTCTCCTGTTATTATGCTGCTCTCGGCATGACTAGACAAGGACGAATCTGTGCCCGCTCCACCAATGCTTCCAATACAGCAAACCGTGGATTCAAAAATTCCGTCACCCACATCGTTTCCAGGTGGCGATTCGGTGGTGACATCCTCTACCGTCCCGTCTGGAGGCAGTGTGGTGGTTTCTTCTTCTTCTGTTGGCCCTCCCTCGTCCGTTATGGCCGGAGAGATGAATATGGCAGGTGGAGGGGCCACAAGCGGAGGAATAGCACTGGGAAGTTGAGGAGCCTTGAATCTCGCCGGAGGAGGAGGAAGCGGTGGTGGAATTCTTGGTCTAGCCACTGGTGCTGGCGGAAGTCCTGGTCGTCTTCTTCTTGGTAATTTTGGAGGATCTGGCGGGAAATATTCGGGGCAACCACAAGTATCGTCCGGTTCGTCATATTTTAGTTGACTCAACTCTTTAGAACGTAGTAACTGCTCTATCTTTTTCCGAATTCTTTCATCCAGAATTAATCTAGGGGCGATAGGCTTTTTCAAGACAAATCTGTCATTAAACATGACATTCATTATCTGTGCCAAATTGCTGTCTCCCTGTGCGAGATCATTCGCAATTCGGCGGGCAAGAGCGAATCTTTCGGCATATTTTGTTTCTTTACAGTAATTCAGATCGTCACGATTAATAAGGCACTGGAACTCTGCGGTCAATCTGTCAACACCCAAAGAGTACTGATAGGCAACCTGAAGTGCCGAATCTATTCCACGCTGACCACCAACAGAATTTCTTATGGAAATAATGTGATCCACAATTCCATCCAAGCCAAAACATACAGGCTCAAGACCCGTACACGGGAGTTGTGTACACGGATCACAGCAGCCTGGTCCACATTCCACTCCACGGTCTACTCCACTTATTATGCGATCTGAGTCTCCGAGTATGCTGCCGAATGGAGCAAAATCGCAATCTGGAGACTGGTTCATCTCTGATCTAGCAGTACAGTAATTAACAGAGGTCACAAGCCGATCGTAAAATTCTGCTATATTCTGAAGACAACCGACTTTATTTTTGTCTAGAGGAGAAGTGGATTCTGTTCGGTCGGTTCCATATATCTTTTTCCGTGGTGGTGGGGGTGTTGTTGTTGCGTATATCGCATCAAACTCGCCGAGTTCAGGAATTTCAGAATCCACGACACCAGACAATTTGTTGGAGTGCTTCCAATACTCGACAATGGCAATTTGAAGATTTTCAAGTTTCATCTGGAAAAGATCTTGATAATCCAAAGACAGATTATCGTCTCCAAACAAGTTTGGTTCATTCAACTGCTCTATACCACGAACAACTGAACGATACAGGGATCGTATCTTATCTTCAATGGGATTTTTGAACCCTTTGCCGTTTATGACCGAGTTTACGAATGCCCTTTGCTCTGGAGTTAAACCTACGCCAGAAAAAGCAATATCAGGTTTTCTGTTTTTCATGGTAGACCTCCTCCGCCAAACCCACCAACAACAGGAAATACTGGTGGAACTTGGCCTCCAAAGTTGGCTATGTCTTCGTTCAGTCCACGCAATTCCTGATCGCTTCCTCCGCCTCCGGCACCAGCAACAGGACCGTTTCCGCTAGGGCTAGACAGGGAAGAATCGCCTCCAATATTTCTTATAGTAAAGTCCAACGAGACATAGTTGTTCAGTATTCCGACACCACCTCTAGTCGTTACTTCTTGATTCTGTGCTATTTGTCTAGCAGTTCCACGGACAATATCATATTTATTGCCAGCAATATAACGAACTTCGCTCCCGTCAATTCTTTGAAAGTGGTTTCCAGAGATATAAGATTTCATGTCCCCATTAAGCAGTTCCAAGTTCATATCACCATCGTCTACACGAACATTGGCGTTCCCCCGCATGATATGGAGGTTCACATTTCCGTATGCCACGATGATGTCCGTATTTCCACCCTTGAAAAAATTCATACGAGGCAAGCCACGATAGCCACCGTGGAAAGTTATTCCAGGATCCAGGCTCACTCCTCTGGGTATGTCTAACTCGTAATTTCCACCAAAGATGTCCCGCTCTCGCTGGGGATCTATAAAGAATTGGGAATCTTCAGGAGTCGAACCATCCGGATAGGTTTCCCCATCCCACCAACCTGGTCCACCAACTTCTGCGGTTCCCAAGAATCCTGGACCGTACACAAACGGATCGTCACCTGTATCACCTTGTGGAGTGAGTGCGGCTGGTCTGCCTTGTAGTTCCGTGTCCCGTGGATAGTAAATGGCTTCGGCATTAATAATTGCCTTGAATCCACGCTCACCAAAAAATATGGAGTTTCCTCCCACTACAGTGTTGTGGTCCCCAAGTATTCGGGTATACTTGTCGTTTATCACTTGCTCTATCTTGGAGCCGTCTTCAATTATCTCTTCGGAAGTTCCCAATCTGTGGGCAATCTTTATCCGCTCTCCGCCATTGGTGTCATCAAACTCCATGATGTGACCAGATTCTGTTTCGTAAACATGGTTGTACGGATATTGCCGTGTAAGGGTTGTCCCTTGGGGCTGTGTAAACACCCAAGGATTCTCTTTGTCTACAATGTAATTGGGATTTCCTTCACGATCCCTTTCAACTGTAATGTATTCTGTTGTTGCTCCGAATATCCGCTCGAAATACTCGTTTCCACGCATGGTAGTTGTAGTTTCAAACCCATAGAATGGATTTCCGGCATTTTCCAAATCTCCTGCCGATGCGAATAACTCGTTCCCAGAAGAAACTCCATCAGGCAGCGGCGGCAGTCCACCATATTTTCCAAAGATGTCGTCTCCGGTTCTGAAACCACCACCAGCACCCAAGTCAAACTTTTTGATGGTGGTTTCATTGATTCCACCACCGTCCAAGGATTGTAAAAGATCTGTTACAGGAACATCATATCCCATTAGGGGTATTTCATAAACAGGACGGAACTTCGGAACAGGCAGCACAGTTCCCAGGGATGCCCGATCAATAATATACTCCTGTAGGATTTTAGATCCATGAGTTGGTCCACAGCCTCCCGCAAGCGCATTCACATCGGTTATTGGTGATATGCTGCCTGTGGGACCACCCCAATAACGAGGATAGATATTTCCGTATTCGGAATTGGCATGGATAATGCCTTTGCCATAGAAATCGTATTCGTACTTGGCAATACCACCGACGCTTTTGATTTCTTCGGTCAAACCAAGGTCTTCTCCAGGATCAAAAGTTTCTCCCACATAGTGTCCCGATCGTGGGGAGAATCTTCCAATCTCTCCACTCGATCCAAGCATTGCGGTGTTGGGTTTGTACAGACCACCAGTGGCAACAGTCAGTCGTGGATCTCCATAGCCAAACGAAGATCCAGGTGGTCCTTCTAGAGGAATACCGAGTATGGAGCCGAAAATCACTGGTTGCTGTGCCAGTTGACCGTCACGGAAAAAACCAATAACCAATGAACCAGGCACAAGCCCTGTGCTGGAATGCCCTATGCCAGAACTGCTGGCACTAGTGACAGGCATGATTGCGAGAGCCCAAGGCAAATCTGTTGTTGGTAGTTGGCCTTTGTCGGGATTGTGCCAACCTATAACACGAACACGAACCCGACCGGCTTTCATCGGATCGTGAACATCTTCCACCATCCCTTGCCACCATACAAATTCGTTTCTAGAAATGTATTCTACTGCACTCATATTTTATCCTTTATCATACCGCTTTACCTTCGGTTTTAGTATCAAACTCCCTATAGCGAACACCGTCTCTGGCAAGAGTTACAACAGATTGATATCCCGATGGAATAATCTTATGAGTTACGGCGATCACTAGGTATTTGCCTCCAATAAAAGTACCGTCACCTGATCTGTATATGGCAGCATTAAGATTAACAGAGTCTCCAACCGTAATGTCTGTATTTCCTGGAACAGTAATCTGAACAGTGAATAGGTTTATCTGTTGCATCTGTGATCTTCGGAGAAAAGAATATTCTCCCTCATGGGTGTCGTACAATTTCCATCCTGTGATTCTAGACGAATTATTAGGATCTTTTACAGGATCAGAATATAGAGCACCATTAGTAAAACACACACGATTTCTTCCCAAGGGGTAATGAAATATTTCGTTATCTTTTGAAAGAAGTGGTTTGATGCTCTTTTCGGCATGGGCTGTTTTGTCGAAGTAGTCTAAATAACGCTGGCCCTCTGCCGGTTTAACATCAAGGTACTTAGTTGTATTTTTATCCGGATTGATATACGGCGTATACTTTTTATATAAAAGATCAAACTCTGAAAAGTATTCACCATACACCCCATCAATAGTGTCTACGATTTTATCACCGGTGTTTTGAGGTTCTACTCGTATGGTGTTGTTGAAATGTTTCAAAAAATCAAGATAAGATTCTGTTAGCGTTTGTGATGAAATATAGGTGTGTGTTCGTCTTACTGCTCCCTCAGTGCTAAAGTCTGGATTTTTGAATATCTCTTCTAAACAGGTGTACCAAAATCCGTCCCTATTTTCATAAAATATGTAATTACAAGCAAACGAGTTCTTTTCGTTTATAGAAACAGATGCCATATGATTTATTGCTTCCACGGGATTTACATATGGAAAAGAAAATTTCATATCATACTTTGTTTTAGAATCTTCGATATTTCCAAGATATAACTTTTTCTTAAGTTTTTCTGTTTTTGATAGTAAAAATTCACTGTAAATTTCTCTAACCATGTCTTCTGTTTTTCCAGAATATGATTTGGAAAAAGCCCTAAGAGAATTGGCAAAAAATTCCACGGAGATTCCATGTATAACATATTGAGCACCCATGATTTTGTCTAGGGGGATAATCGGATTGACTTTGTACAAATAAAAGTAATGTGTTCTTGGTGATTTTCCTGGAGTTCTGAATTTGATTGTAATCATTTCTTCGGTGCGTATACGATCCAAAAATCCACCATCTTGATCTAATATTGCTATTTCGCATGTCATAAAATTTCTAAAAATATCTTCATATACATTAATAGCATTCCACCGCATTATATCCTTCGAGTCATCGTGTAAAACGATAACTTCTTTGTCGTCTGATTTAGTGCTCGATATACCAACGAAATCTACAATATAGTCTAGTGGTTTGCTGTATGGTCTAGACATTATCTTTGAACTCCATCAAGTATTTCTTCCACTGCGGTCACTAAACCTTCTAGCAGATTTGGATTGTTGGAAGGAACGATCATGTTTCTATTGCTTTCAATATTTCTGTATTCCTGTTCCTGATTGGAAACGGCTTTGATATACGGAGATATGGCAGGAGGAATACCAATTGTGTTGTGTAGACACACAAGGCTGTTGAAATAAGAGCCAGTCGATCCACCGCAAATACCAGGATTACCTATTGGCGTCAATACCACTCCGCCACTAACAGGATACACCGCAGACAGGGGATCAATAATAGATCCTTTCTTCAGCGGAGTTCCATTGAAAGTATCTTGTATTGCCTCGAAATGGTGAACGGCATCCTTCTCTTGGATCTTTTTAGTCACACGGAACAGGGCAGTTTTGCTTTCATTTCCTATAACTCCACCCACAGGAAACGATCCCCGTGTTTGGTCCAATTTTACGGTCATTAGGCGTGGATTCCATTCTCTTACCACCGCAGCCGTTTCTGTATCCACCTCTTGATTGGGATTGGCGGGGAACCAAGAGAATACCGTTTCTCCCTCTTCCAAACCGTAACCAAAGATGGGGTAGATGTCACGCCCCTCTTGTAGTCCGCTATTGCCTGCTGCTGCCACGGCCATGTCTGCCACGGCATTCCCTAGACCAGTCAACAGTTTGGTTCGGGTTGCCGCCGCCGTCCACCCAGGAGTTCCCGAGTCTCCAGGAGTTATTCCAGCAAAGTAGTCAACCGTATATATGGGACGAACTCGGACTTGTATGGAATTCCCAGCATCAGTTCCTGTGAGCGCTTGTGCCGCATAAAAATCAGCAGCAGACCATATGGCAACTCCGTTACACCCTGCTTCTGTTAACGGAAGAATCTGATCTTGTACCATTTGGGTGAACGGAATCTTTTTATTTTCTAGAGTTACTCCACTTGGCCCCCCACCAGGCGCAAAGAACGGTGAAACGGCTGGCAGTATGGGGCGATGCCCCAACCCATTTCTGCTTAGAAATTCTTTCACTACCCCTACACGGGCAATTCGATACTCTCGCTCGTTCACATTGTGTTGAGCAGCATCCCCCACAGACATAGCGGGATGGCTCTGGTCGAATACATCATATACAGAAGGTGAATACCAATCCATTACCCGTAAAACTGGACTAAAACCAAGAATCTGTTTTTCGATTTCTGTTTTTCGTGCCGATTCGCTGGCAAAAGCCCATAGATTTCCAGCACCTGGATAATAGGACAGACCAGGAAATCCATAGTATGTCCAACGGACCCGTGGGAATGCGGATTTTACCGCCTCCATTGTGCTTACAAGACTGTTTACGCATGTAGCATATCCACCAGTTGACGGTCCTGCTTCCAATACAGATTGGAACGGAATTTCAAAATCCAACATTCCCCATCCACTAGGATTGCTGCCGTACTTACCCTGTATCAAACTTACCACATTGCTCGGGTCAATAACTCCTGAAAGAAGTTGTCCCCCAAATTCGTTTTGCGAAACATAGATGTACGGTTCCGCACGGATACTTTCTAGTTTAGATTTAATTTCAGGAACATTGAAAGTTGGTGTTACTGGTGCCCAATCGTATATGACTGCCGGTGGCAAAATAGGATCTAATACATGAACGGTGTCGCCGTAAACAGCATCCATATATTCTTCTTGTACCGCAGAACTAACAGGCAACCCACCACCAAACACCCCCTTGGCAGGATTTATGAACATTATGATAGAATGGTAATCCGCTCTTTTGTATAGTTTAGCAGAAATAACATCCAAGGCGTCTCCGTCTTCAGCCCTATACTGCATAAGGTATTCATTCATCTTTGCATATCTTTGGTCCACAAAAAATCTGTGGAGAATATCCCTTCCCCGTTTAGTTTGGGTTTGGGATATAGGGTAATCTATTACTGGTAGTTTTGAGAAGTATTGGAATGCCATTGAATTTCCTGATTAGGTCGGAGAACCAACGAGTTCATCGCCACTTTTGGTGATGAGTTTGGTTTCTGCTAGTTCTAATTGAAGCCCTATTTGTGTGGGTATTCCTGTGCTAAAAGTCATAACTTGCTCTCCTTCCGAGAGTGTTGTATTGACTTGCTTAATAACCATATTTTCATTTTTTTCCATAGTGGAATTAAAATTATGAAAAGACATAGACACAGAAGAAGGAACGCCGTAAATTTTTGTTCCAAGCAACGAAGGATAAGAGGCAAATCGGAACTTTTGAATTATCGCTATCATTGCTTGGGCATCGCCAAGATTTTTTGGTTCAAACTTGTAGTTGAATGTAAACTCACGGGGCTTTGGTTCTTTATAGTTGAAAAACTTGGGATCTCGAACCGCAGCACCTGCTTCAGCAGCACCAAATGCGTCTGCCCCTTCCAAATTTCCCTTAAATCCTCTTTGGAAAAATCCGTAGGCGGCGTCTACTATACCGCCAAGAGCGTTGCCTCCAACCCCACCATTCCCCATTCCTAAATTAAGAATACCTTGAAACACTTGAGTAGCCGCTCCACCCTTTTTAAACTCGTAGTCATGGGAGTCTTGTATTTGAAATGCTGGAGGCATAAATAAGGTAATACTGTCTCCATTTGTTGAAGCACTGACTGGTCCAGTAAGAGGCCCATCCAAGAAAGTGAATATCACATACGGGACTCCTCTTGCGCTGTTTATGGAATTAGGATAGGTAAGGGATGCCATGTTCTCCTCTCGTTTCAGAACTATTTATGTCGTACAAAGGTAAGTATCAACCACAAAACCCCAACAAGTATGTGGGAAACATCGGAAACATACAGTATCGGTCCCTGTGGGAGCGCCGATTCATGGTGTATTGCGACACCAATACTAGCATAACTAAATGGGGATCAGAAGTAATAAAGATACCGTATCTATCTCCACTGGACGACCGTGTTCACCAATACCTGGTAGACTTTGTAATCGAGAGTACGGGGAAAGACGGCGGACGCAAGGTGTCCCTTGTGGAGATCAAACCCAAAAAGCAGTGTAAAGAACCCAAACAGCCAGAGAAACCCACGAAAAAGCAAAAATCAAACTACATATACGAAGCCAAGACCTGGATGGTGAATCAACAGAAGTGGGAAGCGGCTAAACGGTTCGCAGAAGAAAGGGGATGGGAGTTTGTCGTTCTGACCGAAGACGACATATTCTAATAAAATGCCTAGAGATCAAAAAAAACCACAAGTAGTTGACCTTCGGACAAGTCGAAACATCCTTAAGGGGATGGGACAAGCCCTGATGGAGCAGGCAAAACTGTCTGGCTCAGATCCTGGGGCCGCAAGTTGGTTTTTAAACAAGATTGAAGAGGGTGGTATTGTTCTGCCCCCAAACAATCAGATCAAGAAAAGCATCCTTAACTCTAGACAACGGCAGTCTTCAAAAAAGTATTTGATGATGGAAGGGAGAATGTTCGTCTTTTCTTATCTTCCTAAAGGGTATGAAACGCTGAAATACTGGGACGCAACACCCATTGTGATTTCTTTGGGCTTTCACGAAAACCTGTTGCTAGGGATAAACCTTCACTTCCTGCCGCCAGATATACGGGCAGAAATAGTAGACAGAATGCTAGGCTTGGCAAATGGAGCAAAGGGACTCAAAGTTCCAGCCAAAGGACAGGGGATGTTTCGGATAACATACGAAGACCTGAAAACAATGAAATATGTGGCTGGACTGAGTTGTTTGCGGGCTTATGATATAAGTAGAATAATAGGAAGGGTGGTAATCATACCATCCAATGAATGGGCAAATGCGGTATCTCTTCCTTTCACTGATTTCCATGTTGCCGGTGGAGGAAAAGCAAACAAGGAAAAGGTTTGGATAGAAACCAAAATGAAGATTCGTGAACTCATGGGCAGACTGTAAAGGAAATTAAGATGTCGAGCATATCCAGCACACCCCTAGTAAACATACTCTCTAAATTGAGAACCGCAGAGAAGGACTATGTTCTTAACTCTGATTTCAGTGTTACTTGGACCGGCCTCCATGTGGGAGACTTGAACAACTACAACGATTACATTGAAACAGTAAACATTCCTGAACGAACCATACAAACTTCAGACTCCAGAATAGCAAACTCTCTTACAGCCAAATTAGGAACAGACATTACCGTGGGAGACATGGAAATGTCTTGGCGTTTGACTGGAGATTTTGGAGTGCTGTATAGCATAGAGGCGTGGATGAAAGCCGTAAAAGCGATAGGGGTGTTGGGCGGCGGAGAAGTCTACTATACTAGTGGTTATTTTAAAGAGTATTGTATCGACAACTCCTGTCGAATATCAAACAGAGCAGGGCAAGAACTTGTTACCATTCAAGGTCTATATCCAACTTCACTTCAGAGCATTTCGTTCTCTTCCGAGGGTGGAGAATACCTAAAGGCCACAGCAACCTTTTCTTGCTATCTGCTAAATACCATGCGTCACGATGTCGGTCAAGAACAATAAAATTAATGTGCCATGAAATCATTAAAATAAGGAGAATATAATGGCGTTACCAACAATTAGTGTACCAAAATATGAAACAACCCTGCCCTCCACGGGCAAAAAAGTAACTTTCCGTCCATTCTTGGTGAAGGAAGAAAAGATACTCCTTCTCGCTATGGAAACGGGAGACACAAAAGCACAAAACAAGGCAATCAAACAGATACTATCAAATTGCATAGACGATGATATCTCTGTAGATTCAATGCCTGTATTTGATGTGGAACACATTTTCATACAGATACGGGGGAAGTCTGTGGGAGAGGTGCTAGAACCAGTAGTTGTATGCCCAGGTTGTTCTCTTTCCGGAAAGATAAAAATAGATCTTTCCGGAATACAAGTAAACATGAACACAAACTATAGCAGCCCTTATAAAATAATGATAACCGATACTCTTGGTTTAACTATGGTGTATCCAACAATTCAAATAGCAGAAGCGGCTACTGCGGCACTAGGAAATAAAAAAACAGATACAGAAACAGTGTTTTCTATCTTGGCAAAGTGTATCGACATGATCTTTGATGGAGAAAAAACCTACGACCCGAAAACCTACTCCGCAAAAGAAATAAATGAATTTATGGAAAGCATCACCAGTGAACCATTTACCAAAATGGTGGAATTCATAACAAATATTCCCCGTGTGGAAAAGAGAGTTCATTTCAAGTGCCCAAAATGCTCCTATGAGCAAGACATCGTTCTGCGGGGCATTCAAGATTTTTTCGGTTCTGTCTCTCCCACAATAGCCTGACTAATTATTATAATCTGAACTTTCAGATGATGCAGCATCATAAATACAGTTTAACTGAAATTGAAAATATGATACCTTGGGAGAGAGACATATACGTGACCCTTCTTAGAAATTATGTGGAGGAAGAAAACAAACGGATAGAAGCAGAAAACGCCAAAATGAAGGCGGCTTCGTCTAGAAGCAGAAAGAGATAGTAAAATGGCAAGACCAATAGACTCTAAAGTAGCCGCAGCACTAGAAGCACTGTCTTCTGCCGCTCTCAACATAGAGATGCCAGAAGATCGCAAAAGGCAAATGGCTAAATTTGGTGGTCTATTTGGTCGTTATTCCACGCAAATGATGGAAGCGGCAGAGATGTCTATTTCTGCCATCGCTGATCTAGGACATACTCTTGATGCCGATAGATTAGAAAAAGTATTAATGTCTTCAATGAGTCTTTCTGAAAAATTAGCATATCGAGCAAGAAAAGCAATTAACGAAGATCTTGATGCTTTTTTCGGATCTTCGAAGAATATAAAAGACTTAGAGGCGGCTAAACAAAAATTACAAGAAATGGAAAAAAAGTTCCCAGAAGAACTAGCAAAAATTAGAAAAGTAGAAAACGAAGAACGAAAAAAAGCATTAGAAGAACGACTTAATGCAGAACTCGACGGTCAGAAACGCATTGTGGAAAAAATTCAATCAAGATTCACCCTTGAAGATGTTATGACTAAGAGAATGGGTGCTGCTGTGGCTGCTCTTCGTGAAGCAAACACAGAAACAGAACAAGATTTTGCTAGGGCAAGAATGAAGGGTGTGATTGAAGGACAAAGGCTTGTTCTACAGTCAAGAGAAGAATTGCTAGTAAGACTAGAATCCAGATACGCTAAATTAAAAGAAAAAGAGGGCGAACTCACCTCCGAAGAAGAGAAGAGATTGGTAAGACTTGGAGCAGAAATACGCTTCTTGCGAGAACAAAATGAGATCTCTAGAGGAACGATTAAAAAAAGCGAGGAGATAGAGGGTAAAACAGAAACCGGAGGCTATCTTAAAAATCTGTTTGCTCGTTCTTTCACTGGTGGTTTACATGGATTCCTTTTTGAAGGAAAAGGACCAGACGAAATGTTGTCCCAAATGGGTCGTGATCTTTTCGGAGCAGTAACAGGCAAATTGGGACTCAGTAAAACTGGTGCTTTTGGTGCGTCTAGTGAAGAAGCCCGATTAGAAAAAACACAAAAAGCAGAAGCAATTATGACCGCCGCCGCTGGCCGTGGAGCGCTTTCTACTCTTAATGAAGACGATATGAAAAAGTTAGAGGAGTATAGGCGACAGGAAGCAGAAGATCTTGGACTAGAAGATCTTGTCAGAGAAGGAATAGAAGCAAATAAAAAACTAGAAGCAGAAAGACTAGAGAGACTGGAGGGCAAAGAGGAACTTGTTCCTACCGCAGAAGCAGAAAGACTAGAGAGACTGGAGGGCAAAGAGGAACTTGTTCCTACCACAGAAGCAGAAAGACTGGAGGGCAAAGAGGAACTTGTTCCTACCACAGAAGCAGAAAGACTGGAGGGCAAAGAGGAACTTGTTCCTACCACAGAAGCAGAAAGAGCAGATGTGGCAGATTCGATCACAACTACGGCGGAAGATATAAGCACCCTAACCAAAGAAGCGACCACTCCAGGATCGCTTTATACCCATGATATTCATTTAGAAAAGATTATCAAAAACATCTACGACTTTTTAACTAAAGAAAGAATTGGCACATCTGATGAAGAATCTGGTGAAGAATCTGGTGAAGAATCTGAAGCCGGGATTTTGGAAAAGGGAATGGAACTACTTGGTGGAGGTGAAGGTGAAGAAGTTACTCCTGTTGCTCCAACATCTAGCGGAGGTGGTGGGGCTTTCTCTGGAATTACAAATTTCTTGGGAGCCATTGCCGATGGAGTGAAGAAGTTTGGAAACAGGGATGTAGCCAAAGGTGCCCTTGGTATGGCACTTGTTGGAGCATCAGTAATACCGTTCGCTTTAGGCATGAAACAACTTATGGAAGTTCCTTGGGAAAATATCTTGCTAGCGACTGGTGCTATCATTGCTCTGTCATATACGGCTGTGGCAATGGGCAAAATGTATGGAGATGTATTAAAGGGAGCATTAACCATGCTTGCCGTTACTGGAGCATTTGCCATATTTGCCGCAAGCCTAACTCTTATTACAGCCGTAGATCCTGCGGTAATTTGGAGTGCGGTTGGTGCGTTAGTGGCAATATCTGCTCTTGCGTTGGGAATAGGTATATTGGCAACTGGAAGTGGTGGAATTGGTGCTGCGGCAATCGCAATAGGAGCGGGATTGCTCGCCCTTATAGGAGCATCGTTCATACCATTCGCATACGGATTGAGTCTACTTAAAGGTATAGATCCTAATCTCTTAACAGGCATTGGAATGGGTTTGCTTGCTCTTGCTCCTGGACTAGCAATAATGGCGATACTTTCTCCCCTTCTAATTTTAGCAGGTTTAGGGCTTGCTGCCGTTGGATTGGGTATGTTGCCTTTGGCGTTTAGCCTATCCCTTATAGACACAGAAAAACTTATGGCTCTATCGGCCACTATGAATGGATTGGCATCTAGTGCTGGTAATCTTTTCGGTGCTGCTGCCGCTATAGTCGCACTCGCCGCAGCAGTAGGAGTGTTTAGTGCTGCGATGGCCGTGGGAGGAGTTGGAGAAGCGGCGGGCGGGCTCGTGGCTTCAGGATTAAACTGGGCGACTTCCAAAATTTCTGGTGAAGAAAAGAAAAGTGTATTCGATCAAATTATGGCATTTGCCTCGGTTAGTGGAGATCTGATGGTTGCGGCGAACGCACTGAATATGATTGCTTCGGCTATTGAACGGTTAGGAACCGCATTGGCAAGTTTTTCAGATTCATCAAGTGCTATGGCTACGATAGATAAATTGATAAATCTTGATGCGACTCAAATGAAAAATTTACAAGACGTTTCCATGGCAATGGAAAAGGTAATGAGTTCTAATGAAAAACTCAAAGGCGAAGCAGAATCTGCTAGAATGGGTCAGGCTGTGGGTGCTGGTGCTAATGCTGCCATGATGATGAATAACAATACCAATATAGGATCTTCTACGATGATGTTACCACAGAGCGGAAGAATGACCGATCCTTCTATTTTGTTCTCGTCGGCTAGATATTACTCTATGGTATATCGATAAATCGGAGAGACAAGATTTGAACTTGCAACCTCTTGCACCCAAAGCAAGCGCACTACCAAGTTGTGCTACTCTCCGTCACTCAACTCAGTCAATACGAATCCAAGCGGGATCAAACCCCCTGCGGATGTAAGCAGCCTTCGCAAAGTTCCACTCTTCTTTTTCAAAGATCTGAAACTCCTCACGCATTGATTTAGCAAACCCTTCAGCCTTGTGCTGATCCTCAAAATAATCCAGTTCACCGGCACGGTTCTTTGCTCCCCAAAGACCGCCTTCGGTTTTCCAAACAGAACCAGGCTTCTTAACCTTGCTTTCGGCCTCTCTTGTCTTTTCGTCTGGTCCTGCCTTGGGATTGAAAACAAACTTTTTGCCTCTGTGGGAACCTTTTCGGAGCATTGAAAAGTAATCCTTTACCCTTTCCTTGGTCAAATCAATATTCTCTTTCCCTTCCTTGGCCTTGAATCGGCTAAGGATCTTGCCGACACCCGCATTTTCATTAGTGCCGATGTAGACAAACTCCTTCTCGTCCTTGTGCATTACCGAGTACTGTCCGTAGTGCTTGCCGAGAGCCAGTATCTGTTCCCGTGAAATCTTTGGAATGAAAAGGCTGGACTCTTCCGAGGTAATCCCACCTTCGGTCCAACCTCCCTTCATCTCGATGAAACCCAGACCCATTTCACGGACCTTTTTCTTCAGTTCCGTATACCGCTGGTTGTTTTCAGCATCAGGGAGTTCTGAGCGGGAAGCAGATACGATCCCAAAGGTTTTCTTGGGATCTTCCACATACTGAAAGATACGAGACAGTTTAGCCTCTACAAGCGGTTCTGGAACCAGATTCTTTTCTTCCAAACGCTTCTTCAGAAAGCCGCCACCAAGCATTGCGTGAAAAGGGTCGTATCCCATATGTGTGTCTCCTTATCCTTTACAATTTATGTATGAATGCCGAAGGTGGGAGTCGAACCCACACGCCTTGCGGCAGCGGATTTTGAATCCGCCGTGTCTGCCATTCCATCCACTTCGGCTTATTCTCCCACCTTGGAACAGTAATCGTACATTACTATTCCACTTGCTGTTCCTACATTCAGGCTTCGCACAGAACCGTACTGCTTAATATACAGACAGTCGTGGGCCAAGTCAAGAACTTCCTGTGGGATTCCCACCTGTTCCTGACCAAACACCAGATAGTAATGGGTGTTCCGGTCCCACCTCATGGTATCAATAGGTCTGGCACCAGCCACATTGTCTATACACACGATCTGTGAGTCCTGAGATCCAGTAACGGCATCCCGCAGAGAATCAAATGTAGGAAAGTGCCGAAACCGTGTGTAGTTGTGGGTGCCCACAGTGCCACGCCGGTCGTACTGCTTTTTGCCGTACACCCATACTTCCCGAGCAAGAAACGCATTGGCATTTCGTATGGTAGTGGCAATATTAAAATCATTACCCACATTACAGCACACAACCGTGAAGTTTTTCCTGCGGGTGTCAAGATCCGCAAGAATGGCTTCGTGCTTCCAGTAGTGGTAATGGTCTATAATGTTACGGGTTTCAACCGACCCAGGCGACGTCTTTTCCGTGCTTGTGGAATCGGGCTTTGGTTGGCTTATGGCCGGGGACGAGTTTTTCATTTATTGTCCGCTGTTTGGCTATGATTTCTGCGAACTCTTGTGCTTTGAAAATACCGTGATCGTATCCGAGTGTGTATCCCTGTTCTTGCCCTTTTTTCTTTCCGTGTTTATAGAGAAGAACAGATGATATGACTCCCGCCCCTAGTAGTGCTAGTTCCATTTTTTCCTCCGTGTTTTCCTGTGTTAGAGCAGGTATGTAGACACGGTTGTGTTAAGGTCGTGTTAGTTCTGATTGAATACTCCCACGGGGACTCGAACCCCGACTCACCGCCTTGAAAGGGCGGGGATTTAGCCAGTTAATCTATGGGAGCAAGTGACCCACCACATTGTGATGGGCCAAGTATCACTGGGCGACAGCCGTGGTGATGAAGTTCCAAACGTGGACGACGGCATTCTTAACAAATGCTACACCGCTCCAGGCGAATGGAAGAACTGCGAGGGTGACGAGCAGGCTACGGGAAACTCCAACCTTCCCGAGCGCTCTGGTGAGGAAGTCCCCACCGCACCAAGCACTAGTTCCACAAACCGTCTCATTAGCGTTCTTACTCATTGTTTTTCTCCTTTCGTAAAACGCTTACTTGCTACGCTTGCCTGAATCGCAAGCCTCCCGACACTCATTGGTGAGTTCGGTGATTTCGTCAATCCGCCTGTGCACGGCTTCAGTCTCCTGTTCGTGCATACGGCAGATGTTTGATGATTGATCTTCCATTTGGCGATAAGCCTCGTCAAAGCGGTCGCTGGTGTTCCGCATGTAGTCATTGAACTCGGACTGGGGAACCATTTCCGCTAGCCGCTTCGCAAGACGGTCTTCCACTTCAAAAATCCGGTCGTGGATTGCGTTGTCTTGCCGTTCAATCTTTTCGTGTAGGCTGTCTACTTCCGACCACACCTTACTGAAACGCTCGTTCTCGTCACTGCGGAGAATCGACCCGTTCAGAATACGGGAAACCGCAAAGAACGAACCCGCACACACCGCTGCCGCAGCAACAGTCAAGGAGTGATTGCCTTCAGCATACCCGTACAGGGCAACACCGCCCGCAAGCACACCCACCACATTGAGCAAATCCTGATGAAAACTTGAACTCTTCACAAACATTAGGCACTCTCCTTTGTTAAAATTGTTAAAATTGAACCCATCACATTCAGTACGCCGTCTAGGAATCGAACCTAGTCTTACTCGATTATAAGTCGGGCTGAGATAACCAAGACCTCCCACGGCGCATCACACTCCACAGAGTATACCACTCACTCCACCCCGGTCAAGTCCTCAGAAAACAAAACTTTGGACTTTTTGTTGTTCACATGACCATTGCTATTCTTAATAAAGTAATTGCTCTTCTGCCGGTCCTCGTCGTGACCAAGCCGATAGTTTATAGACTGAACACCCATCTCCCGCATTTTTTCCTTATCGCTCAACATTCGCACAATCTCCTCAGCCCGTTCCAGAGCCTCGGCTTCGGTGAACGGTAGGAGAATGTCCATATGTAGCCTGTATCCACTCATGCCGTCTCTCCACCCTTGGTGGTTTGGGAATCCAAATAATCACAATAATGGGCAAATTGAACTAGGGCTTCGTCAATTGTGGGGTATTCGTTACTTAGATTTGTATCAGTCTCGTCCCAAAACGCCCAGCCACCAGTTTCGTGGTTGTACTGTAGTGGCGATCCCCGCACACCACCCGTTTCCGACTGGACAAGTACAGTTTCCAGAATGGCCTTCGCACAATCACCAGAACTGGTTTCAGTTTCTGCCATGTCCGAATTAGCAAGATCCGAGTACAACTGCTGGATCATCGCCCGCATCTTGGTGAACTCTTCTTCAGTTTTCTCCCGCTGGGATCGCAGAAGAATCAGTTCCTTTTTCATCTCATCAATTTCTGCTTCAGTCATACTTTTACTCCGGTCCATGCTTCACAGAGGGTTCGGTAACGCAGGAGTGCGAGGTCTTTGGCTTTGGCCTCAATCATAACATCGTACTCCCGATCACCGAGATCTGGAATAGGGTACTGTATGTAGTCCGAGTGGGCTTGGGGTCGGGAATTAGGTTTAGATTCCGAATAATGTATTTTTGGTATTTCTAAGAATCCATCCCATGTTTCAAAAGCGAGACTGGCTGCTTCGGTCACAGGTTCCCGATTACAGAATCGGTGGTGATGGATGTCCAGTACTAGTTTTACTCCACACCCTTTCCAAATATACGAATGGAGATCGCTCAGGGACCACATGGACTCCTTGTCGTCGTTTTCCAATGTTATACGGTTCTGTAGAGTTTGGGGCAAACTGGAGAAATTACGGCAGAACCGTTGGGCGGTTCCCGACTTATCCCCATATGTTCCACCCACATGAATATTAATTGCGAACTCGGGACCGTATCCCAAAAGGTCCGCAATAAGGGAGTGCATCTCCAAACATAAGATACTTTTGCTCACCGTTTGGGGATCAGGAGAGGCAATACAGGTATAGGGACCAGGATGGCATGAGAGCCGCATCCCGTGCGCCCGCCCGTACGCCCCCGCACGTGCGAGGGCGGCTGTAACGGCATCCCTGTGGGTCTGGGAGAGATCCTCAAGCCCGTACCGCAGATCAGGATGGTCCATGAAAGGAAACATTCCGCTGCCAATTCGGAAGAATCGGATTCCATTCTTTTGATTCCATTCCAGGATTGGCAAAAGGTCGGCAGAGTTCTGTACGGCCAGATCCCCCACCCGTTCAAGGGAAAATCCACTTTGGCGAAGGGTTCGATCGGTAAGAATCCGATCTTTCTTTTTACGACCCTCGGCCAAAGATAGATTTTGGCAAGCATATCCCAAATGTCGAATCATCGGCTCCTACAATTCACACGAATAGCCCTACGCAGGCTTTCTTTGTTTTCTGGTGCCACCACCACCAACTCTGGTGCTGTTTTGTGATACCAATCCATGAATCCTACACGCTTTTCCTCCCGAGAGCAAGCCACACAGGTAGTGGCACGGGGAAGAGCCTCAAGCCTAATCTGAGGAATAGGCTTGCCGCAAGTATCGCAATCACGCATATCGAATCCTATCAAATGTTTGCTTGAGAATACGGCATTCAATTCTTTTGGAACCGTCCATATGGGCACGACGCTGTTGCTGAATACGCTTGCCGTGTCCGAAAGGGCGGTTGATGGTCTGCCGGTGCTGGGCAACGGCAACGCCTTCCCGTTCGGCGGCAAGGTCAATGGGGTCTAGATGTCGTTTGGACATAGTGAAGAGTATACCCGTACTTGCCCCCGAGTCAAGGGCGTCTGACAAGTTTCAGCAAAGGTATTTTTGGCCTACTGGATTTCCACCAGATATTTGCTGAAACGCAACCGAATGATGGGGAACATCTTCAGGATTTCGTTCTGCTCTTTTCTTGGCTATTTCCATTTCCCGTGCCGTAAGTAGCAGGGGTGTAAAATATCCATCGTCGGATAGATGTCCGGCAAACCAGTAGTTTTCGTTTTCTTGTGGCTTTTTTTGTTTGTTTGGAATCATGGGGTTCCTACAGCAAGCGTTTCTATTTCATAGGTCTTGTATGCGAAATTACAATTGACCATGATGGGATCAATTTCCGTGGTCATGGAGTTGAACTCGAAAGACATCATGCTTACAGGATAGCACTGGTGAAATGTAAACTTCTTTTTGGGTTTCTTCGCATTGGTGTATGTGAGTACAATGATATCTGAATACAGTTCGGTATTAGGATTGATATACCCGTTGTTTGTGCTCGTAAGAACAATGGAGTTCATCCAATTGTATACTTCTTGCCAGTTTTCCATGTCTTCGTCAACCGCAAAGTTCACCACAATCTGATCTGTAAGATCCAGTGAAGACGGAGCACTCACACGGGGAAATCCCTTGTACTGTATGTCCATAGAGTTTATGGTGAGCGAAGGAATGCTCACGGTCTGGATATAGTCCGTGAGGGTAGGCATTCGTGGTATGATTACACGGAATGCTGTAGGGCTTAGGTAGTTGGGACTGCTCATCTTGTTCTCCTCCGTCTGAGTATTGCCTGTTCGTATCCGCTAAAGAAAGCAAAAGTTGGTTTTATAGCAGTTATGGGATTGTATCCTCTTATTATTGGATTATCACCGATTGTAGGAGTGGGTGGAGCCCATCCACAAATACCAGCACCGTCGCTGTGTAGTGCTCCACTGTCTGTCCCTCCACACACACCAACCCCTGTACCGTCCCCAGCATCACCACCGCTTTCCTGTTCTCCCGCATCTGTAAAGTCGTCAGGAGTAGGCAATTGGGGGGGTGGATCATCATTGAATGATAGAGCGGGCAAATACACACCGTTCAGCCAGTACTTAACACCGGGGAGTTTGGCCCAACCGCTGGCTCCAAACTCCAAGGCAACAGCAGTCGCCCCACTACTCAAAAGATCACTAAATGGACGGAATCTGTCAGGATCGCCAGAAGAAAGAGCAGGATTCCCTTCTCCCAGCCACCACCCCAAAACTGGTCTTTCCCAATTGTAAAGAGAAGCCATACTTTTGGTGCTGTACTCGTAAAAAGCATACGGCATTTTTCTGGTGATTTGCTCTAAGAACTCATGGGCAAAAGTGGAATTTTCGTCCAGGTCCACAGGCTGTCCACCATTCAATTTGTTTTTGGCAAACCGTATCCAAGAATACAGAGTAAGAAGAATAGGATAGCAGATCCCTCCGTATATCGTAGTGGGATTAGGATTGGCTTCCACAAATGCCGCAAGCGCTCCATTAACTTTCCAGTTCACTGAAATCATGTAGATGATATCTCCCACATTTTCTTCAGTGAAAGCCATCATTTCAAAAGTCGCTTCGCTGCTCGGGGTTCCTCCAACCCAATCACGGTCCAAGTACAGAGTGTATTTTCCACCAGTCCCAGGATCGCTGCTGCGGAAATCCCCATCGCACTTTAGTATTCGGTAATTGGTAGTTGTGCTGGTATTGCTGCCTGGATCTGACTTGACACGAATATAGCAGAATCGAATAGTGGGAGACTTGCCATCGTGTGAAGCCGGCCACCCTGTTGGGAACGGGTTTTCAGACCACTGAAGTTTACCGACAATCCCACGCCATCGCTGTGATGCGTTTGAGTCGGCATTGTAGATACGGATGGCTTCATCTACCGAAGAAGTGCTCACGGTTAGGGGTTTGGCATTCGTCGTGGTAAAAGTTCTGTTTCTTGCTCTGCCCAAATTTTTATAATACAACACTCGGGATTGCGGATCGCCTCCCACTTTAAAGTAGCAAACAGACTCTAGAGAGGTCATTAGTGCCGCTCTCCGTTTTCTGCCCACTTCAGTGTCTATGTGTCCATAGACCTCGTTGAACCAGTTCTCTTTGGTAATGACCAAACCATCGGTTCCGCCTTCTGCCACAGACCTGTATCCACGAAGGGTTTTTGTTTCTGTTCCTATGGAAGTGTTCAACCAAGCAGCACCTCTAGCCGTCAGAGGTCTTCCCGCATTTGTAGGATTGCCTGGAGCATAACTTCCGTACAACATTGTGGTTTCGGGTGCCCGCATGTCCTCCACCCCCAAAAACCAACCAGCAATAATAGACCAGGGCCGAGCCACACACGGACGCTGGCCCGCACCGCTTTGGGTTCCGCTGAAACTCTTGATAGAGCCAAACGCATCAATACCCCACTGAACAATGGAGCGCAGTGCTTTTAGTCGATCGGCGTCAGACAGAAATACAGCAGATCTATCGGCATATATGGCGGTCAACCGAACAAGAAGAGCAGTAATGAAATATGCTCCATACGCATCGGATGGTGAACTATTGCTACTGTTACAGTGTGCTTCTCCGTATGCCGGATACAGGGGCAAGACTTGTGAATAGGTTATTCCCCCACCAAACGGAAACCCGTAGCAGAAATTTATGAACTGGCCTCCAAGATTACGGAACACACCACGACCCCAGGTGCCAGCAGCAAGAGTTGGCCTAATATCCGCCATATCTGAACTATCGCCTCTGTTTGGGACTCTTGGGGTTATGGCCGAAAGAAGATGTAGCGGTCTGTTGGCTCGGTCTTCTTGAGGCCACAAAACAGGAGGTCGGAAGTAATTCTGACCACCACCAGCAGGGTGCGCCGCTAAAACAAACAACACACCAAATCCTAAAACACAACTTCGGCTAAGGTGTTTCTGATACGGGTATCCTGTGGAATCGTTCATAGAATACTTGCGTGGATTGTTGGGATCATAATTTGATTTTGCTACCATTACCACATCATGGGCAGCAAGCCCTATCCCTGTAGTTTCTAACTGGTTTTTGGTTGTCAGAAATCCTTCAAGATTGAATCCACCACCAGTTCCGTATGCCGTGGGATCGTCGGTGGTTTTAGGAGATCGAGGGTGCTTAATTGGGGTCCACCCATTACTAAAAACACCAAAGTATCTGTTGTCGAACTGTTGTCCGTTGCCCTCTCTGCCTGTGGAATCTGAATCCACATCATTCACTGCTCTGGGATTTTTTACCAACCCGTTTAGGTACAGGTTTCCGTAATACTTCGTCCCGTTGCTAAAGGTATTAAGTTCATGGTTGGCAATCCTACACGGTTTTTCTGAAGTAAGACCTGCTCCCAGTTGGCTCACAATGTCCACATCTGTGACTTTTAGACCTTCGGCGGCAACCACATACGGAGTTCCATCCCAGAAAGTTCCTGATTCTATAGCCGCATCTCCCGAAGAACTCAGGCTCCAAGAGAATGTAATACCGTCCATTACCTGTGTTATGATTGCTGTGCTCATTTGTCCTCGTTCTCGTTCGGTGGTGGATTCCTCTTATTTATAGACCCAAAGAAATAAGGGGGTCCGAAGACCCCCTCTTTCTTATAATCAAGATTCGTTTTATTCTTGTAATTCGTCTAGTTCGTCCCATTCCCCCTGAAGAATAGCAAGATCGCTGGCTCCCACGATTCCGTCATTATCAAGATCGTAGGTTGGGTCATTGGTTCCCCATTTTGCCAAGAGCATTTCCATGTCTTCAGAATTTACCTGACCGTCATTGTTGAAGTCGGCATCGTATCCCAAAAGGCTGTCTGGATTTCCAAGATTAGAAACATCCACTCCCATCCAAGTCTTCACACCACTAAGAGTTGTCCAATCTATAGTTTTTGCCAATTCAGCAGGAGTGGCAGGTCTGCCGTACCACTTGTTCAGCACTGCTGTTTCCCAAGGATTACAACCCATAGCATGGTAATCTGTGCTGTAAGTGACCCACTCGTATGGACTTGTATAGATTATTCTGTAAGCATACTCGTGTGCTAGGGTGGCATCCTTGTCCAAGTCTGGATTAGCACCAGTCTTCTGCTCGATATATTTCATCCAACCATACAGGGGGACCACAAGGGCTTCGCATATTGGGGCATATGCTGTGTGTGGAGAAAGATTCGCATCAGCCATGCCGTTGAAACGGGTAGGACCGATGAGATAGAACACCTCTCCCACATTCTTTTCAGTACAAGTAATCATCTCGAAAGTGGAAGTCTGATCTGGTTGGCCGTTTTGCCAAGGCTTATCGAGCATAAACCCGTATCCGGTATTAAACTTCTGTGCGCTCGGTTGGGCATTACGGAAATCTCCCCATGCCTTTATAATTCGATAAAGGGTGTCTCCGGCTCCTGGACCAGAAACTACTTTCACATAAGAGTAGAAGAAAGAACCAGACTTTCCGTCGTGTGATGCTGCCCAATTTTTATTGAGATCAGCAGGAACATCATTCCATTGTATATTTGCGCACTTGCCAGAAAATACGGACCAACCTTCTCTGTAGTAGTTACTTCCGAGCAGACTGTACTTTACATCTTCAGGAGTTTCGGCAAGATTGGCTCCTGCTCCAGAGAAAAGTCTACGGTGGGTCTTTCCAAGAGTTCTATGGTCTAGAACATTTCCCACTTGATCCACAACCTTCATGTAGCAAAGTGCTTCAAGCGAAATCTGTAAGGAGTGCCAACGCTTTTTGGAACTAAGGCTTGTGTTAGGATCGCCGTAGATCATCACCATCTTTTCATTGGTGTTTCCTGTTTCTGCTTCTCCGTCTTCAGTTTCCGTCACAGCACCTCTATTTGCCAAGAACCCGTTAGATCTTGTGGTGTCAGAAATCATGGTGGTTTCTGGAGCACGCATGGCAAGTTCACCCAAGAAATGACCAGCAATGATAGACCACGGACGTGCCGTACATGGGCGTTGACCAGCACCACTAGAAGTACATGCGTACGACTTGATGGACCCGAAAGCGTCAATACCCCATTGGACTATTACCTTAAGGGCTTCCGCTCTTTGAGCGTCAGGAACCTCTTTGGAATAGAGGCATTGTAGACGAGAAATCAAAGGAGATTGGTAATATGCCCCGTAAGCATGGATTGTGCCGTCCTTGCTGCCAGAATACAGAGGCATGGACTGCGAATAGGTTGTTCCGTTTCCGAAAGGGAAGCCGTAACAGAAAGTGCGGAAAGCAGGATCACCGACAAAGGTTGGTGTTTTCACTCTCGGCCACGGATTTACCACAAGTTCCGATGCGTCGGGTAGTTTGCCGTTCAAGCGGGAAACTGAATAGAGCGGTCTGTTGCGACGGTTCTCTTCGGGCCAAAGGACTGGTGGTCGGAACGAAACTTCTTCCGGATGCTTGTCTAAAACAAACAGAGTTCCGTAAGACATACAACAAGAACGGCTGACTGTTCGGGTATATGGGTAGGTCAAAGCATTAGCGACATTCCATTTGTGTGGAGCGTTAATGTCAAAATTAGACCACTGGACAACAAGCACATCCCCCAGTTCCACATCCACTCCACCGTTTTCTAATTGAGTTTTGGTGGCAAGAAAAGTATTCAGGTCAAATCCACTATACGAAGACGCTTGATTTGTAGGAAGCGGAACTTTGGTCCACTTTCCGTTTACCGGTGCTCTCTTATACGGAGTCCAGCCCTTATTCGAAGTTCCGAAAGATCGGGAGTCGAACGCATTTCCACGGTTCCGTACTCGTCCATCAGAACCGTAATCGTCTTGTCCTCGTGGATTCTTGACTAGTCCATTGATATACAGTTCGCCTTTGAATCCTTCTTTTCCTGCCCAACCCAACTCCAGGTCAGGAATGATTTGATTCGGCTTTTCGACCCCAAACTCGGTGTGCATTTCCACATCGACTAGTTTCAATCCAGGTTTACTGATGATGTACGGACTACCATCCCAGAAAGTTCCAGTTTCGACATCTTCATTGAATGTCCAAACATACTTTACCTTGTGGGCTTGGTGTTCGATTGTTGTTGGCATTTGTTTCTCCTTTGGGTAACTGGCCTACCCTATGTAGGAGAGAAAGTTGCCCAACATAACATAATTATAATGGTTGCGGAGGGACTCGAACCCCCCGATCAGATTTTGAACTTGTCGAATTGTTCTGTAATAGTCAAAGTCGTTTCAGTTTTAAATTCTGTAGATGGAATAGACCAACATCTTCCATCTTCTGCCAAGACAAACAAGATATCCCAATCATCTGATTTTCTCTTTTTTGTTGTAGAAAAAGACTGATTGCCGCCCATCACTCTTAAATTACAAATAGGATTTTTGCTTGTTTTGTGAAGTTGTTTTGTTGTTTTTACTTGAACCTTTTTAATCGCCATTCCATCATCCACTAACAAATCATAATCACAATCCATAATGGGTTTAGATACAATAAATCCCATTCTTGTATATTCATATATCGCTCTTGACTCTCCAATACTTCCCTGATGCTTTGGATTTGTTGTGTTTGTAAATACAGACATGAGTTATTCCTCCATCTGTATGTATGGCAGACTACTAGTCTGTTTAGGAGAAAATTGTAAAATCTAATGCACGAAGTAGGACTTGCACCTACGAAGACTAATGCCAAGAGTTTTACAGACTCTCCCCTTTGCTGCTCGGGCATTCGTGCTAAAACTGGTCTGACAGGATTCGAACCTGTAACCTATCCGTTAACAGCGGATCGCACTGCCGTTGTGCTACAGACCAACGATCTGTGCGGGAGTCGAACCCGCAACCTTCGGCGTGACAAGCCGATGCGCTGACCAGTTGCGCCAACAGACCTCAAATAGAACTGGTTGGATTCGAACCAACGACCCTTCCATTATCAACGGAATGCTCTACCACTGAGCCACAGTTCTACTAAATGGTTTACTTGCCGCTACGGGTATTTTCTTTTCGGTACAGGTCTTCCTTCAGGTCTTCAAAGCGGTAGTCTATTTCACGCCGCTGGCTGTCTTCCCTGCGATTGTTCTCCACTTCGAAAACCTTCATGTAGGCCAGAGCAAGCGCACAGACCAGAGAAGCGAATGCGTACTTGTAGTACGGCTGTCCTGCTACAAAGAGAAACAGGGCAGCAGCAGCAAATGCGTAAGATGTAGTTCTATTTCCAAGTCCAAACATGGTATACCTCCAGGTTATAATGATTCAGAACAAAAGAGCGGGCGAAGGGATTCGAACCCTCGACATCTTGCTTGGAAGGCAAGAACTCTAGCCGCTGAGTTACGCCCGCATAGACACACAAGTATTTAGTCAACAACGGAAGATGTGGGATTCGAACCCACGATAGGATTGCTCCTATACAGCATTTCCAATGCTGCTCCTTCAACCGCTCGGACAACCTTCCATACAAAACGGACAGAGAGGGATTCGAACCTTCGATAGATTTTGATCTATTCCGATTTAGTAGATCGGTGCATTAAACCACTCTGCCATCTGTCCATATTCTTTTGTAGGATCTATGGTAATATACTTTTTGTTTTCTACATCTTTTTTATTAAGGTAAACGACCTTATTATCTTCAGATAAGAAAATAGCCCAACCATCTATCATAGATCTATCTATTTCTATTCTTTTTCCATTAACAACAGAAGATGTTGCAAAATCGTATCTGTTGTTTTTCTTTTTTGTATTTTTTTCTCTATATTTTACCTGTAAACGATAACATTTTCCAAAACTATCAATTGCAACTAAATCTACAGGAGAATGGTCATCGAAAGCAGGAAAAGTAAAATAGCCCTTTTCTTGAAGATCATCCATTACTTTTAGTAAACCTCTTACACCTTTTTGATTGACATTCATGTGTGCTTCCTTTTACAAGTATGTAGTAAAAGTAACAGTTGAGTCAACCACAAAATATCCAAAGCGTAGAGTGGGGCTTGCACCCATTCTCAATCGTTGCTTGCAAGTCAACGACTCTAGTCAGCGTCACACTGATCTACGCAAGAGAGCCACCTGTGAGATTCGAACTCACAACCTCCAGATTACAAATCAGGTGCACTGCCGTTGTGCTAAGGTGGCGTACTCCCTATAGGATTCGAACCTACGACTTCTTCCGTGTAAAGGAAGCACTCTAGCCGCTGAGTTAAGGGAGTGTTGTCTCATTCTGAAATGCCCCCACCAGGGCTCGAACCTGGGACCAATTGATTAAAAGTCAACTGCGCTACCAACTGCGCTATAGGGGCTAACTGACTTGGGTAAGTATACACTATATCGACCCGCCGTCAAGCCTTCTTCACACATTCCTGAAAGAAAGTTTGAGAAAAGAAAAGAGAGGATTTCTCCCCTCTTTTCTCTCTTGACGGTCGAAAGGTAGCGAAATTCCAGTGGCATGAATAGCGTAATCGACGCTTGCAGCACTGGTCCTTTTAGACCGACAGTATTTATATTTCTTGTGATTTCCGCCGATTCCTAAATACTGAAAATACCACAGGAGGTTCCTGCATGAAGAAACTACGGCAGCGACGGGTAAACAAACCCATTTTCGATGAACGAACCGAAAAAAGAAAATTGAACGCACCGAAGGGTCACAGGAAACTTAAACGCAAACGGATATAAAACAGGGCACCTTGTGGTGCCCTGTCGTGCTTACGGGATTTAGGGAAGTTAGAGGATTGGAATCTGAAGAACTTTCTTGTCTTCAGGTACTACAACAGCAATTACAATTTTTAAGATTCCGTCCTTGAACTCCGCAGATTCAACCACGGCATTCTCCGACAGAATGTACTGCTTATAGAACGAACGCAAACCAATTCCTTGGTGTAGGTATTTGTTTTCAGGATTGCGAGTTCGTGCCCGTGAAGCAGTGATCTCCAGTGTGGAGTTTTTTACGGACACTTTAATGTCTTCTTTGGAATGACCGGCGAGTGCGAACTCTAGTACAGTCTTTCCTTTTTCCTCGTATAGATCAAACGGAGGAAAGGTTGGTGACTTCATTTCTATGCTCTGAAGTCTTAGAAAATCTTGATCGAACCCGATGAGATAATCAAACAATGTAGGTATTGTCATTTTGTGTCTCCTTTCATAAGCAAGACAAGTATAGGTTAGTGTAGCCCCGTAAGCACTACAGCGATATGTATAACGAAATGTTTTCTGCTACATTTTATTTGTTCAAGAAAGGATTTTTCTTTACGGTATTGGGTGTACAAGAATATGGACTAGGTTCCATAGTGTTTTTTCTTATTTTGAGTTCTGGTTGTATTTCATACACTTGCGTAGAATTTCTCAAAGAAATTCGAACACTAAGATTTCCTGTTCCTCCGAACTTTGGAACACCTTTTAGTCCCAATGGGTTTTCGTCTCCAAGCAGATAGAATCCGTCTCCGGATTGGATGTAATGAACAGGTTCGTTTTTTCCAATTGTATAGTGTATTGTAGCCAGTTTTCCAAGATCGTAATTTTGCTTGGTAAAAATATACTGATTGGTTTTGGTCTTTAAAAACAGTCTCATTTTCTCAAGACTTACAATATTTTCGTATCCGTTGATTCCTGCTTTTTTTATCAAGGATCTTTCTGTTGGTAGCCAGATTTCTTTTCGCTTTATAAGACAAAAATCTGCTAACTCGTTTACCCAATCTCTAGTTTTGTTGGAGTCATTTAATTCTTCGCACACAATGTTGGCCGCTTCCACATTTTGTGATTTCCCAGAGAGTTGCCATTTTCCATTTTTATACATTACTCTCACATTAGCAAGATTATCGGTGTGGTTCATTTTTACCTCACACCATGTTTTCATTGAAGGCTTTTCTTCCCTTGGATTTTTTGGATAGTATATTTCAATATCAGAATACCGAACCCCTTTGTTCGATCTTTCCGCATAGGCATTGGGAGAAATTCCTTCTTTCAAGAGTTCGTTTATAGTTTTAGTAACTCTTATTTCATGCTCTGCCGGAGTGTATTCTTTAGACATAAACTATCCTCCAATAATTTCCATAACATTCTATATGTAGTCCAAAAACACAAACACCACCTTTCGGTGGTGTCGGTGTGCCTCAATTCTGAAAGGGATCAGAACTCGATGCCGACGCCAGCGGTCACGACATAATCGCTCTCGCTGGTGTTCACGCTCTGGGAGATGGGCATGAGAACACTCGCATTAAGATTAATGCTGTGGGTCACATTCCACTTGGCTCCAGGTCCGAGCAGGAGTTGGTACTCACTGGAATCCACATAGTACTGCTGAACAAAATCAGCGGTAAGAGCGAGTTCCTTGGAGAACCAGTAGGAGAGATCAGTTCCAAAGTTCAGAACATCAGAACTGGTGAATGCCCCGAGCAGCGGGACATACGCATCAGTTCCAACAAAGGTGTACTCCACGCTCTGTCCAAACTGAAGACCTTCCACTCCGAAAATGCCAGAGTTGAACTGAGCACCAAAGAAGGGGTTCACATTGTTTGATGCGAACACCGTTTCCGTGGGAAGATCAACTCCACCAAACACCGACAGCGACCAGTCATGGAATACCCCGAGCAGATTGCCCTTGGATTCCATAGCGACCGCTTCACCCCAGACAGACACGTCACCGATATTGGTGTTGTCGCCCTGGTTGTATACAGGCACGGCCACGCCAACGGTAAAGGCATCACTGAGGTCCAACTTCAGGCTGGTGTCGAAAGCGGCAAGATTGCTGCCACCATCAAAGGCATAGTAGCCGAAGTTTTCAGCCAGATTCAACTTGAACTCAGGCTGGGCGGGAGCGGGCTGTGCCGGTGCTTGCTGCCCAAAGGCAGAGGCGGCGGCGATCAGGGCTCCCAGACATGCGATTTGCGTCTTACTCATATAACATTTCTCCAAATGTACGAAGTGAATTGGACTCCGCTTCACTCCAAAGCGGTACGGTATGTAGCAGGATAAGGGGTCTGTTGGGCTTTCTGGTCTTTTGGTGGAAAAGAATAGATTCCCATCAGACTCCAAATCTAAAAATCAATCAGCATCAGGAAACAGTTCTTCGGCAGAAACGGTCTGTTCAAATTCTGGATCGAATGGAGCCGTAATTACAAACTCCATGTCTTCAGTATTGGACAGGGTGTCGTGATGGCACGTCCAGTCCGAGTTTGTCAAATCCAAAGCATAGTATCCGCTCTCCACACGGAGTGGATCTTTCCAGTACACGGTGCTCCCGTCCCGCATGTTCAGGAGCCATGCCCGACGATACTTCTCATTTGTTCGACGGAACTGGGAGAGGACCGACTGTATCTTTTGTCCCGCTGCGGCCAGCCGCTTGCCGTCCGCTTCCGAAAGGGAACTGGTGCTGGCCAGGTATTGGATGAAATCCAACTCACGGGAAATGTCGTTGGGGTCGTTTACGGGAGTGCCTGTAGCACTAGCATGTTCATCGGCATCGTACATGGTTCACCTCACTTGTGTGGCACATTATGTATCGGGTGTGCCGCAGAGTCAAGAGGAATCCCGACAGATTCCAGAAGTGCCGCATGTCCGTCCGACTGACCGATCGTAAACCCTTGAAAATGCGGGATTTAGAGCGGGGGCCGCCGATATTATTGGACCTTGAGTTTTGCCGGTTGTCCCATCGGGAATCCAGACCGGCAGCACCCCGTGCCGATCGATTCTTACCTTTAACGCTATGGGTAAAAAATAGCCAGCGGGATTAACGGTCCCGCTGGCTTTGGAAACTTTTAATTGGTGGTTTCCAACCAAGTCTTCTGTGGGCAGGCAGGCTTTCGCCTGGAGTCGCTCGGCCAGCATACGCTGTACCACACGGCTCATGGACATACCCCAAGCATTCGGAGTGCGCACTCCGATGCACCCACATTAATATAAAAGTCTGTTTTCTGCCATAAAGGTGTGTACGGGATTTCTCCCGTACACGCCCGAATCACGCTACCTCGGGGGTAGCCATCTCAAAGGTTCGATCAGGCCATGTCCTGCGGGTCAACGAGGACAACACCCTTCAGGCTGTACTCGGTGCCCTCATCGTTCGTCACGATGCGCCAGTTGCCGAAACGCTCAACCTTCGCCCGAATGACGCTCATGGCGGCACTCAGGTTCTTGCACCCGAACATGCGGGTCGCAGCAGCCTGGTTGATGCTGTAACCGTTGGAGAGGAACGCAAGGATGCGATCCGACTGGGTGGCCTCGGGGCCGTAGTTCTTGCCATTGAAGGTGTTCTCGAAAACAAAGCGACCACCGAAGGTAGTCACCTCGTACGAGGAGTCACCCACCGTGATGGTGGCAGTGCCAAGATCCCAATTGGAACGGGTGCTGGAACGAGTCGAACGGTTGCTACGAGTCTTCATACAAAATCTCCTACAAGTCAGACGGGTTCAGTTTGGAGGCTTGGATACGCCGTCTGTCGTACCCTCACCTGTACGCTACTAGTATACTAGTTCATCGGCAAGAGTCAAGTCCCTCTGAAAAGAAAGAATCAACTTTGCTGAATTTTGTTTTCGTCGGCGACCGAATCAAAAAGAATGGGGGTGTCCACACTGGAATTAATTCGATCCAGAACACTGGCATAATGATTGAATCGCTCGGCGAGTTCACGGAGTTCGCTGGCTGTATAGCCGTCGCAACTCTCGTCCACATCAATTCCATGAATGGAGGCAATCCAGTTCTTGCCGTACGGGGACTGGTGAAAGGACACGGTTAGGGTTTCGGAAAGACAATTAGGCACAGGTTTCCTCCTTGGGGAACGGGAGCAGCACATAGTGGTCAATGGATTCACGACGGAACGAACGCCAGTCGCCCGCATCCAGATCCCACACGATTTGAACATCAGGCGAACTCTTGCGGGTCCGTCCGCCTTCGGCCTTAGGGGTTTGGGGAATGGCGGACTCCTTCAGGGTACACCGCATCTGCCGCTTTGTGCCGTCACGCTTCGTGAAGTGTACCACAACTTCCGCCCGACGCAACTCATCAAGCAGCAGTTTCCAAACAGGGTCGATCGGTGTCTCTTCGCTCATCGACTTCGCTCCAGTCTCGGGGTTTGAATGGTGTTGGGATTCTTCAGACGGCGGACCCATCGGCGGTCAATCCACGAAGGCGGAGTGGACGGGCCAGGCTGGGGCTTCGCAGGACGATGCCAGCCACGGTGGAGTGGAGGAATGGTATTCACTGGAACTCCCCCTCTCCGTCAAAGCCCTCATCCGAACCAGGACCACCCTCGTAGTTCCACACATTGCCCGTAGCCATGCTGTGGACAAACTCCCGCTCGTCATCAAGCAGCCACACGCCCTTGCTCTGGGAGAGGTCAATGATGTTGCCAATCTGCTTACACCAGTTGGCGAAAGCCTGACGATCCTGGTCCGTGAAATCCTCACGGCTCATCCGGGCCTTCGCCTGGAGGACCAAACCGAAGAAATCAGAAAGACGGCTGGCCCCACGGCTGAACGGCAGGTACATGGCATTGAACAGGAGGACTTCCGCCATGCTGATGAACTGTGCCACATCGGGAGCCACCTGCGGGGGCTGAGGCGGCATCTGAGGCGGCATCTGAGGCGACATCATCTGGGGCGGCATCATGGGCGGGAACCACGCAGCGTTAATGGGGTTGTCCACGAACTGGTGGTTCTTGGGATTGGCCCAAACATTCTGAGGATTCTTGGGATCAGGAGGCATGTTGCTCTTGATGCTGGAGATCTGGTTCTCCAGATTCTGAATCATGTTGCGAAGATTCTCGAAAGCGTCGTTGGTGGGGTTGTTGTTGTTGGTTTCAGACATTCTTGTTCTCCGTGGTGCTACCGACAAAATCTTCGATGAGATCAGCAATCAGTCCAAACAGCCTCGCCCATGCCAGAAAGGTCGCTGCGACGACGAATATGACACATACGAGGAAGTGAAAGGCAAGGGGAGCCAGCACCCACATCCAGTGCCAGTCGATCCTGCCAGTCAACTTCAGTACAATCAAAACCAGGGCAAAGGCCGGAAGGATGGACAGTGCCATCGCTATGGGACGGGGTTGTGAGATTTTCTGTTCGTGGTTCATGTTCGTCCATTTTAGTTAGTCGGAGCAGAGGCGGGGGGCATGGGCGGCTGGCTTGCTGCCCATTCCAGGATCTTCACAAGGGTTTCAGGATCGGTGTACGGTCGAACATCATCAGGGATGGAGTTCTCCGAGGTCTTGAAAGGAACCAGATTGCCCTGTGGATTCCAGATGGCGACTTCCGCATCAGGGCAGTTCTCTTGGAGCCATGCTTCGTATTGGGCCTTCGGGAACGGCTTGCGACTCACTTCGCCCCGAGCCGAGCAGTAGTTGAACTTGCCGAACTGTACCGAGACTCGATAGCCATTGGCGAAGCCAATGAAAAAGCCCCGTGATCCCATGCGGTATTCGTCGCCCGTATCAGGTTCATCCACACGGAGGCAGAAGCCGGGTTTGTCATCCTTTGCCATACTCTGGGTTTCCATCAGGTCAGTCCTTTGCGGTTTTGGTTGCGGATCTTTTCTATCGAGAGAACGGGTCGGTTGAACGCATCGTGCATGGAGCCGTATGCGCTCGTCAGGTCACACATGTTGCTGCCTGTGATCGCAGCGGGAACTTCGCTGATGGCACACGGCTTCTGGTTGCCATCATAGGTCACTTCGTAAATGCCGAGACTGCCGTGCTTGTCTTTGCCCACACGATAGCCACGCCGGGTTTCTTGCCAAGGGATTTCGCTTTCGTTGGATTCAGCCGAATCCATATTCTCTCCGCATCTCCCGCCGCCAATCACGACGGGAACTCTTGGGGTCTTGCGTCTTGGTTCCCCAAGTCTTCGCACGGTTGCGGGGGCGACCGAAGTCATCACGGTCAACACCACGGGGAAGGAACAGACGATCGCTGGGCTTGCTCTTCAGCACGGCTCAGTCCGCTCCCGCCGAGATACAGGTGCCCGTGCCACGCTCCTTACGGAGCCGGTCATCCGCCGCACAACTGGAGCAGATGCCACCAAGGTGATCCTCAAGGGCATCCGCATCGTACGGACTCGCCGGATCGTTGTAGCGGGACAGGATGAGCAGGACTTCGCAACGGGAGCACAGTGCGCCGTGGCTGCGGGCGACCCGCTCCAACTCCTCCACACGGTCCCGCAGGATGTCGTTGTCGGTGCGGAGGTCGAACACGGTGTCCGAGTCAAGGTCGCTGTTCTTGGCGAGACGATCGTTCCGAATCTGAAGGCTCAAGTTTTTCTCCGAAAGGTTCTGGACTTCCGCTTCGCTCTCTTCAAGAGCGTTCAGAAGATGGTAGTTCACCTTGGCGAGGTTGCGGCACAGGGTCTTGTAGTCGATGTTTTCGGTCATGGTGTTCATGGAGTTTCCGCCTTTACAGGTAAAGTATACCACAAGCGGGGGATGGGGTCAAGGGGTCAGGATATTCCAAGAAAGATTTTCTCTGGTGAGATTTTGGATTTACTCCACCAGATTCTGGAATATCCAGAGAAGGGCAACAGATTTGGTGTATGCCGATTTTCACCTTTGCGGATTAGTCAGCAGAAAAAGCATCAAGGGCAACACTGGGTTTTCGGAGCATGTCCCATCCGTTTTCCTTCAGCAAGGTCCAGAGTCCCCGGGCACTTCCAATGCTCATGTAGTTCTCCGTGTCCAGAGCGTACTTCTGTGGGGTTCCATCGGTGGGAGCGATGAAAGTAAAATCAAAACGCTTGGACCCAACCGTGGTGATGGCTTGGTAATGTGACATGGGATGAATCGTTCCAGAATTAATAACAGGAGTCATGTTCCACTTTATTCCCTTTATGTGCTGGAAGAGCACCCAAGAGAACGAGATGGCACTCCCCTGATCCCAAAAGGCCACATACACAAAACCAGCCTTGGGGTGTTGGGGATCATCACGCACCACGAACTCGGCCTCGATGGTGCTCCCTGGAGCCTGAAGAGTCCATGCGGTTCCCGACACACGCTTTTGCTGATAGGTTTCAGTCCCCATTGGGATTGTTCCTGAAGTGTTCATTACACTCGTTCGCTTCTTCCGTTTCGTCTTCACCGTACTCTGAAAAGAACTCCTCATCAGAAAGTTCTTCTCGGGGTTCCGTTCCCTCGGTCAACTGGCTCTGCTCTGCTGCTTGCTGCCGTGAAAGAATCTCAAACTCCTCGTTCAGTTCTTTCTGTTCATCCGCAAGCCGTCGTGCGTCTTCGCTTGCCTTCCATGCCTCAACCGCAGGCACACCACAATTACAACAGATGGCCTCGGGCATTCCAGGTCCGATCGGGAGTCCATCCCATTCGTGACACCAGTGCCAGCCTGCGTCCATCTCCACTTCGGTGAGAGCCTCGCCCGTTTCAGTCAAACGATTCCAACGTTCACTAGACATTCCAATCATGGTCATTATTGCCTCCATCCACAATCAATCATGGTGATCCAACACTTGCGAGCATCATCGGTTTTCACCCACAGGTGACGTTCGCTCGACACTCCGTCACCCACAAACTCCAACTCGTTTACCCTGAAAGCAGAAGCGGCTTTGTCGCCGGTCATGTCTGTAAGGGTTACGAAAACTTCGTTGTAGACCTTTTGGGCAGGAGTCCACACAAATCGCATCCTCCACTGCTTGTCCCTATCCGTAATGGATGCCGTCTTGAAAGATTCAAGTGTTCCGTCGTTAATCATTTGCTCTTGTCCTGGAAACAGTCCCACCCGTAATCTTCGGCAATCTTGTGTGCCACGGATGGATGGTACGGAATTCCATCCGGTCCAAAGGAAAGATTTGCTGCTTCAATGAAGCACACATTTCGCCGTGCCTCGTCACGCTCCTCACGCAGCCGCTGGATCTCGTCGGCGGCTTCATCGGCCACGTTGAGAATGGAGTGCCTGGAGCCACACCGCAATCGGCTGATAATGCTGTCGGTAGTTGTGGCCTTCGCTTCATTCATCGTGATCCATTCCTCTCATTCCGTTGGACACCGAACGGGTAATATACCACCAAAGGAGTCCCAACGCAACCCCTGCCACGACCGCCCCGAATCCCATTCCAAATCCAATAATCCAGTCATTCATTTGATTTCCTCCATGATTCGTTTTGAAGAAGTGTATACGCCGATTCAACAAGTCCTGCCAGTTCACGGGCATTGCCCGTGCCTGCCTCTGGATTCCAGTATCCGTCCCAATCCCACAGGAGAATGGACGCATCCTGTATCCGTTGCGTGAGATTCGCATTCTCGTCACGCAGCCGTTGGATCTCCACCGCCGCCTCGCCGATCTTTACGGCATGGGGCGAATCGGGCGGATGAGTACTGGCAATGCTACGCAGGATTTCTGTGATGTCCGTCATGCGTGAATGTCTCCCGCAAAAGGAGTCCAACCGTTGTCCACAAAACTCTTCCATGCGTCCCGTGCCGCCTGGAGCCGCATGTACGCTCCGTTGGAGTGTATGATGAATCCGTCAGGCGGTGCGGCTTGGGGAACAAAGAACTCGGGTGCGGGAGGAGCATTGAAATGGCTGTCGAACTTCCACACCTGAACCAAATCGAACTCGGTTCCCCAAGCACCATTCGTGGTCGGACCTGCCACAAAAACAATCCACGATCCGCTGTTGTTGGGGTCATTGGGACCACACACCGCCCAACACAGGCGACCACGCAGCAAGTACCGGAAGTCCTTTTCGTTGGGCGGAAGCGTTGTGGGCAAGTTATGGGTTTTCACGGTTTGATTCGTGTAGGTCTTGTTCGTAGCGTTTGCCGAAATCGTCACGGGCTTCTGTGGCCTGTACTTGTTCCAGTTAGTCATGGGTTTATCCCAGGTTGGAGTTCAGCCACATGAGCCAGCCGATGCCTGAAACCAGGGCAACGGTAAACAGGAGGAACACAACCACGGTCATGGTGTTCTCGGTAGAGATGTCTGGGGTGTTTCGCATAGGGTCAGTCTCGTCCACAGGGAATCCTTTCTTACTCGTAATCACGCACACACACGCCCACGGGGAAACGGGGAATCCCGTCATCCGTATAGCCTTGGAACCGAACGGTCAGGGGCTTGCCCACGAACCGCTCGGGGTTTTCCGCTATGGCACGGAGCCCATCAAGCGTGCCACGCATCTTACACCGGAACTCCCCACCACCCGGAGTCGCACACTGGAAAATGGCACACTCGCTCATGCGTCCACGCCCAAGCGTGATGCCCGTGATGGTGAACTCCTTGTCGTCAAACTCCTTGATCTTCAGGAGACTGCGGGACCGCTTGTTCTCGTAGCCGCTGTCGCCACGCCAGATGGCCCCTTCGTAGCCCTGCTCACGGAACTCGTTGAATGCCTCGATTACCGCTTCGCCCGAATCCACAGGCAAGGTCTTCACGGTACGGATGGGCGACTTGCCCTTGGCCGTTGCCGCCAGACCGTGCGACTCGCAAATCGTGCCGAGAAAACGGGTGCTGTACGCCTCGCTCTGGTTTCCACCGCACCAGCCGTCGTACACATGGTACTGGATCTCCACGGCACGGGGATCAGGCTCCTCCTTGCGGACGAGCGAAACAATCTCCTGAAACTCTTCCCGCTTGTCGTGGGAGTACAGTTCACCGTCCAGCACAATCTGCCCACGGGTCAGCCCTGCCGCACGACACCAGGCTTCCAGGGCTTCGGCAATATGGGGCACGGACTGGATGGGCTTGCGGGTACGGGACCACAGGGAGCACACGCCGTTCTGGATCACGGCCAGGCACCGGATGCCGTCCAGTTTGGGCTGGACGAAGGACGGGAACTGGGCATGACGTCCGCCCTCCCACTTGTGGGCCAGCATGGGCTCCACGCCGCCCGAAATGAACTGGCTGTCGGTTTCACCCGACTGGGCCTTGCGGAGGGAACGGACATAGCCGCTCTTCAGTTTCTTTTCCCATGCGCTCTGGGCTTCCGCCAGT
>Ga0208784_1000040_pt1 | contig 55817 bp, 54 predicted proteins | sample DEB19_08_DNA_FD_184531 | JGI IMG/M metagenome (GOLD analysis project Ga0208784, IMG submission 184531) | Aqueous microbial communities from the Delaware River and Bay under freshwater to marine salinity gradient to study organic matter... | ecosystem: Environmental > Aquatic > Marine > Coastal ... | reverse complement strand
GCAGCAGAGGCGACTGCAAATGCAGCAAATGTAGCACTTTATTCAACAGTAACAACAGATATTGCAACTGCTAAGGCTGCAGCAATCTCTGATGCAAATGCTCATGCAGATGCAGCAGTCGCTGCACTTGTTGATTCAGCACCTGCAATGCTAGACACACTTAATGAATTAGCAGCAGCAATTGCTGATAATCCAAATTATGCTACAGACGTAACAAATCTTGTTGCAACTAAGGCTGATAAAACATATGTAGATTCAGAAATCTCTGATCTTGATACAGCAGCACAGGGCTATGCTTCAGATGCACAATCTGCAGCAGAAACATTTGCTACAAATGCAGATTCAGCACTTTATATCACAGTAACTGATGACATTGCAACAGCAAAGTCCCAAGCAGAAGAAACAGCACAAGGATATGCTGACACAGCAGAAGATAATGCAATCGCTGCAGCAGCACTAGACGCTACAGCAAAGGCTAACGCTGCTCAATCTGCAGCAGAGGCTACCGCAGCATTGGATGCAACCTCAAAGGCTAACGCAGCAGAAGCAGCAGCAAACTCATATACAAATACAGAAATTACACAAGAAGTTGCAGATAGAAACTCTGCAATTTCATCAGCAATTTCTAGCGAGGTAACTAATAGAAACTCTGCAATTTCTGCAGCAGTTCAACAAGAAGTTACAGATAGAGATTCTGCAATTACCATTGCAATTAGTAATCTAAATACATCAGTTGGTGGAGATTTAGATGCTGCAATTGCTCAAGAAGTTTCAGATAGAAACTCTGCAATTGAATCAGCAGTAAATGCAATTGACACAGATGCTATTGAAGAAGGTCTAAATAATCTTTACTTCACAGAATCTCGTGCACAGGCTGCAGTTGCTGGTAATATTCAAACAGCAGTAACAGACGCAGTTGATGCAATTAATACTGACGCTATTGAAGAAGGTTTAAATAATCTTTACTTCACAAACCAAAGAGCACTTGATGCTGTAGGTGGAGACATTAATAATGCAATCGCTGCAGGTAACTCAAGCGCATCACCTACATACCAAGAGATTAACTTTACTTGGGCAACTAAGCAAATTGGTACATATACATGGGTTCCAAACTCAGGTATTACAACAGTTTATGAATGGAATGGTAACTCATTCCCAGCAGCGAAGTTCCTAGTAAGAGTTCGTGAAGGACAGCATTCACAGGTTTCCGAAGTTCTTGTAACTAAGGATGATAATGGAAATGTTGCTATCACAGAATATGCTATCGTTCATACAAATGGAATTCTTGGAGATATCTCTGCAGAATTTGCCAACGGTACATACTCATTAACAGTAAATGCAGTAAATAATTCAACAGAGGTTATCGTATCAGGCATGTTGCTTGCATACGGCGACTAATTTTTGATAAGGGGTAGATAATGGCTACAGTAAATAAAGACTTCAGAGTAAAAAATGGCCTACAGGTCAATGGCACTGGTAGTTTCGGAGGTGCTGTCGTAGTTGGTACGCCAACTATTTCAACACACGCTGCTACTAAAGAATACGTAGATTCTAATTCAGGTGCAGTTGTAGCAGGATCTACCCCTCCATCAGAACCAACAAATGGAAAGATGTGGCTAGATACATTAACAAAAAGAGTTAATGTTTATTATGATGGTGTTTGGTATACCCAAGCAACTATTGATGATACTCAAAATCTTCCACAACACATTCACGATACAGCAATCGATGGAACAGGATTTATTGTTACTACCTTCCGTGAGGGTGGAAGTTTCAATAGCCCACTGGGTCAGGGATTTGATGGTGGTGGACCAGATACACAATCTTGGGACGTTACCGCAGATGGTGGCTCACCAATTGATAACTTCAACTAAAAATTGATGTTATAATAAGAAAAGTAAAAGATGGGTAGCACCCATAAGGAGATAAAGAATATGGCAACAAGAATGCAGCAACGCAGAGGTACTGCTCAGCAATGGACTGATGCAGACCCAATTTTGGCAGCAGGAGAAATTGGATTTGAAACAGATACCAGCCAATTTAAGATTGGTGACGGCGTTAACGCATGGTCAGACCTCTCCTACTTCAAGAATTTAGAAGACCTAGGTGGAACACTCGATGATTATGTTCCGCTTACAGAAAAGGGTGTGCCAAATGGTGTGGCAACACTTAACTCAGTCGGAAGAATCCCACTTGGTCAATTAGCAGACCTTGTAGATTCAGCACCAGAAGCATTAGATACTCTTAAGGAAATTGCAGATGCAGTTCAGGCTGCACAAACAGCCCTTACCAATACTGAAGGAGCATTATCAGTACACAATGCTCTTACAGAAAGTGTTCACGGTATTGCAGATACAGCAGAGTTAGTAACAAATGCTAATCTTACAACTGCACTTGAGACAACAATTCAATCTGCAGTAGATTTATCTGCAGACTCACTATCAGCACACAATGCAAGCCACAATGTTCACGGTATTGCAGACACAACAGTTCTTGTTACAACAACTGCTATGAACGATGCAATTGATGATGCAGTAGCAATTGGAGTAAACGATGCAGTTAGTCAAGCAACAGCAACCGCAGCAGCAGATGCACAATCAAAAGCAACTGCAGCACTTACTGCAGCAGGTGTAGCAACATCAGCAGCAATTTCAGATCATAATGCAGATAAGACAAATGTTCATGGTATCTCTAATACAGATGACCTTGTTTATACAAATGACTCACGTCTATCAGATACACGTACACCATCTGATGAATCTGTAACAGATGCTAAGATCAGTGGAACACTATCACAAAATAAGATTACAAGTCTTACATCAGATCTTGCAGCAAAAGCAGCACTGGCTTCACCAACATTTACTGGTACACCAGCAGCACCAACTGCAACAGCAGGAACAAATACTACACAAATTGCAACAACAGCATTCGTAACTGGTGCAGTTTCAGATTTAGTAGCATCTGCTCCATCAACCCTTAATACACTTAATGAGTTGGCTGCAGCACTTGGTAATGACGCAAACTATGCAACAACAATTACAAATGCACTTGCAGCAAAGGCAAGTAAGACAGAACTTGATGCAGCAACATTATCATCATTCAATGCACAAGCATCAAGTTATACACTTGCACTTTCAGATGCAACAAATATGGTAGAAATGACAGGATCAAGTGCTAATACAGTAACTATTCCTACAAATGCCTCAGTGGCATTCCCAGTCGGAACTGCTATCGATATTTTCCAACGTGGAACAGGACAGACAACAATTGCTGCAGCAGCAGGAGTTACAGTTCTTTACACACCAGGTTTGAAATTACGTGCTCAGTACTCTGCAGCAACAGCAATCAAGCGTGATACAAACACTTGGATCGTTTCAGGCGACTTAACAGCATAATTTAAATACGAAAAGGGGAAGATATAAATGGGAATTATTAGAAGAGGCGGTAAAGCATCTAAGGCTGCTAAGCAGACTATTAGATACTGGGGTATTCAACCAGCAGACCCAGTTATTACATCAGTAGTACGTGTTGGAGTATCCTACCTTAGTGGTGATTATGATGTATATTTCATGCCAGGAGGCGGTGTCGGTGCTACAGCATCATCATACACAATCACTGCTTCTAATGCAACATATGGAGATAGAACTTTTACAGCAACAACTTCTCCTTATAGAGTTACAGGGCTACGTTCTGGAGCATCCTGGACATTTAAGATTAAGGCCAATGCAACAATTGGACAATCAAATACATCAGTAACTTCAACAGAAGTTTCTGGTGGATCACAAGACGTTACTGGTCTTCCAGGAAAGCCTGCAGCACCATCAGCATCTTCTCCATCGAACGTATCATACGATACAGTTTCATGGTCTGCACCTGAAAATGGTGGATCTGCAATTACAGGATATCAATGGGAATCTAACGACGGTAAGTCTGGAACAACCTCATCAACATCTGTAAACGTAAACCAAGAAGGTGGAACAGCACAAGCATATCGTGTACGTGCACAGAACTCTGATGGTTATGGAGAATGGTCTGACTATTCATCAAGCACTACAACATTTTCATTCGTACCTTTCTCAGTATTTGGATTCTCACCATTCGGTGTATTCGGATTCTCACCATTTGGTGTGTTTGGATTCTCTCCATTTGGATTCTCACCATTTGGCGTGTTTGGATTCTCACCATTTGGCGTGTTCGGTTTCTCACCATTCGGATTCTCTCCGTTCGGTGTATTCGGCTTCTCACCATTTGGTTTTTCACCATTCGGTGTATTCGGTTTCTCACCATTCTCATTCGGAGGATGCGTTGATGAAAATACATTAATCTCAGTTGTTACTGAAACTGGTGGATATGGAACAAAGCCAGCAAGTGAAGTTCAGCCTGGAGATGAAGTATGGGGTGTTGTATGGGCTGAGTACCTAGATGAAGGATTTGATTCTTCACTAGAATGGTCTTCCCCAACAATTACAAATCTAGAACTACGTAAAACAAAGGTTATTTCTAAGACACCACAACCAAAAACTGTAACAATGACAATTAATGGAGAGGCTTCTAAGAAGTTCTCACTTAATCAGCCAATTCTTACAAAGCGCAATGGTGCTTATATGTACGTTCTATCAGGTTCATTAGAACCAGGAGATCACGTAATTGAATATTCATATGAGCATGATGCCTTCTCTGAAGTACTAATTCAAACAGTACAACAGATTGAAGGAGATGCAAATACATTTAGATTTGACTGTGAAGATGCTGATACATTCATTGCAGCAAATCTAGTTATGCACAATCTGAAGTACTATTAAAATTTAATAAATAGTCGGGGGATATTGAGAGTGATTTATCATCATAATCATATCCCCCGAACTGCAGGCACATTTATTCATTCCCCTATTACTTCCTTATTAAATAGTAGGGGAATTAATTATTCTCTTGTATTTCAAAAAAATAAAATTGATGATGATAAAATAAAAAAATCAAAATATATTTTTGGGCATATTGGTTGTTATCCAGAAACTATTTTAGAAGATGTTTGTTCATTTTCGGTGGTACGTGACCCTTTTCAAAGATTCATAAGTACTTTTAACTTCTTCTCTGAGCATGTATTTTATACTAAGCCAACAATGGAATTGCTTGAAAAATGGGTTTATGATCCAGTATTTTCAGAAAACCATAGAAATATTCAGTCTAAGTTTTTGACTGGTTCATCTAATAAAGATCGCTGGAATGCTGCTACAAGACCAGAAATTGTTGCTAACGGCTGGATGATTGAAAACTATGAGTCTGATATCAAAAAAATAACAGACAAAATAGACATGATGAAAGTCGTATCTTTGGAAAATATTGATTCATTATTAGATTGGCTTTCAGATATTAGTAGGAGGGACTATGGGTTTCCTCTATTTAATCAAAGACATCCTATAAACGAGTCTTCAGGACTGGATTTTGAAATTCCTGAAAGCATTAAATCACGAATTGAAGAGTTAAATAGTATTGATTATCATCTATATGATTATGTCAAAACCAATGAGCACAAGTCTTTAAATGGTGTATAATAGTAAAGTCGAATGGAGACAAAAATGATGGAAGATTTTCCAACAGAAGGACTACAAAGCGTAAGTAAGTCCACACAACCACACAGATTTTTTGAAAGATATCTTAATAATGATTTAGTTCGTCTAGCAGGAGAACTACAAGACAGATACCAAAAAATTGAACAAGCACAGGTAACTGGTGTAACACCCGTTACAGATAATGAAATTTGGAAATCATCCAATAGCGTTTCAACCATGAAATGGAGACAGTACAACGTATTCCAGTTTCATATCGAAGAAATTTATCATTTATACCTTGCCGTGTCTGACATGGTTAAAGAAGCATGTGAATATTACGATATTGATTTTGACGAACAAAAATATATGCTACAGGGTTGGTTTAATATTAATCATACTAAAAAAGGCAAGTTGGATTGGCACGATCATGGTCCACTTGGAGCACCAAACTTTCACGGGTACTACTGTGTAAATGCAGAACCATCAATAACACACTATAAGGCATTTGATAAGTATGTAGAAAACTATAATACTAATAACCGTGCAATTTTGTCAGAAATGGGACATCCACATGCAATGGCTGATTGGGATTGGGATGGTCCTAGAATTACAGTTGCATATGATGTAATTCCACTTAGAGATATTATGCGTTTTGGGTCTTCACAAGAGCAACACTGGATTCCTTTGGCATGATAGCAATGAAACCACCACATAAGTTCTTTGACAGATTTCTAGATAATAACCTAGATGAAATGTACACCTACCTTGAAATGAAGCAGGACGAACTTCTTGCAGGAACCCTTACAGAAATTCCTAGAGAAGAGTTATCAAAATACAATAAAGATAATGGTGCTGCTACGCAACTTGGTAAATATTATAATATCTTTAATTTTACGCACCCATCAGTTCAAGCACTGAAGTCTGCACTGAGGGATATTATGATTGAGGCATCAGAATATTATGGTCTTGATTTTGAAGCAAATAAGTTTGCAATTAAAGGTTGGTTCAATTATGATCCAAAAACAATTGGAACTAGTGGAGTTAACCCATTAAAGAATGAAAGATTCTTTCATGACCACATGGGCGGAGAAGGTGCTCCAGTATTTCATGGATATTACTGCGTAAATGCTGAGCCATCATCTACTTTTTATAAGATTAATGGCGTTGATGCATTTGAAAACATTAATAAAAACAATAGAGCAATCGTTTCTGAAACTGGACATCCACACGGTAGAGATGACTGGTATCAAGACAAGCCAAGAATTACAATCGCCTATGACATAGCACCAGCAGTCGATGGCCTTGGTAATGGATGGATAGAACTGTGAAAAAGTTAATCTGTTTTTTATTTGGTCATGATTTAGATGTTGCTACATGTCCAGTAACTGGAATTAAACTCACACAATGCAAAAGGTGTGAGCCTAAACATCCAAGAAGTTTTAATTTTAGTTAACCCTCAACTATCACTTTAGGTAGAGTTTTACTTTTTAGAAAACTCTGCTATACTTGCTTTATTACAGTTTTTTAAAAGGAGAAACACATGTCAGATTTTTTTAGTTTTCGTTTACCAGATGAGTTCATCAATGAGTATAAAATCAAGGAGTCGCCTTTTGGTTTTGTAGACGCTGGTAATAATTCTTTGGGAGAGATTACGTTTATTCGTACCTACTCCCGTATGAAGGATGATGGAACTAAGGAAAGATGGCATGAGGTTTGCCGTCGTGTGATTGAGGGTATGTACTCAGTTCAAAAGAACCATGCCAAAGAAAATCGTCTACCATGGAATGACTATAAGGCTCAGTCATCTGCCAAGGAAGCATTTGATAGAATGTTTAATCTTAAGTGGACACCCCCAGGACGTGGTATGTGGACATTTGGTACAGCCATGACAATGGAAAAGCGCAACTCTGCTGCTCTTCAAAATTGTGCAATGGTCTCAACAAAAGATTTAGATAAGAATGATCCAGGAGCACTATTTGCTTGGGTTATGGATGCTCTCATGCTTGGTATTGGTGTAGGGTTTGATACCGTTGGTCAGGAAAAGAATTTTACAATCTATGAGCCAACTGAGCCAGTACAGATTTATGAAATTCCAGACACTCGTGAAGGATGGGTAGAATCTATTAGACTTCTTCTTAATTCATTCCTGAGAGCAAATCAAAATATACAAGAATTTAACTATGACCTCATCCGTCCGCTAGGAACACCAATTAAGGGCTTTGGAGGGGTTGCCAGCGGTCCAGAACCATTGATTCGTCTACATAACTCTATCCGCAATGTAATTGGCTCTAGGGCTGGACAGATACTAGATTCAAGAGCAATTGTTGATATTGTTAATCTAATTGGAACATGCGTAGTTGCAGGAAATGTTCGTAGATCGGCAACCCTTGCTTTGGGTGCATCTGGAGATGAAGATTTTATTAATCTTAAGAATGCTGAAGTTTTCCCAGAACGCAATTCATTTGATTCAGAAAATCCAGGTTGGGCCTGGATGTCTAATAATTCAATTTCAGCAACAGTTGGAATGGATTATGATAAATACACAGATTTAATTGTTAATAATGGAGAGCCAGGTTTTATCTGGTTAGATGTTGCTCGTAATTATGGTCGTTTGGCAGATCCAGCAGATGGAAAAGATTATCGTGTTATGGGCTTTAATCCATGTGCTGAGCAACCGCTAGAATCATATGAACTTTGTACATTAGTAGAGGTTCATTTAAATAGACATGAATCTAAAGAAGATTTCTTGAGAACATTAAAATTTGCTTATCTTTATGGCAAGACAGTAACGCTTCTTCCAACACACTGGCAACAGACAAATGGAATTATGCAACGCAACCGCCGTATTGGAACATCCCTAACTGGTATTGCATCATTTGCAGATCAGAAAGGTTTGCCAGCAGTTCGTGAATGGATGGATGAGGGATATCAAACAATTCGTAAATATGACCGTCAATATTCAGAGTGGCTATGTGTTCGTGAATCGATTCGTGTAACAACTGTTAAGCCATCTGGTTCTGTATCTATTCTTTCTGGTGCAACACCTGGAGTTCACTGGGGTCCTGGAGGTAACCACTTCCTTCGTGCAATTAGATTTGGAAATACAGATCCAATGATTCACTTGTTCAGCGCAGCAGGATATAAAATTGAAAAAGATGTTGTTTCAGCAAATACATCTGTAGTATATTTCCCAGTTAAATCTGGACACCCACGTTCCGAAAAAGACGTGACGCTATTTGAAAAGATTGCACTTGCAGCAACTGCACAAAAGTATTGGTCAGACAATGGTGTTTCTGTAACTCTTTCCTTTGATAAGGAAACGGAAGCAAAGCATGTTGCCCCAGCACTACATATGTATGAGGGACAATTAAAGGCTGTATCATTCCTTCCAATGGGAAATACAGTATATCCACAACAACCATATACTCAGATTTCTGAAGAAGAGTATAACAGTTATATTGGACAGATCAAAAAGATTGATTTTTCTGCTATTTATGAAGGTGTGGATAACTTGGAAGCAATGGGTGAGGCATACTGCACAACCGATGCATGCGAGATTAAGATAGGATAACCATGAAACTTATTGGAAACTTTATAAACCAAGAAGATTTAAAAACAGTACAAGAATATATTGCTACAATCAAATTCAACACAAGAGAAGATCACGATCCGCTACACGATGCGCTATTTGATAACGAGGGTACAAAGTTTGACATTCATACACGTGGAGAGATGCCAGATCATATTCTACAAATATTTTCAAAGTATTCAAGAGGTTTTTATGAGGCAGTTCAATCAGAATCAGAACTAGACTATCACCCACCAATGTTTTCAAAACACTATATTGCACGTTATAGAAATGGTGGAGAATCAGAGCCACATTTTAATATGGAAAAACCAGCACACACATTTGGTTCTTATATTGTTTGGCAAAATGCAAAGTCTGGTGGACATATTATGTTTCCAAATCGCAATCTTGAAATTGCTGCCACCCCAGGCGACTTATTTATTTTTGAAGAGTCTGAACAGGATAAACATGGCATTAGCCCAATTCTCGAAGGAGAGATGTTTGTATCTGAAGCATGGATGGGAACAAAAGGTCAGTTGTGGATGCCTAACAGAACTCCATACGAACAGGTTCAATGGGACGACTGGGAAATAAAAGGCTTTCATGATTGATCAAATTAAACACAATTCTAGATTTATGGATCCAGAAGATGCAAGGCTAATTGCTGAATATGCAGCAGCCATTGATGCTAACTTTACAGAGTATGGCAATGGGGAAAAAGAGTTTACCTTTTTTGCTTCATTTAACAATCCAGAGGTACTGAGGCTTTTAAACTTTTATGGAAATTTAGCAATGTCATTTGTTAAAAATAATTATGAAGGTCCTTTTGAACCGTATGATGAATCAAAAACACACGTTGCTAGGTTTATAGAAGGGTTTGGTATGCATGAACATTATGATGTAAATAGACCAAACGATATTGCAACTCTTATTTATCTTAATGACAACTATGAGGGTGGAGAGATCTATTTTCCAGCATACGATGTGTGCATAAAGCCTCAAGCAGGAGATTTAGTTTGTTTTCCAGACAATGAAAAATTTGTCCATGGCGTTAAACCAATCTTAAGTGGTACTAGATATACCTCTCCAAGATGGTTCACACGCATTGTATGATAAAATAGACTATTATGGCAAGTCCTTCTAACCTGTATGCTGAAAAAATATTTGCAGAGCACCCAAGCGTGTTTTGGGCACTCGATGATCAGGCTGATTACATTTCTTTATTAAATGATAGAACTTATACAGACTGGACTTTCGGCGGTACCTCATCAGAGGAACTTCTAACAAATAAAGGGGATGCCCCATTTCCATCTAGTGAACTACTACTTATCAAAGGAAATATACCAACTGGATCTAGTTCAGCAATAACTATAATCAGCAAAGACATTAACAATTTTACTGAATTAAACCAATCACTTGCTACATTTGCTACTGGTTCATACATCAAATCTCTTAGTGCCTTTATGACAAACGTTGAGATTGGTTATGAATATTTTGATCATACTACTGGGTCTATGGTTCAGCAATTAACATCTCTCGACGTTGCAGTTGTTAATAAGTGGTTTTTTGTTTCAGACACATTCAATATTCCATCTGAGGATGCAGTATTTAGAATTGTTATTAAAATTCATTATCTTGCTGGTGGACAGACACCAAATGATTATCAATTTTTAATTAATGGTGTTTCAATTGGTCAATGGTGTGAAGAATTTAATTCTACATCGTTAGGCGTACAGATTTCATCAATTCCATCAAATATTGCAGTTAATTCAACAAATGGAATTGTAGCAAATGCATATGGATTATTCGATAAGGCAGGATATTATCTAGCAAAAAATAACTCCTTAGTTGCAAAAAATTCTGGTATTCCACTTGTATTTGGATCACAAAATACCACAGTACTATATTCAAATTCAAACGACCCATCTGTAATCATTCCAGGTCAAGGATTTTTGAATGACCTTGGAAGATTTAAAGAATACACAATAGAAATGTGGGTAAACATTACAACGGATGCAGTAAATAAAACCAGAATTTTTGGACCAATTGCTTCGACTGATGGTTTATACGTTCATGGTCCCTTTATCACATTCAAGGTCGGAAATGACTTTGGATCTCATTATATTGGTGAATGGTCAAAGCCAATGTTGCTTCATGTCCGTGTTTCCAATAATAACGCATCGCTCTTAATTAATGGAGAACAGGTTATTTCTTTTGCTATTTCACCACTCACACTCAATCTGCCACTTGAATATAATGCCGAGACTGGCAAGCATCAAGACTGGCTAGGCTTCTACGCATATGATAATGTATCGCCATATATGATTGACTGTGTTGCTATTTATCCATATCAGGTTTCGACAATAGTGGCTAAGCGTAGATTTGTTTATGGGCAGGGAGTAGAGTTTCCAGAAGTAATTAATCATGCATATGGTGGAACATCAGTATATATAGATTACCCATTTTCCAAGTATGCAAACAATTATATGTATCCAGATACTGGAGAATGGAATCAAGCAGCGGTAGATAATCTTGAAACGAACAACGGCATACTATCTACTCCATCCTTTAATTTGCCAGATTTTATATTTTCAAATAAAACACAATCAAATCTATTTACAGATTGCGATAGTATACAATCAGAAGAATATAAGTTTATTACATTTAGACCAAATTCTTCTTGGGATAATACTAATGCATATATTTATTATAATAAACTAAATATGATCTCTGAAGAGACAAAAGCATTTTATGGTATTTTTAAAATTAAAGAGGCAATCACTGGTATACCGCAGGTATTGATTAGGGTAGAAGATTCGACCAATAATAACTATTTTTCCATTGAGGCACAAGATCATAGAATTGATTATATATTAAAATATTCTGGAACCACAAAAGTTATCTATTCATCTCCAGGGGTTGAAGTTGGAACAATATTTGCAGCAGGTATAAACATTGATGATTTTGCTAACTACTATGGAAAAAATCTATTATCGTTTTTTGGAAACAAAAATCAATTAAACGTTTATATTGGTGGTACAAAAGAACTATCAAATACTTTTACTGGTAATATCTACAAAGTTGGTTTTACAACTGCTAGAAATATTAGCAATGTTGATTTAGGACTTAACTTTAAGGGTGTTCCTTATGACTATGAAGATGTCTTTGAATACTTTGATGGCGTAACACCAATAGATTCTGGTGATTCATATTTTGGAGACAATGTAACATTTTGGCAATATTTATTAAGTGGCGGTACGCCATCAGATTTTTCAGTACAGCGTCTAGTTGATCATATAGCAAGCCACACACTAATTTTTGAAAAGATATTTGACAAACTAATTCCAGACATTGCTACAACTGGATATTGGGAAGATAATCTTCCGCTTACATATTTTGGTAAAAATATAGTAGCAGATGATGGGTCGACGGTATACGGTCTGGATTTTATTCAATTTAATATTGACTATCCTGCACCATCTAAATATACAGAATCAGAAACCACGGGCACTTGGAACTATGCAGAACTAAAATCTGAGTATGAAAAACCAACTCAAAAGACATATGCTTTATTAGATAATCACCTATATACTAATTATGATAATTATGATGATTTAGCACAAAGATCTATAAAGAATTACCTATACGATACCTCTAATTCTTTGGTAAGATCCTATATCACTTTCCAATATACTAAAACTGGTGCAAATGCTCAGCCTGGTTATTTTACTCGTATTGAAAATGCCACAAAGAATGGAGTAGTAATTCCTGGCTCTGATTGGCAACACACTAAATATGAAGTGGTAGATAATATGGTTATCTATCCACCAACACTAGTAGACTTTAATGACCTATCTATTGTCTTACACTTAGAGTTTGTAGTTAATGGAGTTAGATTTAATCCAGTTAAGGTGAGATCATTGCAGTTGGCATCACAAGCACTAAACGCAAACCAGTTGACTCCAATTGGTACAAGGTTCGGTACTGATGTTTATCCATATACCAAAGATGGATTTTATTATAATTATAAGCATACAAATCCATACACCATTTATAAAAAGAGCATGCCATACTTATATCTAAGTAGAAATAGTGGCTTTGAGATTAAGGGCACATATAATCCACAAATTGATAGAGGTCTTTCTATTAAGATTAATTCAAGTAAGGCATCTGACTATCAGGTTATGGCTATGCAGGTATTCCTTAAATATGATAAAGACTTTTTCCCATATGCCCCAACTCCAATATTTAATATATATGGACGCAATAGTTCTTTGAATTTTTATATGGTTGCAGATAGTCCAGACGGTAGACGTGCAAAAATTTATGCAATTAACTCAGACACTGGAAGACTGGAAAACGGTATAGCATTTTATATAAATGGAAAATTGGTTAAGAACCCCGTTATAACTGTAAAAGAATGGTCTGTTTTGGGAATATCGTTTGCCAACATCATTGATTATACAAACTACACTGGTGAGTTAAACCTAGTTGGACCACTTGTATTTAGTAATATATCGTATTATCAGTCTACAACCCTTCAGGAAGTAAAGACTGTCGTCAAGCGTCAATGGTTCCAGGTTCTCAACAGTGGATCCTCAGTTCAGGATTGGGAGTATTGGGTTGACGCTGGTAACTGGAATAACGTACTAATCCTATCTACCACAAGTTATTATGGCGTAAATCCAAAAAATATTTACGATGCCTTTGCTGGTACTAATAAGATAATTATTGATGATGAAAGGCTTTTAATGTTTGACAACTATGAATATAACTTCAATACAGATGTAACATGGCAGTCTAAAGTCATCAACGCAGTATAGTATGGTATACTGGTGGTTATGAAAAACAAAAACAATGCCCCTTTTGGTAAAGACGGAAAACCAAGAATGCCTGGTCAAATTGGTGATACCAAGGTTACTTTAATTGAAAAGAACTATGACTGGGGTCTTTATGTTTGGAAGAGGGCAAACGGCAAATGGTTTACTGATGGAGAGGGTAACATCCTAAACATTCCATCTATGAAGGGTGATATTGCTCAGATCGCTAAATTAAAGCAGGCAGCAGCATACTACGGTGAGCCAGATGGAGAACCATACTTCTTTGCTGGATTGGGAAGGGTAACCGATGAAGAATACTCTGAACAAAAACAAAGAATGGCAGAAGGACTAATTCCTAACCTTAACGATTTAGGTGCTGTTCAAGCAGCAAAAGACACAATTGCAAAATATGGAGCAACAGACTAATGTCAAACGAAGATCAGATTTTTATTAATGCGAATATAGACACACCATCTAGTTTCTTGGATCAGTTTAAACAAGAAGATCCATTCAACAAGGTTTGGTCTGAACTAAAAACATATTCTGGTTTGGGAAATAATTTTAAGCGTCGCACAAACAGAATTGCAGAAAAGTCTTTAGCACCAGATAATATGCAAGGCTACATGGATAGTGCAAGAGCAAATCAAAGCGGTATTGATGGTGCACGTTCAAAAGAAATTAATCCTGGAACAGTATACAGAAATGCATATGGACTTTTTGATGTTATTACTCCACCATGGAATGTTTATGAATTAGCAAATTTCTACGATACTTCATTTGCCAACCATGCTGCTATTGATGCAAAGGTAGAAAATGTTGTTGGTCTTGGATATGATTTTGAACTATCTCCAAGCACAATGCTTAAACTAGAATCAAACTCAGACTCTGGACAGGTTGATAGGGCAAGAAATAGAATTGAAAGAGCAAAGATTGAAATGCATGCTTGGATTGAATCATTAAATGATGATGATTCTTTTACAACTACAATGACCAAGGTATATACAGATATGCAGGCAATCGGAAATGGTTATCTTGAAGTAGGTAGAACAACATCTGGACAAATTGGTTATGTAGGCCACATTCCAGCAACCACAATGCGTGTTCGCAGACTACGTGATGGTTATGTTCAAATTATTGGACAGAAGGTTGTTTACTTTAGAAACTTTGGCGCAAACAATCCAAATCCAATTACAGATGATCCAAGACCAAATGAGATTATTCATTTTAAACAGTATTCACCACTAAATACATTTTATGGTGTTCCAGATATTATGTCAGCAATTAATTCACTTTATGGTGATCAATTAGCCTCACAATATAATATTGATTATTTCAGTAACAAGGCTGTACCACGTTATGTTATTACACTTAAGGGTGCAAGACTATCATCTGATGCTGAAGATAAAATGTTTAGATTTTTACAAACCAATCTTAAAGGACAATCACATAGAACACTTTATATTCCACTTCCAGGAGATACGGATCAAAATAAAGTTGAGTTTAAGATGGAGCCAATTGAAAACGGTGTACAAGAAGGTTCATTTGAAAGATATCGTAAACAAAATCGTGATGATATTTTAATTGCTCACCAAGTTCCACTTTCTAAAATTGGTGGAGGAGAAGCAGGTGGACTTGCTGCAGCACTTGCACAAGATAGAACCTTTAAAGAACAGGTTTCAAGACCAGCACAAAAGGAATTAGAAAAAACTCTAAATAAGATTATCAAAGAAAAGACAGATATCCTATTGCTGAAGTTTAAGGAATTAACTCTGACTGATGAAATTGCTCAGTCACAGATCATTGAAAGATATATAAAGACTCAAGTTATGCTTCCAAATGAGGCAAGACAGACACTTGGACTTCCTCAACGGGAAGGAGGAGATGAGCCTTTCCAGCCAAAGCCAGCAGATAATGTGCAAAGAGCAAGGGATGGGGAGCGACTAAACAACCAATCTGATGGTCCAGCCACAATTAGTGGACGGAATCCAAAAGGCGAGGGTAGATCTTCTCAATAGGTTATCCACAGGTTTATTCACAAGTATGTGAAAAAAGGCTCTATAATATATTTAACATGACTATATCCAAAGCCCATTGGAATACTGATGGCGACTCGTTAAGGCTTTCCTTACCACTTTCTAAGGTGGACAAGGAAAGACGCATTGTTTCTGGCTTTGCTTCACTAGATAATTTAGATAAGCAAGGCGATATTGTTACATCAGAAGCATCAATGAAAGCATTTAGTAATTTCCGTGGAAACATTCGTGAAATGCATCAACCTCTTGCAGTAGGTAAGATGGTTAATTTTAAAGCAGATAAATATTTTGATCCAAATACAAAAAAGTTTTATTCTGGTGTTTTTGTATCTGCATATGTTTCTAAAGGTGCACAAGATACATGGGAAAAAGTTTTGGACGGTACACTAACAGGATTTTCAATTGGTGGACGTATGAATAAATGGGATGATGGTTATGATGAGAAATCAGATTCTACAATTAGAATTATTAAGGATTATGATCTTGTTGAGTTGAGTCTTGTAGATTCCCCAGCAAATCAATTTGCAAACATTGTATCTGTTGAAAAGGTAGATGGAGTAGATGTTGTAAAGGGTGCAGACGTTGAATTAGAAAATGTTTTTTATGATAAAGAATCTGGATTAGTTATGATTTCAGATCAAGAATCTGTTGTAAGTCCAGTTAGTGGCGATCAGATGGAAAATATAGGTTTCGTTGAAAAAGAAGACAACGAAAAAATGAATATAGTTAAATTCTTAGTAGATAGTGCTAAAGGCATTGATACTAAGACCATAGAGGAGGTAAATCCTATGACCAAAAAAGCAAAGGCTGTTGAAGAAACAGTCGAAGTTACAAAGTCAGAAGAGATTGCTCCAGAGGCTGTTGCCGAAGAAACTCCTGTGGTCGAAACAGAAAAAGCAGCATCAATGGAATCAGAAAATACTGAAAAGCCAAAAGATGATGAAGAAACTGAAAAGGCTGCACATCCAGATAAGGAAACCGAAGAAGAAGATTCTAAGGAAGGTCCTAATGCTGAAATGGACGAGGAGAATAAGGCAAAGAAGTCAGACGAGGCAATTGTTGATGCAATTGCGGATGTTAAAAATACACTTACATCAGCCTTTAGCGATCTTGTTACAACTGTAAAGGCTTTGCAGGCAGAAGTAGAAATGCTTAAGTCTACAAAGGTCGATACAGATGCAGTAAAATCTTCACTTGAAGCAGTCGCCAAAGACATCGCTGCAACATCTGAAGTAATTAATAGATTTGGAAAGCGTGTGGACGCAGTAGAAGCAGATACGGCATTCCGAAAGTCTGGCGATCTAGGCGAGATCGTGCAGGATCAACCAGAAATGGTTGAAAAATCCTTATGGGGCGGACGTTTCCTCAAAACAGCCGACTTATTTAAATAGGTAAAAAGAAAACTTGGAGGTGACAATATGTCGGAAGAGTTAATTAAAAATCAACCAGGAGAGTCTGGAGAACTAGGTGGGACAACACCAGGTCTTTACCAGTCACAAGGTGGATTTGCTTCAGGATCTGAAGCAGGTTCCAATATTCCTGGTAACTATGCTACAGGCGGTGTCCTTGGTAATATTCCAAATGCAAATTTGGGTTTGACCACAGGTCCTAACGCAGTAAATCCTTCGGGTGAGGCTGGAAGCGGAATTCTCCGCCCTGAACAAGCACAGCGTTTCATCGATTATGTATGGGATGCTACTGTTCTCGCCCAAGACGGTCGTCGTGTCACAATGAGAGCAAACACCATGGAACTTGAAAAAGTTAACGTTGGTGAGCGTGTTATTCGTGCTGCTGCTCAAGGTGTTGGCGATTACACAAATACTGGTGCAACATTCAGCAAGGTAGAACTTACTACAAAGAAGATTCGTCTCGATTGGGAAGTTTCTGCTGAAGCACTCGAAGATAATATTGAGGGGGCTGCACTTGAAGACCATCTCGTTCGTCTTATGACAAACGCATTTGCTAACGATATCGAAGATCTCGCTATCAATGGTGATGGTTCAACAGGTAACTTCCTTTCTATTATGAAGGGCTTTGTTAAGAAGCATCAAGACAACGGAGATTCACACGAATCAGTTGTTACAGTTGCTGACAACGCTTGGACACCAGAGGTAATGCAAAACATTATCCTTGCTATGCCACGTAAGTATCGTGCACTTAAGAATAATCTTAAGTTCTATGCAGGTACAGACGTGTTCGCAGGTATCGTCAAGCATAACGGAACTCTCGCTGATGCAATTGCTGAAGCAATGGGTAACCGTGTTGCTGGTACATCTGCAAATCGTCAAGCATACCTTGATGGTTCTGCACAGACATTCGGTGGAGCACGTACAACTCGTGTTCTAGGTATCGATGTTCAAGAAGTTCCTTACTATCCTGCAGGTTATGTCGATTTGACATTCCCTCAGAACCGTGTTTGGGGCTTCCAACGTGATATCGTCGTTAACCGTGAATACAAGGCGAAGAAGGACACAATTGAATACACAGTATTCGTCCGCTTCGGTATTCAATGGGAAGAAGAAGACGCTATTGCATGGGCAGACGCTGCTGCAGATGCATAATCTGTAAACAGTAACCTTTGAGAGGGGGTAGGGGTTGAATCTCCTCCCCCTCTTAATTTTTTAGTAATCTGTTATAATATAACATTGGAGGTAATAATATGTCAGAAAATTTTAATGATGATGCTGAACTCGATGCGATTTTAGATCAACTAGTTAAAGATGAACCAGAGGCACAAGAAGAGCCAAAGGTTGAGGAACCAGTTGTAGAAGAGACAAAGGCAGAAGAACCAAAGCCAGAACCTTCTTTCATATCTGCTGTATCCACTCCTGCACCAGATGCAGAAGGAAAAGATGCTTTAGGGTATGTTGCAAATGGTGTAATTGGTGTTGCAAAAGCAGAACCAAAGGCACCTGCAAAGAAGAAGGCTCCAGCAGCCAAAAAGGAAGTTTCTTATGTAGTTGCAGAACGCAGCGTATTTTGGAGCGGTGTTGGAAATCTAAATAAAGGATTCAACGTTATTTCAAAAGAGCACGAGGATAAGTGGTTATCTAGAGATGGCGTTCGCAAAGCCACACAAGACGAAATTGATAAAGAGCACGGTAACTAAAGATGGAAGTATTGAGAGTTCCGCCTTATCCTTTAACAACCACATGGATACTACCCATAGCAAACTATGAGTACATTGTGTATGTTGAGGATTTGGTGGATCACTCAATTGAAGAAACCAACATTATGTCAGATGAAAATGGCAAGTTGGTATATGAATTACCACTTACAAAGGTGCAGTTCGATAGAAACTTTTTAATTAGATTTTATGATACAGAGCATGAACATGTTTTGCATGAAGATAATTTATCTATTATTAGGCCATATGTAAATCCAAGTGAATTTGGAGATACCGCTTCAGATATTCAAGAATACAAGAATTTGGAATTAGTAGCAAGATCTATTATTGATACATGTGTCGGAGATGGTTTTTATAACCATAAATTAGTTTTAAATGTTGTTGGTCAGGGTACAGACTACCTACCACTATGGCACGATAGTAATCGTGTATTGAAAGTTTATGAAAATAATATTTTAGTTTATGATGTAGAAGATGCAAGCAATTATGCTTACTCCTATGATATCTTATTAGATAATTCTGGAATTTATAGAACAGAAAACGCAACTTCAACAGATGAAAGAAATAGAATGGAATATAATCCAACTAAGATTATTGGATCATCTGGAGATTTGGGATTTGTTGGATATAGAATAGGCGATTTTCCTAAAGGATTTGATTATACTGTTGTTATGGATGTTGGATATAAGGTTGTTCCACCAGATGTTGTTGCAGCAACCAAAATGTTAATTGAAGATATCAAGTGCGGTAAACTAGATTACTATAAGAGATATGTTCAGTCTTATATAACTGATCAATATAGAATACAGTTTGATAAAAAAATGTTCGAGGGAACGGGAAATACTGTTGTAGACAAGATACTTGAAAAGTATGATAAGTCTATTCAAAAAATTGGGGTATTGTAATGATCTGCGAAGAGCCAGATTTTGTATTTCCATTACAAGCAGATGTGTTCTATCCAACAGTAGAGCAAGGTGCATATGGAAACGTAAAGAAACAATGGATGCACGATAAGACAATTGCTTGTAGTTTTGCTTCACCAGGTGGTGCAGCACAAGAAGATATTAAGCCAAATGTAAATATCACACAGACACTTATTTTGTCTGGACGAGTTAAAAGTGATATCAGAATATCAACCAGAGATGCTAAGACATCGCTGACAAATATTGTAATTAGTAATATTCGTGATAGAAATTGTGAAAACATCTATTTAGAAACAGCAGGTGTGAGAGCAGGCAAATCTACAATTTTTGAAATAGCATCACAAGAACCAATCGTAGGTCCTTTTGGTGGCGTAGAGTATTATAAGGTTGTATTACGTAGGTCAGAAAATCAAGGAGTAGATTTATGATAAATGTAAAACTTGATGATAAGTTATTTATGTCTGAAATGAAAAATATAGTTGAGTACTCTATTGGATTTCTGGATGGCGTAAAAAAGGGCAAAAATATATTTTTAAATAAACTAGGTAATGAAGTAGTTTCACTATTAAAAGAGTATGTTGACTCTAGCGCAAGAGTTAACCCAGCATCTTTGCACCACGTATATGAGTGGTATGAAACTGGAAGTCCACAGGCTAGACTATTTGATATTCAATATACTGTAAGTAATCTCGGTCTGTCTTTTAAATCTACATTTAGTCAATCACGAAGCATTCAAAATGGATCTAGAGAACCATTTTATAATAAAGCAAATATTATGGAAACTGGAATGTCTGTAACTATTGCACCTAAAAATGCACAGGCACTTAGGTTTAAAGTTGGCAAAGATGAAGTATTTACTAAAAGTCCAGTAACTGTAAATAATCCTGGTGGAAATACTGAAGGACAATTTGAAAAAACATTTGACTCTTTTTTCTCTAGATATTTTACACAAGCATTTTTAAGATCAAGCGGTATCTTGTCAGAACTAGGTACACCAACTGCATATAAGAACAACATTAGATCAGGTTCTAAGATGGGTCGTAACAAGGGACTAGAAACTGGATATCGTTGGATTGCTAATATAAAGGTTGGTGCATAATGGCTATTTATCATCCACCAACATTTATTAATGCATACCTAAAAGATAATACTCCTGCATATGCAGAAAATGAAACAATTCCATTTTTTCCAACAAGCCCTACAACTATTGATGATTTAACACAAACATTTATACAAAATGGTAATTCAACTAGTGGAATTTTTGCAGTATATGATCGTATGTTAAGAATGAGAAGAAGTCCATTTCCTCATATTAAATCAGAACAACTTATGTATTATTTTTATGCAGTTGGAGAAGAGGCTGTAGATCGTGTTATTGAAACTGCCCAACATATGCAAGACCTACTAGATAGCGAAGATGAATCTGCACAAAGAGTTAACAAGTGGGTCTCGCAGTATGTAGAGGATAATCCTGGAACACCGATTCAAAAAACTACTGATGATGGACAATTGATGTATGAAAAATATAATGATGGTGGTATTTTAAAGGATGATCTTACCAAACCTATAATGCTTAAAACAGCAAAATTTAAAGGGCAAGACTTTTTGGTGCCATTTTTCCATAGGCTCAGGGTCTACCAACTACAGGAAACCAGGGATATTATTGACTTTGGAACCGCCAGAACTTACGCTGGTAACAAAATGATAGTAGAATATGACTGGCATAAATCTTAAAAAGGCTGTTATACTTATGAATGAGGAAACACGCCTACTTTCATTAAAACAGAAGAGGTGAAAATATGGCTTATCAAGCAGGTGATTCGAAACAAATCATCGTTGGTGCTGCTGCGTTATTCGTTGCAGATACAACTTTGACTAGCGACGATCTTCCAGCATTCGCAAGCGGTACTTCGTACAAGGAAACCTTGTCCGCAGATGCTGACTGGAGAAATGTTGGTTATACAAACAATGGTTTGGAACTTCAGTTCCAACCAGATTTCGGTGAAGTAAAAGTAGATCAGGTTCTTGACGTTGCTAAACTTTACAAGCAAGGAATGCAGGTGTCCCTAAAGACATCTTTTGCAGAAGCAACACTTGAAAACCTACTTCTTGCAACAGCAGGTGCTTCAGCCGATCTCGGTTCTGAAGCAGGCAAGTCTACAAGCGCAGGACAAACTTTGACACTTTCAGCAGGTCGACTAGGCGAATGCCCAGTTGAGCGTGGATTGGTTGCAGTGGGTCCAGGAACTGGAGATTGCGACACAACTAGCGTAGAACGTGTTTATGCAGCATATCGTGCACTTTCAATTGAAAATGTTACAGTATCTGCAAAGCGTGATACAGCAACTGAATTCGAAGTTACATTCCGTCTACTTCCAGAAGATACATCAGGATCTTATGGAAAGATTGTGGATCGTACTTTCGCATAACAGAAATACAATTTAATAGACAGACCCACCAGCAATGGTGGGTTTTGTCATTTGGTACAATATATAGATGGCAATCAAAATCTATGACATTAATAGTGTACATGATATTCAGGGTAATGAATATTTAATTACCCCATTAAAAATACGATACATGCATGATTTCATGGAAAAGTTTGAAACGGTGCATACAGCAAAAAATAATGAGGCATCAATAGATATCCTATTAGAATGTGCACTTATTTCTATGTCACAGTTTGCACCAGGGGTATTCAATGATATAGAAGAATTATCTTTGGCATTTGACATTAAAACACTTTATAAAATAATTGAATATTCGGCAGACATTAAAGTTGCCAAAAATGATGAAAAACAGAGTTCCATAAAAAGTGCTGAAGGTAGTACTTGGGCAACCATGGATATTGCTAGACTAGAATCAGAGGTATTTTTGACGGGTATATGGAAAAACTTTGAGGAACTAGAAAACTCTATATCTATGCCAGAACTTTTAGCAATCCTTTCTACAAAAAGGGAATTGGACTATGAAGCAAAGAAGTTTAATGCAGCCCTACAGGGTGTAGATTTAGATGAGCAGACTGGCAAGAGTAATGCTTGGGAAGATCTTAAGGCCAGAGTATTTAGTAAAGGACAAACTAAGGATTCTAATGATATTTTATCTTTGCAAGGTCAAAATGCACAAACAGCAGGATTTGGAATAGGGTTGGGCTTAGATTACGAAAAGATAGATTCGTAATTTGGCTCTTTGTGATATAATTAGTTAAGTCAATAACGGAGGAATAAATGACAACTACAGTACATGAAAAAGAAATAGTGACATTAGTTGATGGGACAGAAATTGAATTGCGTCCATTAAGCATCGCACTACTTCGTAAATTTATGAAAACATTTGATAAAATCGCCAAGGTTGCGGATGATAATGATAAGTCAATGAGCGTTTTAATGGAATGTGTACAAATTGCACTTCAGCAATACAAGCCAGAATTGGCGGAAGATCTGGCAAAACTAGAATCTAACATCGACCTTCCAACGGTCTATAAGATTGTAGATGTTGCTTCAGGTATCAAGTTAAATGAAAGCCCATTGGGTATTTCAATTAATGCAGATGTCTAATTTATAAAATAAAGAGGTGGAAATGAATGAGTGATGTTAATGCTAATATTAGCGTTAATATCGACACGTCTGCTGCTCTTGCTGAACTAAAGAGTTTACAGCGTCAGATATCTCTTTTCCACTCTTCAATTGCAAAGTCTAGTGCTTCTGCTTCTATTGCCCAGCGTCAATTACAACAAGATTTTCTTAATTCTGTAAATGCGACTGGGCAATTTGCTGCACAAATAAGAACAATCAAAACTGCTGCAGAATCTTTTAGCACCTCCCTTGAAAAAAACAAATTCTCAATGCGAGAATATTTTAGATATGGTATAGCATCATCTAAGTCATTCGGTAAACTTTTTAGAACTGAATTTGATACCATCAATAGAGTCGCAGAAGAGCGTGTTCGCAAATTACAAACACAATATATAAAACTTGGCCGAGATGCCTCTGGCGCAATGAAGGCAATTTCTATTACGCCTTTGTCTATGAATATGAACGATTATTCAGTAAAGACAATGATGGCAGCGCAAAGACAGCAACTCTTCAATCAGTTGCTTGCTCAGGGTACAACCAATCTAATTAACTTTGGTAAGAACACTCAGTGGGCTGGTCGTCAGTTGATGGTTGGTTTTACAGTACCACTATCTATTTTTGGATCAACGGCATCTAAGGTATTTATGGATATTGAACAACAGGCATTAAGATTTAAGCGTGTGTATGGTGACTTAATGACAAGTAAAACAGAAACAGATACAAATCTTCAAATGATTAGAGATCTTGCTTCTGAATTTACTAAGTATGGGGTTGCTATTCAAGACACAATGGCAATTGCTGCGGATGCAGCAGCAGCAGGTTTTCAAGGTGAAAAATTACAAGAAACAGTTCGACAAGCCACTAAACTTAGTGTTCTTGGTGAAATAGATAAACAACAAGCATTTCAAGCAACCATCACACTTCAAAATGCATTTAAGATGAGCAATAATCAACTTGCTGAGTCTGTTGACTTTCTTAACGCAGTAGAAAACCAAACAGTTGTTTCGCTAGATGATATTACACAGGCAATTCCACGTACCGCACCTATTATTCGTGGTCTTGGTGGAGACATAAAGGACCTTTCAGTATTTATGGCTGCAATGCAAGAGGGTGGCGTTGACGCTGCTTCAGCAGCAAACGGTTTAAAGTCAGCACTTGGTTCTTTAATTAACCCAACAAAAGCAGCAAAAGAAATGCTTGCTGGTGTTGGAATAAATCTTAAAGAAATGACTGAAAGAAATCAAGGCAATATAATGCGTACAGTTCTTGAACTTGGTAATGCATTAAAGGAATTAACTCCACTAGCACGTCAAAGAGTTTTAGAACAATTATTTGGTAAATTCCAGTATGCACGTGTTGGTGCTTTGTTTGATAATATCGCCAAGTCTGGATCTCAGGCACAAAGAGTAATGGAACTTGTTGGTATGTCTGCACAAGACCTTTCACGTATTTCACAACAAGAATTAGCGTCAATTGAAGAAAATAGCATGACCAAATTTAAGGCTGCAGCAGAAGCCATGAAAAATTCTATTGCGCCTGTTGGTGAAATATTTGTTAAAGTTGTTACTCCTATTCTTACTTTCATTACAAATTTAGCAGATAAGTTTAATGGACTATCTGATCATACTAAGAAGGTTATTGCTGTAATTGTTACAATCTTTGCAGGAATCGGACCTGTCGTTTTGATGCTTATAGGTTTGTTTGCCAACTTTGCTGGTCAGTTTATGAAGATGTTAGGAATGATTCGTAACGGATATCTTAGACTTACTGGTGGATCAAAGATATTAGGTGAGCAAACTCAATATTTAACGGATGAACAATTACAGGCAGAAGCCGTAGCCCACTCGTTGGATCAAGTACATGCCAAATTAACACAAAGATTTGTTGTAGAAGCAGATGCCGTACTTAATTTAAAGAATGCATATTTGCAAGCGATAGCAGCATCAGAGCGATTTGCTATAAACAATCCAGGTATGATGCTTCCTCAATCAAGACGTGGACCAAAGGGATATGCTAGTGGTGGTGTTATTTCTGGTCCTGGTACTGGAACATCAGATTCAATTATTGCAAGGGTTTCAAATGGAGAAGCAATCATTCCTGCTGCATCTGTTGCAAGAAATCCAGATCTTGTAAATGCTCTGGTTTCAAATAGTATTCCAGGATTTGCCACAGGACTTGGAACATCATTACAAACAATCGGTACAGTTCTTGGTGGAACATTTGCATCACGTAGATATTCACCAGTAGCAATGATGGCACCAGGTAATACTCCTGGTGGCTTTGGTATGGATAGAGAATGGTTACAAACATCAGAGCAAGCCAAGGCTTCTTTTGCTGCCTCACTAAATACAATGATGATGTTTGAAAGCGATGTAAAAGCAACACAATCTAACTATCATAAGTTCTCAACACAATTTAGAGGAATTAATGATCAACTATTTGATTTATTCAAGGGTGGCATAACAGACGATATTACGAACATCTCTCAAGTTGGAGAGCGTCAATTCCCAATAATGGCAGACCACATTACTTCTATGGCACAACAAGGAAAACTTTCTGCACAAGAAGCAGAAAGACTTACCAATGCATTACGTAAGTTAGTTGCACCATTGGAAAGTGATTTAACACAACAAAATATTCAGAGAGTTGAACTTGCTATAAATGAGGCAGGACAAACAGTTGTTAAGAGAGCAAGTACAGAAAGATCTGGCCAAACACTTAAGCCAAGAGTACGTGCCAACTTCTTAAGAGAACTAGCATCTCGTGGAATGGATGCCCCAACTGGATATCCACAAGATTATCAATTTGCACACATTCCTTTTTCAAGGGCTGTAAGTCGTTTTGTTCCACCATTCTTACGTAAGAAAGCAGGTGCAGGATCTGCTGCAGAACAACGTGTAATGCAGATGATGAATGAGGGACAAACATTTAAAGAAGGCCAAGTTATTCTTGATAGAAATGGTCAAGCACTTGGCGAGGCTGCAATTCACGGTACAGCAGTAGGTGCTGCTACAAACTCACCATCTGAAAAATCAAAGCAAATTGGTAGAGATATTTCTGAAGGTTTGATTATTGGAATGGAAGAAAGACTTCCAGCAGTGAAAGCAGCAGCACAAAGAGTAACTGCTACAGCAATGGGCGATATGGTTCAAACACCATCTGGATTGCTTGTTCCAAAGGGTGCATCACTTGGTGGAACAACAAAACCAGAACCAGTATTTTTAGGCATGCCAGGAATGGTTGCAAGACAATCAAGATTTGGTGCTTTCCGTGATAATGTTTCAGCACGATATGCTGCTTTCCAAGAACGTAATGCAGCAAGACAAGAAAGATTTAGAGCATTCTCACAAAGAACATCTGGTGTTGCAATGGGTCTTTCTGCAGCAACATTTGCAGCATCATTTGCTCCAGGACCTATAGGTGATATGGCACAAAAGGTTGCTCCAGTAGTTGCTGGATTCCAAACCCTATCCATGATTCTTCCTATGCTATCTAATCCATTTGTTGCACTTGGTGCAGCAGTTGTTGCATTAGGTGTGGGTTTCTGGGCATTTAATAGATCAGCGCAAAAGGCAGCAAAAGAATTAGCAGATGCTGCTAAAAAAGAAGCAGAAGCAAGAGTTGGAAGTGCTAGAGCAATTCTTGAGTATGGTAAATTTATTGGAGATAAGGCTCTTCCATCATCTGCACAGTTTAGTAGAGATAATAAGAGACTTATTACAGCAGATGAAGCAAAGGTAAGAACATTTACTGACTTCTATAGTCAAAAGAATTCTGCTGCAACTGCTGCAATTAATGCTGGTGCTGAACAAGGACAAACGGGTGGTATCAATGCTATTGCATTTGACGTTGCAAATAGAGCAGCCATATTTGGGTTGGGACCTAAAGATATTGCAGCAAACATTAAGGCAGCAGCAGACCTTATTGGTGCAGATGAAATTAAAGTTAAGGCTGCTGTACAACAACTTCTTGCTCCAAATGGCAAGGATATTCTAAAGGAACCATTAACAATTCAAGCAAGAATTGACTTCCTTAATGCAGCAAGTATGCAAAGTATTAAGAGAGTCGGAACTGCAATTCAAGATGTATCAAAGATTAAAATTCCTAAGTCTTCTGGCATTGATGTTAATTATCAACAATTAAAAAACGCTGCTGGTGCACAAGAATCTATTAATAAGTCATATTCTGGTGGTTTCTGGAGTGAAGTTTTAGGTGCTGGAAAACAGTTAATGCGTGGTCTAAATTTCAATATTCCACTTGAAATTGATTCACTTAAAATATATAAAGATTTACAATCTAAGGTGCAATTAGCATCAATGCAATTAGATTTAGCATTTCAACAACAAACACAAAGTTTGGCTGTATTAAATCAGCAGTATGCAGATGGCGCAATTAAACAAGAAGATTATAATAAACAATTTGATGCTATTTGGAATAATTTTGCAGGTATTGGATCATCTACAGTCGAATTAGTTAAGGCATTAGATAAAATTGATAGTAGTGGTGAATTAGCCAAGGATTCTTTGGCAGATCTTGCTACACAGGTATTTTCTACATTAGAAAAATCAAATCCAAAATTTGCAAAAAGAATTAAAGATGATTTGGCCAAGTTACCAAAAAATACACAAATTTCCCTGATGATGGGATTTGCTAATGGAAGTTTGACAATGATGGATCTTGTTCTTATTCCAAAAATATTAGAACAGATTTCTGGCAAAGAATATTCAGTTGCTATTAAGATTATTCAAACATCAGATTTGAGTAAGGGTGCTATTGCTCAAATGACAATACAGGAAGCACAAAAAGCACTTGACAAAGTTCAAAAGGCATTGGCAGGAGATAGAGCAAATAGTGCTTTAATTTTAGAAGAAGCAAGACTTAAGAAAACTATTGCTGATGCTAAAAAAGCACAAGAAGAGGCTGCAAAGGTATTACAAAATCCAAAAGAAACTCCAGGCACAAAAACTATTACAGATACTACTGGCAACACTCGTAAGACATTATTTACAGATGAGTTAATGAAAAAATTAAAGATGTTTAAATTAGAATCAATCAACGCCCTTGGTTCATATAATGATTTTGTTAAAGCATTAAGCAAGGACATGTCTGGCTTCAAGGGCATGGACAACCTAATGCGTAGTGCTGGTGCAACACAAGAAGCAATTGACATTATTAATAATATTGATTCTGAAACATTGAAAAAACTTGGCGATAGAATTTATAGACTTAAAGATGGAAAGGTTATTTTTGGAGATTTGGGTAAGGCAATTCTTCAATTTACTAAAGAAAATTCTTTAATGACATTTGTTGATCAACAACAACAAATTGTTATAAATACACAAGAGCAAGTTACTGCATTTGGTAAATTACAAAAGGCTGGCCTATCTGCAAGTCAGATTTTAGCAGTATTGGAAAATGCTGCATTGACTGCTAACATAGCAGCAGAAGATATTAACTCTAATGATTTTAAGAATTTTATTGCTGGTGCCAAGGCTGGAGCAGAAGCAACAAAACAACTTGCTAAAGAATTAAAGGCTGCTAAGTTTGCTGCACAACAAGAACAGGAAACTGAAGCAGACAAGGTTGATCAATATTTCAAATATCAGGAAGTTGTTATTAAACAGCAACAGAGAAAGAACTTTATTGAACAACAGGGCATGTCCCCAGAAAAATATCAACAGGCAATTTCAGCACAAGAAGAAGTCGTTAAAGCAAAACAAAAAGAAGTTGATGCAATTAATGAAGCAATTGATAAAAAGCAAGAAGAAATTGCTCTTTGGAATAGAGGCCTTGATTTAATTGGTAGAGAAGAAGATAAAATCAATGATGCCTACAAGAAGAGAACCGATGCTATTGATTCACAAATTGAAGCATTAAATAAAGTTAAGGATATTAATTCTAAACTTGCTGAGCAGGAAAAACAAAAAACAAGCCTTGCCGATGCTTTGTCTCAAGGTGACATTTCTGCTGCTGCACAAATTGCACAAGATATGCAGGCCAAGGCTGCAGAAAACTCCACACAGGCATCTATTGACGCTTTGCAAGAACGCAAGAAGCAACTAGAGATTCAACAACAAAAAGAAATTGAAAAGATTCAGGTTGATATTAATGGCGTTCTCTATACAAGAACACAGTTGCAAGAAATGGTTAGAACTAAAGAAGATGAGATTTATACCATTCAACAAACCACTTTGAAAAAAGCACAAGATTTGGTTAAGGCTGAGCAAGATAAACTTGATAAGATGAATGAAGTTATTAATAAATATAACACTGATATGCAAAAGGCAATCGATGCTATTATTGATAAACAAGGAAGATCTAAGGCTGAGTGGGAGTTAATTAAAGAAGCAGTTAATGCAACAAATGATTATCTAGACACAATGGCTATTGATCTGGACGCTGTTGCATCAGGTGTTATATCTGTTGAGCAGGCATGGAATGCCGTTATAGCAGCCATCAATGGTGCCATCGCAGCACAAGCAGCATTTAAGGCAGGAACTGGTGCCACTGGCGGTGGCGGTGGTGGCGGAGGCGGAGGCAATGGTACAACCACAAACCCAGGAAATATTGATAAGACAAATGCAACGGTAAAAACCGAAACAGATAAACTACTTACATCAATAAAGAATGGAACAACCACAGATACTTCTGCAAGCAAGATTGCTAATGATATGGCAGCAAGCCTATTATCTGATAAAGCGGCTACTGCTGCATTAGGTGGCGTATCAGGAGTAATGTCCTCAGCACGTTATACTGGACAAGCAATTGCATATGCAGCACAGCAAGCAGCAGCAGAAAAACAAGCAGCAGCATTACAAAAACTTAAAGAAGCAGAGGCTGCAACAAAAGCAACAAAAATCATGATGTATGAAGATTCATATTATAGATCTGCTGGTGGAATTATTCCAAAATATTTTGTTGCTGGTGGCTATGCAAAGGGAACAGATACTGTTCCAGCAATGCTAACACCTGGAGAATTTGTTATGAGTCGTTATGCCGTAAGTAATTTTGGTTTGGATAGAATGAAAGCAATTAATAGCGGAAAATCTATTGGTGATAGCATGTATAATTATAACTTGACAGTAAATGCTCAATCCGATGCTTCACCAGAAGAGATTGCACAAACTGTAATGGCACAATTGCGAAGAATTGATTCTCAAAAACTTAGGGGGCAAAGAGTATAATGAGTACCACGGCCTATATGAATGGTAGACAAAGATATCAAAGACCACAGGCAGTCTTATGGTCAGAGAATTCTGGAACGCTTGTTAATGGACTGTATGTTCCAAATGGGCTAGAGGTTGGTCAGTATACTGGCGGTACATCAGATACAACACTATATAACCAATTCCTTATTTTATCAGATCACAATAGATCTCCATTAGATTTTTCACCAACCAGAATAGAAACACGTGAGAGAATGATTAATGGTAGGATGAGGTCTTACCATACAGCAGACAAGATGACAGTTTCAATGTCTTGGGATATGCTTCCATCTAGAGCATATAACATGAATGCTGAATTTAATTCTCAAGGAAAGTCTCCATACCATAAGAGCGAATACGAATATACTGCTGATGGTGGAGCAGGTGGAGTAGAGTTATTAGATTGGTACAATAATCATACTGGTCCATTCTGGATGTTTCTTGCATATGATAACTATAAGAACTTTAAAAATGCTGAAGAACCATTTGGACACATTAACCAATATAACGAATTGATTGAAGTTTATATATCAAACTTTTCATATAATGTTGCTAAGAGGGGTACTGGAACATCGTCAGAAGGTGGCATTGTTGGTCATGACATGTGGAATATCAATGTAACCCTGGAAGAGGTATAATGTTTCAAGATACAGATCTACAAAATCATCTAGAGACTTCTTCTACAATTAAAACACAGTCAGCAATTGTGGCTGAGTGGAACATGAATATTCCAACAAATATTTTACAAATTGGAAATTATAGATATAGACCAACAGACCCTGAATCTCTGTATAAAAATATCAATCCGTCATTTGATGAAAATGATATTAACGGACATTATACAGATGCAACTGATTCAGATATTACAGTTGATGGTGGAATTGATGAGGATGATCAGCCACAAGTATTTAAATCAGTAAAAGATAAGATGAAACTGTTATACTCTCTAGAAGATTGCTTCGGTGTGATTAGACCTAGATCTGGTATTAATAAGGCAGTTTATTTAAATGGCAAATATGTCCATCATTCTAATTTGAATATGTCAACAAGACCAAGATATTACATGGCAGACAAAAACGATACTTTTAAATACTGGACATCTTTTCGTACAGAGAATAACGTAGAGCGTGGTATTGCTAATAACAATATTAATGGAAATTTCTATATTGATGATACTGCTCCATATGTAGTTTATAAAGATCAGGTACCATCAAATAGAGTAGTAATCAAAATGCAAACAAATGTTGGCTCAACAGATCTTGGACCTTTCTCAACAAATGCAGGAACATTCTCAGATCCACTATATGGAGATGCTAACCAAACAACTCCACAAAAATGGAAGGTACAGTTTTTAAAAAATAATAATTGGGTCGATGCAATATCTTTTAATAAAGCATCTGTTAGAAAAGATGGAACTAAGATTATTAAGTCTGACGGCTATGTTGAACTTGCATATGGATTAATTGTTCCAGATAAATATAGGGACATCTTTATTTATGCAGAAGACTATAATACAATCACCTTTTTACCAGAAAAGTCTATTGTTGGATATGCTTACTTAATTAAAAATAGCCAGCATGATATTGGAACATTTCATATTTGGACTGGAGAAGCCTATGAAACCTTTGTACCAACATATGGATGGTATCTACAAGAAGAAACGGTAGATAGACTCACCAACTTTGTAACAGACTTATCAAATCCAGATTATTTTAATGATCCTATGACAGCATCTAATAAGTATAGACAGTTTGAATATATTCAGGGTATCAGAATAGTGGTAGAAACTATGAACAAGGCCAACTCTACATTTGACCTTATTGAACTTTCGCCAAGACTATCAGCCAATATTTCTGATTTGACAACAAACTATTCAATAACAAAGTCGGCATCTGATCTATCTGGCTCAGCACTACCTGTTGGTCAACTATTAGCATCAACTGGTATGCTACAACTATTTGACTATAACAATTCTTTTAATATTAATAATCCAAATAGCATTATTGCAAAGTATACATCAAGACATCTTCAAATTAAGTTTTATGAGATTATTGTAAATGTTGATGGATATGATTATTATATTCCAATCAAGACAATGTACTCCGAAGGTTTTCCTGCCATCAATGCAAATACAAGACAGGTTGACATAACATTAAGAGATTTATATTTTTATTTTGAATCAATTACTGCCCCTCAGATGTTGATCCAAGATGCGTCACTAACATATGCTGTTTCTTTGTTGTTGGACTCAGTTGGATTTTCTAACTATGTCTTTAAGTTTATTAATAATGAAGCAAATGCTATTATTCCATTTTTCTATATTCCACCAGATAAAACTGTGGCAGAAATTTTAAACGATTTAGCAGTATCAACACAGACAGCAATGTTTTTTGATGAATATAATAATTTTGTAATGATGTCAAAAAATTATATTATGCCTTCTGAAACACAAAGAGGCATTGACATGACACTATATGGTACACAAGATTTTGAAAAAACTGGTGTCTACAAAAATAAACCAACATCAACAAAATTGGCTAACATTATTGAAGTTGCCTCTCAAGACAATGCAATTATCAATGATGGAAGAATTACATATAATACAAAGCATATACAAAGACAGTATGGCTCAATCAAGCAGGCAAGCATGGTTGATCAAGACAAGACCTGGATTTATCAACCTGCTCTATTGTGGGAAGCCACGGGTACAGAAGCAATCAAGTCTGTTAATCAAAACGTTACAAATATGTCCAACTTTGCCCTTGCTGCTATTCCATTAAATACAGATCTTTCAAGTGCTGTACCGACAGTAGTAAATAGAATGGTTGTAAACAATACCATGGACTTTGGTGAAGGCATTTCCTGGTTAACCAGATACAATGGATACTTCTATGCCAATGGTGAAATTATCAAATTTGATGCTGCACAATTTAACATTTCTGGATTTGGAAATGTTTGGATTACAAGCACACAAGAGTATCAGAACTATTTTTCTAAACTACCTTTTAATGGAAAAATCTATCCAACTGGATTGATCAGAATTTATAGCGAACCAAACTATGAAGAGGTTGGCGGAGTCCTTATGCTCAAAAATGGTGCAGTTGCAAAACACGGTAGAGGACAATTTGGAACACCTATAGTTTCACATAACGCAGGACTAGCATCTAACTGGTCAGACAATGCGTATGTTCGTGCATGTCAAATGAATGCAGACTATTTATTTACAGATAAGGTATTGCCTGCAACAGTTGAAGGTGTCGCAGGTATGAGACAAACACTTGCTAATAACACTACAAGAAATGGAATTATTAGAAACTTTTTGTCAAGTAGATATTTAACAGAAACAGAAGTTAATAGCAAAAAGAGTACAGATACTGGTACCGTTCAGTCATCTGCTCTGGTAATGAATGGCCCTTCTTTTGCAACAGCAGATAGACCATTAGATTATATTTCTTATGTTTATAAACCATTGAATGATAGATTTAAGCATTTTGGTACACGTATGCGTATTATTGGTAAAATTGAAAATAGTGAGAGTCGTGGTCAAACACCAATTGGAACTGGTATATATTATACTGTTACAGGAACCACCCCACAAAATAGTTTACAGATTGGTGGATCTTCTGGTGGTTTAGCAGTTATGGTTAATCCAAATACAAACAATGGATATTACTTTGAGTTGGCAGCACTTACAGCAAACAATATAGAGGCGTATAGTGATCAGGATTCTGGAGTACGTAATGTTATTTTTTATAAAATTAAAAAAGACGCATCTGGTGAATTAGCAGTTCCAATTAAACTATGGTCTGGACTTGCTGAGGTTTTAGTAGACTCTGGAACGCTTGTTGGCCAATATAGAATTTCTGGACAAGATAAGCAAACGGTATATGACCTTGGAGTAGAATATTTGGACATAGGAAATACAAGAAGGTTTTTCTTGTATATTAATAACAGACTTGTTGCTACAGTAGACGATACAGATCCTCTACCAAAATATAATAATATGGCATTATTTTTGCGTGGATCTTCCAGGGTAATGTTTGAAAATGTTTATGCATTAACAAATAACTATAGTCAGAATACCGCATATGCCCTAGACCTACCTATAAACAATATATATTCTGATAGTGAAATTAATACCAATGAGGCTTTTAGAAAGTATGCAATGAGTGGTGTAATTCAGGGCACATACCTATCTGGAATCAATCCAGCAGAACCACCTGCATATAAGATATACTTTGACGAATTTGGCACAATCATGAGAGAGGCACATTACTTTAATGTAAAATATGATAAAGCCTTTCCTGCACTTTATGCAAAATTGTCACCAACATTTAATAACATTAAGGGATATACTGTCTCTGGCTTTAGGGCAGGATCGTATGCAGCAGAATTTATGGTATTTAATGCAACAGACAAAGCATTAAGTTTGGACAGCGGTAGTGGAAATTATTTAAGAATTCAAGGCGTAACATTTACGCAGCAGTCTCAGAATGATTATACTGTGGATGAGTATTTTACTAAAAATTCTAATTTTTCTAATCCACAATTTAAGGGAACCAATTTAATATCTTCTCCATTTAAGGTTAATAAACTGTATGAGGATATTAAAATAAGTAGATTAACTCATGGTAAAAAAGATTTTTCATTAAATGCACCATACATACAATCATATGACGATGCACAAAATATGATGGAATGGATTATTTCAAAAATCTCTAAGCCAAGAAAATCTATTGGTCTTAAAATATTTGCAATGCCAACATTACAACTTGGAGATATTGTTAATATTAAATTTAAACAAGAAGATGTAGATGTTTTGGTTTCAGATACAGACCGTTTTGTAGTATATAATATTGAATATAGCAAAGATGGTCATGGCCCTAACATGACGGTATTTTTAAGTGAGGTAAAATAATGGTAGAGGCAACACCCAACTTACCAACAATTGTTCCATCAACATCAACGTCAGGAATCAAAGTAGCGACACCTGATCTAATTATTACAACAGAAGAGGTCGTACCAGTAGAGGTAATGACAGACCTTCTATTTGAGGATATAGGTGCTGAGGAAATTATTAATATAGCAAGAAACGATATTGTTGCAGGTCAACTAGTATCCTACCAACCAATCAAAAACCTAACAAGCATTTATTTGCAATATAATCCACAAAATGTTTTATCATTACAAAATACTGCAAATACATTTTTTAAGAATTTCCCAATCAAGTTTGAAAACAAGGTGCCAGATGTTGGTACTGGACCCAATGGGGAAATTGTCTATATCGATTCAGAAACTGGGGACATCATTATTAATGTTATTAACCTAGAAGAAGACGAGCAGGTAGAGGTTCAAATGCTAAACGCTGGGGACCTACTTAATGATACAATATATGAGGTGAATAATTAATGATTACTAATACTGGGAAAAGAATTTTAGCCAAATACCTTATTGGCCAGGCTCCAGCCTACGCCTCTTACATTGCTGTTGGATGTGGACCAACCCCTCTAGATACTGGGGACAACTTTGCAGATTATTCAAATAAGACAAACCTAGATTTTGAGATGTTTCGTGTTCCAATTGCTTCTCGTGGTTTTGTAACTGAGAACGGTATTTCTAAGATTGTATTTACTGCTGAACTACCTAGTGAAGAAAGATATGAGTTATCTGAAGTAGGAATTTATTCTGCAGGATCCAATAATACAGCAGGTGCTTATGACAGTAAAACTTTGTTTGCTTATTCTCCAGAGGAAAACTGGGAAGAGCACCTTTCTGGAGAAGAGCAGGCAACGTCAATTCCATCAATATACACACCACTAAATGGTTCAGAAGATAGTAATAATATTGTTACAGATCTCAATGTTTTACAAACAAACGCTAACAATAGAGTATTTAATGATGCAAACAGAGTTGCAAGATATGAGCGTTGCCGATTTTTAAATAATATTGTTGCTGTTAGAGGTAATCATTGCAATATTCAAAAACAAACAGTTAATGGTATTTCTAGACTTTCCGTTGTTGGAGATGAGAACCATATTCATCAATCTGGATTAGTAGCAGACTTTAGCAAGAATGCACCAACAGATGAGTTACGATTTGCTTTCAGTGTAGCAAATACTATTGCAGATTCAAATGAAGTTCCAGATGCTGTTCGTATTATTGTTGAATTTTCTTCAGATGATGGTGGATCTAATTTATCATCTAGCCAAACAGCAAAATTAGAAATCGATGTACCAAATGGCACAGGATCAGGACAGTATGACTTTAGCACTAACCGATATGTTGTTGTCAAAAAGCAATTACAAGAACTATTTAAAACAAACCCATTTGCCTGGAGTGCTATTAATGTTGTAAAGATTTATTCATGTGTTATTAAAAATGGTGAGCCATCAGAAAATTTCTTTGTGTGTATTGATGCAATGAGACTTGAAAATGTTTCAACAGAAAATGCTTTGTACGGATTAACTGGATATTCTGTTATTAAAAATACAAATGCAGAAACAATTGTAAAATTACAAAATACAACTAATTACCTAGAATTTAGATTTGCCCTGGATGTGCAATAATGTCAGATGCAGGAATAAAGAAGGTTGTTATAAAGTCTTCTGATTTACCACCACTTGGTAAAGATAATAATGTTATTTTAAGATACAGGATTATTTCTGAAGATAGAAACAGAATGTCACATTGGTCTCCACAATATAACCTAGTTGAAAAAACTCCAACTACTGTTACTGGTGTTATTGAGGTTGGATCTAAAACTATAAATGTTGTATGGAGTGATTCAGATAACAATGTAAATAAAGATACCTATGATGTTTTTGTTAAGTTTGATAATGGTCAGTATAAATATGCTGGTACATCATACGTACATAGTTTCTCATTTTTAAAAGAAACAGCAAATAGCGTAAGTGTAGCAATTCAATTCGAAGGAATTATAAAAGAAAGAAATACAAAATTAACAATATACGAAGGTACCGAACCTTTGGTATAATTAGATAAGGAGATACTATGTCAAAAATACCACTACCAGAACGAGGTCAGCCAATGGATGTGACCTACATCTATCAGATTGCTAATGCAGTCAATGATCTTGCCAGCCAAATTTCACCATCTACTTATAAGTATGTAACCGTTGATACTGTTAATGCAGGCAAGCAAAGTGTCAAAGCATCTGAAGCCAGAATCATCGGTGGATATGTAAATATTTATTCAGATACTACTGTAAACAGCGGAAACGAAAAATCATTTTCATATGACTTTCCAGCAGACTTCAAGTATGCACCAATTTGTACAGCAACACCAATAAATGTTGGCGGTACACCAGCAGGTGGAAATGTATCTGTGGTATTAAAAACAGTTAATACTTCTAGGGTAGAGGGTGTAGTTCGTTTTAACACTAGCGGAAACTTAACTGTTGGGGTCAATCTAATAGTTATTGGTATTCCGAACTAATGTTAAAATGTGATAAGTGTCACAAAAGAATGTTTCTAGATAGACAATATACTAAAGCCGATCACTTAGAAACTTTTTGTTTGACATGTGGATCACGCAAATTTTTTCACCCACCAACTGATTCAAATGAGGGACAATGGCTATTAAAAAAGGAAGCATTGAGAGCGAAGGTTACAATAACGCCTCTGTAATTCCTGGAAACAAAAAGGTTTGGTTTCTAAATGGTGATCTTGTTCGAGTTCATCATTTAAATCGTTCTAATGGAATAATGTCTGTTTATAATATTACAAAAGATAGAATTGAAAGTTGTCTTATTAGTGATTTTAAAAATAATAGAGAACGTGCCTATACAGTTGGAGAAACTGCAGAACTTGTAAATAGACACAAAAAGTATATGCCATCACTTATGAAGCGTGGGGTTATTCCATTTCCAATGGGATCTCAAAAGGGTGGGGCTAGGGGTTGGCAAGTTAGATCATATTATTCTGAATCGCAGGTAAAGGAAATTCGTGATATATTGGCTACATACCATATTGGCAGGCCAAGAAAAGATAAATTAATTACAAATGATATAACACCCTCACGCCAAGAGTTGACAAGGCGAATGGGGGACGGTATACTTACATATGTAAAGACTGAAGATGGTAGATATATACCAGTTTGGAGTGAAACGCTTTAATGGGTCATAAACCAGCCTTTATGGGGCAGAATGACCAGCAACTTATGGTAGGGGCTAAAAACCCCTATAAAGTGGCTTTAATGGATGATTTGGCACCTTCCATAGAAAGACAATGCTTGACTTTCACAGACTTCTGTGATATGATTGTTTAAAACACATAGGAGAAAATATAAATGGAAAATGAGAATACTAAAGTTTCTGTAACATTGGGTTATACCCTAAACCTTGGAAATTTTCAATCCTTGAGACTGGATCTTGGGGTTGTAGATTCAAAGCGTGATGGAGAGAATACTAACGATGCTTTTGAAAGAGTCTACAAGTTTGTAGAAGATAAACTAACTGAAAAAATTGCTGAAGCAAAGTCTGAGTTAGAAGAGTAGTAATGGCTGAGCGCAAAGACCGCATGGCTTTGCTTAGTCGTTATAGCAAATTATATACTCAGCGATATGAGCAGAAGCCATCTCTCAATTTAAACGTAGAGCAATGGGCTGCAGATGCATTGATTGAATCATATGGATTGCCAGCATGTTATGATTTGTTATCCTATTATTTTGAAATTGCAAATGAACCAAATTGGAAGTATTACGTCAATTATGCAGATGCTATAATTGAAAAACGAAATCAAATAGAACAAGACAAAAGAGAACGAGAAGAGAGACGAGCAATGGCTAGGAAGTGGTTAAGTGAATAATACTGAGAATAAACTTATTACCGCTGTCCTTGAAGATAGACAGGTTCATGTACTCTTACAAGCAAATGTTGACAACATCCTAAGAACTCATGGAGACATTTGGAACTTTATACGAAACTATTCTGAACACAATGGATCCGTTCCACCACTATCCCTTGTTGTTGAAAAGTTTAGAGACTTTACACCTTCTACTGGAGTAGGAGCAACAAAGCATCACCTAGATGAATTGCAGGCAGAGTATTTAACAGATAGTCTTAAAGATATTCTTAGGGCTACTGCAACAGAGGTACAGAGTGGCCAAGGTCCTGCAGCACTTGAAACACTGATTCAGAAAACTTCAGAATTAAAAAAGAACACTGCTGCAATTCGTGATATCGATGTTACGGATTTAGATTCAGCAGTTGCATATTATGAACAAGTAAAGAAGCAACAAGAATTAGGTTCTGTTGGAATTAAAACTGGTTTACCAGGATTTGATAATTATCTTCCAGCAGGAATCATGCCAGGACAGTTGGGTGTCTTCCTAGCATATCCTGGTATTGGTAAGTCTTGGCTTTCTTTGTACTTTGCTGTACAAGCATGGAAGCAAGGCAAATCCCCATTAGTCATTTCATTGGAAATGAGTGAGACAGAAGTTCGTAACCGTGTATTTACAATTATGGGCGAAGGTCTTTGGTCACATAGAAAACTCAGTTCTGGACAGGTTGAGATTGACATGCTTAAGAAGTGGCATGGAGATCGTCTTGTTGGAAAACCCGAATTTCATATTATCTCTAATGACTCTGGTGGAGATGTAACTCCATCTGTCCTGCGTGGAAAGATTGATCAGTACAAACCAGACTTTATTATTGTTGACTACCTACAACTCATGAGTCCAAATCAAAAGTCTGACAATGAGACGGTACGTATGAAGAACCTCTCTCGTGAATTAAAGTTAATGGCAATTGCAGAAGAAGTACCAATTATTGCAATCTCATCTGCTACTCCAGATGACGTTACTAAACTCGATACCGTTCCAACATTGGGTCAAACTGCTTGGTCTAGACAGATCGCATATGATGCTGACTGGGTTATGGCACTTGGTCGTGGAGCCAATAGCGACATTATTGAATGTGTATTTAGAAAGAATAGAAATGGTTTTATGGGTGAATTCTTGGTTGAAGTAGACTTTGACAGAGGACATTATAGATATAAAGACTTTGAGAATTGAGATAGCAGATATAATATGATACATGGCAACTTTTCATCACAAACCATTGAAGAAGTTCAATCTCAACGGAATGATCAGCGACGAGGCTGTAATCTGGAGATTGAAGGAGGAGTATATCCGCCTTCTGGTTACAGAAATGCGATTGGCAGGTTATGTACCAAGACTTGACATAGTGCCAGATTTTACGGTAGACTATAACGAAAAGAAAAAATTTTTTGAATTTGAATTAACATTATACGGAGTATACATAGGAAGAAGACAGAGCGAATGGATAATAGGACTAGACGAACACAAAGCAATACCTACACCAAAGAACAAATTAAAAGAGTTCTCACAGGTTCGGGAATCACAATCGAATCAGAAGTAGATTCTGATTATATTATCTTTTGTCCATTTCATTCTAATACAAGAACTCCTGCTGGCGAAGTGCATAAAAGCGATGGAACATTTTTTTGTTTTTCTTGTCAGAAAGTCGCAGATTTAGTAGAACTTGTTATGCACACGTCTGGTCGCACTTATTTTGAATCTATTCGTTTTATCAAAGGTAAAGAATCTGAATCTAATTTAGAAAAAGATATTAACCAAGCACTTTATGTTAAACCAGATTTTATCCAGTTTGATGAGATATTGATTAAAAGATTAAATTCTCAGGCAATGGAATCTCCAAGAGCAAAAAGATATTTTTCAGGCAGACTAATTACCGAACAGTCAATGAAAAACTTTTGGCTTGGATTTTCTGAAAAGCAAGATATGGTCACTGTTCCAGTACATAGCCCAGATGGAATGATTATTGGTTTTGTTGCACGAACCATCGAAGGTAAAGAATTTAAGAATACCCCAGGATTACCAAAATCAAAAACTTTATTTAATTTGCATAGAGTAAAAATTGCAGACAAGGTTTATGTGGTTGAATCCTCATTTGATGCTATTAGATTAGATCAGGTTGGTTTCCCAGCAGTGGCTACTTTGGGTGCAAATGTTTCAAATGCACAAATAGAATTGCTTCAAAAATACTTCAATAATATTATTGTTATTGCAGATAATGATGAGGCAGGCGGTAACATGAAAGATCGATTAATTGAAAGATTAGGTTCTCGTGTTAGCGTAATTCAGTTAGATAAACAATATAAAGATATAGGCGATATGGACGACACGTCAATTAAACAATTAGAATATCAGTTTGACAAGTCAATACTGTCTATGCTAAACTAAGATAACAAACAAGGAGAAAAAATGAGCGTAATTAAAGGACTCAAAGATATCAATGCCTTGCTCGACAAGCCAAAGTATGAAGGTACTGGACAAAAGGTTCGTTGGGTAAAGTTGGCTGATGGACAATCAGCAAAAATCCGATTCGTAGAAGAACTAGATTCGGACTCAGCAAACTATGCAGAGAGCCGTGGTTTATCTGTAGTAGTTGCAGAACACACTAATCCAAAAGATTATAAGCGTAAGGCTGCATGCACAATGGAAACAGAAGGTCGTTGTTTCGGTTGTGAAATGGCCAAGAAGGAACCGAAGTCTGGCTGGAGAGCACGTCTTCGTTTCTACTGCAATGTTTTGATTAATGATGGTCTTGAAGATCCATATATTGCTGTATGGTCTCAAGGCATTAGCAAGCAATCAGCATTTAATAATATTCGTGAATACGCACTTGACACAGGTAGCGTATCAAACCTTGAATGGAAGTTAAAGCGTAATGGTCAGGGTACTGAAACCAATTACACACTTCTTCCTACCAAGCCAGATTCAGAACCATTTAAGTGGGATGGTCTTGAATTCTTCAACCTAGAAAAGGTTGTTCGTGAGGTTCCATATCCAGAACAAGAATCATTCTATTTTGGATTTGACACACCTTCTGTTACTAGTACAAATATCGACTGGTAATAGATGTCTTACGTAGGCTTACACGTACACACCCATTACTCGTTATTTGACGGGATTGCTACTCCAGAAGAATACGTGAACCGTGCAGTTGAGTTAGGGATGCCAGCATTGGCAATCACTGACCACGGTACTTTATCTGGGCATAGGGAACTGCACCGTATTGCAAAAGCAAAGGGTATTAAGCCTATTCTCGGCGTAGAAGGCTATATGTGTTCTGATAGATTTGACACTAGAGATAAGTCTGAAAGAGATGGAGATCTAGATCTAGTCTATAACCATATAGTCCTTCTCGCCAAAAATAAAATTGGTTTGGAAAACCTAAACAAGATTAATGAGATTGCGTGGACAGAAGGATATTTCAAAAAGCCACGATTTGATTTTGAAACTTTAGAAAAATATTCAGAAGGCATTATTGTTACATCTGCTTGCCCAAGCAGTGTTTTGGTTAAGGCTTTGGAAAATAGTGAATTTGCTATAACCAAAAAATATATTGAATGGTTTAAAAAAGTATTTAAGGATGACTATTATATTGAGGTCATGCCACATAATGAGTCAGAAATCAACAAGCAACTGATTGCTCTGGCAGATGAGTATAAGATTAAGGTTGTTGTTACTCCAGACTGCCACCACAGCACAACAGATCAAAAAGAAATTCAAGAGTTTAAATTACTCTTAAATACACATGTCAAGATTGACAAAGAACACACTTTTGAAAAGTCCAAAAAGCATACCAACATGATGAAGCGTTTGGATTATTTGTATGGTGCTGACAGAGACATAACTTTTAATAAGTTTGATATTCATTTACTATCATACGAAGAAATAAAGGCTGCAATGGAAAAGCAGGGTATCGATAGACCAGATATTTATGCTAACACATTAGAGATTGCTAATAAGGTAGAGGATTACGATATACAAGAAGGCTTAAATCTTTTACCAGTTCAGTATAAGAATCCAGACAGAGAACTTGCAGAACTTGCTTTTGCTGGGCTTGAAGAAAAAAGATTAAACTCAAACTGGCTTGGTAACGATATATACGAACAAAGACTAGAAGAAGAGTTATCAGTTATTCGTGATAAAAAATTTGCTCCATACTTTCTTGTTGTAAGAAACATGATTAACTGGGCAAAGAAAGAAGGAATCATGGTAGGTCCAGGTCGTGGATCTGCTGCTGGTTCGTTGCTCTGCTACACACTTGGTATTACGGACATAGATCCTATTGAGCATGGACTTTTGTTCTTCCGTTTTATTAACCCAGAGCGTAATGACTTTCCAGATATTGATACAGATATTCAGGATTCTCGTCGTGAAGAAGTTAAAGATTATTTAGTTAGACAGTATCGACACGTTGCTTCTATTGCAACATTTCTTTCTTTTAAAGATAAGGGTGTTGTTCGAGATGTTGCACGTGTATTGAATATTCCACTACCAGATGTAAACAAAGTTTTAAAGTTAGTAGATAGTTGGGATGATTTCTGTAGTTCAAAAACAACGGAATGGTTTAGAGATAAATATCCAGAGGTGGAGGTATATGGTGAACAATTACGTGGTCGTATTAGAGGTACTGGCATTCACGCTGCTGGCGTTGTCACTAGCAAAGATCCTATTTTTAAATACGCACCAATGGAGACACGTAATTCTCCTGGTAGCGATGACCGTATTCCTGTCGTTGCTGTGGATATGGAAGAGGCTGAAAAGATTGGTCTCATCAAAATCGATGCACTTGGACTTAAAACTTTAAGTGTATTAAAAGATACATTAAATATTATTGAAGAAAGAGAAGGTAAAAAGATAGACCTTCTTTCTATTGATATGGATGATAAAAATGTTTATCAAATGCTTTCAGATGGATATACCAAAGGCGTATTCCAGTGTGAAGCAACACCATACACCAACCTACTCATTAAAATGGGTGTAAAGAATTTGGCAGAACTTGCTGCATCAAATGCTCTGGTACGTCCAGGTGCAATGAATACAATTGGAAAAGATTATATTGAACGCAAGCATGGTCGTCAAAACATTGACTATAAACATCAGGTATTAAAAGAGTTTACAGAAGATACCTATGGTTGTATTTTATATCAAGAACAGGTTATGCAGGCATGCGTTGAACTTGGTGGTATGTCAATGTCAGAAGCAGATAAAGTTAGAAAAATTATTGGAAAGAAGAAAGATGCAAAAGAATTTAACGCCTTCCAAGATCGTTTCGTTACTGGTGCTAGTAAGTATATTAGTCCTAATAACGCTCTTGACCTATGGCATGATTTCGAAGCCCACGCAGGATATTCTTTTAACAAGTCACATGCAGTGGCCTACTCAACCCTCTCCTATTGGACAGCATGGTTGAAATATTACTATCCACTTGAGTTTATGTACTCAATACTAAAGAACGAAAAGGATAAAGATGCGAGGACTGAATATCTTATTGAAGCAAAGAGAATGGGGATCAGCATTAAACTACCTCATATTAATGATTCAGATATTGATTTTAAAATTGAGGGTAAGGGTATACGATTTGGTCTTTCTGGTATTAAGTACATATCAGATAAAATTGCTGAGAGGTATATCTCTGCTAGGCCTTTCAATTCGTATTCTGAACTTGAGGAGTTTACTTTTACTAAGGGAAACGGAGTTAACAGCCGTGCTCTTCAAGCATTACGTGTTGTCGGTGCAGCAACATTTAGTGACAACCCAAGAAATGACGAAGAGATTAAAGAAAACCTCTACGAATATTTAAACTTACCAGAATTTAATTTGACAGTTCCATCTCACTATCATGCATTTATTACACCTGTAGAAGATTATGAAGAAAAGGGATCTTTTATTATGATGGGCATGATAAAAGGAATTAAGAGAGCAAAGGGATGGTCAAGAGTTGAACTGCTAGATAAAACTGGTAGCACTGGTATTTTTGATGATGAGCAGACAACTATTGAGGCAGGCAAGACGTATATCTTACTTGCTAATGACAACAGGGTTGTTTCTGCAGTACCAATTGAAGAAATTAAAACATCTGACAATGCATTAATTAAGTTTTTAAATTATAGAATGTTGCCATATAAAGATGAAGAGATGTTCGTGGTATCATTTAAACCACGTGTTACAAAAACTGGCAAGAAGATGGCATCCCTCACAGTTGCGGATGCATCTAGAGACTTACATTCTGTTACTGTATTTCCTACCGCATTTGCTAAAGCATATATGAAAATACAAGAAGGAAATGTTTATAAGTTTGATTTTGGCAAGACAAAAGATGGAACGGTTATATTGGAGGATATAAATGCTTGATGATTTAGCAGAACAATTACACGAAACGGCAGTAGCAAAAGGTTTTTGGCCTAATGAAACTGATGATATTTTTATTGCAAAACAATGTATGATGATTGTATCAGAGGTCACAGAACTTATGGAAGCAATTCGTAAGGACAAGGGAGAAGAAGAGATTGCAATGGAAACTGCAGATATCTTTATTCGTACACTAGATCTATATGCTGGTCTTGTACAGGCAGGGTATACCACAGTCTCCCTTGACTATGCTTTACAGGAAAAGGCTAACATTAATAAAGATCGTCCACAGAAGCATGGGGTAAGATTCTAATGTCAGTAACAGTAGAAGAAGTACTAGCAAACTTAAATCCTAAGTTACGTAAAAATATTCTTGTAGGCGATGCTGTGCCTAAGACAGAGTTTGCTGCCACACCAAGTTTTGGACTAAATCGTGCTTTGGGTGGTGGCTTACCGTATGGAAGGCAGGTACTTATCTGGGGATCTAAATCATCTGCCAAGTCCTCACTCTGTCTACAAATGATTGCACAGGCCCAACAGGAGGATAAGATTTGTGCATGGATCGATGCAGAGATGTCTTATGATAAGACTTGGGCTGAAAGATTAGGCGTAGATACTACTAAACTGATTTATTCTCAAGCAAGAACAATTAATGAGATGGTAGATGTGGGTGTACAATTGATGGAGGCTGGGGTTGATATGATTGTCGTTGACTCAATTACATCTCTACTTCCAGCAATCTATTTTGAAAAGGATTCTGATGAACTCAAGCAACTGGAGAATACCAAGCAAATTGGAGCGGAATCTAGAGACTTTAGCAATGCATGGAAAATGCTTAACTATGCTAACAATAAAGTTAAGCCTACTTTGCTTGTCCTTATTAGCCAGTCTCGCAATAATATTAATGCTATGTATACTAGCCAGCAGCCTACTGGTGGTCAGGCTACTAAGTTTTATTCTTCTACGGTTATTAAATTATTTTCGTCAGAATCAGAAAACCAAGCATTGAAGGGAAAAATACATGTTGGTGACAAACTTATTGAAGAAAAGATTGGTCGCAAAGTTAGATGGGAATTACAGTTTTCGAAAACTTCTCCTGCTTTTCAGTCTGGTGAATATGATTTCTATTTTAGAGGTGATTCTATTGGGATTGACACTATCGGCGATCTTTGTGATACTGCTGAATCACTTGGCATAATCAATAGAACTGGAGCATGGTACCAGTTTGATGATGGAACAAAAGTTCAGGGTAGAGAAGGATTTATTAATCGTGTCAAAGAAGATTTAGATCTTCAGGAACAGATTAAAGGAAAGATCTCATAATGAAACCATATATTGTAAGAAATGTTTTATCAGAAGAACAAGTTGCTCTATTAAAATCATTTATTGAAAGAGAGCAGAATTCTCGTGAGACAGTATACCTAGATGATCCAGGATACCTAGAAGGACAAAATACTAAAACTGTAGTGCATAAATTTATGGGTCGTTTAGATGTTGAGCAATTAAATATACCAAAATCTATTATGCCTTCTATTCAAAAAATAGCAGATGACTTAGATGGCACTAATCATCATTCCATAAAGGCTCATGGAATTATGGCGGTAGAGTATTCTGGAAAATATGGTAGGCCAGTTTTAAGATCACACAAGGATGGCGGAGATTCATCCTTGATGATTAATTATCAACTAGAATCAAATACCAGTTGGGATTTATGTATAGATGATGAAATTTATACTTTAGGAGATAATGATGCGCTAGTAATGGATCCAGTAAGACAGTTGCACTCTAGGGTAGACAAAACTTTTGCAGAGGGTGAATTTCTTAAGATGGTATTTTTTAGATTTGGTTCAGGTGCTTAGTGGCATCCTATACAGTTTATTCTGGCAAGTTTGTATGCCACACATGCAAGATGGAAGTACCAACATTAAGACTCTATGCTGATACAAAAGAGGCAACTTGGATGTGCAAAGAAAAGCATTTGAGCAAAGTTTCTTTTGCAAAAAGAAAGAAAAAGGATTATGAGCGAACAGACGGAGAGTAAAAGAATTGGTGCCAAGCCACATAAAAACTCTGGCAGAAATACTAAAAAAGGTGATGCCACATGGCATAACTTTACTGTAGATTTTAAAGAATACCCAAAAGGATTTACAGTAAATAAAGATAATTGGGCCAAGGCCGTTACTGATGCGATTCGGAATGGTAATGATCCAGCAATTTTTGTGGTGCTGGGCGAGGGTAATGCAAAGGTAAGACTAGCAATTATAGAATTAGAGATGTTAGAACAACTGATTGATGCTGTATAATAGAGTAGTAACTAGGAGAAAAAATGAGATACGATATACCAAATGTAGTAGTAGATAATGTTTTTACAGAAGAAGAGATTGGTCAGATAAAGGAGTCCGTTGTTGCAAGCACTGGCTCCGCATTTGTGGCTCCACACTGTCAATTAAATAATTTTATACAACTCCCACAGAATATTGTAGATAAATTAACACATTATGCAATAGTTATCAGTGGCAATGAAAATATTGTTTTGACTGAATACTGTCATGCAATATACAAGAATACTGAAAAGGATGGGGTAAAGTTCCGTCCATCATTATTCCCACATTATGATGAAACTTTCAAAGAATCCAAATTCACGTTTGACTATCAACTAGATGGAAACGTTGACTGGAACATTGTCGTTGAGCATAGAGCACTACCTCTATTAAATAATCAGGCAGCAACATTTTCTGGTACACATCAAATTCATTGGAGAGAACCAAAAGAATTCTCCGATGACCAATATGTAGAAATGATATTCTGTCATTTCACAGATCCAACATTGCCACCAAAAGATGAGGCTACAAAGAAGTTTGTAGATGCAAAAGCAAAATTGTACAAGGATTGGTATTTTGCAAACGGAGGGTTCTCGAATGAGAAAACTGCATGATTACCTTACTGGATTTGACAAATACAATAAGCCCTTGCCATTCTATGTAGATAATCTTTTTTCTGTTGAGCAGGTAAATAGTTTAAGAAATCTAATTGAAGAAAATCGAAAGATTGAGCCATTTGTTATTGGGGATAGAATTGAAGATGGCTACATTCGAACATCTGATTTCAGAAGTCGGTATCAGCCAAAGATTGCAAGAAACATGTCTAGAATGCTAATTGAATTTGATATGCCTAAAGACTGTGAAGATACCTTGGACAGTATTGCAAAGCCTCTTTATAACGGAGACGTTGCATTATGCCACTACAACTATATTGATTATAATCGCAAGTGGGGTTACGGAGATAATAATCCATCCCTACCACCACATCTAGATGCAGATGAAAATTTAATTACAGTGAATTATTGCCTAGATTCAAATATTGAATGGGATCTTTATGTTGGCAATTGGAATGATACGAGCAACTTTACCAAGTATACGTTGACTCCTGGACAAACGATTGTCTTCAGTGCAGTTAATCAAATACATTGGAGACCAAAACGTAAATTTAAAAATGATGAATTTTGTGAAATTATTAGTATGGATTATTGCCCTACAGATAATTATAGATTTACTGGTGAAGATAATCCTATTGATCCAGAGAAATCACCACAAGAACGCAAAAAGTATTTAGATGAACTACAATCACGGCCAGATATGATGGCAGCATTTAAGTTATGGAATGACGAAGGCATGTTAGATGGAATAGATATGAGGTCAATGTAATGACAATTGAAGCACCAAGTAAGACCACCCTTGAGATGGTGAATGGACTTGCAGAAGTTGCAGAGTTTATGGAAGACGAAGAATTAACTACAGCCCTAACCTTTATTGCTAAGTTAATTATTAAACCAGATATCCCAATCAATACTGCTACAATTGAGATAGTAAGGTTACAGGCTATCGCAGCAAAAATGGCTTTTAAAGCAACATGGATGACTAATGTAGATAAAGGAGATAGAGCAAAAAAGAATATTTATTATACAGCAGCCGAATCAATTAATGATTTGGTTTCTGCTCTTAAATATATTACTCGATAATAAAAATGACAAAAAATCTATTAAAACAAGTAATGATTAAATCAGAACCTAAGAAAACAAGTTCCGATACAGACTTTACAGAAGGGCTAGTTGATGCAATCAATTCTGGCTATACTGCAAAAATTAAGCCACGTTTTCAAAAGAAGACAACCTTTGCTCCGTCAACACTAACTTATGGTGCTGGCGAATGTGCAAGGTATTGGTATTTAGCATTTGAGGGAGCAATCTTTCATGATAATGCAGATGCATATGGTGTAGCCAATAGAACAAGCGGAACACTCAGTCATGACAGAATTCAAGATGCTATTATGGATGCTGGTCTTTTAGATGAAACGATGGAGTTTGATCCAGAGCCAAGCAAATACAAGACACAGAAGCACCCTGCTCTTGAGTTTAGAATTAAATATCAAGATCCACCTATTTCTGGTTACGGGGATGCGATGTTGAACTATAATGGCAATACTATTCTTGGTGAAATTAAAACAATGCCAAACGAAGGCTTTGAATACAAGAAAGCAAGTAGAAAACCAAAAGATGGACACCTAATGCAACTTATTATGTATATGAAGATACTTAAAAAGGATTTGGGTGCTTTGATTTACGAGAATAAAAATAATCATGAACTAATGGTTATTCCTGTTCAAGTAAGTGATCATTACCGCAGGTGGGTAGACCAAGCGTTTGATTGGATGAGAACGGTTCGGAAGTCTTGGGAGAACAAAGAACTTCCACAAAAAACATATCGTGCAAACTCAAAAATTTGCAAGGTATGTCCGATTCAGAAGGCATGCGCTGAGGCCGAAACAGGGGTAGTTAAAATTAAACCTCTGGAGTTGTTAGGGAATGAAGCATTGTAACTGGTGTGATACTGAATTCTTTACAGCAATAACCTATCAGGTATATTGCTCAGATGAGTGTAGGGCTGCTGCTACAAAACAAAAAATAGCGCAGCGTTACCTCATTACAAGAAGACAAAAAAGAAAAGGCAAGGATCGTAAATGCAAGTCATGTGGGTCACCGCTATCTATATATAATGATGACCCACTATGCATTAAGTGTAGCGTTAATCCAAATGAAGTACTAAAGGCTTTAAAACAGATTAAGGGAAATAGCAAATGAAACAAATGCCATCCAAATTTGTATCTATTGATGCAAGTACTAATAGTCTTGCTTTTTGTCTTTTTGTTTTTGGCAAAATAGAATTAGTTGGAAAAATAAATTTTGATGGCAAAGATATCTATCAAAAATGTATTGATGCATCACAAAAGGTTCAGGCCTTTTTTAAAAATCCATTATTTGATAATACTGAGCATTTGATTATTGAGCATACGGTTTTTATGAATAGCCCTAAAACCGCTGCTGATCTTGCTTTGGTTCAAGGTGCAATTATTGGTTCTGCTGGAGTTGTTGGAATCAAGGGTATCGGTAAGGTATCCCCAATCACATGGCAAAACTACTTAGGAAATAAAAGATTAACCAAAGAGGAACAGTTGGTACTAAGACAACAGAACCCTGGAAAATCAGATTCTTGGTATAAAAGTTTTGAAAGAGATTATAGAAAAAAAAGAACTATTAAATTGATAGATGTTATTTATGATAAAACCATAGATGATTATGATGTAGCGGATGCGTGTGGCATAGGTCATTGGGCATTGAACAATTGGGAAAAGGCTCTTGCATGACTAATAGACAACCATTTAGTTTTCCAGAAGAAGACGAGCCAGTATTCTTAGTTGTAAAAACAAAAGCACCCACAAAATGGATTTTAATTGACAGGGAAACTGGCCAGGTATACGAGGGAAACAAAAATGGATATTGGGATAAATTAAAACAGATGGAACGAGTTGACAAAAAAGAAGATGAGTGCTAGACTATATACAAACGAAGCATGGCTTAAAAAACGTTTTATTGTGGATAAAAAAACTCCACAAGAAATTGCCAAAGAGTGTGGAGCAAGTGTAGAAACTATCTACGCATATTTGGCTAAATTCAAATTAAGAAAGAGCAGACGATGACAGATAAATTTAACATTACGGTAGATCAGGTTAACCACCCATTACATTATACTAGCGATCCATCTGGAGTTGAGTGTATTCAAATTACTAGACATCGCAATTTTAATATTGGTAATGCTTTTAAATATCTTTGGAGAGCAGGACTCAAAGATGATAAGAAACAAATTGAAGATTTACAGAAAGCAATCTTCTATATTAAGGATGAGATAGAAAGATTACAGAATGCCTGATATTTTTGATACCGATAGTGGTTCTGTCTACAGAGTAATAGCCTTCCCCTTCAAGAAAGACTTTCCCAAAATACAGGCACACCCATATCTACATGATCCCAAAATTAGATTAAATAAACATAAATATAGGTCAGATGATTTTACTACAGAGCATGCTGGACTTCATATTTTGTTTGCTGGATGCTCTAATACTTTTGGGGATGGTTTAGAAGAGCATGAGATTTGGGCAAAAAGACTTTATGACAAAATTCATCACAAAGAAAATACTTCTGGATTTTTTAATATAGGTGCACCTGGATTAGGCATTCTTGCTATTGTTTTTAATATTTATAAATATATTGAATCATTTGGCAAACCAAATGTAATCTTTATTAATTTCCCAGTATCAAGAAGATTCCTTTCATTTGATACAACAATACAAAAACATATTTATGTTAATATTCATGAGCCAGAAGAAATCTCAGAAGAACTCTGGCATACGATTCCATTAATAGAATATCAATATATTTTTATGCTAGAAAGATATTGTAAGTCAAATAATATTAATTTAATTTATGGCACATGGGCACCTCGTTCTAATTTTAATCATTATCAAGATTTAAACTGTTATGTCAATATTCTAGACGATGACATGGTTGCCAAATATGTAATAGAAAATCCAGATGATGAATATGCAATGAATGCTAGAGATGGCCATCATTATGGAAATGGATACCACACGGTATGGGCCGAAATAATGTATAATAGATATATGGAAAAGAGTTCAAAGTGACAGCAGAAGAAGATCTGGTCAAGCATTTAGATCAAGTCAATGATGTAGTTTCTGAGTACCTAAAGGGAAATGATCCAACACAAATTTCTAAAGACTTGGCTATTCCACGCACACGGGTAGTTGCGTACATTGATGAATGGAAGCAAATGGCTTCTGATAATGCTGTCATCAGAGCAAGAGCAAAAGAAGCATTGGTAGGTGCTGATGCACATTATAGTAAATTGATAACAAAATCATATGAAGTTATTGATGAAGCGTCTATGACTAATAATCTTGGAGCAAAAACCGCAGCCATTAAACTTGTTATGGATATCGAATCTAAGCGTATTGATATGCTACAAAAAGCAGGACTACTTGAAAATAAGGAACTTGCAGAAGAAATGGTTGAGATTGAAAGACGACAGGAAATCCTTGTTGGAATTCTAAAAGATATTGCATCTGAGTATCCAGAGGTTCGTGATGATATTATGCGTAGGTTATCTGCTATTGCAAAAGAAAATGAAGTGATTACGGTGGTTAATGGAGTTCAATGATTTTTTATTGGCACTTCAAGACGATCATTTTGAAGAAGTACCAGTAGATGTAAAAACATTTGTAGAGTCACCAGACTATCTTGCACAACCTGGATTATCAGATATTCAGTATGATATCGTGCAAGCAATGAGCCAGGTTTATAAAAAAGAAGATTTGATGTCCTTGCTTGGTGAAGAAGAAGGTGCACGTTATTATGATAAGTATACAAAAAATGAAATTATTCTACAACTAGGAAAAGGCTCTGGTAAGGATTTTACTTCTACAGTTGGTTGTGCTTATACTGTTTATAAGTTGCTCTGCCTTAAAGATCCAGCACGGTACTATGGAAAACCTTCTGGAGATGCCATCGATATTATTAACGTTGCTATTAACGCTCAACAGGCTAAGAACGTTTTCTTTAAAGGCTTTAAAACAAAGATTGAAAAATCTCCATGGTTTGCTGGTAAGTTTAATGCAAAGGCAGACTCTATTGAATTTGACAAATCTATTACAGTTTACTCAGGTCACTCAGAACGTGAATCACATGAGGGTTTGAACCTTATTATGGCAGTGCTTGATGAGATTTCTGGTTTTGCTCAGGAGATTGGAACGGGTAACGATCAAGGTAAGACTGCAGATAATATCTATAAAGCATTCCGTGCTTCTGTGGATTCTCGTTTTCCAGATTTGGGAAAGGTAGCCCTATTGTCATTTCCAAGATATCAGGGAGACTTTATTTCTGAAAGATATGATGCTGTAATTGCTGATAAAGAAACGATAACTAAGACACATAGATTTATTATTAATCCACTTTTGCCAGAAGATGATCCAGAGAATTGGTTTGAAATTTCATGGGATGAAGATCACATCAAATCATACAGATATCCTGGTGTGTTTGCTCTTAAGAGACCAACATGGGAAGTCAACCCCACAAGAAAAGTTGATGATTTTAAAATCGCATTCTTAACTGACATGGGTGATGCAATGCAACGTTTTGCTTGCGTACCAACTTTTGCTTCTGACGCATTCTTCAAACAGGCAGACAAAGTTAGAGCATGTATGACAGCACGAAATCCATTAGATCAATTTAGAAGATTTGAAGAAACATTTGTTCCAGATCCAAATAAAATTTATTATGTACATGCTGACCTTGCACAAAAGCATGACAAGTGTGCGGTTGCTATTGCACACGTGGAAAAGTGGGTAAATGTGCAGGTATTAAAAGATTACCAGCAGGTATCTCCAATAGTAATTGTAGATGCCGTAGCATGGTGGGAACCAAAGGTAGAAGGTCCAGTGAATCTTTCAGAGGTAAAACAATGGATACAAAACCTTCGAAGACTTGGTTTTAATATTGGATTGGTATCGTTTGACCGTTGGCAATCGTTCGATATTCAAAATGAACTCCAATCCGTAGGAATGAGAACTGATACTGTTTCTGTTGCTAAGAAACATTATGAGGATATGGCCATGCTAGTTTACGAAGAGCGACTAGTTATGCCAGCAATTGAACTATTGTTCAATGAGTTAACAGAACTCAAAATCATGAAAAATGATAAAGTTGATCACCCCCGTAAAAAATCTAAGGATTTGGCAGATGCTGTCTGTGGTGCTATTTTTGGAGCAATCTCCTATACCCCAAAATATCAAGATGTGGTTGTAGAGATTCACACCTTCAAAGATAGACCCAAAGTTGACAAGCAGCCAGATGGTGTGATACAATTTAAACCTACTCGTAAAGATTCAGACATCGATAATGATGATGATTTTATGGATAGATTAAAAACAATATAAATATAAATATAAGGAGAAATGAATGAATTCATTTAAGAAAATCGCCCTAGCCGTGGTTGCAGCCATGACTACCGCAACAATCGTGGCAACGCCTGCAAGTGCTGCCGTAATGACAGTCGCTGTATCACTTGACGGAACTGCTAATACAACAGCATCCGCACTTGCTACGCCTGCATCATTGCCAGTCCCAGCAGATAACACAGTTGATGCTGCTGATGCACTAAAGTTTGTTGCAACAGTTGATACAGGAACAAACGTTTCTGTTGTAGCAACAAATGCAACAATCGTATCAGCACTACACACATCTGCTGCACCAGTATCTGCATCTTCAGGATCATCATCTTTGACGATTGCAACTGGAACAGGAACAACCGCAACATTTTATGTCTATACAAAGACAACAGCAATTGGTACAGTTGCTATCACAAATGGCGGAACAACACTAACATATTATGTACAGGGAACTGC
>Ga0208784_1000037_pt1 | contig 56663 bp, 86 predicted proteins | sample DEB19_08_DNA_FD_184531 | JGI IMG/M metagenome (GOLD analysis project Ga0208784, IMG submission 184531) | Aqueous microbial communities from the Delaware River and Bay under freshwater to marine salinity gradient to study organic matter... | ecosystem: Environmental > Aquatic > Marine > Coastal ... | reverse complement strand
TACGGTATAGCCCCTTACATCGCCTGTGTCCGCATCCACGATGATCTTGCCCGTTTGATAGTCGCCACCTGCCACATTACTGACAAACTTTAAGCGCAGCAATCGGCGCTGCTCTTTCATGTCAATCTTGCTTGTTCCTGGCGCAAACGTATACGGACCTGTGATTTTATCCGGTTGATCAGGGTAGGGCCTGCCGACAACATAAAGCTCTAAGTCGCCAGTTTGGATAAAGTTAGGCTCAACACGCTCAATGCGTGTCCACTTGTTCTCACCCACTGGTGAGTAAGTGGCAGGACCACCCGCAATAACACCGAGATCTGATGTGATGAAGTAGCTTTCAATGGCTAGTACCGAGGTGCCTTGAATGACATCCTTGCCGTACTCATGCTGCCAAAGCGAAACTTGCTGCATCAGGGTTTGAACGGTGATTTGAAAGCCTGAGCCTCCTGCAAGCGTAGCTGTCAATACATCGCCTACGGTATAGCCTGAGCCACGATTATTGATCGTTACTGAAACAACCTTGCCACCAATAACAACCATGGTGGCCGTAGCTCCTGTGCCGGTCCCTCCGGTCAGCGTTTTATAGCTGTAGGTGGCATCGGTATAAGACGAGCCAGCATTAGTAATCGTGACGGCATTGATGCTGTCAGCGGTATTAATGTCATAGCCTGCTTGCACGGGAAAGCGAAAGACCTGCGAGAAGTAGCCTGCAGAGCGTTGTGCTCCCAAGGCTTCTCCGGTGTCATACCAGGTGTTATCTCTGACGTTATAAATCACAGCATCCGTACACTCGGTAGCATCACCTCGAGGGTAGAACCACCAAATCTCGCCATATCGTGGGACCTTCGTGGCCCAAATCTTCTGGCGCTGGCTGTAATTTAAGTTGTCAAAGAAATAATTCTGATTAAAAGAATTAGGAATCTCTTTGGTTACGCCGTTGTAAAGCAAGAAGCGATCAACGCCCGTCCAAAAGTAAATGCCGTCATACTCAATGACTGCCGATGATGATAAGAAAGACGACTGCGATGTAATGATGTCGTAGCGCCAAAAGGTCGGAGCGGCAAAGTTTGCCGTTCCTGCCACACCTAAAGACTGAGGTGCGTAAGACACCCTAATAAGGCTATCAAGGGACCAGAATAATCCTGACGGTGAATTAGAGCCACCACGCACTGGAAGGCCTTGTAGGATCTTTCCTGTGGCTGCATTGACCCGATTGGCGTCAGCCGATACCCAATCATCAATATCACCTGCTGAACAGTTCCAGATCAGGCCGTCATTGCCGTAAACAAACACATAAGGATGTAATGCAACGACCCCGCCTGAAATAGAGACTTCATTGTCAAAGGTCAGTGTTGTTGTGGCTGAGATCGTTGCCGCCTGGCTGAGGGTTACTGTCGTTGAGACGACAGATACAACGGTTGTGCCAGCAGGAATACCAGGACCTTTAACGACTTGACCTGCAGCAATCTTGGTGCTGATAGCGGCCAAAGTGACTGTTGTTGTGCTGTTAAGCACACAGCTATCCACCGCGAATAAGCCGGCAGCCCATAAGACTGAGCCTGACAATGGCCCACACAACAAGCGTGTGTTGGTTTCATTATCGATGTCTTGCAGGTCTTGCGAAGGGTGTGCAAGCAACAGATTCGTGTTTTGATCAACCGAATCAGTAAACGTATCAAACTGCCATGAGTTGTTATCTGAGGCGGTAAACGGCGAATCAATCGCTGAGATCTGTAACAAGACACCAGAGCCAGCACCACCGAGGTAAGTGTTGGCAATCGTTAAGAACTCACCAGGCACATAACGTACACCGCCACCTGTCAGGGTAACGGCAGTTACTGCGCCACCTGAAACTGTCACGCTAGCCCTTGCGCCACTGCCAGTTCCTGAAGTGCTGTAAGCCAAAGGCACATTGGTGTATGAGCCGTTGGTATAACCGCTACCTGCCGTGGTAATACTTACCGTTGTGACAGGTCCTGCAAAGCTAAAGTCCGTAACGCCAGCGCCGACACCATTGTTGTTAATGGGTACGACCTGTAAGCCGTCTGAATAGCCGCTGTAGACGTTGTTATAAAGGCTTCGTACAACAACAAAAACCCCTCGAGAGGGGCCTGCAAGGTTGTTGACAATTTCTCGATAGCCGCCCATCTTTCTTGGCCGAGCCAGTTCGCCACCAAACTTCTGGAATCGCACCCAGCGTCCATCGGTGTAATACTCTTTATCAAAGAGCGTCCCATCCCGCTGAATGCCGGGGCGGGTATCAAGGGCAAAGACCTTTTTTGTCAAAACGTGCCCCCAGAAATGCCACCTGTAAAGTTGCCCGTGCCAGTGACTGCAAGCCCTGTGGTGTTGACCTCAGCAATAAGACTGCCACCCACTGAAATGCCAAATCGACTTGAGCCAGGCCGATAAATACCTGTATTTGTTTCGCTTGCAAAGTTCAGTGAGGGACTTGCAGCCGTACCATTGACCAAACTGATAGCCGTACCGCCAGCAATCGCTGTATTGGCGTTTAAGAGGTTCGTACCATCACAGATTAGGGTTGCCTGTCCTGAGGCTGGAACGGTTGCTGTAGCCCCTCCGGATATACCTGTAGACACCGTTAAGGTAAAGATGCCTGCAGAGCACTGGTTACTAATCACATACAGATTAACAATCGGCGGGACAATGATTGTCACATTACCCGTCAAGGTGCCGTTGTAGATCTGGATCGTATTGGAAGCTTCATTGGCAGTCAGCGTGTAAGTGCCTGTTGTGACAGTTTTGGTAAGTGCTGAGAATTCAAACTGCGTACTGACACCAAAGCCAACCGTCACAAAGGTCGTGCCTGTGCAGACAATAAAGGCCGACTCATTGGGATTGAAGTCTTTTGTTGAGGCGCCATCAATCAGTTCGCCTGAATTACCACTAACCGTTAGGGTGCCTGAGCCGCTGTTTTTAACCAGGAAGAACCAGTTATTGCCCACTGTTGTTGCAAGCGGCAATGTGGTTGTAGCGGTACCGCCTGTCCACACATAAGTCTTTGCACGATCGCCATCAACAAAGGTCTGATTGGCAACCACTGAGGCAACAGGATGGCTTTGATTGAGCGTAGCGCCTACTGCTAGAAGTCCAGCACCAGCCAGGGTGGCAGCATCTGCTGACGAGGTGCCAGCGCCAAACTGCACATTCGCCCAAGTGCCATAGACGTTGCTGTTGTCAGTCAGGTAGATGTATTTGGCAACGCCTGAAGCAACCGTAATGATCGTGCTATTGCCATCATAAGTCTTTACCGTGATGGTATTGGCACCCGTGTTACGGATAAGAGCGTCTTGGCCTACCGAAACCTGATTAGCAGGTGGCATACGAAGTTCATACGCACCCGAGGACGTAACGTCCATGATGCGTGCTGCCGGTGTTTCGGTGCTCAGGTTGCCATTAATAGGCCAAACAAGCTGTAAGTTGCCTGTCAGCGATATTTGCTCGTAGGAAACGTCCGTCGGCTGTACAACGTCGCCTGTGAAGGGGCTTACATAGCTCATGATTAACTATCCGCGGCAATGGCCTGACGATCTGCGATACGCAGCTTGTCTTCAGCCATGAGGGTTTGAATGATGGCGTCGTACTGAGCCTGCCATAACGGAGTGCGCTCGTCGTTTTTAAGGAAGGGCATTGCTTGCAAGAGCGAGCCATATAAGAGTGCTTGGGGTGCGTATACCGTAAACCAGTTCGTTTGATTGGCTGAACTCAGCGGCTGGACACGCTCGTAGTACAAGACCTCAAAGTTGTAGGCAAGCGTTGGTGTTGGGGCTATGAACCAGTGCGTGTAGTCGTAATCACAATAAAACTTTGGAACACCCGTCTGAGTAGGATCGGGCCAGTATTCACGCAGGTACTCGTACTTGCGCAGCAAGATGGGGTAGCGCTTGCCTGCAACCGTGATGTTCATAGACACGGTTTTATGCCAACGTGCTGGCTTGTCGATAATTGGATTAGCAGCCGTCAATGTGTTGGACTGTACGGTCAGGTTCCCAAGGAACTTAATTTGGCTTGCAATGACTTGCTCAGCCAGCCCAATAAATGTGGGGATGCGATCGATGGTAGCGTCGTCTGTGCGCTCCAGATATTGCTGGATGTCAAGCACCAGACTGTCGTAAGTCATTGCATAGGCGACTGTCATTACCACACCTTCTTCTTAATCGATTCGGGCTGGGGCACGAACTGCTTGCCTTGCCGCATTCCTTCACGCTTGGCTCGAGTTGTTGCCGCGTATTCAGAAGGTGTGAGCTTCTCTCGTGCTGCCTTGGGCAAGTAACGCTCGCCGGTTGCCTTGGGTCCTTGAGTGCTGGGTTTACCACTTCGTGTTCCCCAGTCCTCTTTGGTCCACTTTGAGAGCGAATTATCCGCTTTTTTAGGCCCTTTGTAACCCCCGCCCGAGGCTTTGTACTTCTGGGTGGCTAATTGGGCCTTACGGGCGCTCCACTGGCCTGGATTACCCCCTTTGCCGGATGCTTTAACAGAAGCAACGATGCGCTTCCATTTGGCCGGATCTGACTTGGTTGCTGAACTCATCGCATTAACGCGGCCTCAGCCGCCCTCCTACGGGTTAGTCCTGGCAAAACCCTGCCAGCGGCTTTATTCCACTTCAGGCATTCATCCGCGGCACCATCCCAGTTATTAGCGTCAATACGCTTCTTGAAGGTGCTGACCCTGTAATTGCCAAGGCCACAGTTATAGGCCCAGCTTGTAACCGCTGCCATGCGCCTTGGGAGCGCTTTAGAGAGGCCTGGTGACATCTTAAGCAGTCCGCGTACAAAATACTCAACGTGATGGTCTAAAGCGTCCTCGCACTGCTCAAGCGTCCAGATAGTTCCAGGATTGATGTCTGGGCCTGTAGCACCCCAGCCAATCGTCCAAGGATGTCCTCTGGTACCGGGATCGGGATAGGCTTGAACTCGTCCATCAGGCAGACGCTTTGCCAGCCCTTCAAAGGGCTTGATCAGTACATCTTTGCAAAGCTTCTTTGCCTCATTCACTAGATTTCTCAGCAATCAATCGGTTAACGTGTTCCCACAGCGCATGGATCTGCCTATCGTGATCCTTTTCCAGGTAATCAAGCCGCGTCTTAATGGTCACGGCATAGACGGCTACGCCAACAAGCGCAACCCCCAAGAACCAAACCCTTGCGAGGGAATCGATCAAGGCTTCCATTACCCACCTTTTTGGTACTTCTCTATGCTTCTCCCGACAAACCAAAAACTGATCATCATGTTCAGCATGGCAAAGTCATCCTCGTCGTAGGATTTGGTGAGAACCTCAGCCCAGTTGGCATTGGTCTGGAAGGCTATCGTCAAGCCAGCAGCCTTGACAGCCACATATACGCCAAATGCAATCCAAGTAAGACCGGGGCGGGTAATAGCAGTGATAAAAGAAGCCAGCCAGCCAGCCTCTTTTGCTGTTTGGGCCTGTTCCTTAAAAGCCTCCTTAATCGTGTCCATTTGCGAGATCGAGTAGTCCACATACTTCTCCTCCATCTTGAACTCGCCCCTCATTTTTTCGAGGTCGGTTTGAAGCTGGAACATACTCAACTCATGCTGGCGCTCGTTCTTCTTGTCCAAGAACTTCAGGACTTCCGGGGCGAGGCGGAAGATACCGCCGAAGATGGAACCAAGAAGACCGCCGCTTAGCAGATCAAACATAATTATCCCTTGGCCGTTACGATGTCCTGACCTTTTTTGACCGTTACTTTGCTGCCTTCAACGTCAACCTGCATGGGTTGCTCGGCACGGTCCAGTTTGTCAAGACGATGGATAAGGTCTTTAATAACTTCAAACTCAGGCTTCTCTTGCTTGGCTGCGGTTCCCGCAATGCCGTTAAGCATCTGAATAAGTGCAGTAAGTGAAGCGCCAAGCAAGCCCATTACAGCGGCGATCTTTTCGCCTTCAAGGAAAAGAGATGCACCAACACCCACGAGTACGATTAGGAAGATATACAGTAAGCCGTCTTCACCGATGGCTTTACCTGCTACTTCTTTGGCCGAGTCTTGTGCTTTAAGCTCATCAAGCCTAATTCTGGCCTGGGCTTTAAGCACCGCTAGTTCGTGAGTTTTGTCGTCCATCAGATACCCAATAGCTTTTTAACAAACTCAGCCGCAGCGCCAGGGCCGAGCAGCACTGCAGCAAACACCGCAATGATCCAATACTCAATCTTAGTCATGCGCTTATCGCCGTTGTTAAGCTGATCAGTTATCGCTTGATAACGGTTAGCGCACTCCTTCTCATGGGCGCTCATTCTGGCTTCTAGCACGGCATGTCTCGTCTCAATCGAGTCCATAGTTCATTAGGCGGCCTGTCGTTGATACATTGCGCTACAAATCAGGGTAAGCATTATGTCAGCCTCGCGTTTCTTGCTGCGAAACTTGTGGCACAACCTGAGCCTTCAGCTTGTCAATCAATACGACTACCTGAACGTAAGGCATAGCACCCAAAGCATTCAAAATGCTATTGACTTCATTAAGGGTCAATTCAAGATTGACAACTTGATTGTTCAACGCTCAACTCCAAGGAAGGGTCGCCTTAACGGCAACTGGAACTTTTTGCCCGTCTATTTGAGCTTGCACTTCTTGCTCAATAGCAACAACCCTTTCTGGCTCAAGAGCCTCTTTGGTCCAGGCAATAGCCTGATCATGCGTTAATTGATCGTATGGCAAGAAATTATTTAAGTCGGCAGGTTTCAAAACAACCGAATAATTTACGGATGCTGTAAGGTCACCTTCTTTGCCATGAACTGTAAAGTTACTTAATGTGACCGTATTTGGGCCAGGGCTTTGTGCCACCTTAAGGGCCTCAATCTTCCATGTGAATGCCATCATCAATTCCTTTACGCTACAACAGCAAGCTTGCGAAGGTTGCCGCTAGAGTCTTTAATCTCTATGTAACCCGCAATCGATAAGACAGACCCTGTGTAAGTTCCAAAAGATACCTTGCCCGCATTTTTTGGCGTGAGCAAAAGATCAATATCTGTGTCTGAACCGCCGACCATTAATTGAGGACCACTACCAGTTACGTTGCCTCTAGCCTGCAAATAATTGACTGCTGAAGCAAGATTGGCAATCCGAAACTGCTCGCCACCACCAGTTAAAAAATTATGAAATCCGCTGTTCTTTGATGAGTATTGGATATTTACATTGGTATCCGAACCTTGAGCACTGATCTTGGCTCGTGCGTCAGATGAGTTGCCTCCAGTGATCTCGACGTAGTTATAAGCATTTGCTGTATGCGCTACGCGAAGCTGTCTGTCAGTAGAGTTGGTAAAGAAATCAAAAATGCCTGTTCCTTGAGTGCCGAAAGTCATGGATACGTTGGTATCTGACCCTGCGGCATAAAACAACGGGCTTGAGCCTGTTGATGATCCTACAGCCTGAAAGTAATTAACCGCCGTACCGAACGTATAGGCAAAAAGGGCTGTTCCGTCAGCCGTTCCAAGGGATACGCCACCAAGAGCACCCTTGCCTGTGATCTTTACTTCAATGTTTGTATCAGAGCCAGTAGCCGATATGGCCGTAGGGTTGCCGGTGGCAGAGCCGCCGATGGTTAATGTATTTGCGGTGCCTGCAAGTGCTAAAACGCCTGCATCACTGAGCGTTGCCGTGGAATTCTGAATGATTTTCCCGGTGGTCAAATCAAATCTTACGACTGCGTTATCAGTAGCGCTTGTTGGCCCGATTACGTCGCCAGTGCCAAGACCTGAGGCAGTAAGTGCAATGCCTCCTGCCGTATTGGAAATGCTTAGCGGTGGGCTAACCGTGATATTGGCTAGGGTAAAGCCTGAGCCATTACCGATTAGTAGCTGGCCGTCACTTGCAGCGGCACTAACACCTGTGCCTCCGCTACCGATGGGTAAGGTGCCTGTGACGCCGTTCGTTAAATCAATTTGCGCCCAGGCTGGATTGTTATTGGTACCCGTATTAGAGAGGTAACGTGTGGCCGTAGTGCTCTTGGCAAGCCTGGCTAAGGTGTTAGCCCCAGAGGCGTAAAGCAAGTCGCCTTGAGCCGTTAGAACCGATGATGCAGATGGCGCAAATGATAGGGTTCCAGAGCCATCCGTTTGAACGGCTTGATATGCCGAGCCGTCAGCAGCCGGATAAGTTAGGCCCGCAGGGTTGTTGATGAGCTTTTTGACGGTCCCTGATGAGTTCTTTGCATAGAGCGCCATCCCACTGTCGTGGTAATTGATGGCAAGCTCACCTGCGTTTAAGTTGCCAGCAGCGGGTGCTGTGGTTGAGGCTGTATTGGTCCGATAAAGCTGGATTGGTGTGTAATTCGGTGCGGCCATGATGTCACCCTAATACCAGTTCTTGAGTGGATAGAAGCGATTTTAAGGCCTTCAGTACGTCTTGAGGAGGCACAAATTTGCTTGGGTCGTGTTCAGTATGCTCCCACCATAAAAACTGATTAGGAGCCAGTAAGGAGCGGTCTTTCAGAAGATTGATGTTCTCAGGATGCCCGAAAATCAGTGGGTCGGATACAGACCACAAGACAACCCCTGGCTTTCCCTCATCCCATCCCAGGTGTTGAAGAAATGAATCGCAAGAAATCCAAGTCTTGCACTGCTGGATGAGTTTGCGCACTTCAGTGAGAGGGAGATTCTTGCGAAAGTCTGCTACCAGTTGTCTCTCGCCTTCGACCCCAACTTGGATAATTGGCTCGTCAATCAGGCGAATTAACGCTTCCCAGTAGGGATAGTTCTTGGGATTCTCTTTGCCGTTGCGTAATTGCTTGGCAAATGGCGCGATCAGAATCATAAGTACATTTTCCGATAGGCGTCTTCAAGGCTTGACTTCCACTGCCAGCGGTGCATCTTGCCGTAAATGTTAAACATCTCAATGTCGCCAAAAAGACTTTGAGCTTCAGCGATGGATTTTGACGGCACTATCTCAGGATAGCAACCAAAGACGATTGGGTTTTTAATGTGTGGCAGGACATGCGAAAAGACGATGTGATCGCCCATGCCGCTATTAAGTACCACGATGGTCTGATCTCTGAAGGCCATGGTATTGCGAAAGATCTGCTCGTCATGAGCAAACAGTTCTTGCCTGTTTTCCATCCGAATACCGCCCGATGGTGCCTTTAAGTGCCAAGTGACAGCATGAGGCACAACCAGTAACTTGTAGCCCTTTTTGTGTAGGCCGTAAGTAAATAGCGTCTCTTCTCGATGCGCTACCCGTGAGAGGGCAAGGTTGTAGTCGTAAACACCTGCACGATATAAAAAGGTGCAGTGCAAGTGCTCGACTTCCTGTGTCTTCTTGATAAGCCCCCACTGCAGGTTTGGCTCAGTGTAGATGTGCTCAATCTTGCCCGTAGCAGCACCGTCAAAGGTTTGAGGTGGTGTAAGGACTGAACCACCAACACCGCCGATGTGAGGGCCAACGTGCTTTAAGAGGTTCTGCAGGACATTAGGCTCTGGCAGTGCATCATCATCCACGCGCCACACCCATTCATATCCCATCCAATTAGCCATTTGATGGTTGTGATGTTGGCCCTTCTTGCCGGCATAGAGCCACTCCCAAGCGATCTCTTTGGCCTGCATCATGTAAAAGAGCTGCTTATAAAGCGGATCGCCACGCAGATCTTGCTGGTCATCGTTGTCATCAAAGATCACAAGCTTATCGGGCCTGCGGGTCTGATTGATGATGGCCTGCAACGCCATAGGCAGCGTTGTGTGCGTGCGGCCACGGGTTGAGACTGAGCAAAGAACGCTAGGCATGCCAGCGCCCGATGAGAAGGTTTAGGCGGTTGTGCTGATCAATCGGTTTTGGCCAATCAGAAATGTTGCCTTCTTCATCAATGTAATTGAACTCAAAGCCAGGAAAGTGCGATTCGTTTAAGCCATGCAGTTTGTGATGCGGTCCCCAAAAGCCTGGCGGCTCATTCATGGGTACGGTAAAGAGCAAGTTCTTGCAGTGCTTTTTAAGCTTTTGCAGGACCTCTAAGCCGTTATCAATATGCTCAATGACCTCAAAGGCAATGATCGTATCGTATTGCTCAAGGTCGATCTTATTGATGTCGGCGTTGATAAAGTTTGCCCTGTCAGCCCACTTTTGCTCTTTAGCCACTTCAACAATGATGGGGTCGTAATCAAGACCTGTGTATTCCACGCCGTCAGGCATGAACTGGAGGCCGTAACCACTTGAGCATCCGATCTCAAGGATCTTATTGCCGCGGACATGCTTAGCCGCCCATTGGTAACGCGTGGTTTCTCGAGGGAATACCGGGTCGCCTTTAAGGAATACTGCACGCTCCCAATAATTGGATAGCCGCCAGCGATACCAGTCAGGGTTGTATTTCTTGGCAAGCTTAAGTGAGTTGCGCAGGAAAATGTCGTGGTAATTGGGTACTAGACTCGTGTCTAAGACTGTGCCTTCGCCAGCGTGGTAAATCGGAAAGCCGCCAATGAAGATGTTGTCCTGCCATGCCTTGGGAGAGCATTCGCAGACCTCAAAGCCAGCCTTTTCTGCCTCAATGCAAAATTCTGTGTCTTCGCCACCGCCAACGCCGTACTCGGTGTTCAGAAGGCCAATAGCATCGAAAACCTTGCGGTGAACCATAACGCAAAAGAACACTGCAAAGTCTCGGCCTGCAGGCTCTGATGGCCCTTTAATCACGCATGAGATGCCGCACCTTTCATTTTTGAAGGCGCTATCAAGCATCTGCAGCCACTGGCTCTTGGTTTGCGGCAACAAGACGGTATCGTTGTTTAGCAGGACGATCTTATCTGCTGTGGCAAAGCGTATGCCTGCGTTTGTGGCCCCAGAATAGCCTAAAGGCTGATCGTGCCAAATGACTTTAAGATGCTTTTCAAACCCAATGCTGGCAAAGGTTTTCTTGAGTGATTTGAGGTAATCCGACGTTTCATCCTTGCAGCCATTTGCCGAAATGACCAACTCAACCTCACCCATGTCGGTATATTTGAATATCGACTCAATGCACGGCTTTAACAGATCACTGCAATGGTTATATGTCGGGATGACAATCGAATATTTCACAGGGAGTCAGCCCCTACAGAATCCGCACCGATGGAATCTGCCGCAGGCACTATCCACTGACAAGTCTCTTCATCAAGTACAGCGTCCGGTGTTGGTTTTGGCGGGATAAACGCGTCACGAACGGGGTCGTAGGTGTAGCCAATGCCTGCGTAGTTTTTCCTAAAGTTGCCGTTGTAGCTGGTCTGTTTCCAGTGCGGATAACCGCCTGACCAGTTCTGGAGAAACCAAACGCCTTTCCATTCCTGCTCAACACCGTTTTGGTCAAGCAGTTCGTTGTTGTGAACGACATGGACTTCAAGCACCACGTTGTTCTGATCTAGCTTTGCAAAGTGAGACATGCTTTACCTCAGAATGTGATCGTGCCGTTGCCGGTGAATTTGTAGGTGCGATAACCGCCACTTACTGTAATCGTTGGTGATCCTGTTGTTGCCGATGCTGCTGGATATGTGTCTACATAACGGACTATCACAACACCTGACCCACCGGCTCCCCCGGCAACAGAAGAACCACCAGCAGAGCCACCACCACCGCTACCAGTATTGATCGCCCCAGCAGTGGGTGAACCAACACCACTGGCTCCATTCCCGCCTATACTACTTCCACCAGATCCAGAAGATGTATAACCACCTCCGCCACCGCCTGCTGCATAAAAAACACCTGAGCTAGTAGGCCATTCACTGCCAGTACCGCCGGCACCGCTTACCGATCCAGAACCGCTTGAACCAGCGCTTCCAGATCCGCCGCCGCCAGCACCACCAAAATTCCCTGCCGCATTACTACCTGTTCCGCCGCTATTCCCTTGTGATGGAGATGTAGAAGGTGTATTTCCATTACCTGCGGCACCAGCGCCATCATTCCCGCCGCCGCCCCCGCCGGACCCGCCATCACCACCAGTACGCGCCCCTGTTGAATTTGAGCCGCCACCGCCACCACCATACGCCTTAATGGTATTTGTACCTGCTCCTGATGGGCTTTCTGTAATACCTGTTCCCGCAATTGATGAATCCCCGCCGGATGATCCACGCGCTGATACTGATGTTGCCCCTGCCCCAGAGTTTCCAACGGTAATCGTATAAGTTGTTCCAAACGTCAGCGTTAGATTTGTTGATGATTTTCTAAAACCACCGGCCCCGCCGCCACCACCAGAATTAATACCACCCCCACCGCCCCCCGCAACAAGAAGATATTCAATTGAAATTGTCTGGTTAATAATGCTAGAAGAGGTATTGCTATACGAAATCCAACCTTGCGTTGCGTCAACGTAGACTAAGTTCACAGAGCCGCGACTTGTATTAATTATTCCGTTCGCTGTTGATCCGTTTAATTTATTGCTGTTAGGGTTAACCGTCAGGTTATTAGTACCCCACGTACCCGCATAATCTGTCAGCGTGATGACATTCCCTGCCGCTGGACTAGCAGGTAGCGTGACGGTAAATGCTGCGGAAGTCGTATTACACGGATAAGCCCTGCCAGCCACAGCCGTAAACCCCGTGGTCTGCACGGCCTGCCACGCCACACTGGATATACCAGATGTGCCTGACTGCGTGATGTTTGCGGATGTGATCTTGGTAGTCATACCGAATCAGCTCCTAGACTTGGAACAATCCACTGGCAGGTCGCTTCATCAAGCGTTGCATCATCGCTTGGCTTGGGCGGGATGAAGGCATCACGCGCTGCATCGTAGGTGTAACCCAGCCCAGCGTAATTTTTCCTGAAGTTGCCGTTATACGAAGTCTGCTTCCAAGTGCCGCCAAGCAGTCGTTCGCAAAAGGCTGCTCCGATGTATTCCTTCTCAACACCGTTAGCGTCTGCTGTGTCTTTGTTATCAACAACGATGACTTGCACAACAACGTCGTTTTCAATCTTTGCGAAATGACTCATCATTAACCTCTTGCAAATACACCATGATATTTATCGCGGGCTTCTAAAGCCACAAGCTCCGCGAATTCCAGATCTTCATGCCAGCCAAAAAACCTACGCTTTCTGTTTATTGAGAGTTCAACTACCCATTTCTGACATTTTTTATCCCAGCGAACATTTTTTACGCCACTCGTATTGTTTTTATGCAGCTTACGATTCAAACAATTCTGTTGCTGTGTAGCCTCACGCAAATTTTCTATGCGATTGTCAGACCTATCATTGTTGATGTGGTCAATGATTTTTGGCGCATACCCGTGGTGATAAATAAAAATCAATCTGTGCAACGTATACACCACGCCATCTACCCTCATGCGGATATACCTGTGGTGATTTGTAATTGGCGTAAATTTTGGTTGACGGCCATGCTTGGCGTATAGCTTGCCATCCCTGTAATCAAAAAGCTCTTGAAGGCGTTGCTTGCTGATCATAGCTATGCCTCCAACTTAAGACCAGTTAAATCCATTTCCTCGCCAACTGTGCCAACGGGAAACGTGTTAAACGATAGCGATATGCGTGTCTGCTCACCCTGAACCGTAGGTACCATGTGCGTTAAGGATGAGGGGAAAAGAATCAACCGGCCAGTGAATGCCTCAAACCACCAAGACTCTGAGTTGTACGCATTCCAGTTGTCGGTGGGAAACTTGATCTGCTGCCAGCCGTCTTTGTAAAAGTAAATCCTGTCATCAGGATTGGTCTGCAAGTAAAACACGCCTGAGATGTAGCTATTGGGGTGGGCATGTTTGTGGTGATACTGACCCTGCTCACTGTAATTGCACCAGCTTTGTGTGATGCGTAGGGATACATTGTGCTTGGGATTGACTGTGGCTTTGAAGTATTCAGCCACGCTGTCCTCAATGAATGATCGCAGGCTTGTCATGGCCGGATTGCGAAGCACGAAGTTATCCGTGGAGGTCGTATTGCCCATGTTAGGCCGAGTCTCAAGCTCACGCACAAAGAACATCTCCTCGTCCGTGAGTTCACGGCCAAGGTCTGCAAAACCTACAGCGGTGGGAAATAAGTTATGCAGGTTCACCGATAGCCTCTTCAATCATCCTTCTTTCGCCAGTGATCTTTTCCCAATCCTCATCAAGCCAGATCGTGGGGATTGACTCTTCAAACTCTTTAATCTTTTCCATCACCCAGTAAATCTCTTCCATGCTGGGCTTAGGCCGTGGATCATCCCAACGTGTAATGACGTTATTGGTTATTTCCCACTTGGCATTGGGACGAAGCATGTGCATCGCCGTATCAATGCCATAAAACCTCATGATCTTTTTATCGCTCATGTGACCTCTTATTGATTGATCTTGATGATGACGATACCGGAGCCGCCTGCCGCGCCGTTGCCGCTATTCGGAGCCACATATCCGTTTCCACCGCCCCCGCCACCAGTATTAGTACCACCAGCCGTTGCAGCCGAAGCCCCTGCCGCCCCACTACCGCCGCCGCCAATGCCACCCGTGCCTGCTGGAAGGCTTGACCCAGCAGGTTCTCTTCCAGTACCACCACCACCGCCACCTGCAAAATATCCTGTTGATGGTGAACCCCCAGGCCCAGCACCACCAAAAGACGCAGCGTAAGATGGCCCTTGTGTACCTGCTCCACCATTGCCTCCACCAACGCTCGTATTACCTGCGGTTCCAGCACCAGAAGAACCACCACCGCCGCCACCGGTGTAAGTATTAGGCACAGTTGCGCCAGCACCTCCATTGCTTCCTTGCGAAGGGCTTGTAGATGGCGTATTTCCAGTGCCGCCAGCACTATTGTTATATCCACCTCCGCCACCTGAGCCTCCATCTGCTCCTGTAGCGTTTGGCGCATAACCAGACCCGCCACCACCGCCACCAAATGATGTGATGGCATTTGAGTAGGGGTTACCAGGAGCAGCGGGACTTGCTGTTATACCTGTTCCAGATATGTACGAATCACCGCCACTAGCGCCTCGTGGATAAGATCCTGGCCCAGCTATTCCTCCCGGTCCACCACCACCAACAGTAATGGTTAAAACATTGCCAGCAGTGATTCCAGCCGTATGGCCTGCTGCTGTTCTATAACCACCAGCTCCACCGCCACCACCAGCAGCACTTCCAGCACCAGCCCCACCACCACCAGCAACGATCAAGTAATCAATTGACGTAACACCAGTAGGCACAGTCCACTGACCAGACCCTTTGAAGGTGAATACGGTTTGTGATGGTGCTTGGTATTTCAGGATGACAATGCCGGAGCCGCCTGTACCGCCTGTACCACTTGCTCCCCCGCCACCGCCACCAGAGTTTGTTGTTCCATTTTGTTTTCCGGTTGACCCTCCGTCAGCATTCCCGCCGCCACCGTAACCGCCAGCACCTCCAGTTGAACTACCTGCACCGCCGCCGCCGCCAGAAAAATAACCTGTAGATGGCGAACCTCCTGGGCCAGCCGCACCAAAACTTGACGCATAAGATGGGCCTTGAATGCCTATTCCTCCAGCACCGCCCGTAGTGGTTGAAGGGGCTGCATTACCATTTCCTCCTGCACCACCGCCACCGCCTCCACCACTTGCGGCAGGATCATTGGCTCCATTACCGCCATTGTTCCCTTGGCTTGGCGAAGTAGATGGTGTATTTCCTGTTCCAAAATTATCTGTGGCGGTATCTCTCTGCCCGCCACCGCCACCGCATCCACCATTTCCGCCTTGTTGGACTCCCGAATTTCTTGAACCTCCACCCCCACCACCAAAAGCTACAAAAGCATTAGTGTAAGGATTCCCTGACGATGGGTTATTAGCAATTGGCGACCCAGAAATATATGAATGACCGCCTTGTGTGCCAACAGCAGTTGCTGTACCACCTGCACCACCAGACCCAACATTGATCGTGTAATCAGTACCTGCGGTAACAGCTAATCCTGTTCCAGTTCTATAACCGCCAGCGCCTCCGCCGCCACCTTCACCGGATGACCCACCATTTCCACCCCCACCACCACCACCAGCGGCCACAATCAAGTAATCAACCTCAGTCACCCCCGTAGGGCAAGTCCAAGTTGATGTCGCTGTGAAGGTTTGGATGATGGTATACCGCTGCCCCAGCGATCCAATAATCAAATTAAGAATGCCAGTCATGGCGCTTCCTTTAGGTCAAACCGTTGCCGGAAATCAGCCAAGTCGTGGAAGTCATCTTGACCGCCGTGGCAATACCATACTGAGCAAGACTCCGTGATCCCGTAGATCCCGTTCCTGCTTGGTAAAGCGTATCGCTCGTAATCGAAATCGTGACAACCTGCGAAGTCATGTTAATGAAGGTCAACACCGTTCCCGTCGCATAAGCCACCGAACTATTAGCAGGGATCGTAAACGTCCTTGCGTTAGCGTCTGTTGATGGGTGGAAGATAACCTTCCCGGCATCAGCAGCAACCGCCGTATAAGCGGCAGACTGCTCATTGATCGGCGCGTTTAGGTAGCCAAGCGTGTCTGCTGACGTTGAATCAGGTAGCGTAAGGGTCGCTGATACCGACGTGTTGGCGCTTTGTAGCGTGGTTGTGCCAGCACCAGAAGCATTACCCTGAACTTTAAGATTGCTCATGTCAAATCCTTAACCAAAAATTAACCAACGCTGGTCTGTGCCAACAGTCACCGCAACACCTGTATTGATCGTGACAGGCCCAACACTTGAGCCGTTATAAGCCGACGTTACCGAGTAGTTGCTAGAAATGGTCTGTTGATTCTCAGCAATAACACCAGAAGCTCCACCACCACCAAGCACACGAATCTGAATCGCCACACCACTTGCAGGCGCAGTCGTAAACACAACGTTCGTACCAGAGATCGTGTAGTCAGTCGTCGGTACTTGCGTAACGCCGTTCTCAATAACGAGAACATTGTTTACTGTCATGCCAGAGGCACCGGCAAACGTCGTCGTTGTGCCGTCGCCTGTGTAGGTGTAAGTGGCGTAACCAGATCCACCACCGCCGCCACCGCCTCCGCTGATCGTCACAGTTACAGCGGTTCCTACGGCTGATGCCGTTACACCCGAACCAACAAAATCAAAGCTCGTAACGCCAGACGTTAAGAGAGACCCTTCGTCTGATACCGAGATATTAGTTCCAGCACCTGAGTATCCCGATACCCCTGAGAAGCCAGAAAGACCTGAAAAGCCGCTGAGTCCAGAGAATCCGCTTAATCCTGAAAATCCACTCAAACCTGAGAAGCCACTGAAGCCTGATGTTCCGGCACCAGAGAATCCCGAGATGCCTGAGAATCCTGATACGCCTGAGAATCCACTCAGGCCTGAAAACCCACTGAGTCCTGAGAAGCCACTAAGACCAGAAAAGCCAGAGATCCCTGAGAAGCCTGATGCGCCAGAAAATCCTGAGAAGCCTGAGGTGCCGATGCCCGAAAAGCCGCTGATTCCAGAAAATCCACTGATTCCAGAAAAGCCACTGGCTCCAGAGAAACCACTGATTCCGGAGAATCCGCTGATACCTGAGAAACCACTGATGCCAGAAAAACCGCTGATACCCGAGAAGCCTGAGTATCCGGAAGTTCCGCCACCACCGCCGCCAGAAATAGTGACCGTTACAGCGTTACCAACTGCTGTGGCCGTTACACCAGCGCCTACAAAATCAAATGACTGGACGTTGGTTGTAAGCGGGATACCTTCATCAGAGACGGTAATCGCAGAGCCGGCGCCAGAAAACCCTGAGAGACCAGAGAATCCCGAAAGGCCTGACAATCCAGAAAAGCCACTTAAACCTGAAAAGCCAGAAAGGCCTGCGCCTGAAAAGCCGCTAAACCCTGATATGCCCGACCCTGAATAGCCAGAAATCCCTGATCCTGAGTAGCCAGAAAGGCCGGAGAATCCAGAAAGGCCAGAAAATCCTGAGCCGCCAGAAAACCCAGAGAGTCCTGAATAGCCTGATAAACCAAGACCTGAGAATCCCGAGTAACCAGAAATGCCAGAACCTGAGTAGCCTGAGACACCAGACCCTGAGTAACCTGAAAGGCCAGAGAATCCTGAGAGTCCAGAGAATCCTGAGAGGCCTGAAAAGCCGCTTTGCCCTGAGTAGCCTGATAAACCAAGGCCTGAGAAGCCAGAAAAGCCCGATATGCCCGATCCTGAGTATCCTGAGAGGCCGCTGTAGCCTGATAGTCCTGAATAGCCGCTAAGGCCCGAATAACCGCTCGAGCCGGGGTTATCGCCCGAAAACCCAGAAAAGCCAGAGAATCCTGAATAGCCCGATACGCCACTGCCGCCACCACCGCCTGAAATGGCTGATATGGCACCCGTGGTCGTCTTGACCGTACCCCCATTCTGAACAATGGGTACAAGCTCAGTGCCCGTGAGGGCTTGAGCATTAGGCAATTGGGTTATCGTTTGATTAGCCATTATGGTGAGATCGCTATTCCATCAAGGTTTCCGTCATTCTCAATCAGATTGGTATTGCCTTCTGTTGAGAGAATAATCGTTTGCTGGTCATTCAACACTAAATTGTTCTGAATGGCAGCTACGGATACATCAGGCCTAGGGAAACGTAAGTTGATTCGCTCTGTTTGTCTTGCAGGCAGACGGTAAGGGTCCTTTTCATCCCTGCAATTCTCTTCACAAACCATCAAGCCGGGAAAGTTGATGTCAGGGCCAAGGGTGGCATGAGGACGCTTCATGCGACAGCGATCACATATGCCGATCGCTATGTCTGAGTAGCCCTCTGTGTCAAGAAATCTTGGCATTATTTTGTATATACAGAAATATTTGGCGCAAAATAAATCGGACTGCGATCTCTCTCCTCTTGCTCGGCAAGATTAAGGTACTTTGCAGCCTGGTCTTCAAGGTATTTAATGCGCTCAAGAGGAACTTGCGGTAATTCCATGCTCAATTGATGAGACAACATGCCCACTGTGGCCAAGTACCAGCGCTGAGGGATCTGAACCTCATCAGTAAGGTCGCCAACATCCATAATTTGCTTGGAATACCAGACAGTCATCTGGACATACCACTCATTAGGCACTGGCCAGAGGTAGATTTCAGGTTGCGGGATGGTCCGGTTAAACCAAAACTGATAAGGCTGGTTGGCTGTGAAGTTTTTGTTGGGCAAGTTCGTGTAATCGTCACGATTTAATCGTGCCATTTGGATCTCACGCGAGTCATTACCAACATAAAACTCTCGTAAGCCCAGCGTTGTGCCACCAGAAGCCCTTACTCGGTAATATCGGACGCTTTGGCCTGGGTCGATGTCATACCAGAGCCACTGCTTATCAGTGACGGTAACGGTTCCGATGTCGTAGAGCGTGTTCCAGGTTGAGTTATCAACGGAATACTCAAGGGTAAGCGTCCAGGCGGCACTTCCACCACCAGAAACATAGGGGAGAAGGCCGATTGACCCAGCATAAATCGGGTTATTGGTGCCAAAATCGACTGCAATATTGCCATTGGTGCTCGTTTGCAAACAGTAAGTATCAACGTCGCTATCGCCTGCAAAGGCTGCGCTGCCACCTGCGCTGGTTGAATAGCTTCCATCAGGGCGTTGCATGGTGCGGTAGAGCACATTAAGCGCATCATTTGCCCCGACAGGCAGGGTGTAAATGTATTTCTCTGGCGTTAAGCCAATAATTTCTTTCTTGACAGCCCAATACTGAATACCAATGTTGATGAGGTTCGTTAAAACGAATCCCAACGACTCTTTGGCCGTAATAAGCTGTTCACTGGTTAACTCTTCAGCCAGCTTGCCACAGCGCCTTGCGGCGTGATCTATAAGCGTTTGGACTGAGAAAACCTGACCGTATGTGTCTGAATAGGCCATCTCACCATCCTGGGCAGTTCCAGCGCCTCATCGATGCTCTTGCACGCGATCCACGCTCAGATTTTTCGGCAACCGGACCCATTCTTGCACAAAAAGAGTCTCTACGAGGCCCTCCTTGTGGCTGTGGTGCCTTCAGGTTTGATCCTGTTTCTCGGTTGTATTTCGCTCTACCCTTGGCGGTAAGACCCGCGCCTTGATCTGCCGGAAGCTTCTCACCACGGCCAATCGCCAGGCTCGGACCGCCGTTCTTAAGTTGTTCAGGAAGCTTTGCATACGATTTCCCCTTCACATTGGACTGCGTAAACTCTGCAGCCACATCAGGTCGAATGCCTACTTTCTTGGCAAACTTAGGGTTGTTCTCAGCCGCTTTCATCAGCCGGAACTGCGCTTTAGTCTTGGCAGGCATTTAAGCTATCTGCCCCATGGTAACAATCAACGAAGGAATAGCCGGGTACGCGGGCGTCACACTTGACGGCAATGCCTCCAGCGTTACATCCGTCGATTCAGGCAGCCAAAACAACTGCACATAGTCAGTAGCGTTCAGATCTAAGTAAAAATTCCAGGCGGCCACCGCGAAACCAAAGATGCCTGCGTTCTTTCTGGCTGGCACCGTAACCTGCGTGGATGAGTTGGCAAGATCTGAACCGTTGACCTTTATCCAAATCGTGACAATGTGCTGCTCGTTAGCGACATTCTTGAACTGGGCGCTGAACTGAAAGTTATAAATGCCGTCATTGGGCACCGTAAAACGGCTATTGCTAACCACCGTGATGCCATCGGTAATATCTACCGTATTGCAGGTCATGGCCGTGCCAGCGGTGGTGCTTCCCGTCTGATCTAGGGTGCTGCTAAAGCCACCATAAGCTGCGCCAAACGCCCGCAAATCACCGATGGTTGATCGCACATTCGCGCCACTTTGCACTAACGGCACAAGCTCTGCGCCCGTCAGCGTTGCGGCTGCTGGCATTGCGCTAATTTTCTGGTCGGCCATTACGATTGCTCCAATACGATTTTGCTGCTGTCTTCTTGCAGCACATATCCTGGTGATGTCTCATCCAGGATATAAAAAGTTGTTGTTGGCGTTACGCCATAAACATCAACTACGCCATCATCACCAACGTCTAAGCCGTAGTCAGTGCCTCCGATGACATTCTGAGCGCCAACACCTCGAGCAAAGCCATCAGAGGTATTGGCTTGATTGGCAACGCTTGAGTAGCCAACCGGAGCCATCAAATACCTGCTTGTATGAGTTCTAGCGTTGCAGTGCCAGAGCCTGAGTTAACAAGCAGTTTGATGGCACTAACAGGGAATGCGTAATTGCCATCAGCGTTGGCCGTTTGAGCGGCAACCGTGGGATGGCTAAACCAAGTTGAAATCGTGCCTGCAGGATCGTCAAACGAATGCTGCACGGTGTAATTGACAGTGCCGGATACCGAGACACCAAAGCCCACATTGAACGGGCTGATGTTGGTATTCATGATGATCGTGCTGCTTGATCCCGTGCCGGTCTTTGATACGGTTACAACCTTCATGGCTATTCTTCCATGTGAAGCAGGGGCCGAAGCCCCCGCTGTTTAGCGCCTAGCCCGTGGTGGTGTCATCGTGACCGATTCTTTGGTCTCGGTAATCGATCCCTTACCGCGGATCTTATCCATCAACTTGCCACCTAGCTCTTTGATCATGCTAATGGGATTCAATGCATCCTCGAGTTCACGACTTGCTTTCGCTGCCGTGGCCTCAGGATCAGCAACAGGCTTGGATACATCACCGCCAGGTGCGTATTTAACCTTACCGCCCTTCTTGAAGGTGCCCGATTGCAGATTGTTCGCTACAGGCTTCGATACTGGATGCTTGGGGTAGGCTACGGGTTTGCCTGAATCAACAAGCCCCCCCGTAGCGTAGTGCTTTTTTAAGGCACCACCTTTCTTGTAGCCGCCAGCATTGGCCTCTTTGACTTCACCGGTGGTGGTATTCGTTACGCCAGGCTTGGATGTTGAGATATTGTTCTCAACGCCGCCACCCTTTGCGTATTTCGCTTTGCCACCCTTCTTGAAGCCACCAGCATTACCCATGCGCACACCACCCGTACCGTGAGCCGTATCCTTCTTGGCTTGGTCAACAATGGTTGTGGCAGGAGTGCCGCGGCGAGTTTCGCTAGGGATTGCGCCGCCGGTAGCATAGCCACCAGGTTTGCCTTCCTTAACTTCACCCGTTGGGCCTTTAGCATGATCAGGCGTTGCGGTGTGCATCTTGGTTGATGCATAGCCACCAGCCTTAAGGCCTTTATGAGCTTTTGATGCGGGCATAGAAGCGTGCTTTTTGAGCTTGGCTTCAGTGCCCATCATCTTTTTCATTTCGGCTGCATGCTCGGCCTTACTTTCACCGCCTTCTTTCATCATGGGGCGAGCCATCTTACGGCGCATGGCAAGTGATGGGCGTGCAGGTGCGCGGCCAGGCAACGTGCCCTGACCCATCTGCATGCGGGTGGGAGCGGGGCCTTCAGCAAGCCCTGTCATCACACCGCCGTTCATCATCTTGTGGCCATCTTTGGCCTTGCCTTTCATGGACACATGACCACCTTTCTTGAGCTTCAGTTCAACTGAAGGCTCGGTGGTATACATCTTCACCATTGGCTTGAATTGGCCCATGATTACCGCTCCTTGGCTACATAAACGTAGTCCACCGTCATGGTTTTGGCTGCTGCCTCGCCATTCTGGATTGCGATGGTGACAGTCATATCTTCATCGTCTGGCAGGTTCGTCGTTACCGAAGAGCCTGTGTAAGTGCCATTGACAAAGTATTGAACTGCCGAAGCGCCGTCATAGTAAAAGCCAAGACGGATGAAAGTGTCGTTAGCCATCGTAGCAATAGCGCTGGCAGTCGTTGCCGTGTTGTTTTTCTCAACAAGGAAGTCAACTGTTGCGGCGCCATCAGCCTTAATGAAGAACACACCATCGGTCACATCAAGCGGGGTCGTGTCAGTGATTTGAAGGCCAATCACTACATCCGATTGCGTGGCATCGCTGACCTTGAAGCGTGCTTCAAAGAACAGGGGCTTGCCGCTGGCAAAACGGAATGACTCGCCAACCTTTTGCAAGGAGACTAAATCATTGTCAGCAGCCGTATTGGTCAATAGCAATAAACCGCCATCGCCGTCGGTAAGCGCTTGCGTTGCTCCTGCTTGCGTTTCCGTTACGGTCCAATTCGCTGCCGTGTAGTAATCGAAGTCTTCAAAGTAAGTGTGATAAAGCGTAGCTGCTGGCTGTCCTAATTCGGCAAACAGCGACTGCTCACTCACATTGGTGACCCCATTAGGAAACCGAGTCGTAGTCATACCTTAACTCCTATAAAGCGGGGGCCTAAGCCCCCTGGTTTCCTTAGACGCCTGGCGTACCGTACATGGCACGAGGATCAGTGAAGCCAACGTCATAACGCTCAGTTGCCTTGTAGCGCATGGTGTCGGTTTCAAAGTCACCTTCCATGGTCTTCTCCAAACGGCGACGCATCATCAGCTTCATGCCTTCAGGTGCATCGGTCTGGACCCACCATGCAGTTGCCGAGGTCAAACGCGACAGAACCGCAGCGCCTTCATCGAGCAAGCCGATGGATTTAACTGGGTTAATGTCGTTGTTTGCTTGGCCAGCACGGAGAACCGACTTCAGGAGAACCTCTGCCTGGAAGATGTTGCCAGGAGCAACGACAAGCTGTCGTGGCACAAGGCGGATCTTCTTGCCGTTGTTGTCCACTGCCTGACGGATCTGGATGAGCATTTGCTCAAGCGAGGTCTGGCTGAGAACAGCGGCGTTGGTCAGCAAGTTGCTGAAGGTGCCGTTAACGATGGGGTGCGAAGCGCTATTCAGAGCTACGCCGTCGCCACCAGCATACTGACCGCCTGTGAAGGCGTTGTTCAGCACGTTGGCGCACAGGGTTTCTTTGGTCTCAACCAAAGACTGTGCAAGATGACGAGCATAGACTGAACCGATGCGGATATGGTCGCCGTCTTCAACAAGCACTTTGGTCAGCGCGAAGGCCAGACCATAGACTGCATACACATAGCGCTTGAGGAAGAGTACGCCACCCTGTTGATAGGTTACGGGGCTGCCGTCAGGAAGCAACGGTGCCAAACCGAAACCGTACAGGACCGGCTCTTCGTGGTAGTTACGGGGAATGCCGTCCTGCTCGCGGAAAACACGACTCCACTCATCGGCACGTTGATCATAGACTCCGTCAAAACACTCGTTGAGGATTGGCTCAACAATCGAACGAAAGTCTGTACTGCGCATTGGGGCTGCCATGATCTAGCCCTCCTTACACTTTAATGGTTACGGGGTAAACCACAGCCGTAGCGCCAGTATCGTAGGTTCCGTTGTACTGGAACTTAGCGATTTGCACACGGACGATGGTGTACGCGTCACCCCAAGCATTGCCGGGGTACGGAGCCAAGTCAATCACACGCAAAACTCTGCTGGTGTTGACAGAAGCTGCAGTCGTATCCATTAGAGACTGCGACAGACCAGTGGTCGAAGAGCCTGCATAAGGACTGGTGATGTCAAACTCTTGGCCGATTGCTGTTTGAGCGATAGAGCCGTTAGCCTGAATCTCATAAACGACTTGAGGATCAGTCCAGATATAGGCAATCAACGATCCAGTCTGGTAAGCCGTATTGGCAGGCCAGTAGTTGGAAACGCGACGGCGACCAGTTGTATCGGTCCACTCTACGCCATCAAAGACGCCGTAGATTGCATCGGTACCTGCTGCGCGAACGATATACCCAGTATTTGCGGTATCAAGTTTGACAGCCTGGCCTTTAAGTAAGTCTTGGGCATACCCAGACTCAATGATATTGGCAAGCCCCTGCGCACGGTCGAGACCGCTGGGGTGATACGCAGGGCGCAAGCCAAATGGTGCGGATGTTGCAGACATTTGGTAACTCCAGGTTAACCCTCGAAAGTCGGGGGTCGGTTAATGGATTGTTTTCCAACACTGCTAAAGCCTTCGCCTTCCGTCTTCAGGAGTCGATGTCCTGAACTGTCAACACCCTGCTGTAACTCTTCCATACGCTCCATGATCGCTTGGGTTGCTTCCATTGGCTTTTGGTAATGGAAGTGCGTCATGACCTTCTGGTAGAGGTCCATGGGGATCTTGAACAGCAACATCTCATTGCAGGAGATGTGGCCCACATGCTCGCCAGCTTTTACACGGTAATTATCGTACCCAGGTAACTCATCTGCAAGCACAGGAACGTACCCAAGGCGAATCCGTTTATCAATGGTGTCGTAGCTATTGGTGGTGGAAAGCCAGCACAAATGCCATCCAGGTATATCTGGGACTTTTGGCAGCGCGGTTTGTGTCCACTCGTCACTCCACATTTGGTCAATGTCCTGTGTACTAGCGAACGATTCTTCTGCTGGCAAGCGCGAGTGATCTTCGCTTGCGCGAGTATGACGGCCACCAGCAGTAAGAGATTTTTTAAGGCGTGATTCCATGACTAGCTCCTTGGGTTCTGTGATTTCTGTTCAGCGTAACGCTTGATCATGCTCATCCGTTTTTTGGGGTCGTCCCAAAAGCCGGCATCCTTCATGGCTTTAACCTGATCAGGGGTTAGCATGAAGGTTTGGCGTCCACCTGCTGACGCTGCATTCTCACGGCCAGAACTTGTCACAGCACTCCTGGGTCTACGTCGAGGAGAATCATCCTCATAGTCGTCATTGTACTGATGCGGGATGTATTTCCGCAAGCGGTTGTCCATCTCGTCCCAATACTCTCGAGTTGCGGGATTCCAACCCTCAGCATTAAGCTGCTCATCGATCTGTTTAGCAATCTTGCTATCCATATCTTTGCGCTCAGGGTCGAACCATGGGTTGCGTTGCATCCAGTTAGCGATTTGCTTTTGAACGCTTGCATCGGGGATGTTTGCCTTTTGCTGTGGCTGAACTGCCTTTTGCTTGAAGTTCTTAAGAGCCTCAAGCTTTTGGCGCTCATCAAGCAGCATTTCATTGGCTTGGGCAGCGGCTTCGCCATCTTGTGCTTGCACAGCCTCAGCCAACTTCATCTTGGCATATCGCACACGAAGTTCGCCATCTTGCATAGCCTTGTCGATTTGTGCGAGATCGTTGGCGTGAGTGCGTTGCTCAACGACTGCTAAGCGCTCCATCAACTCTTGGTTTTGGCGCTGCAGCAATTGCAGGCGCTCATCCTTCTCGGCCTGTGTCTTGCGGACTAAGTCCTTCTTCGCACGCCTACGCTCGCGCCGGGCAGCCCGTAAGGAATCGAGTTCGTCAGCGTTAGGGGGATCATCATCGCCAGGAACATCGCTGCTTTCAGTCTTGTCGCTTTGGTCATCGTCCGCCGCAACTTGAACCGAATCAGGAAGTTCAACGGTGACCGAGCCATCCGCTTCCTCCTTGATCGGAATATTTTCTTCATGTTCGTTGCTCATAGGAAGGCTCGCGTCTCAAGGGGGTTGCCCGTGATCTTGGCAATAACCTCATGATCATTAACGATCATAAAGAGCGCCGGATCTTCGTTTTGGTCTTCGCCAGGCACCCTTACTTCCCAGCGATCGCCACCCCATTTGGGTACGCGGATAAAGTCACCGACCTTGCACCAAGAGCCTTCAGGCCACTGCTGCATCGTGTCACGGTGACAAAACGCAAGAGGTCCAACCTCGATAACCTTGGCCACCTGCGTATTCCACTTCTCTGTCTCTTTGGTTTCTTCAACCAACAAAATACCCGCCTTAGTGGTTTTCTTCTTGGAGCGACGGATCTGTACCATCACACGACCACCAAGAGGTTTCGCACCAGGATCTACGCTCGGAAATGCCCAAGCCATCTCAGCTTCGTTAGAAGCTACTGGTTCATTCATCTTCATCTTCATCCTTCAAAATTGATTCAATCATCCGGAGTGCTTCAGTCAGCCCCAGATTGATTCCGACCGTGCGTTGATACGCCTCCCATGTCGCAGCATTGCCTGCTGCAAGAGAACCGCTTATTTCAGCTTGGCGCATCTTGATGTCACGGATTAAGTCCGCTATAGGGTTCATTTTTTCTTAGTGGGCAGTGCGCCTCCTTTGGTCTTGGGTTGTTGGGTTTGGCCTTTAGACTGCAGGCTTGTGCCGTCAAGGTTTGCGCCCATGGCAATACGCTTGTGATAGGGCACGGCTTCTTGGTCTTTCAGGTTGTTACTGGATGGTTGGGCCACGATTAGCTCCTAAGTTTCGTTGGGCTTCGTTTTGAAGCCGGATAGCAGTCTCATACTGCTCTGCCTGCAATTGCTCATCCTTCTGGGTGAGTTGTGCAGTTGCTATGCGCTCCTTGGTGAGGTTGTTTGTAGCGTTAAGCGCCACATCCAACTGATCACGCTGGGCTGCGCGTTGTTGGTCGCCCTGCAGTCGTGCCATGTCAATCTGGCCACGTTGCTGCATGTCGGCACCTTTGAGTTGCATCTCAGCCTGATCGCGCTGTGCGCGGCGCTGAGTCTCTGCCAGGCTGGTTTCCTTGAGCACTTGCGCTTCAGGCGGTAACTGAGGCTGTGGCGTAAGCTGCTGCATGGCCTGCATCAATTGCTGAAGCTTTGGCACGACTTGATTGAATGCGGCCTGGCTGTCTTGCATGACATGGCGTGATGCAATGGCAAAGGTCTTGTCAATCTCTGCAGTCAGTTGCTTGTTCTCATAGTCGCTCTCGGCCATGGGTTCGCCACGAGCCTTGCTTAGGTAGCCATTCATGCGGCCAAGATACCAAAGGACCATGTGCTGCTTGATGTGCTCAAGGACTCGAGGCAGATAGAACGATGCCATGATGGGGTTTTGGCCAAAGGCAGGGTCTAGTGCAAAGTCTAAGTGCGCTTGCAGGTGTGCTAACTGGTCTTGGTGCGGGTAAGCGTAAGCATTCTGACCTAATGCCATGGCTACGTTCTCATCAGCAGCCGTTCTTTCTTCAGGTGCCGGTGTACCTTTGAGCAATTCATTGATGCCAGGAATCTTTAGCTGCTTTAAGAGACGCTCTTCAACGGCGCGACGGTCATAAAGGTCTGGTGCCTTGTCTGATCGTGCCAAGACTGCCTGAATCTGCGCCATGCGCTGCGTTTCAGAGAAGATGTGCGGGTCAGACACCGGCACAACGTCTCCCATGCGTGAAAAGTCGCCTGGCTGGACCTCAAGATCAACTACTTGCTCACCGCGGCGCATGTCTTGCATGTACCAGCGGTTAAGGCGCTGCAAAATCTTCAGTACACGGCCTTGTGAGGCGTGTAAACGAGCGTGGATAGCAGAAAAGACAGCGGCACCCTGCTCAATCAGTGCTTGTGTGGTGCCTACAGGAGCCTGTGCCGTTATATCAGCGATCTTTTCTTCTGCCGTCGTCACAACACCCTTGGCAGCCTTGTCTAAGAAGCCTAAAAGCTCAAATAACACAGGGCTGGGTGGGTTAAACGGCATCGGCATCGCAATCTTGCGAATGTCATCAACGCCTGGCGCACCTTCAATCTCAACAACTTGCGTCACATCAGCCTGTACAGACTGGCCAGAGATCTTTGCGCCCTTCAGTTTGAGCGTTGCCGGCGCATTATTGATGTGAGCAGAGTCTAAAAGCGCCCGTAAGGAGCCTGTAAGGGCTGCTGCCAGGCCTCCAATGAGGTGCGGCATCCCGATAGCGTAAGCACCACGCCATGGAATGAACTTAAATTCGACGACCCAGTCCAATTTGGTCATCGTTTCATCGCCCTCTTCCCAGTTTCGGTACAAACCGACCACTTCACGGTCGATTTCATCAACCATCAGGATGTAGGGCGCCATTTCACCCTTGGCATAGCTGTCATCTTCAAGCTCAAGCCAGGTGTAAATGTGGAAAACACGGCGCATGCCGTCAATATTCTCGTCTGCCTTGCGGCCTTCGATCTTGTTGTTGGCCTTTTCTGGCCGTGTTGGCTCCGGCTCCATGGAAACGCGAGTCAGGCTGATGTCTCGATACAGGCCTGCAGCAATGCGTTGCTCAAATTCCCAGCCAGTAATGTCATGAATCTCTGCTGCACGTTGTGCGGTGTAGAAATTCGTTGCGGCAAAGGGGATCAAAACCTTATCAATGGGCAGAAATTCAGCCACCGGACGCAGTTTTTTGTCATCCCAGTACATCTTGAGGTACTGAGAGCCGCCCAAAGGCAGTTGCGTGAGCATTTGCTCTTGCTCATCGCGGAATTCTTCGATCTGCTCAGTAAGCTGCCAGTTCATCCAGTCGCGCTTACGCTCAGCACGTTTGACTTTTTCCTCGTCATTCTCGCCAAGGATCTTGGTTTTGACTGGGCCATCAGGCGGGAAAAGCTCTTTAATGGCACGGCTTGCAAAGTCCACACAGGCTTCTGCCATGACAGGGTGGACTACTTTGCTGGCACCAAAGAATGTAGCGCCACCAGGGGCGTCTTTGCCCATACCAGTGCGCTTTAATCCCTCTTCGTATTGCTTGTCACGGTCTTCTCGAGCCTGCTTATCCTTCTCTAGCAGGTCAAGATACTTAACAGCCATGCTGTCAAGCGTAAAGGGATCGATGACCTCAGCTAGGTTTTCATAAAAGTCTGGGTCTTCAAGTGGTCCCTTGGTGTCTTCCATGCGGACAACAGCAGAGCCATCAGGAAGTTCTTCGATTTCTGCATCTTCATCAGGTAACTCGGCTGACATATCAGCAACGGGCACCTCGTCATCGGCCATACCGCTAATGAAGCGGCCATAGTCCTGCTCAATAGGCATCTCAGGCATGTTCGTATCCTCGTTTAACGCTATCAAGCGCTGACTTCTTCACGGCGCCGCCCTTCTTTTTCTCGGTGCGGACATCAGGCAACGGTACTTTTTTGCTGTAGTAAGGCATCAAGACACCTTCGCCCGTTTCAATCATGTCGAGTAGGTAATTGCGCACATTGCGTGGCGTAGGTTTTACACCCATGCCGTTAAGCGTGTAGGCAGCTTGGCGCTCAAGTAAATCTAATGCGTCACCGCGGGGCGATACTAACCCGGTTAATTCGCCACCGCCAAACCAGCGGCCAGCTTGTGCCGTACCGCCAGGCAGGCCCAGGCTTTTAGCGATGTCCAGCATTTGCTGTTCTGCAGCGCCATATTCAGTTGAGCCAAATCCACCCTGCTTACTGAAATAGGGGTGAAAGCGACTTGCTTGCGTTTCGCCCGACGCCTCATGCACATCAAGCACCACTGACTTGCCAAAGTCTCCAGCTTTTTGTGTGCCGTAAGTTGGGATTTTGTAATTAACTGGTATGTCTGCTTTTGACATCTCGCGCAGGTCAAGATTTCCTTCAAGAACATTTCTCACGCCTTCACGATGCACGGGCATCAATGGCAGACCAGTGCCGTATTTTTGCTTAAATGCTTCCATCTCGCGCTTGACGGTTTCCTCATCAAGGGGCAGGCCTCGAGCATTCATGTCGCGTAGGAATTGGCCAACTGCCATTTCATTTAGGATGGAGTTACGCGCCGACGCCGGAGCAGTGCTGTAGATAAACTGATTAAACTTTTCCTCGGGTATGCCGCGCTCAAGTGCCGCCATCTTCATGGGATAAAGCGAAGCGTAAAAAGTTTCACCACCCAGGGGCAACCCGCGCTTAATCTGCGCCTCAATGAGTGCTCGATTACGCGGGTCCTGGTAAATCTCTTCGATGTAACCAATGTTGGCCCTTGGGGGCGAGTAGCGCGGGAATGCCGTTTGTTCAATACCAGGAAAGCCTTCCATGGCATCTTTGATGAGCGATCTATCAAATGCTTGTAGCTCAGCACGCGGCGGCTGCCAAGGCTCGGTAGGTTGAGCGAGGAATTCTTCGGCCTTTTGGGCGCGTCGTTCAACAACCTCGGGCACATTTTGCAAGCGATCGCCTATTGATGCGGAGGCGGGTGCATCAATCAATTTGCCAAATTTCTTTTCAATGGCTGGTTTTTGCTGCTTCGTCCAAGTGAGGTTTTTCTCGGCGATTGCAGCGGCACGCTTTTGCACATCTTCAGGCGCCATCTTGGGATCTTCTTTGGCGATGGCTTTGGCTACCTTGTTGGCTTCGCTTCTTAGCTCACGCGCTGTAAAGGCTGCTGCTTTAGATGCTTTGGCAATCTTCTCAAGCTTACCGCCGCCAGCCATGCGCACAGCACCGCCCATGGCTAACTCAAGCGCCATGGTGTCAAGGTTGTCAGATATATGAATTCGCCTCATGGGACCACCCTGCTTATAAGGTGTTACTGGCACTTTGCCAAACATCACGGCGCTCGGCTTGGTTGACTGTGGATTGATGTAACCGGCATATCCATAGTCGCGGATTAATCGCTCAAGCGCATTGGTTGCTTCAGTGGGCTGCGCCAATCCTTTGTTAGAGCTTGCCGTCATCGGGATGCGCGTCGTCTCTCTGGCCAACATGTTGAGCATGAGAGGATCAGCCGTCAGGTCATAAAGATTTTCACCCATGGCACGATAACGATGTGGTCCTAAGCCAGGCTCGGGTGTTACGCTTTCATCGGTGTAAAAGTAAGTCCTGGGTCTGACCGAGCCAGTGCCAGCCAGTCGTGCGGCCTCTTCACCTTTGATGCCCGTGCCATAGAACGCCGGATCTGTTTCAGTCAAGCCTGCCTGCTTGCTGAAATGCATCATGGGCATGTTGACAAAGGTGCCCTCCTCGGGCTTGATCAGTCCTCGCAAGTAATCAGGCATCTCGCCTTCGTACTTTGTGCTTAAAAACTCGGGTGGCAAAAGCACTGGCTTTTGTGGGGCAAACTGAAAGCCATTCCATGCTTCTTTCAACTGCGAATCAATCTCTTTGACTAATTCAGTTTTGCCGCGACGATTGGCTTCGTAGCGTTGCATGTTCAGTTCGTTGATGGTGCGCTTGAGTGCAGCATTCAGTGGGGTGTAGTTGACCGTGCTGTTTTGGCCTCGTGTCTCAGTGCTCATGGCCAAGCGTGCAAGGGGCGAGTACATCTGACTGTGGGCTGCCCAAGCAGTCTCCTCGCCCTTGGGGCCAAACTCGTTGCCATGCACCGCGTGACCAAAGAAGTCATGCACAGCACGGAACTTTTCGTTTTCATTCAATCCGGTTTCAGGATCAACTGTCTTTAAGTAGGGGTGCTCATCACCGCCCTGGAAGACGTACAGGTGCTTGTTGCCGTATACATCCTGCAGCATTTGCTTGCTGTTGCGGTAGTTGCCCTCGCCTGCTCGGTGATACGAAAGGCTTATGGGCAGACGCTTGAACTGCTCGTCAGTCTCTTTGGCTAATTGCTTGTAAGACGCAGCCAGCAATTCATCGTAGTTCTTGGCGCCCGATTCTTTAACGACGTCAGGCATTTGCCTGGCGTATTCATTGAAGATGGTTTGTTTGTATGTCGGGTCTTCAGTGGTCGCAAGCATGAAGGCGCGGCCAATGGGCGCTTGCTTGAAGATGGAGCTTTCAGAAATCTCTGGCAGTTCGTAAGGCCTGCCGAAGGCCTCTTGCACATAAGTGTCTGCTGACTGACGAACAAAGTTCGCCGGGTCAGCCATTACTTGCTGTACTGCTTCATTCGTAATTGGTTGCGGAACATCGCTTCCAGTTCCTCCTGCGGGACGCTGTCCGGCTTGAGTCCCATCGCTTTCGAGCGTGCCTCGACGCTGGCCTGCAGGCGCTTGAGAGACGCTAGGACGGACGCGGTAGAACGGTCCTTCTGTGGCTGTTTCATATGTCACTCCTTGGACAGGGATTGTCGCAGCCTTTGGTGCTGAGACTTCAGGAATATTTGCTTTTGTTGTTGTTTTTGCCACACCTTTAATTGCTCCCACTGCGCCAGGCATGGCTGCGGGAGTCCACATCTGGGGCAAGATAGGTGGCAGCTTAGACTCGCGTATAAAGCGCTCTAAGCCCTCGGCGGCGCTCTCAAGGTACTCAGGGCCAAGCTCAGTCTGCATGGGCCTCATATCGCCTGTAATGAACTCCTGAGAGGCTTCTAAGGCGCGTTGCAATGGGCTTGTGTCTGAAGGGTCGCCACTCTTGATTGCTTCTTTGATGAAGGTACCAGCAGTGACGGCAGGTGATACCAAAGTGCGGCCAACAATTGGCAGGCCCGTAAGCGCTGCATCAATACCGCCAGCAAGAGGCTTGGACACTGACTCGATGTCTTGCAGAATGTTGCCTTGGCCATAGCCCGGCAATGAGGACACACCGCGCTTTGGCGTTTTGCCCATGAAGCGATTGAGGGGGCTTCCACCGTCTTGCATTGGAACGCCGTACAAGGTTTCAAGCAGCTTCTTGGGATTGGGCATCATCGGCCTCCGTTTGCGCGGGATGATAACCAGTAGGGCTTGCAAAGTCTATCTGGACTCACTATCATCGCGCTGTCGGTGTGGCAGCCGGCAGTGCTGAGTACAACCCCAGAGTATTTAGGTGGGGCTTGTGTGGTCACAATGTCTTACTCAGCAGACTGCGTGATTGCCCAACGCCAAAGGGCCTTGCCCCTCCTAAGTGTTCTGGGGTTTTTCTTTGGTGCCGACCGTACTGTCCGCGATAGCAATGGGCTACCCAGCCGCTGACAAGAACAGGGTACTGGTAAGGCGTTTCGACCCGGTGCAAATCCGTAAGAATCCAGCGGCTGGCAGAACCTCCAGGCCGAGGGGTCAGGCAACTGACATGGAGGTGGCGTTTATCGCCCGAGGAATCCCTGCTCACCACCCCTGTGGGGGTAGGGGGGCAGTTTCGAGGAATTATCCTTAAGCCTTCATTACGACGCATACGGATTCTCTTTGACGACACCAGCATCGATGAGGTCTTCAGGGTCGTAATCATCAGGCGGTAGCGGGTCGATGTTGAGCCAGCTTGCATCTCTTAGGTATCTGAGTGCTTGCGAGAACGCGTCGCAGAAGTCATCGTGGTCGGTATTTGGGAAGCTGCAGATCTGCGTGACCATGGCCTCAGCCCAGTCTCTTACGTAACCCGATCGATTGCTGGACTCAGGCACATACACCCTTCCAGCCTTCACGATGTTAGCCACGATGCTCAGGCGTTGGATCTTGTCAGCCCTGCCTGGGTTGTAGGCCCTCACCGGGATGTGAGCACGCTGCAGGTCCTGGATCAGCACGATGCCCGCGGCCTTGTCCTCAACGAGCACGAGGTCAACCTTCTTGGCGGTCTTGCCTTCACCGAAGATGATCTCGAACTCGTCAATGACCTTGGGCTTGAGATCGGGGTATTGGAGTCTGTCCTGCCAGGCGTCGATGATCAGGACGCACATGCCACCGTCCTGGGGCTTGAAGACACCGAAGGTAATCGATGCGGTAGGATCGTTGACCGTCTTCTCAGTGAAGGCGCAGTCATAGCTTTGGACCACATACTCGAGCTTGGGCAGTTCTTTGCCGGCAGGCCAAAGCTTGAACCAATCCCGTTGGACAATACCCCCTTCCTCAGGGTCGATGATCTCAGCGTATATCTCCTGGCGGCCAAGCTTGGTACCTTCGTACTGCAGGATCTGGCGCTTGAAGTTCTCAGACAGGTTATCTAGGTTTGAGTAAGTGCTTGCAGTGGTAAGCACCACATCATCACCCTCGCGGCTGATCAGGTCGATGATCAGGTCCTTAGGCTTGGGTGTGGTTGTGCAGATCAGCCTGGTCTTCATGTCGGGCAGCTTCAAGCGCATACCAAACTGGATCTGGTCCCAGGCTTCCTGGATGTACTCCCACGCGGCTAACTCATCGAGCCAACCGCCGTGGAACTGCGGACCGCGGAAGCGCTCAGGTTCACTGGCGGGAATGCCTTTGATCAGACTTCCGTTAATAAGCTTGATCTCATGCAAGGCCTTGTTGTAATCAGTGATCAGGACCGCAGGAATCACGCTCAGAAGGCCTGAATCACCCTCGAAGCATGTACCCCTTACGTCACTGCTTGTTGGGGCCGCTACGAGCCATCTGGTGGCTTTGTAGGACTGTGCCCACCAGCCAATCTGCTCGGCTGCAGTCCTGGTCTTGCCGGCACCGCGGCCTGCTAACAGTAACCAGATCGACCACCAATCACCATGGGGCAAGATCTGGTGCTTGAGTGCTCGTGTGAGCCACATCATGCGCCAGGCCCAAGCAGCAGCCGCCTGTGGCTCTAGCCTGGTGTACTGCTCGCGGATCTGTGGATCTTTGAGCAGGGCCTCGAGGTCACTTGTCCCCAAGCTGTCTCTTAGCCTCGAGGTTCTTGAGCATCGCATCGAAGATGCTGACGTCAGCCTGCACGGCTACGGGATTGTCAGCATCACCAGCGTGAGTCAGGCGCTCACCGTACTTCTTGGGGTTCCACTTGGCCAAAAGCTTGAGCCTTGTCTCAATCTGCAGCTTGCGGTGGCCGAGCATGTCCTCCCTGGTGACTATGATGCCGCCTTCAGTCTCGACCTGCTTGGTACCCCACTTGGGCGTGTCGGCTAGCTCGAGGCACTCCTCGGCCATCTTGTCGTATCCGATCTCCCGTGCGCGTGCGATGGCTGCAGAAAGACCGACTCCGCGCCCCGAAGCAACCTCCTTATCATCCCTATACATCCAGTCATAAATCGTTCGCCAATCAGGCATACCCTCATCTCGGCATATCTGTCTTAATGGCTCAGCGTTACTTAAGCGCTCCACAATCTCTTGTGCGATTTCAGGGGTGTATTTGCTGGGGCGGCCTGTTTTCTTGGGCGCGGTTTGTTTTGCGGCCTGGGCTTTGGGTTTGGCGGGTTTAGGCATCACATCTTCCAGTGACATAAGATCCGCTGATGATAGGGTTTTGGTGGGCTGGTGGCAATTGCTTGCGCAAGGCAAGGTCTAACTGCTTGATTTTACTACAGGTTTACTAAAAAAAGAACCCCCAGGGCGGGGGTTAACTCTGTTGGGAAGCAGAGGACTTGAGGAGTACAGCATGGAAACAGCCTTCAGTCTAAGTCCTCTTCCTCGTCTTGGCAATCCTCTTCACGCTCACGCTCTTTGTCGTATTCGTAAAGCTGCCGGTCAAGCCATGAGTCGTAATCCATTTGTTTACTCCAAGCTGAGAAAGGTGTTGATGGCATCGCGCAGTTCGATGACTTTGTCGCGGTTAATGGCTACTGCTGCGTGAGCACCCAACTTCCATACTGACAGCCATAAGCCATTGTCATGCTCGCTCAATGTAAGACGGTCAACTGCTTCAAGATCAATACAGGTATCAAATTCTTTTTTGCTCATGATGTTTGCTCCAGGTAGTGGGGCCTTAGCCCCTGGGTTTGATTAGCTAAGTTCTGCTGCTGAAGGGATGTACTCATACTCCTCATCATCGCCTTTGATCCATGCACCTTTTGATGCTTGATCGTCCGAGTAATAGTTTTCAAACATGACGCTGGCAATTTCGTAAAAGTTAACGTCCTCGAGATAGCCAAGAGCGCACTCACGAGCAAAGCCTTCGCTGGACGTTTCAAACACTTGGTTGACTGCAATCGCACGAATGGCCCGTGAAAGCTCATCAACCGAAGGCTTACGGTCACAGCCCATGATTTGATACGGAATCACGTTGGAAAAAGTGTCGCGGAAGATGACCCAAGTTGCGAAATTGCTGAAGCCGCCGTTTTGCGATGAGTTCATTTTGTTTGCTCCTAGTTGGTTTGCGTTGTTTGCTACTGAGACTCAATCGTACTCTCATTTAATCCACTTGTGTAGACACACGCCATCCATCCGACAAGTGGTCGTGATGTGCAACTAAACGGCGGGTGATGTGCAGTAATTCAGCTTCATCGACGCCATAGTGCTTCGTAAACCCTTTGATGCCCATGCCGTGGATGCCTGTTTTTCCTCTGTGGTGCTCAGGGCATAGCGGGATCGCGTCGTAGTGAGATGCACGTTGGCCCATGCCGGTACCCTTTCTAGGGTGATGAATTTCTGCCGGCGTTCCTGGGGTTCCCTTCAAGTAACACAGCACGCAGCCAATACCCGCAACCTTGTCGAGGTGCTTCTTCTCATCCTTAGTCATAGTGCCTTCCTGATTTGCTCAGCGTGCTCTATTCCCCAACCCCTGCCTTGTGATTGGGCAATCTTTGCGGCGTAAGCCAGACCTGATCTGAAGCCAGCGCTCCAGCCCTCGGCATAAACTTCTTCAGTCCAGCCCTTGTCATCTTCGAAGGCCACTGCGCCGAGAAAGTCAGCCAGGTCTGCAAGCATTTGTTTGTGGCGGCCATCGTTGCTCATCAGATCGTGGCCTTGCCTTCCAGTCTGAGGTTGGCTTGTTCCGTTCTCCAGATGTCCACTCTGGCTTGTGCTGCGATCAGATCCCATCTCAATTTCTCCTCGATTTCGATGGCCTGCCTGAGGCCTTTGAGCAGTTCAACGTATTCAGCGTGAGCATAAGCGTCGCGCTCTTGTGCGCCAAGGGCGCCTTCAATGGATTGCTTCATCAGCAACGCCTTCTTGCTCTTCCTGAACTCTTCAAGAAAGACACGCTTCGCTTTGGCATTGGCAAATTCCTGAGCATGCGTGATGATGTGGTCAACTGCTTTGTGCGGATCACGATTCATGGCTTTTCTCATTCAAGATGCGTGAAATTTCCCGGTCGATGTACCACCGAGCCTTGCGTAAGTCTTCGACTTGCTCACCCTTCAGTCCGGCGCGCCAACAATATTTGACAGCGTTACCGATGTTGAAATTGAAGTGCTCAGTAATCTCAATGCACTCCACACCTGATGGATGTGAGTTGTAATGCTTTGGGTGATTGACATTGTCATTCATGACTGCCCTTCCAAGGTCCGCCATAGGCGCTAGAAATCCAAAATCCTAATTGGTTGATACTCATCCCCATACTCTCCATTTCATCGCGTGTTTTGCATCTGCGGCTCACCCCAAAATCGCCTGTGCGGTGCTTATCAAAGGCGAAGGTTGAGTTGAAGTAGTTTTTGCAGGCCTGGCACTGGTTGCGATCACCCGTTAATTTCATACACCCTCACTTTCACCAGGCCGGCGATTTGTTTGTTTCTGAAGATCCTCAGATCTGAGATCTGGTTGTCGTCCTTCCACACCTGAGCATGGGTCAAACTGTCCAGCAGAGACTTGAGCAGGTTGTCGATGTCCCGCTTGCGTTTGTCCGGCGGAAACACTTCGATCTCGACCCGCAGGTCCCCTTCCAGTTCGTAAGTCTTCACCCCATGTTCCATAAGACATAAGTTCACTGCCTTGCGGTAGGCCTGGCCCTCCTGCGAAACGTATACGGTGGCGAGCTTGCCAATGACCCTGTGCCGCCAGTAGGTGTTTACAGTTGGTGGCCATGGCAATGTGGCCTCAAAAGATAATGGGGTTTCCATAGGCTTGATCCGTAAATTGCTGTGAGTTTTTGTCGAACCAAAGTCTAATGACGCCTTCGTATTCGCCGTTTCTTTGTTTCTCAATGGCCAGGTAAGCGTCAGGGATTGACTGGTCAACGACATTGCCAGCCTCAACCTCACGCTCCTTCTTTTTGTTGCGGTGCATCAGGATCACGTTATCAACCTGGTCGGCCACTGATCCCGAGCCTTTCAGGTCCATCTTCGTGGGTGGGTTCTCATCGTTTTGCTGCTTGCGGATGTGGTGCACCAGGTGGATGTGCGTGTCATAGTCTCGAGCCAGAGTGCAGAGTTGGTCCACAAAGTTTTTCTGCCCGTTATAGTCGTCCTCGTCTCTTAGGCATTTCATCAGCGAGTCGATCAAGTAGTGCTTGCAATTGAGATTGGCTGCAGCGTAACTGCCGACCCCTAAAACCTGCCCAGGGCTTACCGTGCCCTGCTGGTCATAAAACCACATCTTGTCGCCCACCCAGTCCTTGAAGGCCTCGTAATCGGCTACAGCAGGGTCTCTGCGACGGGACCATTGCCTGACCATGCGCTGAAGGGTGCGCAAGGGCTTCATCTCGAAGGAAGCGATAACAACACGCTGGCCTTGAGCAATCAGGCTCAGGGCAATCATGCCGGTCAGCATCGACTTGCCAGATCCATTGGTGCCGGCAAAGACCGTAACCTCGGCAGGCCGGAACTCGAAGAGGCCCAGGGTCTTGGACCAGGGCATCGTGATGGGTTTGGTTGTGACCGGGTTCTTAACCTGGTCGATCAGTTGATCCATGCAGTCAGCCGCGGACCTAACGCGGACCTGGGCTTCCATGGAGTCATACCAGGCTTGGAAGTCGATGTCTTGCGGGATGGTATTCATGCGTCAACCTTTGAGTCCCAGAGGATGGGAAAGCGTGATTCGGTGTAATGGGCGAAGACTCGGGCAGCACCGCAGCGGAGCAGTTCTTTAGCGGCGCGTGCTACTGCATCGGAGTCAGGGCCTGTAACGTGAGCCACCAGGCCTTTAACCCAGCGGTAGTCAAAATCCCATTTGCTGACCACCACAACCGGGGCTGCGGCGTAAGGATCAGGCTTGCCATCAAACTCGATGAAGACGGCGCGGGGCACCTCATTTTTGGCCAGCAGGTCCATAACGAAGTCGTGCCCTTTCATACGCCACCCCGGCTTGCGAAGGGATCAAGGCCTGCAACAACAGGTTTAGCTTTTTGATTAGCAAGCCATTCAGCTTGAAAACCGCGCCAGTTCTTTTCAATGCAAAGCTTTAAGACATCCTCAATGCTCATCTTGGCTTGAACTGATTCAGTGATGAGTCTGGCAAAAGCAGTTTTGGTCAGTGGAGCATTGTGTGCTTTACGAACTCTAAGGAAATCAGACCAAATTTGATCAGACACATCATCAGGCTTGCTTGCAAGCCCCTTGTCTTTATTATTGGTTATTGGTTCTTGGTTCTTGGTTGGGATCTGTTTCGCATCTGATTTCAGATCTGATTTCAGATCCTTTTCAGCTTCCCAACGGATCTGATTCGCACGCTTTGCAGAAGCTGCCTTGGCTTGATACTTCTTAATTTCCCAATCAATCCTCTGATGCGTATGTGATTTCAGATCTGAATCGTATGTGAAATAGATCTGAACCAAACTCCGCACGCAATCCTCCTTGCCACGCGCTCCGATCTTGAAGGCAAGGCTTGGAATATCGTCTGGGAGCGGCTTTTCGGTGTCGTAATACAGCCAGATCAGCCGCAGGTAGTAATAGGACTCTTCGGGTGTTAAGGACGAGGTGTCCTTCAAAAAGTCCCCAATATGGTGGGGATAAAAGTGCATTTCATAACCTTCCATCAAAGGCAATCATCACTGAAGTTGGGCGTTGGCAGGCGGGTGATGAAGCCGCTTTTCGGTAGCTAACCTAGCCATGCCCTTTGGACTTTACCTAATGCTTCGTTGGTGTGCAAGCAAAAGTTTGGATCATCTCGCGCAGCTTGCTATCAACGTCTGACCAATAGCTTTCAAAGGCTTCATGACCGTTATTCTCAGCAATCCCTAAGCAGATCTTGGTCAGCATGGTGAGCGCTACGCTGTTGAAGACCTGCTCAGCAAAGTCACTGTCATGCTGCTCTTCAATAAGTTCAATGTGATTACCGATGCTTTTGACCATCGCATAAGCAGTCTTGGCTATCTCAATCTCGGTCTTAGTCATGGCTGACCCCTTGCTCGTATGGCGTTGGCGCACCAAGTTGCCAGCACATCCTCGCCTTCGTATTCGGTGTCTATGTCTTCACAAACCTTCGCACACGCCTCACGCTCGGCAGCAGCAACAAGGGCAGCGAAGCGTTCAAGATGGCCTGTTAATTTAAGCTCACAATAGGCATGAATTACCGCGTGTGGATCATTAAGCCCTGCCTCTTTCGCCATGCGGATGATGTCTTCGCGGTTCATGTGTTACCCCTTGCGCGGATGGTGGCAGCTAAATGGCTGCAGGTATTGGCGTGTTCCATCACGATGCCGTCCTCGTCATTAACTTGCAACGATATGCTCGTGAAATTTTCCACCGCAACATCAAGCAGCGCTGCACATGCTTCACGCTCGGCAGCCACAGCATCTGCAATCAACTTATCAATGCGCGAGGCTTTGCGCAGCCGGCTTACATGGCCTTTGTCATAGCCGGTTTGTTTAACGATGTCCTTGATCCTTAAGGACTCGTCCTTGACCAGCGCTCTGACTTCAAAGTATCGGTCCATCAAAACACCCCAAACCAAACACCCGTGCCGTGGACACATCCCACTGGGAACACGATCGCCCCAGCAATCAGCAAAAACCACTTAGCGCCCTGGATTGAGACAATGACATGAGTAAGCCAAGCCAGGATTACCCAAGCTGTAAGTGCGAATCCAAGCATGCCTTCCATTAATTTCCCCTAAGTCGATCATCGCGGTTCATAACCCGTGCTCTTTAATGATCTGGTCGTACTGGTACTTGCCCTTTGAGAGCATCTCGGACACTGACGCCAGCATCAAAAGCCGCTTGAGCGGTACACGATTCGTTTTGCAGTAGTAATGCGCAGTGCTCGGTGCAACCCCTAACAGACGGGCCGCTGATCGCACGCCACCAACGGATTCAATAAGGTCTCGTATGTTCATGGCGTTAGCATAATCGAACGTTTGCCATGATGCAACCCATAGATAAATAGGTTGACAGAGTGTTCGATACATGAAACACTTTAGACTTCGCAAACCACGGAGCAAACCCTATGGAAAATTCTGAATGGCAACAAGCAATGGAAGAACGAGAGCAAATGGTCGAAGAGGCCTTTACTCGAGCACGAGATGGCCAGGCCGATGCAAATGATTGGAGACTGATCGCCGCTGAACTTGGCTTACGAAACATTTTCAAAAAGGATGCAAATCATGTTGATCTCTGATAGCGGTAATGACCGCGAATTCAAACTAGCCCCGGCAGGGGTTCATATGGCCATCTGCTACGGCGTGGTCGATTTAGGCACCCAGGGTTACACCTACCTTGGCGAGCAGAAACAAGCCCGGCAATGCCGCATCATGTGGGAGTTACATGGCGAAGATGCTGATGGCCAGCCTTTAACCCTGGAAGACGGCAGGCCCTTATCCCTGAGCCAGCGTTACACCTTATCGCTTGCTGAGAAGGCCAAGCTTCGCAAGACGCTGATTTCATGGCGTGGCAGGGAATTCACCGCCCAGGAACTCAAAGGGTTCGACCTTCGTACCATCATCGGCGCACCTTGCATGCTGACCGTGACTCACGCAGTCAAGGGTGATAGGACCTTTGCCAATGTGGATACGGTTACCGCGGTGCCTGCAGCGCTGAAAAAGCTTGGCCTGCCTGAAATGGTCAACAAGAAGGTGTACTTCAGCTTTGGTTACTTCGAGCAGCACGAGTTTGATGCGCTGACCGATGGCCTGAAGAAGATCATCATGCAGTCACCCGAATGGGAAAACAGGCAACAGATCAAGCATGTGGCCAAGCTTGATGACGTTGATGATGACATCCCCTTCTGATCATGAAAACAAAACAGCTAACCCAGAAGGCTGCCGCCGCCCAATCCGTTGAGAACAAACTTGCTGAACGGGTTTGGGTGTCAATTTGGTATGTCAATGGGGTCATGCTAGTGCCGCACTTCACAAAGCAGCATGTGTGGGTGTGGCCTGGCGGCCAACTTTTTACCCCTGCCGAACTCGTTGACATGGGCGGCAAGGAATCAACCACCTTACTTTGGTCAAGACATTGGCTTTAGGAGAAAACATGAAGAGGACGGCGAAACAAAGAGAGCGTATCAGCATGGGCATGAGGAATTCTTGGCTCAAGCGCAAGCACGACAAACTCAAAGCACAACTCGAAAGCGCTAATTTTTCCATTGAGGAAATCCCGCCAACAGATCAAAAGGACGTTGCAGCCGAGTATGACTTCCTGCTGGCCCCTAATGGCGCAAGAGTCTTTGTGAAGCGCATTCACGATATGCAAATGCACGGGTTCCTGTTAGCAGCAGGCATCAAGATTCGGGCGGTATCAAGCCATGAAACAACTTGAATTTCCAGAACTTGTGGAGTTTGGCACGGACCCTAAGCTTTTGGTCCGTAGAGATGACCCTGATACGAGTCATGCGGCAGCCTATGCGGTTAAGAGTGGCGAGCTTGAAAAGCTTGTTTACGAGACGATCAAACGCTTTGCTGATGGCTGCACACAAGATGATGTCTTGGCACTCAATCCAACGAAGCCCTACTCATCAATAACCGCAAGGTTTCGAGCGCTGCTTGATAAGGGTTTCATTGAGGATACAGGCCAACGTAAACCTGGCCGATCAGGGAAACCGCAACGCATCGTAAAGGTGAAGGTATGGAAATAAAAGAACGCCCTTCCGATTCTGGACACTGGTATACCCGTACCGGCGAGCCGATGTACCAGGTTAAATCCAATGCTGGCCACCTGCGCAATACAACGCTCAGAGACGCTCGCAAGTATGACCTAGTACCTTCAGTCACCACCATCCTCAATTGCGCCGCCAAGCCCGGTTTAGAGGCCTGGAAACAGCAACAGATCTTGCTTGCATCACTGACCCTTCCAAAGCGTGATGATGAGTCGCTGGACGCCTACGCTGACCGAGTCTTAAAGGACAGCAAAGAGCAGGCCTCAGAAGCTCGAGATCTTGGTACTGCAATCCATGCCAAGGTTCAAAGTGCCTTTGAAGGCGGGCCACCGAATGAGTCTTATCTCGCTGTGAAGCAGGTGCTTGATCAGGCCTACGGTAAGCAGGATTGGATCAGTGAGAAGTCCTTCTCACACCCACAAGGATTTGGTGGCAAATGTGACCTTCACTGCAAAGCAGCGGTCATTGACATCAAGACCAAAGCCTTTGGCCCTAAGGATGATCCGCAAGGGTTTGATGAGCACTTGATGCAACTGGCGGCCTATCGATCGGGATTGATACTTCCTGATGCGGCTTGTGCCAATATTTTTGTGAGCACAACCCACTCAGGATTGGTATCGCTCTTTGAGTGGACTAAAGCTGATGTTGAGCGCGGCTGGTTAATGTTTGAATCGCTTTTGAAGTTTTGGCAGGCCAAAAATAATTATCAGTAGGATGAGTGGTAGCTCCTGGGTGGATGAATGGTTGGATAGGCTTTGACAAGTGGATTAAAAAAGCCTAAGATTCATCCATAGCAAGTTCGCTATGTAAGCAAACCCAGGAGCAAACCAAATGCAAAACGACATCGCAAACATCACCGCAGCATCAGTTGACCAACTCGGTGCTCTCTTAGCCCAGATCGCAGATCTGACCAAGCAGGCTGACGCAATCAAAGACGCCATCAAAGACAGCGCTTCTGCTGGTGGCTCAAAGTCCATCGAAGGTTCACTCTTCAAAGCCACTTACGTTGAGACTAACCGCTCGACGTTTGACAAGGACGCCTTCATTAAGGCTTTCGGTGCCGAGGCTTACGCCAAATTCCAGAAGACCACCGCAGTCTTCTCAGTCAAAGTTACCAGCCGCTAATCAGGGGGCCAGCATGAAGACACTCAACAACCTGCTGGCCACCCGCCCTTGGGTGGCATTCATCGATGATGAGCGCAGTGAAGGCAACAGCATCATCGTAACGCTAGCTGAGGGCTGGTACTTCGCTGACGAGACCGACTGTGGTGTACGCGGGTTTGACGCCGTCAGCGAGGTCAAGCGCGACACATCACGCAAAGCTGTAATCCAACGATAAACAACTGGGGGCCTAGCCCCCTCGGAGGACACATGTACAAGCTAATTGAATCTGACAAATACGATCTGCGTATGCAGGTCTGCAATGTGGTCGAGAGGGTCAACGATCTGAGCCGCGCCTTGGCAAGTGAGTACCAAGATCTTGATGGCTATCAACTCGACGCCTTCGCTCGCTTGCAAAAAGAAATGGAAGAGCTTGAGTCAATGTTCAAGCACATCAAATCACGGAGGAAAGCAGCATGATTCCTGGATCACGCGTGAAGACACCTCGAGGGCTTGGCATCCTTGAGCACATCCAACCCGACGGGACCTGCGCAGTCCGATTGATCAATGACAGTGAGTGGCCATTTCCCGAGTGGATTTACCTGCAACGCAATCAAGTCAAGCTGGCATTCAAACCCAAACCTGACCTGTCAACTTATGAGGAGGCGCCCTTTTGATGCACTGCATATCAATCCATTGGAGTGATGAGGAAGACAAGACAATCATTCGGTATTCAAAAAATTTTATAGCTGAGCATTATGTTACCCGGCTTGATATTTTGAAGGATGCCTTGCATGACCTGGAAGTTGAATACGAAAAAATTTATATAGAAGGATACGGAACAGATGACACAGATTTATTTACAGCACCTGGGTATTTGCCCGATCAGCAAGTTTCAGACGAGCAAGCTAAAGCCAGTGACAAAACGCCCGTACAAATTCGGCGTCTCAGCCTTGTACAGCCCACCGGCAAAAAACCATTACAGCCATGATCAGGACTGGGTTTATGACCTGATGGTACTTGACCGCACACCGTATCAAATGATTCGCTACAAGGGCCTGCAGTGGCTGATGTATGCCCTGTTTGCTTGTGCCTTCATCTTTTTTGCTAATGGTATTGCACAGTGGGCGGTTCGATGATTGATCTTATTGACTGGCTTGTCACGATGTTTGGTGTCGGTTCGATTGGACTGATTGTGTTTTTAATTTACATACTTTGGAGCATGCCTTATGGCGAAGAATGATGATCGATTGATGCTGATTGCTACAGCGCTTAACGGGATCTTATCTCGCGGCATAGACCATTACAAAGATGGACCCTTTGAATTGGATACCCCTGACCGTATTGCACGGCTGGCAATCCGTATTGCAGACGCAACCCTGGAGCAAATGAATGAAAGACTACCAAGACCCCGAAGTGCAGATTCAAGTGCTGATTGAGTACATGATGGTCATGATCGCTAGGCGTGACTGGCATGGCGTCAGTGATGCGGCTAATGACATCCGTGAACTCGAGGCAGAACAAGACGGTCCAAGCTTCCTAAGACGCACTCAGGAGCACGCATGAATAAAGAGGACTTAGAGCTTGTTCTGCGCGTTTTACAGCGTGGCACATCACTTACATACATCGATGAGATTGACGAGCGCAAAAAGGCCATAGAGGCCGTTAAAAAGGCTTTGTCGCTCTATCAGATCTTAATGGAGGATCAAGCATGAACATCCTTGACTTACTTGATGAAGTGGCAACTGAAACCAAGAAGGAAGACTTGCAAGAGGCCTGGGATCGGTGTCTGTTAAGAAACCACTTGAGCAATGCCAACATGGGCAAATTGATAAGTTGGTTTTGCACAGAACACGATTTGAACTGGGTGCAGTTTAATGAACTTAAACGTGTTCCTAAGTACGAGTACCAGGTTTTTTGCCATACATCACGTTATCTCGCGGCCTACCTTCCTAAGATCTGGGAATTGCTGATGGCAGAAAAAACCCACGAAGAGATCCTTGCTTATCTCAAACGATTCAATGTTCGCACGTTGGACAAACCCATCGATTTGAAAAAGGCGGCTAAGGAAGCCAAAGAACGGCAGCAAGACACGTTGAAAGACAAGCGGAATGTGCTTGAGCAAAAATCACGCTTTGGTCAACGGCTGCGTGCTAGTAAAGCCAATTGGAACACGGTCAAAGCAGTCCGGTCATGATCAAGATCAATGAACTGCTGTACGCACGGATGATCAAGATGCTGATGGATGGCTGCACTGCGTACAACATCTGCGATGAGACGGGCCTGCATGTGGTAACGGTCCAGTCTTATCTCAGAGCCTTACACAAGGAAGGTGTCATTCACATCACGGGCTGGGTGAAGAACTCCCGCGGTGTGGATGCCACGCACATTTACAAGCTTGGTATCGGTGAGGACAAGCCACGATCAAAGATGACACGGGCTGAGATTGCCAAACGGTATCGATTCAGACAACGGTTACGCGCACGCATAGAGCGTGAGCGGATTGCTTTAGGGGTAAGACCATGAGTGGTGATCACAATCAATTTCAAAAGGGCAAGTCATACGTTGACGAGCCAGTAGCCTGGATGCACACAACCGGAACAGGGCATGTGTACTTCCGCAAAAAGCCACAGGACAAGGTTTTTAATCCACAGCCTGTGTACACCTCACCAAAGCGTGAATGGGTTGGACTGACGGATGGGGAGATTGACATACTGTCATGCGAGACTGTTAAAGGTGATAAATCAGTCAACTGGCTATGTAAAGTCCTTGAAGCCAAGCTAAAGGAGCGCAACACATGACGGACGAAGAACTGTTGAGGTATGCCGCGAAAGCGATGGGATATGTTGAGCCAACCATGTATAGGCCAAAAACCAACTGTCTTTTGTGGGTTGGGAAAGAGTCCGGCGCATCTATATGGAGTCCATTCCGCGATGACAAAGACGCTTTTAATCTGATGGTTGCACTGGATATTGGCGTTCATCATGGCTGGACGTATGCAGATGAAAAGGTGCCGTATGCAAATGTGTGCGCTCAACATATCCCGTCAATGATTGAGGTCGGGGAAATAAAGGGTGATGACCCGAAGGCTGCAACTCGCCGCGCCATCGTCAGAGCCGCCGCTGAGATTGGCAAAAACATGGAGAAGAACCATGGCTGAAAACAAAAAGACACCAACGGATAGTGCAACAGGTTTTATCGACGGTGTTTGGTATGGGCCAGGGCCTACGGCATGGCAGTGTCAATGCGGCAAACCGTATACGGTTACTTGTATTTCAAGCAAACCACCAAAGCGTGAATGGGTTGGACTGACGGATGAGGACATGGAAGCACTTTTCTTGAATGAGGACGGTGTGAGGTTTGCCCGATACATCGAAGCCAAGCTGCGGGAGAAGAATCATGGCTAAGTTACCTTACACCTGGACCATTTGCCCTGATGAGCCGGCACCAAAACAATTCACAGCACTCACTCCCAGGCTGCTTCATGCCATGCGCAGTGGTGGTATGGATTTTACGATTGACCATCGGGTTCTTGCATGGCCAGCATCAAAAGCAGGCAAAACGATTGCCAACAACCACCTGAAAAAAAAGCATGAATGACGCCCTGCGCTATCGCATGCTCAGGCAATTGGTTGACTACCCCGATCAAATGGATGCCGATTTAGATGAGCTTATACGAGAAGCAATTGAAAATTATCGAGCGACTGCACAACCAGGCGCAAAACCAAATGAAAACAGATCCAGCATTGGCCGATCAGTATTTGCACGATCTGGCCTGGAATGTGTTGGAACTAAGGAAGAAATTACACGATGCAATGCCCATACTGTCGAAACGAGTCAGGACGGTCCTTCAAGACAACCGTCCTTGACACCCGGTCTTACTGGGAACCCAACAAGCTTAGATTTTATTTAGAGCGCAGACGCGAATGCAAAAAATGCCAAACACGGTTTCTAACGAGAGAGTTCTCACCATCGGTTCCACCACCCTCACGCTCAGAGAGTGGGCCAAGCGAGGAAAGCTGAGTTATTACACCTTGAAGTGGCGAGTCAATCAGGGATGGCCATCAGAGCGTTTATTTGAGCGCAGGAACGCCGTAAAGGACGGCATGAAGGTTTGCTCTAAGTGCCAGGACACAAAGCCCGTAGAGGCCTTTTATGAGCGTTCTAGGGGCGGGTGGCTTGCAGAGTGCAAAGTCTGCTTTAAGTCTCGGTATAAACGCTAAGGAAGTGCTCCTTGATTGGTATTGGTTGTCGTGCCACCAAGGGATGCAGCGCCTCGTGACACAAAGGGTTGCATGGGTCCCATAAACTGAGGCCGCTTGGTAGCCAGATTAGTGAGTAGTTTTTGTGCAAGTGGGTTATACAGGCCTGCTGATGCTACAAGTGGAGCGCCAGTAGTTGCAACCTGAGCACCAAGATCAAGGCCAGTCCTGACAATGTCTCCTACTTGCTGACGGCCTGCAGTGCCACTATCAGGCATGGTTGGACCCATCACCTTGAGTGCTGCTTGCGTCTCAGGCTGGAACATAGCGCGGCCTGTTGCGAACGGCCTTTGGCCACCAACGGCTTTAACAGCGCTTTGCATCTGGCTTGGTGAATAAATGCCTTCCTGAGCACCGATATAGGATGCTGCACGCTCAACGCGCAAATAACGCTTGAATGCATCATGCAAGGACCGCAATTCTTTGCCTACGGCTGGGTTTTGATAAGCTAACTCGTTGCGCATGGCCTCTTGTATCTCGCGCAATGCAAAGCCAACATCTTGCAGCACAGGGTCACGCATATAAGCCTTGGCTTTATTGCCCAAGCTCTTTTCGATCTCACGGAACTCATTGCCATTGAGGTGTTTTTTGCGCTGAAATGCTTGCAGAAAAGTTTTATCAAACTCATCAAAAATGATGCGTTGCTGACCGATGGTCTTGTCTCGAGCAATATCGGTAAATCGCTCCATCATGTGATCGTAAGTTGACTTTTTGGTCTTAGGATCAATAATATTTTTGAAGTCAATCTTGCTCGCTACCGTGTCATAACCCGTGCCGATCGTATCTTCAAGAAAATCAACGAGTGAGCGACCTGCAGGAACATCCTTGCCGATGCGCACACCGATCGGATCTAAAACTTTTTGAGCCATGGCACGATTGAAATCCTCATTGGTCGTTTGCAAACCCTTGCGGATCATTGAGCCTGTCAATGGCAGGCTTGTGGCGGCTTGTTCAGCACGCTGCAAACCCTGTCCAATTAATGGAACATCGGCTAGTAATTGCCCTGGCGTAAAGCGTGTCATGCCCATGTCTTGGAGCATTTTTAACTCAGGCGAGACATTAGGCTTTAGCCCTGCTTGCGCAAGCTTTCCCAATACACCACCAAGCACACCACCTTGTAAGCCCTCTCTAGACTTCGATAAGAGCATGTCAAAGTAGCTATCCAGTGATGCTTTATCAGTGGTGGGCTGGCCTATTGCTGTACCAGCGCCTTGCGCTGCCATCATTAAAGGTCTTGTAACCGGCAGGGCAAGTTGCGGCAATGCTTCGCCAACAGTTTCAGTAACCGACGCAGGAAAGCCTGCAATACCCTTCAAATACTGCGATGTGGCCTCTGTGGCCTCGGCTGGTGCATTGATACCAGCAAGCTGCAATAAGCCAGCACCGAGCCTTGCAGGTGCCTGCAAACCAGCGCCAATCGTGGCTGCCACCTTAGCACCAGTCGTTACCGGCAAATACTTAGGTGCAGGGCCTGGCTCAGATCTGCGTGGCATAGCTGCAATATCAGACTGACGCCTATCCTCTTCAATCATCCAATCAGGCTTTTCACCCGTATCGACTTGGATTTTTTGGCGCTTTTCCTCGGCTTTAACCCAATCAGGCTTTTCCATGGCTGTCCTTAAAACGCTTCAGGGTACTTACCAAACCTGCGCTTAAATGCTTCACGATAAGCAGGCTGTTTCCCATACTCAATATCACTTGCGCTGGGTGTGGGAAAGGCTTGTGGCAAAGGCGTTGGTTTGCCCCCATCACTAGGCTCGCCAGCAAGGGTTTTCGGATCAAACTTCTTGGTGGATTCCCACTGAGTTTGCACGCGATCAGCACGATCAACAAGACGCTTGAAACCCTTTTCGATTTCATCAACCAACTCTCTGCGCTGCTTATTGGTCAACTTGATGTCTTGCAACTTACCGATGGACGCCTCAAGATTTTGCGCATCAAGGTTTGAAGCGGCACCAGGCAGGCGTGGTATCTGGGTAATCAAACTCTTACTCAGTGCTGCCAAATTGCGCAGTGCCGTATTCTCATCAGTGCCAAACAAAGCACCTACCGAAGAAGCCAAGCCACCACTGAATGCACCACTTGGAGCTTTTTCAATGATGCGCTTAAGCTGATCAGTTTGCATCAATGCATTGGAAGCTTTAACGCCTTCTTGCACGATAGGAACAACATTTTTGGTGTAATCAATTTTTTGCTGATCGGTTAGCTTGCCTTCTTGCTCCTTACGCCTTGCATCTGCCCTATCTGCTGCGCTTTCTTGACTTAGCCTTAAATTACCTCGGGCGATTTCCTGCGTGCCTTGTGCCAAGTTATATGTAAGCACACGCATGGTTTCTTGGAATGCACGAGCCTGCTGTTTATCCATGAGGCCTATGGCCATATTCAGCATCTGGTTTGACAAGGTATTGGCCTTGTCCTCGTCAATCAGTCCTGACCTATATTGTTTGGCAAGTCTTTGAGCTTGTTGTTTGATTGCAGGGCCTTGATCGCCAACGCTGTCAGCCATCATGATCATGGCGTCAAATGGTGTGCTTTCATCCCCTTTGAGATCTGACAGCATGCCCGACTTGCGCAACTGGGGAATCATGCCAACATAATCCTTAAGGGCGTTCATTGGATTGTCGGATTGACGAACCAATTCCATAGCGGCGTTAGGATTGAATTTAATTTCGGTGCGTTCTGGCTGGTCCTCCGATCCTGGCACAGTAATTTCTTTGAACATATCTCTGCCAAGTTTTCTTTGGCGCAGTTGCTTCTGTTGCGCATTTAATGCATCAAAATATTTTGGATCGCCAGTAAGTGCTGCAAGTTTTTGTGCTTTGACTGGATCAAGTAAAAACTCTTCATCAGGAGAGGCCTGCTTATATAAACTGCCCATCAAAGATTGCTTTTGAGCTTCTTGGCGTCCAGCAACTTCTTTTGCGGCCATTTCAGCCTTTATCTGAGCTATATCAATGTTGCGCTTGCGTTCAGCTTCATCAGCCGTGCCATAAGCCTCCATGACATTGCCAAGGCTTTCACCGAAGCGCCCTGATTTGGTTGGCTGCAGGAATGCTCTAGCCATCGCTAAGTTGCGCGGATCAATAAATTCATTTCTTGCTTGCAAGGCATCAAGCATGGCCTGCTGCGCATCAATATACTTTTGACGCGATGCTGCAAGTTCTGGATCTTCGCCAGGAATTGCTACTGGCGAGACCGTTGCTAATGGGGATTGTTTAGCCATAATCTAACCGTCAAACTCTAGGTTATTAACAAACTCATCAATTGATGCTGCTTGCTCTGGCGTAAGGTTGTCTGTTCCAGACCCAAGACCTTTAATTAACTTTGCTATCTCAGATCCCAAAGTGCCGGATTTGCCACTTCCAGACCCTGTTTTAATGCCTGACAAGAACGATGTCAGCGAACCAATCTTATCGATTGTGCTGGGGCCATAACCAGCACCTTGTAGCGGACCCTTGTAAGTATCAGTGGATGACAGCGGGAACTGGTAGCCTCGCATCAATGCAGCAACATTGGCAGCCCTTGTTAATGGAGCCTCAATCTTGGATTGCTCGTATTCAAGTTGTTGTGTACCAAGATCTGACATCGTGCCCAAAGCACTCTTTGCGGCTTGCTGTTCTTGCAAGCCAAGACCGGATAGTGCTGTAGCAGCGGCAGATTGCTGGCCCTGTTCTTTAAGAGCGGCATCAAGCGCAGTTTGGAAGCCTTTTGATCTTGCCAAGGTCTGTTGGCTTTGCAAATTAGAAGCAATATCAGCCAGTGCTTGACCGCCTATGGCGCCAGTGCGGCTGCTTCCAAAGCCTCCGGCACCACCCATCACACCTAATGCTTTAAGTGCTGGTAAGACATTTCGCTGGACATTGATGTCAGATTGCTTTTGCATCTCATCAATGACTTGCTGCTGGTTAAGATCGTAAAACTTTGAAATATCAGTAGCACTAACATCCATGGCAGACTGACCGGCTTTAAGTGCCTCATCAAGAGGCGTTTGATACCGAGTCAAAGCACCCATCCCTGGTAGCTGATTGGCAGCGTAAGGTTTGCCCGTTGCCGGATCAATACCTGACACTAAATTGGTCAGATACTCAGGCCTGCTGGCAATAAGATCCTTGCCCTGTAAAGCCGTCATAGTTGGCTTTCCTGCGGCATCAACACCAGGTGTACCCAGTTGACTCTGACCGACCTGAGCAAGGCTGGTCAGGTAGTCCGTAAGATACTGAGGCGCTGACTGCTGCTTGGTTGTCGTGGTTGTAATGTCTGGCGGCGCAGAGGCCTCAAATAATCCGGCCATGATTATTTACCCTTCTTGAGATAGTCCAGCGGTGACTTATGCGCTGGCGGTGGTAAGTCTTTAACTTTCGTGGATCTGGCTCGTGCTCGTATTTGATGCATCATCTCGTAGAGTTTATCTGTTCCTGCCTTGGTTGAGCCATTACCAAGTGCAGAAACCACATCGGCAGGGAATACAAACTCGCCGTCAGCAAGCCAGGCTGGGATGTCATCCGATTGACCATCGCCTTCGCCAGCAACATGCTTGCCGTCCTTAAAGTTCTCACGGCCAAGAGCGCCACCTTCATTCATGAATTGCAAGTTCATTGGCTTGGCTCGAAGTGGCTCTACATAACCACCTTCAGCATATAACGGTTCTTCAACCTTAGGCTGTCTCAAGCCGAGAATATCGTCGATGGATGATTCCTGGCCGTATGTAAACGTAGGCGCTTGCTGGGGTTGGATGCCTAAGCGCTGCGACATCACAGCAGCTAACGAAGGATCAATCTGATTCATTTCTTCCACCCTTTTAATCAATGCCTCAAGTGGATTTTTCATAGATGTATCTCCGCTTGACTTAAGCATTTGCAATTCTGAGTCAAGTAAAAATGCAGGAAGTGATTTGGCCGCAGACACAACTGATTTCCCATCACGACCATCACGGCCAGAAAAACCAGAAAACCCTGATACGCCATTAATCCCAGAGATGCCAGAAAATCCACTGAAACCAGACGCGCCAGAAGTGCCTGACACGCCAGAAAATCCTGATACGCCAGATTCCCCGCTGTAACCCGAAAATCCAGAGGTGCCTGAAACGCCAGAAAAGCCTGAGAACCCTGACACGCCAGAAACGCCCGATGCACCTGAATATCCTGATTCGCCTGAGATGCCAGAGAATCCGCTAAATCCTGATATGCCCGATATGCCGGAAGCTCCACTGAAGCCTGATAAGCCAGAGACTCCGCTATAACCAGAGAATCCTGATTCTCCTGAAATGCCTGAAAATCCACTAAAGCCTGATTCTCCGGATATTCCTGAGGCCCCCGAGTAGCCAGAAATCCCCGATTCGCCAGAAAAGCCACTAAAGCCAGAGGCACCGGATTCACCGGACATTCCTGAGAACCCTGAGGCGCCTGACTCTCCCGATACGCCAGACCAACCAGAAATGCCGGATTCGCCAGAGAATCCTGAAAATCCAGAAATTCCTGACTCTCCTGAAAAACCGCTAAAGCCGGAAGCACCTGATTCTCCGGAAACCCCTGAAAATCCTGAGGCTCCTGACTCTCCCGAAACACCGCTAAAACCAGAGGCCCCAGAAACGCCGGATAAACCCGAAAAGCCCGAAGCGCCTGACTCTCCTGAAAAACCACTGAAACCGGAACCGCCTGATTCTCCGGATACTCCTGAAAACCCTGAAGCGCCTGATTTCCCCGAAATGCCACTAAAACCCGATATGCCCGAAGTCCCTGATAAACCTGAAAATCCTGAGGCGCCAGAGTCTCCTGAAAATCCTGAGAATCCTGAAACCCCTGACTTGCCAGAAAATCCTGAAAAGCCTTCATCAGTCGTAACGCCAGAAACGCCCGAGACGCCTTCATCCCCGGTTTTGACGCCCTTCTCTAAATCGCCGCTTATAACAGGCACTCCCGCCTCTGCACCGCCTGGCGTAGATGCCGAACTATCTGAGGCAGCACTCGCTGCTTGTGCCGCCGCCAATTGCGCTGCAGCCGTTATGTCTTCTTGTACCGAAGTCGAGGCTGCAGTGCGTGCGGCATCTTCTTGACTTGCAACGCTTGCAAGCATCTTGCTAATTTCTTCTCGAGCATCGTCAGGCAACTCAGGATCATCAAGAATGATTTCGATCTGATCACGCAAATTACTAAGCTGATCAAGTCCAAGAACGGCTACATCTCCTTGAGTTCCTAATGACCCGCCAAACAAAGTACGATATACCGCATCAGGATCTTCCGATCCTAAGCCCAAAATGCCGCCAAGAGTTTTGAGAGTGTCTTGTGCGGCTGGTGTTGTAGCTGTGATGTCAGTGCCTGCGCCGCTTACAAGGCCCTGATTATTTGTTATGACTTCGTCTGATGGCGACCCAAACATGCCAGTCAAAATATCTGTTGCTTTTTGCGAGTCAAAAATGCCGTTTGTCACCATCCAATCGTGGACTTGCTCTATTGAGTATCCAGTGTTTCTAAATAATTGAATCGCATCAGTAAGAGTGGCCGGCTCCTTATTTGTGAACAATTGGTTCATTGATGACACAAAATTAGGATCGGCAGTAGCCTGAGTTTGTAAAAACTCGCCAGACTTTTCACGATAAAGATACGGATCTAAATTACTGCCGCCAACGCCTTGCAATGCAATTCGGGGGTCAATTTCTGTAGCGGCAAAAAAGGCATCATCATCAGATGCGCCTGCATTTTTGGAGTCAATGAAAGCTTTGGCTGCAAGGGCTATTTGATTAGCCCCTAACTGCTGACCTTGTGTATTTAGATCGCCATAATCAGCAAGGCCACCAGTTGGAGTTAAACGACTCTGATCGTATGCTGTTCCGGCTCGGAATAACGATGTTAAAGCACCAATTTCATTGCCCTGCATGGCCTGCATACCAGCAGTGATTATTCTGCCTGCCGTTGCTTTATCCATGCCTGTTTCTGATGCCAAAGCGTCAGCGGCAAAGTTTGTACCGACACTTGTTGCTAAGGCGGTCGGGTCAATTTTTCCAGTCGTGATTAGTTGTGTGATGGCATTTTTGCCAACGCTTGCAACCTCAGTGGGCAACATGGAGCCTACTTGATTGGCTATAGCTCCTGTGCCTGCGCTGATGACCGCACTCTTTAATGCATCAACAGGATTTGCACCGCCGGCAATCTGCAAAGCAAAATTAATAGCACCTGACCCTAACGCGCTTGCGGCTGCGCCAGTGGCACCTAAGGCACTTCCTACAGCCTGGCCAACACCAGGTAATGCACCAGGCAGTACAAGGCCAAGTGCTTGAATCCAACCGGCATAATCAGGGGCGTTTGGCGTTGCTAGGCGTGTTCCTGTAGGCTGGCCATATGCGTCATATTGCTGCACTAAAACCTGATTGCCTTGCATCCCGATGGCGCGTTCTGCAACGACATCTTCACCCTTATCCAACTGCCTAATGCTTGGCTCAGTGCCTATATCACGCTGTAAGGTGCCGGTAAGCATCGTGCCAAGTGGCATACCAGCCTGCCTGAAATAATCATGCACCTGACTGACTGGGATGCCCATGGCAACCGAAAGGTCCCGATCTGATGCGCCGTATTGCTTAGCATATAAAGCAATCGCCTGCGGATTGCCGATGTTTTCAGTGACGAATGTTTTTAAGTTAGGGGCGGTATCAGCCACAAGAGTGTGTTTGCCAGTAACAGGATCAAACACATACTGACCAGCATTAGGGTCTGCTATGTAGCTTGATGAAGCAGGATCATCAGGGTTATAACGGCCTTCCGTCCAGGTATCGCCTCTTGGATTACCAAACGCATCAAAACCGCTTTTTTGCAATGCGCCAACACTTGATGTGATGTTATTTAAGGCTCCACTAGCCGGTAGTGCTCCTGCTGTTTGTGATGATCCAGATATTGAAGCTTGACTTAATGGGCTAACACTAGCCGAGCCACCAGGAAGAGCACCCGATCCAAGTGCTTGATCATCAAGTTCTTCCTCAGAGGCTAGACTTTGATAAGTTGGCAGCGCCATTTCAATTTGTCCTCGGGTTTACAGCGCCAACCACAGCAGATGCCCAGTCCTGCCAGTCTTCAAAAGCATAAGGCTCAGGAATGGCTTCGTTGGCAAACACATCAATAGCCTTTAAGCCGGCAGCCCATGACTTCCAATCCATATCAAGGATGGGCACTTGCAGTTGATTAGAGGCATACAACTCGCACATGAGACATGCCCATGACTCAAAGGTGTGAAACCGCGGATCATAGATCAGTGCTACGCTCATACGGTATAGCCCCTTACATCGCCTGTGTCCGCATCCACGATGATCTTGCCCGTTTGATAGTCGCCACCTGCCACATTACTGACAAACTTTAAGCGCAGCAATCGGCGCTGCTCTTTCATGTCAATTTTGCTTGTTCCTGGC